>Ga0247819_10000303_pt1 | contig 30471 bp, 27 predicted proteins | sample 13C_Xylose_Day6_FD_193428 | JGI IMG/M metagenome (GOLD analysis project Ga0247819, IMG submission 193428) | Soil microbial communities from agricultural site in Penn Yan, New York, United States - 13C_Xylose_Day6 | ecosystem: Environmental > Terrestrial > Soil > Agricultural land | place: USA... | reverse complement strand
GAATCCCCGCCAGCATCAGCGTAGTCAGCGGGTAATAGATCATCGGCTTGTCGTAGACCGGCAAGAGCTGCTTGGAGATCGCCAACGTTGCAGGGTGCAGTCGAGTACCCGAGCCGCCTGCCAGAATGATGCCTTTACGTTTCATGCGGTTATTTCCCTTGTATTTCTGTCAGCATCCGCGCAACGCCCAGGCGCCAGTCAGGAAGCTGCAAACCGAAAGCCCTTTCAAGTTTTTGCGTGTCGAGTCGCGAATTGGCCGGCCGCCGCGCAGGCGTGGGATAGGCGTCCGTGGTCAACGCCGAAACCGCCTGCGGCTTGACCTTCAGCTCAATGCCCATCTGCTCAGCCAGCTCAAGAACGTAGCGCGCATAGCCACACCAGGTGGTTTCACCCGCTGCCGCAAGATGGTAGAGCCCACCCAGTTCAGGCTTGGCGCGCCAGGCGACGATCGCATGCGCCGTCACATCTGCGATCAACTCAGCACCGGTTGGTGCGCCGAACTGATCATCGATTACCCCAAGAGTGTCTCGCTCGCCAGCCAGGCGCAGCATGGTCTTGGCAAAATTATTGCCACGCGCCCCGTACACCCACGAGGTGCGCAAGATCAGGTGCGAGCACGCCGAGGCCTGAATAGCCTGCTCTCCAGCCAACTTGCTCAGTCCGTAGACATTCAGCGGCCCCACCACGTCTTCTTCGCGCCAGGGCGCTTGACCCTCCCCTGGGAAGACATAGTCAGTGGAGTAATGCACCAGCAGCGCACCTGAACGTGCAGCGGCCTGCGCGAGCACTTCGAGCGCCTCGGCGTTGACGCGATGAGCTTGCGCCTGCTCGGACTCGGCCTTGTCTACCGCGGTGTAAGCCGCCGCATTGACAATCACATCTGGCGCCCAGGCCTGGACGGTCTGCGCCAAACCTTGCAGATTGGCGAGATCACCGCAGTAATCCTGACTCTTGGAGTTAAGGGCCAGCAGCTCTCCCAGCGGGGCCAGGCTGCGCTGCAGCTCCCAGCCGACCTGGCCGTCTTTACCAAGCAGCAAAATCTTCATTCGCTGCGCTCGCCGTAGTTCTTCTCGACCCACTCGCGGTAGTTGCCCGACTGCACGTTTTCAACCCACTGCCAGTTGCTCAGGTACCACTCGACCGTCTTGCGGATACCGGTCTCGAAGGTTTCCGCAGGCTTCCAGCCCAGCTCACGCTCGAGTTTGCGCGCATCGATGGCGTAACGGCGGTCATGGCCTGGGCGGTCGGTAACGAAGGTGATCTGCTCGCTGTAGGACTTGCCATCAGCGCGAGGGCGCAGCTCATCGAGCAAAGCGCAGATACGGTTAACGATCTCCAGATTGGGCTTCTCGTTCCAGCCGCCAACGTTGTAGACCTCGCCCACCGTGCCTGCCTCAAGCACCCGGCGAATCGCGCTGCAGTGATCTTTTACGTACAGCCAGTCGCGGATTTGCTGGCCGTCTCCGTAGACCGGCAGCCCTTTGCCACCCAACGCGTTGACGATCATCAGCGGGATGAGCTTTTCCGGGAAGTGGTACGGGCCGTAGTTGTTGGAGCAGTTGGTGGTGAGAACCGGAAGACCATAGGTGTGATGGTAGGAGCGCACCAAGTGATCGCTGGCCGCCTTGCTCGCCGAGTAAGGGCTGTTTGGCTCGTACTGGTGCGTCTCGGTGAACGCCGGAGCATCAGGCGCCAAGGAGCCATAGACTTCGTCGGTGGATACATGCAGGAAACGGAACGCTTGCTGCGCATCGCCCGGTAGGGCTTTCCAGTAGGCGCGCACCGCTTCGAGCAGGCGGAAAGTGCCAACGATGTTGGTCTGGATGAAGTCTTCCGGGCCATGAATCGAACGATCGACATGCGACTCGGCGGCGAAATTGATCACCGCACGCGGCTGATGCTCGGCCAGCAACTTCTCGACCAGCGCCGAGTCGGCGATATCGCCGTGGACGAACAGGTGCTTGGGGTTGCCATCGATGGACGCCAGGCTCTGCAGGTTGCCCGCGTAGGTCAGCTTATCCAGGTTGATGACCAGCTCATCTGCTTGAGCTACCCAGTCCAGGACAAAGTTGGCGCCGATGAAGCCGGCTCCGCCGGTTACTAAGATAGTCATGGTCGGATATATCCATAGTCGCGTCGTGTTTTGCCGAAAATCACCCGCCTGGGGGATCCAGGTCCTGTGGATACGTCGATCTTCGTACCAGCATTGACACAAGTAGGTATCGAGCGCCGCCAGAGGAGTGCCCTGGCAAAGGGAATTGATCCAAGGGTATCTGTCGCATTAATTGAGAGACAGCACTTTAATGAAAAATTACGGGGATACGAAACCACTTATCCGAAATACTCCGCACCCACCAGCCGCTTGCCCGCTTTATCTTTCTCGGAGAGAAATAACTCCCCTGTTACGGGCCAGTCAATAGCCACTTGCGGATCATTCCAAGCAAGACATCGCTCATGAGCGGGCGCATAAAATTCGGTTGACTTATAAAGGACTTCAGCGACGTCCGAAAGCACAACAAATCCGTGAGCAAACCCCTCAGGGATCCATAGCTGGCGCTTGTTCTCTGCCGTAAGGTGGGCACCTACCCATTTGCCAAAAGTATTCGAAGAACTACGCAAATCGACCGCGACGTCAAACACCTCCCCCTCTACTACTCGTACCAGCTTACCCTGCGCCTGCTGGACCTGATAATGCAAACCACGGAGGACATTTTTAGCAGAGCGTGAATGATTGTCCTGTACAAAATTCACAGGGCGACCTATCGTGCCCTCAAACACTCGCTGATTATAGCTTTCAAAGAAAAAACCTCGCTCGTCGACGAACACATAAGGTTCAAAGAGAACAACGTCAACGATAGATAATGGAATAGCTTTCACAGACAGTTACCAAAATAGAGTTGACCATCAATCAGAACAAGACAGCGATATCGTGGCTTCCCGCTACGCATTTGCTCAAGTGAAAACAGTACCTTGGCTGTCAGCTGCGTTGTAGCAGCAAGCTTTGTGACTGTACAATCGCGGAATCACACGCATTGAACTCATCAGCACTCACCGCCGACTCAGGCGTCAGGGCAAAAATTTGCCCTGACGTGAGATTCATACCACACTGAACGGTTCCGCCACCTCCAGCGGCGATCTCCTGATCGGGAAACTCCACCTATTAGGATGATGACCGCTCACGCTTGCCCGCCCCTCTCGCGACGGCCAAAACAATGGCTACTGGCAGCCAAAAAATTGTCCAGTAATCATTCGGCCTTGTAAATATCCGTTCAACATCCGTAAGCATCACAGTCATTGCAAAAGCTAATGCAGGCAACGCTAACTTAACCCAGTCATTATGCCTCAATTGCCATGCCTTGTAGGCAACCCCTACAAGCCCCATGAGCAGTAGGCCAACAGACACAAGACCACTATCATAAATCTGCTGCAGAAACAAGCTGTGCGCATGTGGGGAGACTGTTTTACCATCCGCCCAGTGGAACTCGAAGGGCGTTCCGAGACCAAAACCCATTAGCCAGTGACCAGGCATGACCTGAAAGTAATAATCCCAAATTGGCCCCCGACCAGACAACTTCCTCGTAACAATTTCCGACCACAAATGATCTCGCCAGATAATCGAAAGGACCACGACTGAGAAAGCAGCAACTCCGAAAACCCACCACCCTCTTTTCGAATTTGTCATTACAATTGAAATGCAGGCCGCAAGTGCAATACCCAGCCACGCACCTCTTGCATACGTAAAGAACACCATGACCACCAGAACAGCGAATACCACAAACCAAAAGCCAGCCTTGGCTGGACCATTTCGCCGATCCAGTGCTGCACTGAAAGCCCACGTAGAAATTGCGCCGTGAAACAGACCCGCAGCCAATGGATATCGATAATTCGCGAAATCACCTAACCCTAATCGATCCAGCCTGAATGTGCGGTAACCAATAACTGGGGACAGCCAGACAATCTGGTAAAAAAGTATAGCCAACGCCCCCAGCGCCACAACTATCACGCCGAAATATATCGAACGCCGCAAATAGTCATCACAATTATTCAGCAACCAATCAACAGCGTAAATAAATATGAGTATAAAAAGACCTCGCTTGGATACATTCAATACCTCAGCACTATCCAACCCCCCCCAAACAGTGCTCAAGGCAACCCATGCAATATATGCAAGCCACGGCAAATGGACCCGCGTCAAGACCCATCGCCGAAGCCTGAACAGAGCACTTATCATCAACAGCAAAGCTGGAAGCAGTAACCAGATGTAGACCTGCGAAGTCCTAGCGCTACTCGACTCAATCCATACCTTGCCGGATATCAGAATAAAAATACCGACCGACATAAACATTGCGATGCCACACGCAAATCTTGAGGTTGCTGGTTGCTGCCCTGGACAACTAGCGACTCCGTTAGCAACACCCGAATTAAAACGCATTTTTGTTCAAAAACCCTTTCCAGAAGGTCAGCACTATGATTTTCAGATCTATCCACAGTGACCAGTGCTCGATATACCAAAGGTCATACTCGACGCGTTTTTGCATCTTATCCAAAGTATCCGTCTCACCTCGATAGCCGCTTACCTGCGCCCAGCCAGTAATTCCTGGCTTCACTTTGTGACGCTGCATGTATGATTCTACCAACTCCTTGTAATAGTCATTGTGCGCCAATGCATGCGGGCGTGGCCCCACCACCGACATCCGTCCCTGCAGGACGTTGAAAAATTGCGGAAGCTCGTCAAGACTAGTACGCCTAAGAAAAGCGCCGACCTTGGTGATTCGGACATCATTGCGCGTAGCTTGAGTGACTGAACCACTCTCATTGTGAACGACCATAGATCGAAACTTGTAAACCTTGAACTTTCGCCCATTGATGCCCATGCGCATTTGCTTGAACAATACCGGACCAGGGGAACTGAGCTTGATGGCGACGGCGATCACAAAACAAACCGGGATGATAAAAATACAAATCACCCCTGCTACAACTAAGTCCTCTAGTCGCTTTACAACCCGCGCAGGTGTATCATCCATAGGACTGCAGTTCAGGTCCAGCGAGTAAATCCCTGCAATATGGCTCACGCGGTGGTTGAACAGCTTGATTTCACCCATTTCCGGTATGAACCGTATTGTCACCATATGGTGACGCAAGGCATAAAGAATTGCGCGCACGCCACCCGCCTCACTCAACGGCAGGCATAACCAAACCTCATGGACTTTTTCGCCATCGACTTTCTCAACCAGACTTTCAATCCAGTTCTCGCCGTCATCGAATGAGTAGGTCGAGGCGATCCTGAATCCATATTCATGTAATTGAGATTCGCGGTTCAGCTGGCTGGCGGACTGGCCGCCGCTATCTACGAGTAAGACAGACTTCAGATTCAACCCAGTGGAGCGCAGACGCCGTAGGATTAGAAAGACACCAAGGCGCAATGACAAGCTCATTAGCCCACCGATCCATAACATGGTGGCGAACCAAATACGCGAGTAGTCGTCTGAAACTTTTAGAAAGAAGGAAAGTGCAAGCAATATACCTGATGCCGCGAGCCAGCAGACGATCAACATCCCAACCTGACGCCAGAAGGAATAGCCTCGTTGGCTGCCATAAAGCCCACCGCAGCCCATTGTTAGCACTACGATTACGGCGCTTAGGAGGGTCGCCGAGTTGTACCTTCCGGTCATCTCGAACACATGAAATCGATACTTGTAGGCAATCAGACCGGCAAGAATCACAACCAGCATATCAATGCAAGCGACGAAGAAGGAAACAGGATAACGCTCGGCGAAAGTGGGTTGATAACGGGGCTGTAGATTCATAGAGGGTTAGTATCTATCTCACTGAACATTAATTTTCATTACTTTCTTGAAGCAAGAGCGATAGGCAGATTCGTATTCACCCGACTTACTCGCTCTTTTCCACGGCACGACCGTAAAGATCTTCGAAGCGCACGATATCATCCTCTCCGAGATAGGTACCCGATTGCACCTCAATCAACTCAAGCGGAATTACCCCTGGATTTTCAAGCGAGTGCACTTGACCGACCGGGATAAAGGTCGACTGATTTTCAGTGACCAGGTAGAATTTTTCACCGTTTTGCACACGTGCGGTGCCGCTTACCACAATCCAGTGTTCTGCCCGATGATGATGCATCTGAACTGACAGCTTGCAGCCTGGATTGACGGTAATGCGTTTTACTTGATAACGCGAACCGCAGTCCACCGAGTCATATTTCCCCCATGGTCGATAGATCTCGCGATGATTCAAGTGTTCGTGACGCTGTTGCGATTTGAGGTACTCCACAACCTTCTTTACATCCTGAACACTATCTTTGTGCGCAACCAAGACGGCATCCTTGGTCTCAACGACGATCAGATCCTGAACACCAATAACACCGACAAATCGGTGCTCGGCACAGATGTAGCTATCGTTTGTCTGAACCTGGTACACATCACCTTGACTGAAGTTATGGTCTGCGTCCTTGTCTGCGATTTCCCATAGTGCCGACCAAGAGCCTACGTCACTCCATCCGGAATCCATCGGCACCACCGCTACGCGACTGGAGTTTTCCATGACTGCGTAATCGACCGACTCACTGGCACAAGCAGCAAAGGCTGCAGGGTCAGGGCGGATGAAATGCATATCCTGGGTGCGGCCACTTAGTGAGGCCCGACATGCATCTACGATTTCTGGTCGGTAAAGATTTAACTCCTCGATATAACGCGAGGCTTTGAAAAGAAACATGCCGCTATTCCAGAGATAGTCGCTAGACGCCATATAACGCTTAGCCGTTTCTAGATCTGGCTTTTCGACGAAGCGCTCGACCGCAAAACCATGGCAGTCGATCGTCGCGCCCTTTTTGATGTATCCATAGCCGGTTGCGGGACAAGATGGCACAATGCCAAAGGTAACGATATGATCGCCTTCAGCCAATATTTTTGCACTGGCGACACTCCGATGAAATGCTGGAATGTCGGTGATTACATGATCGGCTGGCAGAATTAAGAGGAGGGGGTCATGTGCATGCTCCAATGCCATTAAGGCAGCCATTGCAATGGCGGGCGCTGTGTTGCGAGCCTGAGGCTCAAGCAAGATCCCGGCCTCTTCAACACCGACCTCCCGCAATTGTTCTGCGGCAATAAAACGATGTTGTTCGTTGCAGATGACCCAGGGTACGGCGCACTCCAAACCTTGCAATCTATCCAGCGTCACTTGCAGCATCGTCAATTGAGATTTGCCCAGGCGCAGAAACTGCTTGGGATACAGTTCCCGTGAAAGCGGCCAGAGACGAGAGCCGCTACCACCTGCCATGATCACTGGATATAACATATTTTAAGGCCTCAATACTCTAGCAACTTATTACTGGATTCACCGCACATCACCTCTAAACGAGAAAAACTCTCTACACTTCTCGTCTACAAACTCCCGCATACGCAATCTAAACACATCACTGGAGAAATTTTCTGCATGCGCACGTATTACCGCAGGTTCGGCGATAAATTGTTCTTCAAATGCCTGTACGGCCTGCTGAATACTCAACTCGGTCTGCTCTCGAAAAAACACACCCGTGCGACCTTCAATAACAGTTTCAAGAGCTCCACCCTTGGCGTAGGCAATCACCGGCGTACCGCACGCTTGTGCTTCTACAGGGATGATACCGAAATCCTCCTCGGCGGCAAACACAAATGCTCTGGCCCGCTGCATGTAGTCTTTAAGGACCCCGAATGGCTGGTAGCCGAGGACTTGAATATTGGCGGCCGCCTCGCGCTGGACCTTTGAAAATTGTGGCCCATCGCCGATAATCACGAGCTTTTTGTCAGGCATAGACGCGAACGCCCTGACAATCAAGTCCATTTTTTTGTAGGGCACCATCCGGGAAGCTGTAAGGTAAAAATCTTCCTTAACGCTAACCAACGGGAAGTCTTCCACCTCGACATTTGGATAAATAGTAGTCGACTCCCGACGATACACTTTCTTGATACGCCGACCGATATAATCACTATTTGAAACAAAATAATCGACACCGTTAGCAGTTCGGCTATCCCAATTGCGCATAGCAAACAGCAACCCCCTCGCAATTGCACCTTTCAGGCCTTTGTCTAGGCCAGACTCAGTGAGGTACTGGCTTTGCATGTCCCAAGCATAGCGAATAGGCGAATGGCAATAGCAGATGTGCAATTGATCGGGGCCGACAATAACCCCTTTGGCGACAGCGTGACTACTACTAATGATCAGATCAAATCCGGACAGGTCAAGCTGCTCTATCGCAATGGTCATGAGCGGAAGATACATCTGATAACGCGTCTTGACCTTCGGCATGCGCTGAACGAATGTGGTTGTGGCAACTTTTCCGGCAATTTTTTTGCGATCTTCTTGCGTGAGAAAATCGATGACCGAAAAGAGTTCAGCCTCTGGCCAAATACTCAGTATTTCCGCCAGTACCTTTTCCGCACCGGCGAAGGTTACCAGCCAATCATGCACCACCGCAATTTTCATATTTTCACAATATCCGATTTTCAAGTTGGACCGTTCGAGCGGAGGTACTACTCAGCGCACGCCGGTAAAATAGGCGGATCGACAGCCAAAGCAGACAAGCCGAAAAGATCGAGTACTGCCCCGTACCGCTAACAAAAAGATTGACCACCGGAAAGTACGCTACAAACGTCACAAATAACAAATACATCGGTAGAAATGCAAAGTTTCCATTCATTAAATTCCGGGATACACGCCCTACGACTGCACCAAAAAATGCGCAGGCGACCAAGCCTCCGTAGAGACCAAAATCATAATACAGAGGACCGAAGAGCGTAGTATAGACACCTGGGCGCAGCTGGGCGTCCTGGAGCAGGACTTCGAGCCCCCCACCCCCGATTGAAACGAACCAGATCTTAACCGGAATGTAGAAACTGAGCATGCCGTAAGTTGCCGGCTCCTCGACGCTCTCGGTTATGTAGAAGAACTCATACACTCCATGGGTCATGTACTGAGATAAATGGGTGAAAGCGTAGACCAAGCCTCCCATGCCCTCCACCCCTTCTTTACCAAGATAGTCGATCAGCCCTGGGCTGGCGGCGGCGAACTTCGCGTAACCGGAAATAGACATCGATGCAATCGGGTCCAGCCCCATCTGGGTTGTCCTGATCCAGAACAACATACCAGCCGCCCAGACAGTAACCACCGCTAGACCGAAAATGCATAATGCGCTGAACGGCCGCACTCGCACATAGCGAGTGACCAGCAGCGACAGCATCACCACCGAAACAAAGATCACGACTCCGCTGCGCGACCCCTGTAATAACATGTCGAACAACGCATACACGCAACAAAACAGCAGCATCAGCCAATGCCGTAGGCGCTTTTCGCCCGCCATGCGACTGGCTGCAATGAACGCTGGGAGGAACAACAGGAATGAAGAAAGCACTCCCCCTAATAACGCCAGTATCCCTCCCCCCTCCGCCGCGAAGACCTGCCGGTTGGCCATGAAATCGAGGCTGATCTGCCCGCCCGCGCGCATGAATACACGATCCACAATGCGTATTGTTAAGCCAATAAAGCCGATCATGAAGATGAAGTTTACAAGTCGTCGATAGACAGGGACGTTGATTTCACAACGAACTACCCTGCCACGCCGCAGCCCGCAGAAAAGATACATCGACGCGTAAAAAATCAGTGAATATAGCGCCAGAATGGCGTACGGCTGCCAACTTTCAAAGACCACGTAATCAATAGGGGCGAAGAACCATAGCAAGAAGATGGCCATCGCTCCAAACACTATCACTCTACTTGGCAGGTAAAAATTGAAATACGCCACAGCACTGGACATGCGAGAATCTGAATTATCGTGCATCGGCTTCCGGCCCCCTGACAATGAACACCACCTGCGACCCGACAAGCACCATAAATGCTAGCAACCAGCTTACCGATACCGCTCGCACAGGAGAAAAACTACTTAATGCCAACATCGGGAATACTGCGACCATGAATACCACAACTCCCAGTAAGGAAGCCGTAATCTGCCATGTTACTTTACCCATGCTGTTTAGCACACCTTCCAAGCACGCGCTCAATGACCACAACACCACGGCCAGGGCAACGATCCAGATCGACAGTTTCTCCTTGACGGGAGGAACCGGTAACGCAGATAGTCCTAGGCTTCCGAATAGGTCCAACGACAAGATCAGAGCGATGATTAATGCGGTCGTCGCAACCAATCCACAGCATGCGGCGACAAGAACAACCCTAGAACGCCCGACACTAGAATAGATACGCTTGAAATAAATTGTATTGATGAACTGGTGAATCACTATTGAAATTGACAACCACCGGAAAATCAATGCGAATGCCGCAACTGATTCTACTTGGCTCATGAAACCCATCACTAACCTGGGGCTCGCCATGAAAAGTGCCATTAACACAGCGCTGATCACAAACTTGTAGGATTGACGGAACAATGATAATAGACCGCCTGACCGCAACTCCCCCCACGTGCCAGCAGGGCTTATGCAGGTGAAATTAAATAGCATGAGCGCCGAAGATATTATCAGCAGCACGAAAAGCACGACCTTGAAATCCAGCCCCAGCAGACTCATCAACACAGCAACCAACAATGCAATATAGGCAACGCTTTCCGCCAATGCAGCCCCGCCCCCACGCCCAAGGGCCTTAAGCTTGGCGGCGGTAGCCAATTGCAGCAGGACCGAAACGCTGAGCATTGAAATCAAAGAAAATTCATGCTTACCCAGAATAAATCCAGCAATTCCGGCGCTCGATACAAGGATAGCCATCAGTACCACGTACCGCGATGCCAGTTGCAGATAGGAGGCTAGCGTCCCGCCCAAAGAGCCATAGGCAAGGACCCCGTTGGCACCAAATGCTATCAAAGGCCCCAAGGTCATCGAGATCGACAACCACCATTCCACTTGGCCATATTGCTCTACGCTCAAGGCCCATGCAGCAAGAAACGGCGCGAACAATACTGCAGATTTCGATAACCCAAAAGCAACCAGGTTGGCTGATAATCTCCTTATCACAGCGACCAAGACTATTGCTCCGGCCGCTTGAGATGCACTGCTTCGATAAGGCCTTTGATGCGAAGCTCAGAGTAGCGCGCCTTGGCGGTGTCATAGTCCGATTCAATCCAGCGCAGCCCCTGCCCCACATACAGGCCGCGTTTAAGCAATGATTTTGCGACACAAGTGGCTGCTCCTACGGTTACTCCGTCGGCAATCCGCACCGCCGCATTGATCACACAGGCAGAGCCGATATAAACATTGCTACCGATTGTGATCGCCCCGTCGACACGGAATCTATCCAAGCCTTCAGCAGCATGTACGTAACCGTGTGTCCACAATTGGCTCGACAGCCCAGCAAGGGTGGAGTAGTCGCCAAATTTCACACTGCGAGTGCAGTCGATCACATGATTAGAGGTAATCTTCGAATAGACCCCAAGTCTAAAAATCGCCCGGCCCCAGACGATACCAGGCGCAGCTCGCTTGATCTTGTTGAAATTGCCAATGGCCGCACGCTCACGCAAGGATATAATGATCGGACCTTTGATCACGTTGCCATTCTGAATATACGCTTCAGCTTTCAACTGGAGAGACCGGCACGCAATGAAATTAAAATGGCCGATTCGCGCCCCCCGCAGGATGTCTACCCGGCCGCAGTTGATCCATGAGAATCCTATGCGGCAGGTCCCCTCGATATTCCAGCCCAACAGGCGCAATACGGCGACCTTGACCCGCGAGGGTGGCAAGACGAGACATACCAGAGAACAGATTAAATTTTTTGCACGCATGATTGCGCAACCTTCATCAGATTGTCTGCCACGACCTTAACGTTTTCCGCCTGAAGTACCGCTGGCGATGTTGCCGGATCAGATATAGTGCCGGGGTAGGAGTAGTAATACAGCTTCTTGACTAAGGCAATCCGTTCACTATCACTTGCCAGCTGAAAGCTCCCTTCTTCGATCTGCGCAATGACCCCCGCTACCCCGTCTACGTCAGTAAGCTGCGTGTACCCTGTTTCATCGGAAAGGATCCCAGGCCCAAACTGCACCATCGGTTTACGTGACAGTATCGCTTCCACTGCCACAGTACCGGTCACGGTGCAGACCAGTGACGCTGCGTCGAATACGGTAGCCATCGCCGTGTTGAACGGGACGGGCATGATTCGATCATCGGTCGCAATCAGTTCGAGCAACGGCTGGGTGAGTTCATATTTGGCTTTCGGGTTCAGCTTGACGAGAAGCTTCCACCCCGCAGGTAGCACGGTGGCTATCCGGCGAATCAGTCCAACTTGATCTCGATAGGCTTGCCCCCAAAGATCTATGTTCGATTCGGGCTGCATTTGCATCGGATACAGCACATAGCGCCAATCCTTCTGCAATGAATACTTGGACGACGCCACTGTTGACCAGGATGCCAGATTACGTTTAACCACTCCGTCCAGCAGGAGCTTACGCAGAGGCGATGGCGTGTTGAATCGCTCCCCCCGGTAATAGCTGAGCATCAGTTTGACTTTATTCGACAGCGAACCGTGCGGAGAGTGAAGGCGGTCCTGGCCATTGAACAATGCAGGTTTCATATAGTCCGGAATGCTCTCCCGCTTGCGAATGGCCTCCGCAAGTGACCAGCAGTCTTCATCGCTTGGAATGTCCGCGGCGCCGGGCACGGCATTCTTGCTATCGTGAAGGTAAATACTGAAACGCCCCGACGGATAACCCGGCATGGACGGATGAAAATAGCTGACCTGGTGTAACCTGCACCACTCGGCAGCCATCAGTTCGTGGAACAGCGTCGCTTCGCCAATTACCAGCTCAGGCGCGGCGGCCTCAAGCGCGCGCCAGATCATATCTTTATAATATGCGTAGTGCGCCGAATGCCCACCAAAGTAGTTGATATGACGATCAGAGGCTCTTACCTTGTCCAAGCTCTGTGAGTCGTCAGGCGCCGCTAAGTCAGTACCACGCGGGAAACCCAGCACGCTCACACGACCATGTTCAGGCATGAAGCTTGGGTTTTGGACGATCCATGTGACATCGTGCCCGTGGTCGATCAGGTGCTGGGCAATCGCGTCCCAGAAGTACGTTTTGTAGCGGTTTTCCAGAATCAGCACTTTCATATTAGTATTGTTCTTTTCTTTCTATAAATCGGCTAGCTGAACCTACGACGATGGAGTTGGGCGGCACATCCTTACTGACCACTACCCCCGCACCAATTACCGAGTTTTCCCCGATGGTCACGCCAGCCAGGATGATGCTGTGCGCGCCCACCCACACCCCATCGCCGATAGAAACCGGCCTAGAAATATGCTGGTAAGGCAACGCCCCATTGATATTCAGAGAAGCGGTTTCGATGTGCACGCCTTGTGACAAGCGCACTTCGGCCCCTAGCGTCACTTGCGACATTGCACCAATCACACACCCAGGACTGATCATGACACGCCCACGGAATATAATGTTCTGAGGAAATTTGAACACCACACTGGAGTGGCAATTGCTACCGTGAGGGATATCGAGCAGCGCTCTGACCTTGAAAAAACTCCAAGCGCGGCCCACTAGAGAAAACAACCAGAGGTTAGCCTTGATAAGGCACTGAACGATCCGGATACGCGCTGCGCGCTCGGCAAAGGCTTTCAGGTCGTCTTTCATTTGAGATAGAGCCTATTGATATACCTATCGACATCCACCCCTAGACACGCCGGGGTCGGCAGAGGCTGATATTTGTAAATACCGATTGGGTGAAGCGAATACTGCACCTGGAACAGCAGCCGCCGCGTATGGGTGGGTAACTGCCCTTTGTGCAGCCCATAGGTGTTCTCAAGGAAGGCAGAGCCTTTCAGTCCAGTAAAGTAATGAATTCCGTCCCTACCGAATTCCTGTTCCACTTCCTCATCGGAATACCGGCGAATTCTCTTAAAGCCCGGATGGTTTTGGCTTGTGGGTACGAACACATGAGGACCCGCCCTCTCATCGACATCAGAAAGGTAGATGAACAGTTTGATAAAGCGCAGATCATCCACATCGCGATGAAAATTCTCCGCCTCCTGCGGCGTATCGTGTCCCGGGTAAGACCACCACACACTCATATTGGAAACGGTAGGTTTTGCCCCCAAAACATGCTCGACGATCTCCAGCACTTTGGGGTGGTTAGCCCACTGTATGGCGTGCGGTGAGTGGACAATATCCGTATTAGTAAACGGCGCGGTGTGGCATTCGGCTGGCGGTTGCATTGGGTCGAACATACCGCCACCCTGATTCCAGCGGTCGTAGACCAGCTTATGGGCAAAATATTCAACCATTGCCTTCACTTGCTCTGGAGACACCAGGTCGTCAAGCATTGTGTAGCCGCGCGTTTGGAGTTGCGAGACACCCTCTGAATACGAGGTCGCTTGGGTAGCGATCGGCGGTAGGAATTTGCAGGCCAGACGCGAGACGAACTCTCTCTGGCTGCGGCCGCTTAGCATCCTCTGCCCGTAAAATGCAAGGTGCTGAGGTGGATAGATTCGATTGATGATTTTATCCAGAATGTTAGCCACACGTCCCTCCTCAAACTCATCAAATGCTATCGCGCCAATCGACGTGATCTGCGCGGGCTCAGTCCAGATATTCGATCTTGACGGGCGAGTGCTTGGTGATATCCCTATTAACCGTGCGACCGATTAGCTCCTCGAAGTACTTGGGAGGCAAGCCGAAACCCGGGCGGACGCTCCTGATCGAGTCAGCAGTAATGACTTGACCGGCACGTAGGTCTTTGACGAAATAGATCGAGCGGCGAAACTGGACGTTACCCAACTCGCTGGATTTGCGTCCATAGTCCACTTTACCGAGCGCCGACCATGCAGTCCTGCTGTCTTTGCACAGTTGCGCCAATTCAACCGGCTCCAGCGAAAAGCTGTCGTCAGGCCCACCGCCGAGACGGTTCAAGGTGAAGTGTTTTTCGATGATTGAAGCACCCAAAGCAATACTGGTGATAGCGGTGGTGTTATCCAGGGTATGGTCGGAAAGCCCGGTTACCAGGCCGAAGCGCTCGACCATATCCGGCAAAGTACGCAAATTGTAATCTTCGGTGGGAGCAGGATAGCCGCTTACGCAATGCAGAATTGCCAGCTGTTTACAGCCACCCGTCTTGGCAGCCTCAATTGCCTCGGCGATTTCTTCGGAGTCCGCCATCCCTGTAGAGATGATCATCGGTTTGCCGGTCGATGCGGCATATTTGATCAGCGGCAGGTCGATAGCCTCGAAAGAGGCAATTTTATAGGCTGGCGCGTTAAGGTTTTCAAGGTAATCGACAGCCGTTGAATCGAACGGGGAGCTGAAGATCGTGATGTCAACCTTGCGCGCTTCATCAAACAACACCGAATGCCATTCCCATGGCATGTGGGCCTTCCGATACAGGCTATGTAGGGTTTCTCCATCCCACAAACCGCCATTGATCTGGAACTCTGGATTATTAGAATCCAGAGTAATGGTATCAGCCGTGTAGGTCTGCAACTTGACCGCATCGGCTCCCGCACTTTTTGCTTCCCTGACGATTTGCAGGGCAGTTTCGAGACTGCCGTTGTGGTTGGCGGAAAGCTCAGCGATCACGTAGGGCGCGAACTCGGGGCCAATCTGCCTGCCGTTGATGGCAATACTGGGTTTACTCATGGTTGTTTCTCCAGCCCTAGAGCCCATTCGTGGGCCAGCAGCCCATAAAGGATGACATCCAGATAGCCTGTGTCTGTGAGGTGGTGTTGACGAAGGGTGCCTTCACGAACGAAACCCAGGCGGTCGTGAAAACGTATTGAACTGTCATTGAACGATAAAACCTCGCCGGAAACTTTATGCAATTGCAACTCGTCAAAGGCATAGGCAAGGCATGCACGCCCAAGTCTACTGCCCATGCCGCGAATACTACCGGGCGCCAGATAGAATCCCCAATCTGCGATATTTCCGGCTTTTACGGTCAGCGAGGCAAAGCCTGCTGACTCGCCCTGCCAGTCGTAGATCAATAGGTGTCGAGCAGGGTCTGCGTCCGACCGGGCGAACCAAGCCACATGCTCATCCCAGCTTATTTCCTGTTGTGTATACATAAACTGGCGCACGTCTGGATGGTTACGCCATTGCAGTACCTTTTCAAGATCCGAATGCGCCATGCGACGCAACGTCCCGGCACTATCAATACGCGTATCGAGCAAAATCTCATCCGCCACTTTTAATACTCCGCATCCATCCACTAGGGCCGCCGCAGCACTTGAAAGTCTGGCGAGCATCTCCCCCTCTTGCAACGAAGCCAAGACCCCATGCAATCGGTCCTCGATATCACCTACTTCCCCAAGCAACAGGGCAGCCCCCTGCTCGGCCAAAGCCAGGGCTCCGGTACGCTGGTTCTCGGCCAGGATCACCATGACCGACGGCACGCCAAGGGCACAGCGTTCCCAGGCACTACCTCCGACAGCGCCGATTACCAAATCGCTGTTAGCGAGAATTTCGCCGACATTATCGACAGCCACCTGCACTTCAGTTTTCCAGGGTAGCCGGCCGGCTTCCCTGCGTACATTAGCGATCAAGGGCGCTGTGCCCCCCATCAGTACACAAATAGTGCTATTAGCTGGCAGCACACATTGGCCCAGCGCACGCAGCACTTTACTCGTTGCATCCGGCGCATCCACGCCGCCCATGGAGACTGTAATAGAGTGCAACCCGCTCCCTGCTCTTCTCGCCAGGCTTAAAGATCTCAACTTGGCAAATTCGGGGCGCAGCAAAGCGTAGCCCGGACCACACAGGAGCTTGCAACCTGTAGGCACCAGCGCATCGTAATGTTGAGGCTCGCGCCCCAGATTATGATCGATCAACACATCACTGCTATGTAGGCGATCCGCAAGATCGTCAATCACAACCAGGCGCGTGCAGTAAGGGAGAACGATTGTTTCCCAAACGGCGTCCAGTGCATAGTGGTCGACCACGACGATATCGGCTCCGATCTCGGCCAACAACGAGCTGCATGCCGCACCATCAGCCTCTTGGGTGGAACCCAACCAGACGAGATGAGCGGGAGCAGTCAGCGCCTGCACCGGTATCTCATGCTCCGTCGTTGCCAATTCGTGGAGCGCGAAGCCGCGCTCACGGACCATCTGGTTGATATTTCCAACATGGTCACGGCAGATGAAATGACAGGAGCTGCCCCTGTCTCTGAGCTCTTCAGCCAGCGTGAGGCAACGCATAATGTGGCCGGAGCCGATGGACAGCGAGGAGTCCGCCCGAAAAACAATTTTCATCGCAATCAGTTCAGTCGCTTGAAGCCACCGTGGCAAATCGGCCCACGCAGCAGGTCATCTATCGAACGTCCTTCTTCGCATTCTTTGATTAAGGCGAAGATCGGATCAAGTGCAACGAAGTACTCCTCGACCAGCTCGGGCGTATGGGCCGTAGACACGTAAATTGCATTACTTGCCAGATAACCTTTGCGCAGCATTTCCTGAGTGATCAAGGTCTTATAATGGAGAGATTTCTCACTCTGGAAGCTGAAACCGGTCAATGCAGGCAACCCCCAGTGGCTCACCGACAATTCATGCCTGTCGGCCAGCTTCTGCCAACCTGCGCGAATGTCCAAACCGGTGCGCGTTATGGTTTCCCAAGACTTAACCCTCTCCATCACCTCAAGGGTTTTAAGCGCTGCGGTCGGGCCAACCCGCTCTGTCCAGAAGGTGCTGCTGATGAACGTGCTCTGTGCTGCCTCCATGATTTCGCGACGACCGATGGTTGCAGTAATCGCGTAGCCGTTGCCCAGCGCCTTGCCGAACATCGCCATGTCAGGTTCAACGCCGTAGTTCTTGTGCAGACCACCGAACGATTCGCGAAAACCAGAAGTACACTCATCGAAGATCAACACAATACCGCGGTTAGTTGCCAGTTCACGCACTTTGTGCAGGAAGTTGTCTTCTGGCCCCATGTTGCGCACGACTTCCATCTTGATTACGCCGATGTCATGGGTATTGACCAGCGTTTCAAGCTCAGCAAAGTTATTGTAGTTGAAAGGGAACACAGTACCGCGAAGGTTATCCGGCACGCCTTTTGGCTCTAAGCCAGGCAGCAAGTGGCCAGCAAGATTCTCATCACTACCCAGGTTTGCCGACAGGTACCAATCGTGCCAGCCGTGGTACCCACAGACTGCAACCTTGTCCTTGCCAGTCGCCGCACGCGCGATTCGAATAGCGATCGCATTAGCTTCACCGCCCGAGCGGGCGAAACGCACCATGTCCGCCCAGGGATGCAGTTCGATTAGTTTTTCCGCCAGATAGACTTCTTCCGGGCAATTGAAAGTCGACATATTGCCGTTGTCGATCACACTGCGGACTGCGTCATCGACCTCTGGATGGCCATAGCCCAGGCTGTTGGTGCCAACGCCCATGATGCACATGTCGGTGAATTCGTTGCCATCTAGATCCCAAACCTTGCAGCCCTTAGCCTTGCTGAAATAGGCCGGCCATTGTTCAGGCAAGAACATCTCGGAACGTTTGGAAAGCAACATATTACCGCCAGGGATGACTCGCTTGGCGCGTTTCCAAAGTTTTTGACCAGTACCCATTGCCGCTCCTTGATTCCTAATGAGGATTGCGTTGGCAGAAAAAATGTCCGGGGTGGCCTGTTGCAGCGCGAGCGTCTGCAGCCAGCCAAAATGAATATTGGGGGAGAAGTGCTCGAAGACGCGGGTGATGACCTGAAAGTCTACGACTTCGTCGACCGTCCACCGCAGTGCGGACAAATCAGTCGAATGCTGCATACTAGCCCGTTGATAGCCTTCGGCCTCTCGCAGGTAAGGCGTGACATGTTCGCGATCGAAACTCTTATCAGTTTCAGCTGCCGCCCTCTTCAGGCCTGCGGTCGTGAACACCTCGATGTCTAGACCATCCGGATAAGTGGGGGGCATTACGTTACTGTAGTAATCAACTCGATGCTCCCTGAAACCCCGAATGGCAGAATCCACCAGTCCGGGATCTACCAGCGGGCAATCCCCGGTAATTCTCACAATGACATCGGCGTCGGCAGCCTCGGCGGCCAGCAGATAACGCCCGAGCACATCCTGCTCGCTGCCTGCCACACAGGTGTAACCTAGACTGCGTATATGCTCGATCAGCGGCTGATTGCGCTCATCCACCGACGTTGCGACGACAATCTGATCCAACTCTTGCGACCTCGATAGACGCCTAAGCAGCAATTCGATCATCGGAATGCCGCAAATTTTCTTCATCACCTTTTCCGGCAGACGCGTGGACCCCATGCGGGCCTGAACTATCGCAACCGTTTTCATAGACGGCTCCACAATGATGGGTTCAACAACTCGATGTCGTTGCAAACCAACGACGCAGGCGGCGCGGCGCACACTTGCCGGGAGACGTTGGTGATCTGACGCAGATGTGCCTCGCTGTCTACACCGACCACGACCCGAGCGATCTGTGGAAACGACAACACAAAACGCAAACAGGCCTCCAGCGGCGTTTGCCCGGTCTGCTCAAGCCATTGCTGCCAAGCTACCCAGGTCGAAGCCCAGCGTTGAAACTTCGCGGGACGTGATTGAGCATCCATTAGCAGCAACCCCTGCATGAAGATCGAACGTACGTGAACTTCGACGTTACGCTCATGCAAACGCTCCAACCAACCAGAATTAAGCAGGCGGCGATCAATGGGGTTGAATGGGACCTGAATCATGTCGAATGACAAGTGCCCCTCAAATGCTTCGAGCTCTGAAGGGCAATAGATCGAGATACCGATCTTTTCGACCGCGCCCTGCTCGCGCAGCTTGAGCAGCGCGCTATACAGCGCCTGACCTTTATCGCCCATTAGCTGCTGAGGGCGATGAAGGAGCAGCCCCCTCAGACGATCAATCCCCAGACGCTCAAGCGCCCCCCTGCACTGCTCGGTAACCCAAGCATTGACATTGGCGACCTGCTCAGGTATTTCCGGCAACTTGCTAATCAACTCAAAACCGTCAAGCGGTAGTTTGCCCAGCACAGCTTCGCTGTCGCCATAGGCAATGGCGGTATCCAGGGTATCGATACCCGCATCGCGAGCTGCCTGCAAAACCCGCCTGGCCTCATTGATCTGCATCTTGCCAGCATTGTTGGCAACGCCATAGGAAAGCCCAAACTGTGCCGTCCCTAAGGCAATTCTGTTCAAGGATTCATCGCCACTCATTTTTTAGTATGCCCAACCAGAAGCAGCCACTACGCACGCCATTGGAAACCACATGGCTGCGCATGAAACCTTCGACCGTGTACCCCGCCTTGAGGAACACCCGTAATGACGCAAGATTTTCTTCATAGCAACCCGCCTCTATGCGCTCCATTCCCAGGCCGTTAAAGCCGAAATCAGTCAAGGTTCTGACAACCTCGCCTGCGAAGCCATGATTCCAACAGGACTGCTCGCCTATAAACAGGCTCAGTTGCGCTTTTTTATAGAGAGGGTTGATGAAACCCAACTTGGCGTTCCCGATGTGCTCACCGGTCTCTTTCAGGAAAATTCCAAAAAGGTGAGTATTAGGGTCTTTGTTCGACTGCTCGATAAACGACCTACACGCACCAAGCGTCTGCACCTGGTGACGCGTTTCCAGATACCGGTTGACCGCAGGATCGTTTAACCAGTCGACATAACGTTGTGTGGCATCCCGATGCTCAAGCGGCCTAAGGATTAGACGCGATGATTCCAGTTCGGTCATTGCAAAGCCCGTCCCAGTGCCAAAACCACTTCATCCTGCTGCTTATCTGTCATTGTCTGGAACATTGGCAGACTGATAGCTTCGCGGTAATACTGCTCAGCCTGAGGAAAGTCACCCTCGTGGAAACCGAGGCCACGGTAGTAGGGCTGCAAATGCACCGGAATGTAATGCAGATTCACTCCGATACCCTGCTCGCGCAATGATTCGAACACCTCCCGGTGAGAGGACCGGATTTCGCCTAGCTTCAGCCGAATTACATACAGATGCAGGCCGGAATAACCCAGCGGGTCCTGCCAGGGAATAATAACCGGCAATTTCTGCAGTGCTTCGTTGTAACGATGTGCCAGTTGGTGTCGCCGCGCAACGTAGTCGTCCAGACGATCCATCTGGCTAAGACCTAGAGCTGCTTGCAACTCCGTCATACGATAGTTGAAGCCAAGGTCAACTTGCTGATAATACCAAGGCCCATCTGGCTCATGGGTCATCAATGCCGGATCTCGGGTTATACCATGGCTGCGTAACAAGGCCATTTTGTCGTGCAGGGCCTTATCATTGGTCAGCACCATCCCGCCTTCGGCGGTTGTGATGATCTTGACCGGGTGAAAGCTGAATACCGTAATGTCGCTGTAGCGACCGCTGCCAATGTAATCGTCGCTGTACCTACCACCAATCGCATGTGAAGCGTCCTCGATCACCTTGAATCCATATTGCTGTGCCAACACATGAATGGCCTTCATGTCACAAGGTTGGCCGCAAAGATGCACGACCACCAACACCTTGGGCAATTTACCGATCTGCTTCACATGTTCCAGCTTCTCGGCCAAAGCGTGTGGACATAGGTTGTAGGTGCGTGGATCGATATCGACGAAGTCCACATGCGCGCCGCAGTAAAGCGCGCAATTGGCTGAAGCTACAAAGGTGACCGGGGTGGTCCACAAAAAGTCGCCAGGGCCAAGATCCAGAGCCAGACAGGCGACGTGCAGAGCCGATGTTGCACTATTCAGTGCCAGTGCATGAAGAGCTCCTACCTTGCTTGCAACCCGTCGCTCGAAAGCGGGCACCGCCGGCCCTTGAGTAAGGAAGTCAGACTGCAGTACGTTGACCACCGCCTGAATATCTACCTCGGTGATGTCCTGACGACCGTATGGAATCATGGATTAGATGCTCCCAATCTTGTCGTGGTTGTCTTTGATCCAAGCCTTCAACGCTTCATCACTCATCCAGTCGGCGTTGTTATCACTGGAGTAAACGAACCCCTCCGACACTTTGACGCCGTCCTTTATACGCTTCGGACATACGGACCAGTCGTTGATGACGGGCAAGATCTTGAAATGCTCAGGGTATTCATAGGTGTAGTAAGCATCTTCGGCACTAATCATTTGCTCGTGCAGCTTCTCACCGGGGCGAATGCCTACCACTTTTTGCTTGGCATTTGGCGCCACCACTCGGGCGAGGTCGGTGACCTTCATCGACGGAATCTTCTTGACGTAGATCTCACCGCCTTCCATATCTTCGAAAGCATGCCAAACCAACTCAACACCTTCTTCCAGAGAAATCATAAAGCGGGTCATGCGCTCATCGGTGATCGGCAACTCGCCTTTGTCCATGATCGACATGAAGAATGGAATAACCGAACCCCGCGACCCCATGACATTGCCATAACGCACCACCGCCATGCGCGTGTCGTGACCACCTGCATAGGAATTACCCGCGACGAACAGCTTGTCCGAAGCCAGTTTCGTAGCCCCATAGAGGTTGATCGGGCTACTGGCTTTATCCGTCGAAAGCGCAACGACACGCTTTACGCCTTTGTCGATACACGCATCGATAAGGTTCATGGCGCCGTTAATGTTGGTCTTGATGCATTCAAAGGGATTGTACTCTGCAGTCGGCACAATCTTGGTGGCGGCAGCATGAACGACATAATCCACACCATCAAGCGCTCGGTACAGGCGGTCCTTGTCACGCACGTCACCAATGAAGAAGCGTACACGCGAATCGCCTTCGAACTTCTTGGCCATGTCCCATTGCTTCATCTCATCCCGAGAAAAAATGATGATTTTTTTCGGGTTGTACTTGGCGAGGGTCATTGGCACAAAAGTGTTACCGAAGGAACCGGTACCGCCTGTGATGAGGATGGTCTTGTTGGTGAACATTAAAACGTCCCTTGGTTGCGACCTGAACGAAATCAGGTTGGAGTAATCGGCCTGCACTGCGTTCTGAATTACAGCCCTCAACATTGCAGTGCGGCATCGTAAGAAAGCGCGCGGGTGATGCAATTGTGCTAATCAAATCAACGTTACTCGGGGCAGCCCTTTGGAACCACCAGCGCCTCAGGCTTGACCCTTCCCTTCCTGAGAACGCGGCATCCAGGCGGCGCCCTGGCTGGCTCGTACAAGTCAGTGTCACTTGGGTGCAAAATACTTGCCCGCAGCACACTCATGCGCTACGGGCGACTGAGCAGCCCACCTACAAAACGACCTGTCCCTCACCCTCCATTTTCATAAAAGCCGTATCAAGCGCCGCAACGCTGCCGCTTGAAATTCATACATTATCGCCCACTTTTTAGCTGGGCATTACCTCAGTTTTCGCCTATGCCCGTAGGAGCTCATTCCTGACCGGCAGCGGATATCGGCCGAAGCTTACGAACTGGGTGTCACCAACCGCTATGGAGAAGCACTGCCTTCTGCGCAGCGGGAACTCCTCGCAATTTTGCGCATAACCGCTCACCTCAATCAAGGAACGGGGTAGCGCGTGCGGGGAGCACAGCCTAAGCATCAACTGCTCTCGCCACCAGTGGTGGCGATTTGATGTCGGAAGCAATGACGGTAGGCTCGAACGCCACTGCAAAGCGCCGCTCAGGATTACTTTTACTCAATAAACTGAGCAGCAATGCAACGATAACCCCCAGCGCCCCCCCCCCTACCACCAAGCCAAGCACGACAAACAGCGATTTTCTCGGACCCACAGGGCTGGCCGGATCAACGGCAAGACGATCGATACTGACTAACCGCAGATCTTTCATATCCGTTTTGATCGCGCCCAATCGCGCCCTTTCCGCCCTCAGCGGCTCGATACCCCTGAGAAATAGCTCCACATTTTCACGAGCTCGCAGAACCTGCACGTCGCGGTTTTTTTCCAGAAGCATTTGTTCCTTACGAATCTCTGCAACTCGCGGATCGGCAAAGTCATCCGAGGTCCGCTTACGCAGCGCCTGCTGCTCCGCCACCAATGCATCTGTGCCCATGAAGTAGAGCGGAATCTGCTGACTGTTGACCTCTGTACGCATCACGTTGCCCGCTGACTCAATGCCAGCCTGCCCTAAACTGGATGGGGTCGAGGGGCGCTTCAAACCTAACGAACGAGCAATGACAATAGCTTCACCAAGCTCAGCAATTCGAGCATCTTTCTTGGCCGCGTAATCAACACGTGCTGTTTCAAGTTGTGTATCCAGCTCTCTTAGCCTGTTCTGAACAATGACCTGTAGATCTCTGGCAATCTGTTGACGTTCGCACTCAATGGCGTACTGGGTCAGGCCATTGAGCACTGTCTTACCGTCCAATCCTTCTGGGAAGCGCATCTCAATGCTGACGTAGGTTTTCAAAACAGCAGTTCTTTTGGGGTCAGGCAGAACAAGCTTATGTGCCTTGGAATTGAAGTCCTCGAACGCTTGTTCCACTGTGCGCCCCCCCCCTCATGAAGGCTGCTTGTAGCGCTACATCGGTGCGAAAATAACCAAGACGCGTGTCATACGAATCCAACGCTAAACCCACTCGATTCAACGCTTCGAGGGGAGGCAACTCGTACACCTTCGTACGATTCAGTTCATCGAGATCATTTAGCGCGACGGGGAGTAAGACGGTGCTGACCTGGTACTCGGGTATCGCAGTGAAGGCATACAGCCCCGAGACCAGAGCACAACAGCCTGCGACCAAACCTATCAGCAACCTCCGCTGCCAAATAGATTTGAGCAGCGAAGGGAAGTCTATATGGTCATGGAGAATCGCTTGAGGGAGCGGGGTAATGCTGGTCACGGCAGCGCCTGTCTGTCATTGAAATAGCCAAAACCAGACAGGAGCAGTCACCTTGCATTCTTTGCACAAATAGCCACATCAGCTAAATGAAACCTCCCTGTCCAGCGTGGACGAATGGCCATTATTGTGACAGCTAGCACATATAGATACCAGCAGAACGCCACACCTGCCCACTCAACTTACCTGCGATCTCCGCGCCCCGACCCCGGCCATTAGGTACCGCATCAGACCCAGCATGACACCAAGAACCCCTCCGATCACTAACCCTACTACAACAATCGTTGCTTTCTTCGGTTTCACAGGCTTATCCGGGGATTCAATAGCTCCGTCCTGACGATATACCTGAATAACCCCGGGCTCGACCTTCAACGCCCTATAGAAAGCAAGGGCTTCCTGGCGCTGGCGAAGATTTGCAACGAATGGATCATCTGAGGTCCGATTACGCAAATTTGCAATCTCAGCTTCCAGCGCCTTGGTACCACGCATATAGGTGAGCGAACCGTTCATCCCCGCGGATACTTCACTAGAAAGCGTGTTGGAAATGATCGGGGGCTTTTCAAGTCCAATCGACCGAGCCACAATCAGCGCCTCTGAGAGTTTGGCGATCTGGTCCTCTCGCTGCTTGCGCGCACTTTCACGCGCTGACTCTATTTGCTGTTCAAGGTTGTTAGCCTTGATCGTAGCGTCAGCCTTTACATCCTTCGAGATCTCGCTGATACCGCGCTGCCCTGCCATCTCGACATAACGCACGACCCACTCAGCCGCCTGCTGCGGATCAGCCAAGGTCGCCTTCACAAAATAACGGTTTGGCGTATCCTTCGCGGCCACGCCAAGCGACAAAACATCCTGGAAACGGGCATATAAACCGTCTTGCGAACCTACCCGCTCCTCTGCCGTCAAACTCGGCAGGTAAACATTACGGAAAAACTCCCTACGCAGCGATTCCGATTGCAGATGTCGCAGGTAGATTTCATACACATCCTTGACCCCCAGCATCGAAAGCCCAGAGTCACCGCCGCGCCCATAATTCAGCTGAGCCACATCATTCTGCGAAGGCGGCTGAACGAAGACCTTGGCTTCATAGATCGGTGTAGCAAGCAGCGCGTAAGCCACGGCTGCCGCGGTCACGATGACCGTCGTTAAAATGATCAGTACCTTCTGCTTCCACAACCCCTCAACCAGCTCGAACAGATCAATCTCATCATCACCATAGCGGCGCTCAGGTTCATTGCGCATTTATTCTAATATTCCTTGGGTCCGTCTGGTTACGTACATTCCTGAACAGGCCCGACTGAGCCACTCCGTGGCGTGTCGCCTGCCCTGATGAAGCGTAGCGGCAATTTGCCAATATGCTCGCCACTCTTCACTCCAAAAGCGTTAATCAGTAATAGAGAGGGCCTCTCGCAGGAAAGTTCCTCCTTTTTCGACTAACGCTCGCCACTCCGCCAGCCGGTCATGGCGGAACTGTGACATTTACCTCATTTCCAAGCTGCGCAAACCTGTGCGCCAGAGCCTTCGCCAACACGCTCTTGCTTTCGCGCTCTCCGTGCACTAGCACGACCTGCTTGGCCGCGCTCGCTGAACCCAACGCGAACCTGATCAATCCTTCTTGATCTGCATGCGCTGAGTAGCCGCCCAGTGTCATTACCTTGGCATAAATTTCAATCCTTTCTCCATCCAGATCAACCCAAGCATATTCGCTCCCCACTGCACTAGCCTGTATCACCGCCCCAGGCGTCCCCCTCCCCTGATACCCGACGAACATCACCTCATGCCGCGAATCAGCAAGCATCGCCTTGAGGTAATTGACGATCCGCCCACCCGAGCACATGCCGTTGCCGGCAATGACAATCGCCGGCCGCCCAGTGCTCTTGAGGTAATTGACCACCTGCTGATGCTTGGCATGGCTATCGATGCACAGCAGTTGCTCGAACGCCAGCGGCTTGCGCCCTTCGCTCAACCGCTGCCTGGCCTCATCGCTCCAGAACCGATGCAGCTCCCGATAGGCTTGAGTGATGCGCAGGGCCAGTGGTGAGTCGAGGATGATCGGCAGTCGCGACCAGATGAGGGCATCATTACCCGTGATCTCCCCCTCTGCGCTGAGCAAGCCTTTGCGATGCAGAATGTCTTCTAGCTCATACAGCAGTTCCTGTGTACGGCCAAGGCTGAACGCGGGTATGAGAATGGTGCCTTGATCGGTGAGCGCGCGATCGATCGCGGCTTCCAAACGTTGCTGTCGCTCACTACGATCAGGGTGCAGGCGGTCGCCATAGGTGCTTTCCAGCACCAACAGGTCTGCGCGCTCAGGTGGTTGAACGGGCCGTAACAGCGGGTTGTTGGGCGCACCGAGATCGCCCGAGAACACGACGCGTGTGCTGCCCTCTTGACCTGCCCGCTGCACATCGCATTCGACATAAGCGGAACCGAGCAGGTGCCCAGCGCGCTGCAGGCGGATGCGACACACCAGGCCATCAGCTTCGACCAGGTTGTGCCACTGAGCAAATGGCAAGGGCGTAACGAGGCTTTCGAGTAGCGCCAGGTATCGCGCAACTTGAGCAGGCTCGCTGCTGACAACGAGCCTGTAGGCATCTTCCAGCACCAGGGGGAGCAGTTTTGCAGAGGGCTCGCTACACAGGATTGGGCCGCGATAGCCGGCAGCCAATAAGGCAGGGATTCGGCCGACGTGATCCAGGTGTACGTGGGTGACGATGAGGGCTTGAATACCCTCGATGGAAAACCCCAGCGGCTCTGATTCGGCGCCCGGGGCTGCATCACTACCTTGCTCGAGCCCACAATCGACCAGCAGGCTGGTATGGGGATCAAGGTGCAGCTGGTGGCAGGAGCCGGTGACGCCTCGGGTGCCACCGTGGTGCGACAGGAAAGGGTATTCCATGCGAGCGACACCTTTGCGGGCCAGAAAAATGAAGGGCGCTATTACTTCATTCTGGGCGCGGCCTGCCAATCGAAAAAATTGGCTGCACTTGTAGGAATCGCCTGTTAGTTGCCTGCCACGGCCGCCTGACGGGCCGAAGCGCGAATTTTGCGCTTGCTGCGCATCACCCCATAAGCACCGAGCAAAGGCCCGACCGCCAGGCCGACGACCAGGGCAGCCAGCACCAGTACCGCAACCGGCACCGCAGGCGCCGCCCAACCGAACAACACCAGTGAGACCGCTTGCTGATTTTCCAGCACGAAGAACAGCACCACGGCCGCCAGCAGCAGAACGAACAACGCCGCCAGGGCGCGCTTGAGATTACGCATCAGTCTGTTCCTTCCCTAATCAGGTGTGGACCTCATGCTCTTCTTCATTGACCCGGTCACGCAGCTCTTTGCCCGGTTTGAAGTGCGGCACGAACTTGCCTTCGAGGCTCACCGACTGGCCAGTCTTGGGGTTGCGCCCTACCCGGGGAGCGCGATAGTGCAGAGAGAAGCTGCCAAACCCACGGATCTCGATGCGATCGCCAGTGGCCAGGCATTGCGACATCTGCTCAAGCATGGTCTTGATGGCCAGCTCGACGTCCTTGGACGAGAGCAGCCCTTGATGGGTGACAATACGTTCGATCAGCTCCGACTTCGTCATATTTTTCCCTTCGTTATCAAGCAGCTAGATCATTGCTTAACCAGTTTGTAGCACGCTCTGGGGGATTTGAACAGGGCGGTTCTTGACTTAATAAAAAAATTCAAGATTGGTGCAGTGGGAGATGAGGGTGCGCACAGTGCTGGGGCGCGGGGTGCTCACACGGGTATGCTGGGGTTAGGGCCTCTGGGGCTGCCTCGCAGCCAAGGCAATGCCTACAGCGCGCTTAAGGCATATACAACTGCTGTAGGCGAGCCTGGCCGGCACTGGCATTAGCAGGGTCGACATCATTGCCTGATTAAGCGCTATCGCGGGGCAAGCCCCCTCCCACGCTGGAACCTGCTCCCTGCGCGGCAGCGCAGCCCGCAAGGGCTAAGTGATCTCCTAGGCGATGAGTGCCAGTCCTCGGCGGCAGAGAGGGACTTAAAAGACGGGCAATAAAAAAGGGCGACCTAAGTCGCCCTTCTTGTACCGATCAAACAGAACTCAGTTCTGCTTGGCCATTGCTTCGCGCAGCAGCGCAGCCATGGTGGTGTCGGCAGCAGCTTCTGGAGCCGCTTTCAGGCTCTGGATAGCTTCGCGCTCTTCAGCGTCGTCTTTCGATTTGATCGACAGGCTGATAACGCGGGACTTACGGTCGACGCTGATGATCTTAGCTTCGATCTCTTCGCCTTCCTTCAGGACGTTACGGGCGTCTTCGACGCGGTCACGGCTGATTTCGGAAGCTTTCAGAGTGGCTTCGATGTCGTCGGCCAGGGTAACGATGGCGCCTTTGGCGTCAACTTCTTTGACGATACCCTTAACGATTGCACCCTTGTCGTTCACAGCAACGAAGTTGGAGAACGGATCGTCTTCCAGTTGCTTGATACCCAGGGAGATGCGCTCGCGCTCTGGATCGACCGACAGGATGACGGTTTCCAGCTCGTCCCCCTTCTTGAAACGACGTACGGCTTCTTCGCCGGTTTCGTTCCAGGAGATGTCGGACAGGTGAACCAGACCGTCGATGCCGCCGTCCAGACCAATGAAGATACCGAAGTCGGTGATCGACTTGATGGTACCGGTGATCTTGTCACCCTTGTTGAACTGGCCGGAGAAGTCTTCCCATGGGTTGGACTTGCACTGCTTGATGCCCAGGGAGATACGACGACGCTCTTCGTCGATGTCCAGAACCATAACTTCCACTTCGTCGCCAACCTGAACGACTTTCGACGGGTGGATGTTTTTGTTGGTCCAGTCCATTTCGGAAACGTGTACCAGACCTTCAACGCCTTCTTCCAGCTCAGCGAAGCAGCCGTAGTCGGTCAGGTTGGTAACGCGAGCCTGTACGCGAGTACCTTCTGGGTAGCGTGCAGTGATAGCGACCCACGGATCTTCGCCCATTTGCTTCAGACCCAGGGAAACGCGGTTGCGCTCACGGTCGAACTTCAGGACGCGAACATCAACTTCATCGCCAACGTTGACGATTTCCGACGGGTGCTTGATACGCTTCCAAGCCATGTCGGTGATGTGCAGCAGGCCGTCGATACCGCCCAGGTCCACGAATGCGCCGTAGTCGGTGAGGTTCTTGACGATACCTTTGACTTGTTGGCCTTCCTGCAGGGTTTCCAGCAGGGCTTCGCGCTCGGCGCTGTTCTCGGCTTCCAGGACGCTGCGACGCGAAACAACGACGTTGTTGCGCTTCTGGTCCAGCTTGATGACCTTGAATTCCAGCTCTTTGCCTTCGAGGTGGGTGGTGTCGCGCACTGGGCGGACATCAACCAGGGAACCTGGCAGGAACGCACGGATACCGTTAACGTCGACAGTGAAGCCGCCTTTAACCTTACCGTTGATAACGCCCTTGACCACTTCTTCGGCGGCGAAAGCTGCTTCCAGAACAATCCAGCACTCGGCGCGCTTGGCTTTTTCACGGGACAGTTTGGTTTCGCCAAAGCCGTCTTCGACCGCGTCCAGCGCAACGTGAACTTCGTCACCGACCTTGATGGTCAGCTCGCCAGCTTCGTTGTAGAACTGCTCGAGCGGGATGACGCCCTCGGACTTCAGGCCAGCGTGTACGGTAACCCAGTCGCCGTCGATGTCGACAACGATACCGGTGATGATCGCACCCGGCTGAAGATTGAGGGTTTTCAGGCTTTCTTCAAAGAGTTCTGCAAAGCTTTCGCTCATTTTAATTCCTGTA
>Ga0247819_10000302_pt1 | contig 30552 bp, 37 predicted proteins | sample 13C_Xylose_Day6_FD_193428 | JGI IMG/M metagenome (GOLD analysis project Ga0247819, IMG submission 193428) | Soil microbial communities from agricultural site in Penn Yan, New York, United States - 13C_Xylose_Day6 | ecosystem: Environmental > Terrestrial > Soil > Agricultural land | place: USA... | reverse complement strand
CCGACCACATTCTCTCGATCAATACTCGGCGGAACGTAGATCGGTGCTTCTTCGATCTCTCGGTCCTTACCTTCTTTCTTTGGTGCTACCGGATCGAACCGCCAGACAAAGGCCGGATACTTGCGCAAGACGACTTCGGTCTTTTGGAAGATCGGGTTCACCGACTCCGCCTTTAACCGCACCCACGCACTCGCCGGTAGGTCAGCCGTCTTTTGCTCCAAGTGTTCCAGAATCTGGTTCTGGTCCATGTTAAAGCATTCGACCGTCGCGTAGATCTTGGCATGGATGTTGGGAACGAACTCGTAGTGGTACGATCCGTCTTTGAAGATCTCCCACCGCACGCAGCCCTTCGCTTCAGGTTCACCAAACGCAATGCGGTCAGTCGAGCCTTGTCCAATGATTCGCTCAAAGACCCGATGCGTGTGCACATGCCCCACGAAGATCAGGTAATGCACCAGATCCAAATAGGCTTGGGAGTTGTGGGTGACGTGATCCTGCGCCACTTCCACTAGCTGAAAGTCAAACTGCCCGTGCATGATGGCAATGTCGACCTTCTCCAGATCCTTGGCTTTCAGGACAGCCTGCACGTCCTTATACACCAATGCAGCCGTATCGCGTGCTTCATCGGGAACGTAAAGGATGTTCAGGTCAAACTCTTCGACGTATTCGATTCCGATCGCCGTGAAGTATTCCACATCCGCATTGATCCCGGAGTTCTTGTTCAGTTCAATCAGACGACGAATTTGGCGCCACTCGTGGCGCGGGGTACCGTCCAAGAACCGGACACGAATCCCGTACTTCTTTGCCAACGCAAAGACGTAGACGAAATAGCTGTCGATATGCGTGACCGCTGGGTGGTTCAGATGCAGGAGATCGTCAAAGACATCGCCCGCAAAGAAGATGAAGTCCAGCTCAGCAGTTTTCGAATTGTCCGGCAATAGATATTTCAAGCCAACGACCATCTCTTCGGCAGTCGTACGTGCGTTGCCAAGATGTAGATCGCTAAGCGTCACTGCTTTGAAGGGACGCATTATTATTCTCCAAAAGAACAGTAGTGTTTCGAATGGATGGTGGGCGCAGGGAGGTAGTGTCACCTCCCCCACACCCTACGACCGGAGCCGTAAGATGCGAGGGAGGTAACGAATGTGGGATGAGCGCCATTCGATAACACTACAGGCGACTCCCCCTAAAGTCGCTTGACTACATGAGTTCCATGTCGTCAGGATTAACGGCCCGGTTCTCCGGCTGGGAGTTCTGGGTCGTGCCGTCGGCTTTCACTTCCACACCAGGTAGGGGAACCGGTGCACCGTCAGCATTGAGCATCGTCTTGCCGTAGCGAGCCATGATAGCGGCCCAGCGGGTGGCGTATTCGTCGACGTGCGGGGTAAACATGCGATCCCCGCGCTCATTCAGTTCACGTTCCAGATGTTGCTGGCCGTGCATGGGGGAGAGGTTGGAGTAGTCGCGCGCCTGGTGGATGATGTCCGACACACTATCTACGCCACGTTCGCGTTTGAGTGTGCGGACTGCCAGGCGATCCAGAAGCGGCGGCACCGTAAAGATCACGTTACCGCCAGCATCGATCACATCCACCTCACGGTAGCTGCCGCTGGCCATGCGCATGGAGTCGCCGAGTTGTTCGGCAAGCGCCGGATCAAAGTCACCACGGGCCACATTGAACCAGTTGACAGCTGTCACTTCCGTTTTCTCACCCGCAAAGAATGGGAGGAAAACATTGACGAAAACATCTTCAGGCAACTTGGCGTTGACACCGGCAGACAGGGATTGAAGATCTTCCCAGGCTTGGTCGATGATGTGGCGGTTGCGATCACGCTCAGACGGATTGAAGTCGATGTCTTCGATCTGCGTGAGCTTTTCGACACCCATGTCGGGAGTTTGGTCACTCATTTAGAGTCCCCATTGTTGGCTAGGTCGGTTACACGGCTGAACTTACCGTCCAGCGTCTCAATTAATTTGCCGGCCGTGTAATTTTTGCCAGCCTCTGTCACGGTAATCGTGACGGACAAGGTGTACCGTGAACCCGTGTTCGATGGGTCAAACGCGTTACTGGAAACCTGCACCATCGCCCCTTGGGGGTAGTAGGAGGTGAAATAGGATTCCAGCGCCGAGCGTAACGTTTCCGAGCACAAGAGAGGGTCGTTACCGGTACGAGCGATGATAGCTTGCACTGAAGTCGTACCGCCAGGGCACGAGTAAGATTCTGCCCCATCACTCTCGAAGAGGTAGGCCAGAAGAAAGTCCATCTTCTCGCTGAGTCGGGTCACCCAGCCACCGGCCGAGAGTGTGGAAACAGCAACAACGGTTTGAAGGGCGGCATCTGCCATGAAACTCTCACTGGTTAACTAGGGACATAAAATCAAGCAAAAAAAAAGAGCTACCGCCACACCGAAGTGTCGCGATAGCCCCTTTCTCGTTTACAGCGAGTCGCCGTGCTTGGAAGACGGATCTTCCTCGCCCAGCAACACAAAGGCTTCAAAGCGTGCTTGATTGTCCAGGATCGTGTCCTTTTGGTCAATCGTCAGCGGCTTCTCACCGGGTTCGAGGTCATCGAAGTGGAAGGTTACCTTCCAGCCGTAGTCCTCGTTGTCTTCCACGTCGTGGACCAGACCATGGTTAACCATGCGCCAGTCACGACGTTCCCGAGCCGGGACACCAGGTTCAGGATCAACCCAAGTGCCTTCCCATGCCGAGATGCGCTGCTGTTGGTACCGTTCGTAAGCGAATTCGCTTGCCATGAGCCAACGTCGACCCACCGGTCCCGCTTGTTGCATGTCGCCGATATCGGTGAACGTGCGGATGGCGTCGGGTCGAAACAGACCCCGAACCTGGTTACGGACCATGCGTGCGTAACGCAGAGCTGCCGAACCATTGAACCGCTCGTACACATCGGCTGCACGTTCGTAGAAGTGACGGCCAACTTCACCGACGTCTTCCCGAAAGCGCTCCAGATTGCGTTCAAGTACATCCAGAACTTGCGATGACTTTTCACCATAGATGAGTGCGCGAGATGCTCGGCTCCCACCATGAAACACCTGTGCCATTTTACTGCACCTCCTTTATAGCGTTGGTATTTCGGCCATCCTCGCAAGTTTCGCCGGGTCCACCTCGTGACGAGTGCGATGGAACCAGTTGGCTGTGGTTGCGATGACCGGCTTCGGCCACGCGAGGTTGCCCGACACCTTACGCGGTTCGTCCATGTTGAACGTACTCATGTGTGGTGCCAACGTATACATCTCATCGGCCGTGTAGTTGTCAAGCAACAGCGTACCATTGAGTTGATCACCATCAAAGTCGGCATTATACCCGGTGACGTCCAGGATGCTCAACGAGATGGTTTGGATGCTCGGATCGGTCTTGACCTTGGTCACGAAGAGCAACTGCGCCGAGGCGCGTTCCAGCGATGGGTTGCGCTGGAAGATCACCGGAATCCCTTTGTACTTGGATTGCGAGATCAGTTCCTGGAAGATCTCATCCAACGTGGGATGATACTTCACAGCGTACGTGTTCAAGAACTCGTCGGCTTCGTTGGGAGAGAACCCCCGACGTTCCAAGCGGTTCTTTAGGTGGACCGTCAAAAGCGAAACTGCAATGCCCCACGGAATGTGAAGCTCTTCGTAATCGTGCACCCCGGTAATGGAACCGATGACGCCACGGAAGACGAAGTGAGGTTTTAGGCTGAATGCCTGTTTACGGAACGCCCCTTCCTTCTTAGCGAGCGTGTTCTTGTACTGACTGTCGTAGAATGCTGCAAGCCCAAAGAGCGACTTGACGGTACGGTTTTCTCGCACCAGCAAACTTAACGTCGAGTTCGGCGCGTCGATGCCTTTCATCGTCATGATTGCATTGACTGCATCGCGGGTGGTGGTTTCCCCCCAGCGACCCATGCTGTTCGTTTCGATGAGCAGTACCGAGCGGTTGGGAACTGGCAGATATGACGAGAAGATTCGATCTCGATACATCTTGAGCAGATTCGGCAACTCGTCCCTCATACCTCGCTTCAGTCGGAACGCTTTCAGCGAAAGCAGCGTTTCGATAATGAAGTCGAAGTTTTCCACGAAGTATTTGTAGCCGCGCTGCACTCCCATCTGCTTGATGATTTCCACCACCGCTGGGATCTTGTTTGGCGTTTTGTAGTCACGCTGCCAGATCCAACGAATGATTTCAAACCCACTGATGGTGAACCGTTCATTCAGCATATTCAGAATGATCGGATTCATGAGTTGCAGACCTTCCGGTGCGCGAATCCACACGAAAGGTTCAAGAACCTGTTCGATACGGAATACGACCTTGTATCCACACGCGTCGCAAGTCTCGTTGAGGTAACGACGGCCTTTCTTTTCACCGCACTCGCACGATGGCAAGTTACTGAGCAGGTCACCTTCATGCTCGGTGTAGACAAAGCGTCGGGTTTTCTCCCGATCCGCTTCCGTGGTTTCAATCACGTCGTTGATGATCAACGGGGTGTGACGAGAACGACGAAACAGCGCATCGAAATCCGCCGGCTGAAGTGCTACGCCCATAAGCTCTCCTAACTCTACCCCTTACGAACCTAATCGGGAGATTCGTAAACTCCAGGGATAAAAAAGAAATGAGGGAGAACTCCTTTACGGAATCCTCCCTCCCTACGTCTTACGCTTCGCCTCTACGAGGCGTTACGCGATCAGTAGTTGAAACGGCCTTGGAAGCGGTTGTAACCCTGACCGGCTTGACCACCGCCGACCGGACCACGGTTCTGGAACATGCCGGTCTGGCCAGCGCCAACACGGGTGTCCTTGGTGAAGGTCGCGCTGTGACGACCAGCCGTGCCTTGATCCGCGTACTGGCTCAGCATGTTGATGCGCAGGCCGGCGTTGGACAGGGCTTGTTGCAGGGCGCCGATGAATTCGGCGGTGAAGGTCACGCGACGCGCGTAGCCCGTCAGCACGAAGCTGGGGAACAGGTCTTGCAGGATGCGCTTGCGAGCCGCCAGGCGTTGGTTCAGCGGGTAGTTCGACACGAAGGTCTCGGACCAGTCGCTGATCATTTCCGGACGGTTCGTACCACGCAGGACGGCCACGGCCAGGTAGTCGACGTCACGGATGTCACGGCGGATGCCTTGCTGATCCATGTAGTAACCCAACTGGATGCGGTTGTCGCTGTCGGTGGCGATCGGGCCACCTTGGAAGATGCGACCGAAGTGGCCACCGGTCAGGGTGTTCACGGCGGACAGCACTTGTTCCACGGCGACGCCGTCTTGTTCGGCAGCAGCAGCCAGCACGCCCATGTACGCGGTTTGCGGGCCGCATTCCGGAACGTCGACCGAGATGGTCAGGCCCGGCTGGATCGTGGCTTCAGCCAGATCGAACAGGTCCTGCGTCGAGAACGAGTCGACCTGGGTGTCGTACATCGTACCCACGCCGTTGGGTTCGTTGTCCAGGTTGGCTTCGATGTTCACCGCGCCGATGTCGTGCATGTTCAGGCCGCCAACGTGTCCCTTGCGGAAGTTGTTGACCCACATGTTGTCCTGAGCCAGGCCGGCGGCCACGCCCAGCGCCAGCATGGTAGCGGGCAACGTCACCAGTTGTTCCGATTCGACTTGCGTCAGCACGAAACGGGCCGAGTACATCTGCGTGGCGCGCTGCTGGTTACCCTGCATGCGCTGGTACGGGTTCTGACGCTGCTCGACGGGATCGTAGACCAGGTCGATGAAGCCACGCGCGTTGGTGACCGTACGGCCGCTGGTCATCAGATCGGCGATTTCGCTGCCGGCCATGCGGGTGGCTTCGGTCATGTCGATCGAAACGTCGCCGCGCTGGGGTTGGCCCACGCGATCTTCGAACTGCGGGTTCTTGAACGAAACGCGAGCGGTCAGGCCGGACTGGGCGTCGATCTTGGTCAGGTCCAGATCCTGGAAGCCCGGCAGGTGACGTGCCAGTTCGGTGGCGCAGATGATGCCGGCGTTGGAGACCAGTTGCGAGACGCGTTCGGTATCGTTCACGTTGAAGTCGCGCGGAACCACTTCACCGTCGGCCGAGATCAGCTTGGACTGCGGGTAGTTGCGAGCGACCACTTCTTGCACGACCTTGCGCACTTCAGCACCCCACGCATCGCCAGCGACACGTTCCAGGGTGATGGGGCCGGAACCGGGATAGTTCTCGGTCAGCGGCGAGAAGTCGTTGGCCGAGCCGGCCACCAGCAGCGTGTGGTAAGCCACGCCAGCGGCCTTGTTGGTGGCGACGCGCACGCAGAACACCAGCATCGACAGCGGCACACGGTAGTTGTTCAGGTCGATCGGCAGCAGGTTGATCTCGTACTCGGTCGGCAGGCTCTTCACGCCTTCTTCGACGGCCTTCTGGAGCTTGGACAGGGCTTCGCTGGTGCTGCCACGGCCGATGGGCGCCGGCAGGATCTGGCCCATGCCGTACAGGTTGTTCACGGCGCGACGGCCGGCGGTTTCTTGACGGGAATCCATGTGCGGTTGTTGCGTTTGTTGTTGGGGTTGTTGGTCGGGACGGCCGACACCAGCAGTGCTCATGGCTTGACCCATGGCAGTTTGGGAGTCGGGGGTATTGCGGCCGGTGTTAACGGACATGGCTATCTTCCTTGATGATGAAACTGTTAATGTTTGCGCAAACAGTGCGATTTTTACCGCATTGTCAGTTTTGTGATATGTGCATTCAAATATTTAGAATGCGCATCTACAGGAACGGACGATAATACTGACGTACTACGGGGAAGACACCAACCGGGTATCTTTCAACCCGGTTGACGTTAGGTAGACGGTTTAGATCTTTCCTATACCATGGGGAAACCCAGGTAAGTTTTTACAGCGCCGTCTATTACTTCGTTGCTGCTTGGGCCTTCACCGGGTACGTGACCGGGTACGATTGCTCGTCTTCCGATTCGTACTTGATGACGCCTGATCCCGAAACGTACGATTTCACGATACGCGAAACGAGCGACAGGGTCGGTGCGCTTGCCTTCAGCGGGGTTCCGTCCTTGTCGTTCCATTCTGCCGTCCAGAGGATGAATGATCCCTGTTCATCTTTACGGACATGTTCCGGGTTGTCAGTGGCGAGGATCTCGTTTTCGAAGGCAATCTGCCAGTTGGCTTGCGCGTCTTCGATATCGGTACCGACCACATCAAAGAGTGACGTGATGAGTTTGACCCCGCTTTCACCCGTGAAGACACGGTGCTGCATCGAGGGAGGCAGATTCACGATCGCTTGGGGACCATGAATCGAGGCGGCATGAGCGATGATGGCTTCAGCGTGTGCTTCTTCCTTAGTCACGCCCAGGCCCGAGTAACCGCCAGTCGAGCAGCGCCAGCCACCCTTGGGGCCGAAGGGGGTAAAGTAGAAGACGCGGTTGTCGATGCGTTCCGCCATCCTGGCTTTACGCCGCTGGGCTTCGAAGTCTCGGTAAGCACGGTGACGGGAGTTGCCTTGACCGACGATATTGCCCAGTCGGTAGATATGCACACCGCGTTCGACACTGTGCTTGGGAGTTAAACCATTCATTGTTTCCTTTCCTTATTGACGTTATTCGTAAAACTCAGTCACTGACCCATTGCTTAGAACTGAATAGATACGATTATTTAAGTGGGCGAGCGCGTACAGCACCATGTTGGTTGGTTCACCGGCAGGTTGCTTAATGAATACGGGTTGGGTAATATCCTCGGCGCAGTACAGATCGCGAGCTACGGGCCAGAAAAGCTTACCGTTCGCAAACCCTAAGCCAAGGTTGTAGTACGAATTAAAAAGCGTGACCCCAGTCGTCCAGGTATTCGTCTCAGGGTCCCAGCTATACAGTACCCCGTTGCCGGCTAGAGCGTATAATTTCCCCTCGTACCCTACCGCCATCCCGCCGTATATGTCCGCAGGTAGTGCCGCCTTCGTTGTCCAGACATTGGTGGTGGGATCATACTCGCGAAACAAACGCCTGGTCTCATTGCCGCCGACGAGATATACCTTCCCGTTAAGCGCCGCAAAACTGGACCGTGACGTTGCCCCAGGTGTTGCGCGCGTCAACCAGGTACCGGTAGGGATATCATAGGCGTGGAAAAACGATTGCGCAGTTCCGTTTCCGTCAGTGAGTCCGGTGCCGTAGTATAAGGTATCGTTCAATATTACAGCCGAAGCGCTGCTTACTGCCGTGTAGGGAACGATAGGCAGGCTTTCGTACAGTCGGGTCGTCAAATCAAAACGACAGAAATTTCGGGTTGGGCTACCTGCCCCGATGAGGTAGATGTGATTTCCATGCCCGAGCTGGTGCATGAACTGTCCTGTCACGGGGGAGGGTTTCGCATTAAGGTTGGAAATCGTGCGGAACTTAAGCCCTTCTTTTTCGGCCTGATTCATCAAGAGCGATTCTAGCATGACGATATTCCTTTTGTCGTGTCATAGAATCGCCCCGACCGTTCATTACAAGGGCGCTGCGCCAACGACGAATTCCACAGCGGGCTCTTCAGATACCGGCAGGAAATGTTCGATCGAAAGATTCTGCGGTGGGACAGAGTACGCATGGGTCTGCGCGTCTTTCACCGTTTCGCCCGTGCCCCACCGGCCCTTGGTGAAGACATGATACAGATGGTCATCCTTTCCGCGACCTTCAAGCGGCAGACGTTTCTTGCCCTGGAAGATCCAGTCGATGATGCTCGTGACCACATCACGCAGCCGATCTTCGGCTTGCTTGCGATCCTTACCCGTCACCTTCATGAAAGGCGAATGGATCGTAACGTGGCCTTCAACGCTCGTCTCGTAGCGGGACTTCTCAAAGAGCCAGGTGATCGGCTTGGTATCGCCCAGAGCATTGGCAAACGCTTCAGCCCGAGTCTGACCCAAACCAATCTTCAGGCCCGAGATGCAGATCTCACCGCCCGTGGTCGTAAAGGAGGTAAAGACCGAGGGCGTCTCGCCGCTATAGATACGTTCCCGTACCTTACGTTCAGCGGTGGCGCGCTTGGCCTTATTGCGTAGCGCCACGCGCAACAGGCGTAGGGCATCCTGGCGATCTTTGCCAATCACCCAGACCCCGTTCTGCGTTGCACGCAGACCCTTATTGGTCATCTCAAATACGGGCAAGCCGTTCATCGTAGTTCTTCCTCATGGCGTTGATTTGTTGTTGGAGGCTGAGCATTTGCTGAGCCATTGTAATCTGAAGCGCACGCAACTCTTCAGTTTCGACCACTTGCGTGGCCAGGTTCGACACCAGACACTTCAAGGCATCGTTGATCTTGGTCGGCTTTCCCAACTGCTGGGAAAGCATCGCCTCCATCTGGTCGGTGAGTTCAGTCGTGACCCCATCGATTTTTTCTTTGGCCTTTTCCAGGCGCGCTTCTTTAGCGATACGCTCCTGACGTTCTTGCAGGAAACGACGATGCGTACGCTGATCGACAATCATTGGTCGGTTAGCCATTTTACCCGTCCTGTAATGCTATGTTGATTAAAAGACTAACTACGGATGCGCACCGATCATGTACACCCTGTTCAATTTGTTGCCGGCAGTGCAGAAGGGCACGCTTCGCTCTCCGGAATGGAACTACATCCGTTCAGGGTTGCGTGCAAACATTGGCGCAGTCCAGCGCTACTACCGCCAGAACCCGGCTTCGGTCAAGAGTGACCACTTCCTGATTCGACTACTGTATAGCCTGGGCGTGCCCATGCTGCAAAGTTTGGAACGCTACTACTACCACGTCGATGCCGTTGCACTCAATATGTCGATGCCGTTAAAAATGACATCGTCTATCTCTAGTGGCGCAACCTTTGAAGGCGTCTTCTACGGCGCTGGCGTCTCAGAGATCTTGATCGCTCATAATGAGTCGTTCGACTTCAATCGAGCGAACCGAGACTGGAAGAACCTGCAAGCTGTCAAAGTCTTGCGGCATCCTCGCAGTGATGTCTATCCGAACCTTCCCAACGGCAGCAACTCTGGCGTGGAAACGGGGCTGGCTGTCATTGCGATCAACATCCCGATGCTTGCGGTACAGTACCGGGCATTTCGTTTGAATGAGATTGCGGTGCGAGAAGGGACGAATGACAATCAGCTCTCGGTCGGGCATTTCATCCACATGTACGTGCTACCCAACATGGTACCCAGTCATCTGGACTACGCGCTCTTTAACCGGATCGATAAGCTCTCACGTGGCTTTCCTTTGGGTGAGAACACGAAGAAGTTTCCGTTTGTTCTCAACGAACTGACGAAAAAAATCGATGGGTACTATCGGGACGTGCTTCTGAACTTACAGCGCAATAGTCAGGACTTCACCGGCACCTTGCGCACCATTCCAGCGGCCACCCTGGACAGCATGAATGAGGTGATGGACCTGCCTGATGTGACCATGACGCGCCAGGTGATGTGGGGTGCGGCCATCGCCCGGATGCCTGCGGTGAACTTCTTGTTCGACACGGCTGTCGGTGGCGCCAAACGTCGTAATGGGCAAGAGGTCAATGCAGTCTTACGCGCGATTCGCAGCTACAAGGCCAATCACCTCATGCGTAATGTCTTACCGTTCGATTTGTATCAGGACGTGCAAGACGACATAAATGAAATCACCAGGAAGGCGACATCGCCCTCCCAGTGATTCTGGTGTACGAGCCCGGAGCAATCCGGGCTTTTATGCCGCTTAGTCCCAGCTCTTACGCTGTTCGATCGCATCCTTCAGGTTGTCCTTACCTGTCAGTTGCTTGTACAACTCTGCGCCCTTGTGTGTGGCAGCGTTAAACCCATCTTCGCCCTTGACCACCACACGCACGGCGAACTCGTTGTCGATGAGCGTGTCCCGGCCAGTCTTACTCGGCAGGTCGCCATCAAAGAGCGGGCCGTTTTCGATCAACGCAATCAGCGTGTCTTTCCAGCCTTCGTCCAGCATTGCGGTGTCAAACTTTGCCTTACTTTCAAGGGCCATACTCAAATAAATGCGGCGCATAGAAAAGTCCTCAGTTTCTGCAATTATAACTACATGATGGAAGTATTTACGGCGTGTCCTTACTAACCATAGTCAATTTCCTTTGAGAATTAAAAGAGCGAACGCAGAACAAGGTACTTATCGTAATAATGCTTGAAGGACTGATGTGTGCGTGACTCACATCCCATCCAACGAGTGTCGCTGCGAGATACAAGGGCTCCTATTAAAATTACCAACGGGTCCAGGCCGGAGCAGGTTTCGACGGTTCGCGATGGCTCAAGAGATCAGCCACTTGGGTCTTGACACGTAAGAACTCGGCCTTATCGAACGTGATTTTGCAGCGGACCAGTGATAACCCACCATCCTTGGGAGAGGAAGTGGTTCTTGGAAAAGCGGATGCCTTCCTTTTTCACCACTTCTACGTACAACACACCTTCGCCTTCGGGTAACTTTCCCGAACGGCCAGTGTAGGTGATCGACTTGTAAAAAAGTCGCCCTGCGGTCTTGGGCTGGTACTCACGCGATTGCGGGCTGTAATTGACTAGCCAGCACTCGTCTGACGCGTTAGCATCGTAGACCAGCTTCTTATTCGGTTTCAGGGCAGCCTTGAGTTCGAACTCGTAGATCTTGAAGCCACCCCGATAACTGTCTTCGTCTTTCGACCCATCGGACTTGTTCTCGTGGAATTTATGGTCCACGTTAGCCGCTCCAATCAGGCAGCCAATTAGCCAAGGCGCGGTCGTAATACGGGGAACCGTGCGGTCTTCCGTATTGGCTTGACGATGACCGATCACCGGGATGAACTTCAAGATCCTCGGATTCGGCGAAATGTGTAGCAGGAAATCCTGATCGATGTCTTCCGGAGTGATGACCTCAGCATTCTCAGCGACCTTCCTCGCCTGACTCTTAAGGTATTTCTCGCAAAGCTCTTTGTCAGTCATAGTGAACTCATGAGTTAATGGAGATCCGATACCAGCAGGCGGATCTTGTCGTCATCGTTGGTCGTATACCAACCCACGGTTTCTAGGAGCATGTAGAACACCTTGCAGGTGTCCTTGATGACCTTACGGACGTTGATCGCTTCCATGATCTCTTCAGGCATCCCGTTGGTTGCCACGCAGCGCTCAGGCAAGTAGAAGGTCGAGAAGTAACTCTTCCCAGTCCTTGCCATGTACGCCTCAATCTTGGCTGCAATAGTGCGGTCCTTCATCTCCGCCAACCATTCACGCGTCTTGCGAGGCGTATCGCAGTCTGTCGAGACCTTGATGAAAATGAAAGGCGGGGGTTCGCTGTCACCATACTTCTCAGCAAAGACTTCTTGCCAGAACGTGTAGTGCGCATAGTTCGACTTATCAGCTCCCTTCTTGTACGCATCAGCCGGCTTGATCTGGCCCATGCGGAAGAACTCATAACCGCCTTCAGCGATCGACTTGATAACGCCGCGCTCGATATCACCCACCCACTTCAGTAGATGGTTCAGGCTGATGAGCTTTCCTTCGTAGGTCGTGTAAAGGATATGGTCCATCATCTTGAACCCTTCCTCGGTAATGAAGCGCGGGGCGTTGGAGTTCTTCAACTGCACGCCCTTACGTTCCTTATCGAACTCCTTAAACAAGACCCCTTCCTGGCAACTGATGAGTGCGTAGTAGTGCTTGGCGACGTTCGTCGGGACAAACACCGGGAAGAAGAACTCGTTCTTCATGGCGATCACAAAGAGCTTGTCATTGGCAATGCCAAAGTTCTTACTCATGCGGGCCAGAACGTGCGTGATGGTTTGCGCGGCCAGATAGACAGCCGAAGCTGCGACGGCTTGCGCTTCATCACTCAGACTGATCTTGTTCTGATGCCAGAGCACCCAGTCTTGCACGGTAAAGATGGTCGAGTCCGTATCCGAGGTCAGGGCCGTACGGCGGATACTGTCCGGAAAATGCGCCACCGAAGCAGGCACGTTATCGGTCACCCAGAACGCTTTGATAAGATCGGCATAGTCGTCCACCACTTCCGTGATGTTACGCGTGGTCGCCGCATAGATGCCTTCCAGTTCCGTACCTGCCAGGTCCTCGTCCTTCATGCCCCGCATCTCTTCGCCGCAAATCTGTGCAGCCAAGTGACGGTTGACTTCAGGCAGCTCTTGCAAGGTTTTCTGCGGGTTCGGATCGACATGCGAAGCTTTTACTGACAGGCGCGACATAAGTGTACGCACCAGACTGTCGTTGTACTTACGCAAGTGATAGAGATCACCGACGTAAACAAAGGCTGCACGGGCAATGGGTGTCAAGCGTTGGACCAAGCGGCGTAGCTCGTCCATGTGGCCAGGCGTGTGCCAGTACAACTCAGTCGAGTACCGAATGACGTCCATGACATCGTCCACTGACGGGTAAACGATGCCGTACTTCTCCATCACGCGCGCCATCTCGTCAAAGTCGCTATGGGTCGTGATGGAGAGGATATTGTTGCGAACGATCTGTGGTGCGAAGTAATGACGATTACCCAGCAAGAACTTCTCGTTATTCGCGTTGCCGTAGCCCGAGGTGACTCGGCAGTTCGAGGTGAGCGTAGAGTGCGCACTCTTGTTGTGCAGCGGCGTCGAGGAGGAAACGTGAGCGCCCGAGATAGCGTTGTTGTTTACCTTCTTACCCGACTGCTCGCCCTTCTTGAAAGCGGTCATGAAGGTGTCACCTTCTTTCTTCGCTTTCAACATGGCTTTCTTTGCTCGACCCCGATCGGCCACGTTCTGCTCGATGTATTCAGCCAGGAACGACTTCTGGATGTGCGGCGGAATATACGTGGTGAACGTGGGGACAATCAGCTCTTCGTTTCGGATCGATTCGAAGAGGTAAGCAGACAGCGTACCTTCCTTCTGTTCGCGATCCCCGTTATCCATCCGTTCGTTATACGTAACCTTCGGATCTTTAAAGGGGAACTTGCCCGTGGGCTTCAAGTTCTCACGTATGTAGGAGACGCACTCCTCATACGGACGGCCTGTTCGCAACGAGAAGTAGTGCGCCGTTTGCGCGACGTAATGAGCCAGCGGATTGATGTCACGCTTGTACTCAGTAACGTCCAACACAAAGGGATTCGATGACATGGCACTTCCTTCTATTTCTTCTACTCACTACAGCATCAGGCTCGACAGTAAAAAGACATTGTCATTGCTCAGCGGAATAAAAAGAAAAAGAAGGGAGGAGCCGAAGCCCCTCCCCTTAAATTGCCATCAGAAGGAAGATACAGCCGCTTCCCACCCGAGACACAAGGCGCGCTGAGCAATGGCCGTCACTCACTGCACGGCGCACGTCAATCGGGCCCCGTTAGTGCGTGTGAGCGCACCGACGAGTAGGGGGAAGCAACTGTACCTAGCGGGTGTTCTCGAAGGCTCCGTCAAGGAAGGCAAAGACTTCGAGCAATCCGGGTCCGCTAAACCCTTTCTCAAACTATCCGGGGTCCGGATAATTCCTAACCACATTCGTGACTCGCGTCACGTCTGTTTGCGCATACCATACGCAAGATTATGCGATGGTAATGCTAACGTCGTTGTAGTTGGCAGCGATCAGAAGGTTACGAATCCTTTCCAGATCTGCCTGACCGACATTGCCGATCTTGGCCGTGATGGTGCGGGCCTCGATCAGTTGAACGGTCTCTTCCTTGATCCAGGCCAGACCCAAGCAGATCTTCTGGCCTGTCGAGGTGCGAAAGAGCGCCCACTGATAGGAGTTCGGATCGTTCGGGGTACCTGCCGGCAACTGCGGGTAGATGTTCTGGTGCCAGGCGATGGTATCGAGATACATGTTGGCCGTTTCGCGATCGAGGATTGCGAGGACCGCCACGTTCTGAAGATCGTTACCGAGCAGTTCCGGCGCGTATACGCTAAAGCGATACGTTTTGCCAATGTCAAGAGTGGTCAGCATGGGAAGCGTCCATTAGAAATGCGAAAGAATGACGTCACCCCCAATCAGTTCGTCGAGCACGTAACTGAACTCACCCGTAATGGGGCTCAGCACACCAAGCACAGCCATCTGCTGGTGTATCCGCATCCCGAGATTAAAGACGGCAGTTCTCAGGACATCAGCTTTCGGGTCATTGCGCTCGAACGGGGGGTCTATAGTATCGAAGTTGGGCTCTTTGGACAGCATCGTCTCGAACTCCCCTTCTTCAGGGAAGTTGATGAGCACTGCGACGATCCCGTGAATGATGCGTTCCAGATCCGCCGGGCTGACAGCGGCTTTGCGACTTTCGTACTGAAACTTCCAGATCGCATCCGCCAAGGGGACAATGACCTTGTGCTCGTGAGGGCCTTCAGACATCGCGCAGCCTCCGGAAAGGAACATCGTCGATCTCAGGTATCTGCAAGACCACGTCGTTCACCGCGCAACCTACGTACTGGAAAGGCAAGATACCGCCCTTGTACAGCCGCATGATCTTTAGCTGTTGCAGCAAGCTCTGCCCCATTTCTTCACTGGCTCGCAGATAGCGACTTATCTCGTCGCGCTTTTGGCGATTACGAGTGCTGGTGAGCGCAAGCTCGACGTCGATCCACAATGATGCGAGCTTATATTCGGCGTCCCGTTCATCGCGCAGGCAGACAAAGAGCTTCTCCAGCACCTGGTCGGGAGACTGTTGAAGATATTCCAGGCTTTCTATCTCGCGCCGGAACCAACGCACCGCTTCACTCGTGTCTAAAATAATGACCCGAGCTTGGTTCTCCTTGAGTAGCTCCATGAGCAAGTCCTCCGGTTCAGGTTCAACGAAAAGATACGACAACCGGTGCTTAGGAGCATCGAGTAGTTTTTCTAAAATGCAGCGCATAATGTCCATTCACGATGGCTCCAAAGGTGTAAGGAAAGTACCCATCCAGATACGCGCCTTGCGTCTTGAGGGATTCGTAGATCCCCTGGCCAAGTCGCTTGACCGCGTTGTAAATCTGGGGAGCAAATTCGTAAGGGTAGCTCAGGTCGTCATGTAGACTTTCGACGAGAGCGTCTCCATAAGCCATAGAGTGCGCCACATCGTGTAATTTTTGATCGAGTACCTCTTCTATCTTAAGTGCGTCACAAACTGACCCGAGAACTGCGTCCACGTCAATGGTGGGCAGTCTCAGGTCAGAGGTGATCCAAATGAACGCCTCAAGAGGCGGTTTGCAGTCGACGATTAAATCGGTCGGTAGTCCAAAGGTTCGAAGAGCCATTGGCGTTCTCGCGAAGGAACTCGGAGCACGAGCGTAGCCAGCATGTCGCGGTGAAGCCACTTCAAGCTGTGATCCACGATGCTGTAATCCACGGGACCAACGAAGACTCGCATGACTTCCCAGATATCGAGCACAACCGCTTCGGTGACGAACCGAACGACGATTTCGTTATCTCGGAAAAGTTCTGCGTAGACGGCGTTGGAACGCGAAACGAGTTCCAGGTTATCAAAAAATTTATCGAGCGTGTATTCCACCAGCGGGTCAACGTTTCGATGCTGTCGGTAGTGAGCACGCAACTCACTACTTTCGTCACGCAACGAACTCTCGTAGACGGCGTCTTTGATGAGTCCACGAATACCGCCTTCGTAAAAACAGAAGATGGCATCGTACTGCATGTAGCTATCGAGAACGTCAGCCAACGGTAGAATCATCCGTTGAAGCATGACTGCTCCTTATTAGGCGGCTTCTTGGTACAGGGGAGGAAACGAGATCATGAGATCGACCTCATCGAACATCCCGTACTGAAACTGACGAAGTTCGGTGTAGGTAACCGGGGGGAGGTACGCGTTGATCTGACTCAAGACATTGCGGTACAAGTCTGCTGCGACCAAGCGTGCATCTTCATCGTCAAAGCCCTTACCTTTCAATACATCAATCGCACTAGGGCAACGCATCGACGAGCGTCGTTGCAGTTCGACACCTTCAGTGCGAAATATTTCATCCAGGATAGCGTGGATGACCGGGGAACCGTCCCAGTAGCCATCCCACTTAGGCAGGTATTCCCTGGCTGCCATGTACAATTCCCTGAATGCTTCGTTCAGCGAAATGTAGATCGAAGCCGTTCTCATACAAACCTCAATTCATAGTCGCCCTGCCCGGCTCCGGAAACGCCGACCGTGTTCCAGTTCCCAACACATCGCCCGGAAGTCTTCGCCCTTTACCAGGACAAGATCCGAGTGCTCGATATGATGAGTCACCACGGCCCATTCGTTACCACCGACAAAAGCGTGCAGTTGATCGTAAAGCACAGTCAAGTGCTCGTCTATATACGTAAGGAGATCGTTGTCAATTTCGACATCGACTCTGAGTGCCTCCGAGATGCGGACTGCCAAGGCTTCCGCGTTATGACGATTCCAGCGCGAGATCTGCGCGAGCTTGGCTCGCACCATCGTGTTTACCAGTTGAACCCCGCGCGGGAACCCTCGCAATGAAACAGCAAAGGCTTCCGGGTAGGTGCGGTCGATCGCCGAGATGACCCGGTTCTCAATCGTCAACCCAATGCCCGTGTCTTTGGGGATATGCGTGCGCTGCGGAATGAGCACGGACAACCCGCGTGTCGCGGGCAGTGGCCGAAGAAAGTCGCTGAGGCTGCTTTCCAGTTCAGCGGCGTGGCCACGGATGTCTAAAATCATGGTTTGCATCGTACCCTTTGAACTCCATTATTTCTGACGTGTAGACTTCTTTTCGATAGTAGATGAACAAATCGAAAACATCTATACGTACCTCGATGTGATTATTGTCCCCGTAGACGGGTGGGACACTGATGTAGGAGGAGAACTGCTCCTCCACGTTCAATGCCTGCTCGACCACGTCAACCATTCGATACAAGCGAAGGTCTTTCGGAGTATGACTGGGGTCCGTGAGACCATGAATGCGTTCGATCCGATCACGAATCAACCACAAGAGCACGGTCTCACCAAAGTCTGGTGGGAGTTTATCCTCCGGCGTCGAGATCTCGACAATGCCTTTCAGGATGTAACGCCATACCAAATAACGGAACTCCCGGATATCCTGAACCAGGACGGCCGCGTTAATTTCCATCGATTATCCTCGTTATTCCGCATACGATCTGCGGTCCTCGTTTATTTGAACAAGCGTTATTTCCGGCATAAAAAGAAAGAGGTCGTCCTCTACAGAACCTCGGAAAGAAGTCATGTAGAGGACGACCCCCGCCACAAGCCCGTAGCGATTAGTGCGCCACGACGTCGTGTGGACCAGGGGTGTCCAGGGCCAAGTGCAACTCCGACCTGCTGCGCGTCGGTTCCCCTCACCAACTCATTGAAGGCGGCATCAAAGGCTGCCAAGAGCGGAGGGTCCGGCCAGAGGATTCGCGGTGTCGCGGGGCCCACTCCCGAACAGGGATTAAGAGATAAGAGAAAGGGATGCCGGTCGCTACGGCCTCACCCAGGTAGCGACACTTTTAGCTCAAAGGCTGTCCTACACGTACCCTTAACGTGCGGTTTCGGCCCAATGCCATGGTGTCGCGATGATCGGACTGATCGCATCGTGCGAGGGCGGATCAGTGGGTGAGTCTTGAATCCGAGCGTGCGGTCAATGATCGCCGTTGAGAGTGACCTCAAGAGACTACCAATCGACCAGAACCGACATTTCTTTAGCCACATGCGTAGCGAAGAAAACATCGGTTCTCCCTTTACAGCACCAGGCCGCCGTCAGTCACGGTGTCCTTGTCGGAGACCAGACGCGTGCGTTCGGATTGACCCGAACGCTTCTTGTCCAGATCCTTCAGGAACCCCGAGAGGTTGTCCGAGACGATCGTGAAGATGCCGTCGGACAGCACGAAGTGCAGCGGACCTTGGGCATTCTTCACGGGCGACGAATCGGCCGGCAGGTAGCCCACGTATTGCGCATCAGGCGTACCCGGGGGCTGGGTATCTTCGTCGCGCTTGGCCAGCGTGCCGACGGCGATGATGTTGCCCAGTTGATCCAGATCGGTCTTGGCGTCCACGAGCGTGAGGGCCGCGAGCTGCGGGCCGTAGGTCGTGATGCCGCGATCGAAGCGGAACAGGTTCGCGATGTCTTTGGTATCGAGCTCTTCGTTCTCACGCGAGGCGAAGACGATGAGGCTGTCGATGACAGCGCGAACGTGGGTGTCCACATCCTTGCGCGGGTTCTTCGGGCCGTTCTGCACGTACAGAACCGCCAGCGCCTTTCCAGTGCGGCTGACGATGGCGTCGTAGGACTTGAGCGTGTTCAGCGTGTTCTGGGCGTCCAGACGCGTTGTAGCATCGCCCACCATCACCACGACCACGGTCTGGTCCGAGTCCAGCAATTCACGCGCCAGGTTCGGGGCAATGACCGAACCCGAGCCGCCGGAACCGGAGGAGATGATGATCGACAAGTTGCCCGGCTTGAAGCGCCCCAGGATTTCCTTGGCACGCTTGCCGATTTCTTCGGCGTTCTCGCGACGGAACTTGCCCGAGCCGTCGGTGCCGTCGACCAGGTAGGTATGGGTGTCCGAGATCGAGGCGTCCATGTTGGAGCGGCTCGTATCGATGTAGTACGGTTTGACGATGGCATTGCCCGGCGTGTCTTGGTCACGACGTGCTTCGTATGCCTTCACCAGATTGACACCGGTGCCACCTGCGCCATACAGGGTGACGATGCCTTTTTCTTTCGGGGAATTGCTCATGTAAACTCCAGTCGGGATGGATGTAACGCTCTTTGACATACCAAAGAGCGCCGAGGTAGAAAATAATCAGCCTACGAGTATGTTCACGGCCAGTTCGCCAGTGATGACGAGTTGGAAGACGCACATGTCAGGGTTATAGTTGAAAGTTGCGTATTTCTCATCGCGAAAGCGATTCAAAAGACTTGCGAGCCTATCAGGTTCGAATTCCTTTTCAGTGATGTCATGAAAGATATGACGACGAAAGCCGCCCCAGAAAATCCCTTGCTTTGCTTCTTCAGCCGGATTGACCGGCTGGCCGATGATCACCGGCAGGTAACCCTTGATCGTAATCACGTCACCAATCACAGTGATGCGATACAAGATCGTTTGCTCACTAACCTTTTCAGGCAAGCGCAGTTCGGTGTTGCAGTATTGCAGCACTGCTGTGAGCGCTGCGTAATCAATTGCGTTCATGCGTTCTCCCGCTAAATCTGAATTGTATGACCGAATTGCTTACCACCATTCAGTATGGTAATAAGTGATTCAGAATTTCTCGAATCCCAGGAGCCCGTAATGTCGGCTGTCCAAAAAAGTCTTGATGAAATCAAGAACGAAATCCCGCCCTTCATCCTTGACCTCATCTTCATGCAACGTGCTCGCAATACGCGGGGGCGTCCGTTGAGCGTGGATGATGCCATCTTGAATGCCGTGATCCGCCGTCGGGTGATGGTGGACTGCAACATGGTGGGTGGTGAAGAGGTCATCATCGATCTGTCTGGCGTTCCCGGTGAACGTCCGGATAACTACACAACCATCTACCAGATCCCGAAGTCGCTCACCAACGGGCGCAAGATCGTCTCGCCGCTGAACATCTCTTTCTTGGACCCGACACGTCTGGGGACGGTGATCTCAGCGACCGCCTGCCAGAATACGGGGGTAACGCAATTGGGTAATGCGGTCATGGATGCTCATGGGCCCATTCCTCAAATCTCCTCTGCAAACATTCAGTTGTTGAACGAGAACGTGGTGATGGTGCGGGACGTGATCCTGATGCCCGCCAACGCGTATTTGCGCTGCGTAGTGGCGCACGACGACGAGATGAGTGACATCCACACGCGCAGTTACTACAACTTCGCTGAACTCGTGAAATTCGCCGTGAAGGCATACATCTACAATGAGTACATTGTGGATCTCGCCCAAGGCCATCTCTACGCAGGTCAGCAACTGCCCGTGGTGCAGCAAATCATCGAAGGCTACGCAGATGCCAACCAGCTCTACAAGGAGTATCTGAAGAACGTGTGGCAGAAGGTGAGCGTCATGAATAGCCGTGAGGCCATGCTACGCTTCCTGAAGAACCTGACGGGTGGTTCTCGTTAAGGGCAAAAAAAAAGAGGGCTATGCCCTCCAGGAGGAGTCCTAGGACTCCTCCTTTTATGCCGGTACCCAGAGGTACGCCGTCAGGCGATGCTCGGAATACGCGTACTCTAGGCCCGCTGCTTCGGCAGGGCCGAGCTTGACTTCGCCACGGCAATTAAACCCCTGCACGCCATAAACCGGAGCAGCCAGGGTATTGGGAAAGTTCTCCCACCAGTAAGCGAGTGTGTGGTGAGTCGTGGCGAAGGCGCCCGCCTGAATCTCACTGCGCTCCACCAACCAGGCCGCATTCACGGACTCGTTGAAACGATAGGAGGCCATGAGGTCTTTGTGGATGTAGTGCAAGATGTGCCGCCCGTCTGCCGTTCTCACAGCATGGAGTTCGTAGTCTTGCGAGTTACATTCACGAAAGTTGCTGATGATCTTACTCATCAGCTCACTGACGCTGAGCCGAGGCTTGGTGTAGTGGTCCTCATCCAGCACATTGTGCAGCCCCGCACCAAAGCCCTCAATGGGGGTGATTGCCGCACGCGAGAGGTACTGACGCTGTGACGACACGGTCCCCGGACTCTTGGTTCTTCCTGCCATGAAATTCTCCTTATTAGGGTAATAGAACCCACCCCCGAAGGGATGGGTCCGAAGTTACTGCTTACTGCGTTTCGCCCATGCTGTCGTAAGCGCTCGTGTCTTCACTGTTCACGAGCCCCTTGACCACGATGGTGCCGTCTTCAGCGACAACATCCAGGCCAGCGGTCTTCATGAGGTCGAAGATCACTTGGCTTTCATGTGCCGCGTACGTACCGGTCTGGAGCAGTTCGGACTCATTGTCCACGTCCACCAGACGCAGTTTCGCCGGGAAGCAATCCAGGTTGGTTTGGTAGACCTTGACAATCTTGGCGACCAGATCAGCGCGCGAGGCTTCATCCACGTCAAGCTTGAGCTTCACGAAGAGTTCAGGCTCATCAGCAGCAGGCATCGAGGGCACGTCGTTCATGTCGAATTGCATACCAGGGACACGCGTCACGTCGTAACGACCGTAGACCTTGATACCCTGCGCCCGATGCTCGCCGAACTTCCGATCGTAGTCCAGGACGTGCTTGGAGTAGTTGTAGAACTCAATGAGCTCTGCACCATTTTCCACGCCGACCAGTTCGACGACCTTGTCTTTCACGAACGCATCGAGAAGAGCCACATGACCTTCTTCGATCCCGCGCTTCAACGCCTTCTTGATGACGATGAAGTTCTCGGGCTCTTGCACCGTGATGATCGCCAACCCTTGCGCCAGCGGCATCGCCAACCCGTGTTCTTGGGCAAAGGCGAATGCGGCCTTCGCGTCAGCTTGGCCGATGGCCACGAGTTCTTCAGGTTTCACCTGCGCTTGCATCTGCACGGGCGTTTGCGGGCTTTCGTCAGTCACGTCCATCAGGCGATCCACAGGGCGCGTGATGTTCAGGATCGCGAAGGCTTCTTCAGGGTGCGCGACGAAGTCAAACTGGTAGCCAGACTCCTTCATCCAGATCGCCACGTCACGCGGATCGTTCAGGTTCTTGCCCGTGGCAGCGAAAGCTTCCTTGAGCGGACCCTGAGTGATGGCGTAGCGAATTGCTTCAGCGGCGTACTTGATCGGCACCTTCGTCTCGCCTTGCGGGATGGCGACAGACACCGAGCCCGCATCGCCCGGTTCATCAGTCGGCCCTTGCGAGGCGATGATGTGGGGCGTTTCCACGGTCTCAACGTATGCCTTGCCCGCTTCGTTTTCCAAGACTTCCGGATCGAGACCCTGTTCTTCACGCAGCGCGCGGGTGTCGGTCGCGTCACTGGCCAGGGCTTGCGCCTGATCCAGTTCTTCTTCACCTTCACCCAACTTGGCCGGATTCATGATCGCACTCGGATCACCCGGGACGTCACCCGTGCCGAACTCGTCCTCGTCCTTGGTGAGTTCACCCAGTGCGTCCAACGACCCCGGACGACCCGCTTGCGTGGTGATGAGGTAAATCTCTTCCTCATCAGTCATTTCTGCGGGACGCGGGTTGCGTTCGGTATACATGACCGAACCATTGCCCCACGTCGGGGAGTACGGGATGTCGCCTGCACCGGTGTTGGCAAACGCCACGGTGGCTGTGAGAGAACCATCAGTGGTGGCAATGGCCACGCTCGTCTCATTCGGGCCGGCGTGGAAGTAGGCCTTCACCGTACCGGCCGAGGCCATCAGCATGTCGTGCACGTACTGGGCGATCAACTGGAAGTCCACCGACTTGTCCGTGCCTTCCAGGTAGTAGCGCGTGCCACGACCGGTTTCCGGATGGTTCATGCTTTGGCGAAAGGCGCCGAATTCCGCTGCAACTTCAACCACGTCCTTCAGCTCAGCCATGACCGCGTCCGTCGCTTTCTGACTGGGGTGGTAGCTGTAGTTGAAGTAGAACGGGATCATTTGCAACGATTCCATCATGCCCTTGACCTGGTAGGGTGTACCGTCTTCGGCCTTGGCAAAGCCTTGCAGAACTTCGAACTGCCAGTCGCCGACAATGGCGGGGTGCTGGGCGACTTTGCGGATGAAGTCACGGAACGGCAGGATCGTCTTGACAACATCGGCCGGCAGGTTCGCGGCCAGCAGTTCATCGAGGTACGAACGGAACGCGGGCGTGAAGTCGGGGTTCACGCGCGACAGCATCGTACGGTGGGGGAGTAGGTGGCTCATTATTTATCCTTGATATTGAAACGGGAGATTTGCACAACGGTGGAGCATTTCTTCCCAGGGGCAGCAATCTTGAAATTGCCGTTCTGAGGGTGGGAGGTAATCGGTGCCAGGATATCGGCTGGAAGCGAATAAAGATCCGCCACATCCGGCGCCAAGCTGGCGCGATAGGTCGGTGAAACTTGTCCCAGGTATTGGCGAAGGGGATCATCAGCGGGACGACCGTAACCACCCAGGATGCCGAAGAGTCCGCCTACGGTGTTGTCAAGCGGATGCAAGTGTTCGAGCTCGTTACGATACAAGCAGATAAAGAGCTCGTGCTTAAGCGCGCCCTCGGCACTAAGCAGCTGCAACACCTCCATGCCAATGGTCTCAGCCTTGCTGAACTTCACTTTCACGGTGACTGCCAAGTCATCACGCTGGGCCAGCGCCATGAAGTATTCATAACTCAACGCCACCAGATCGGCGCCACGCTTACCGTAACGCTGCCAGACGTGCTTTTCAAAGAACCCGCGAAATAGCGGGAGTTGGAAGTTCGGGTATTGCAAAGCCAACTCACTCATACTGCATCCTTTTTTTCAGCGGTGAAGTCATAAAAAGGCTGATCGGGATTTTTTCTGTTGAAGAAAAAAAGACTGGGGCACAAGGCCCCAGCTTCTCAGATGCGGGTGTTGGGAAGTTCCGGCACGTAAGCGCTGGCCAGGCCATTGCTTACGAGCGACTTCTCAATCGCATTCAGGCCGCCGTTCCAGTGATCCCAGTTGGCGAAGACTTGTGCATCGTCCACGGGCTTCTCAAACGGCTGCGTGCGGCGAATCCCCGTAAGCCGGGCATACAGGGCTTCATCAGCCCCGGCTGCAAGGATATCCACACGATTCTGAATACCCAGCATGTTGCCCCGATCATCGAGCGCCATGTGCGGGGTGCTCGGCGTTTGGGCCGGAAGCGACACGGAGACGCTTTCGCGAACGATCGTCGGCTGGGTAGTCTGCACCGGAGTGGGTTCGACTTGCACAGCAGGCGTCGGTGCCGGAATTTCAACCACGGCCTCACGGACGGGTTGGGGGGCTTCGAGTTCCCCCTTGGCATTGCGACACAACTGGGGCATAACGCCCAGTACCATGGTGGCGTTGTAGATGAACTGCAACACCGGGTTGGCGTAATTGATTGCGGTCATAGTGGGCTCCTTACATAGCCTTGAGCTTGGCGATCACGTCGTTGGCGACGACAAGCATGTTGAGGGTACCGGCCTTCATGACGGAGGTCACGAGGGCGTCGATTTCGTAGTGACGGGCCGTGCAGTCGACCGCACGGGTCTTCTCAGCAGCCAGACGGTTGACTTCACGTACCGCGTCAACCAGCTTGGGGTCGACTTCTTCGGTATCGGTGAAGCGGGAGTTGTTGGCAACGAAAGCCAGACGAACGGGGATGAAGTTAGCGATTTGCATGGTGATGCTCCTAGATGAGAATGGATTGATTTTGAGAACGAACGGAATAAAACCCGCCCACTCTCAAATGAGAGCAAGGCGGGGGAGTTACTTTGCGACCAGCACTTTCATCGCCCGGATCTTGAGGATCGAGGATTCGATGACTTCCAGTCGTTTGGGTTCAGGCGCTTCTTCGACTTGCGCGCGGAACTCCAGGATCTGCATGATGTCGTCCATGTGGACACCTTTCAGTTTGCTGCTAACCAGATCGTCAAACCGTGACTGGGCCTCTTGGAGACGGACCAGGTAAGTTGAGCGAGAGGTATTGACTTCTGCTGCCCCACTACCGGGGACGTCATAAACACGAACCATGAGGGACCTCGTAGGTTTGACTTGCGTTACGGATTACTGCCAGGCCTTGCGATGACGCTTGACCTTCTTGAACTGCTTCTTGTTCTGCTCACGACGCAGGCGTTGGATTTCTTCGTGACGCGCCACCACGCGCAGGGCACGGGCCATGGCGGCATCACGCATCGGGCGGGCGATCATGCGGGCTTCGCTTTCACCCCTCGCACGCACCGGAAGGAGGCGACCTTCCTTGTCCTTCTTGGGGTGAAGGATGCGGTAAGCTGTCGAGAGCTTCATGCGGTAACCCATATGGGTGAGGCTTTTAGCCATGTTGCGCATGATGCTTGCGAACGAGTCCACAGGCGTGTTTCGTCCCTTGAGGTTACCGAGACGGGGAACCGGCACACTGGTCGAACCAATCATCATCAACTCTCCTCGTTTGAAGCCACCTTGCGACATCAGCAGCGCATCGATCGGGTGATCTGGGCGACCCGATGCCGTAAAATGCGCCAGGGCTCTTTGCACGGTCTTCGAACCCAGTCGGCGAGCCCTAGCCAAAATGAGATCTTCCCGTTTGAAGCCGCCAAAGGAATTGAGGTCCTTGAACCCTGTCGGGATGGCGACATCGTCAATGGCCCGACAATCAGCGTAGAAATCCGGAATCGGCTTGACTTCCAATTCGCCCGGGGTAAGCTCGTGTTTGTCGCTCACCAGGCTCACTGCGCCCGAACCAGGATCGTAGGCGAGGATGCCGTCCGTGTCGGGTTGTGCATTGCCAACAAGCAGCGGGTCCATCTGGTGATCCTTACCATGTCGCGCCACGTAATCCAAGTAGCTCCACGCCTGCGGATCTTCCAGGTAGCTAGGGATTCGAAGAGCGTCAAGCGGCGGTTTCCCGGAATTGATGCTGGGCGCAGCTTTGCGGGAAGCTACCATATCTTCGTACAAGCGATCCCGAGCGATGATGCCGGTATCGTTAATCTTGTCGCCTTCGTAGTCTGCCATGAGGCAACGGGCTTGGTAATCGGTCAGCTTGACGGACTTGTCAGTGTGAGCGGCTTGGAAGGCATCGACTTCAGCTTGGGTGAAGTCTTCGGGTTTCTTTTTCATTGCTTGTCCTTTGGATTGAGGAGCGCGTCTGCTTTCGCTTGCGCATCCTGCATGGTTTCAAACACAGAGTGAACGTGGGGGGTCACTTCCGACGCCTCGATCGGGTAGACGTCAAGCACCCCTTCTTCAACACACTCCGTACGAAATAGCTTAGCTGCATGTGCAGTTAAGAAGTGCTTGCGAAAGTTGTCCGTGGTGTCAAGCGGTTCCTGCGGTTTGATCACGCTCAGGAACGCTCGGCTCGTCAGGAACGACGGGTTGGCGCTCAACAGATCTTCCACATCGATTCCGACTTTCGCCAGGCGTTCGCGGGTGACCGACAGCATCTGCAAGCGCAGCGTCACCGGTGTACGTCGTTCGCCGTACTGCGGACCTTGTGTCGTGAAGTCCACCACAACAGGAGACTTCGTCACGACGACCTTCACATTCAGAACGACGGAATCATCCGAGGGTGGTTTGTTCATAATGACCTCTTAGCTATAGTTGGTGTGGGGGTGAAAGGTTTCTTGCTGATTGATCAAAGAAAGCTCGGCGCGTTCAGCTTCGATATTGTCAAAGCGTTCTTGGAACAACCCCTTGGTTACCTTCTTGGTGTAGAGCGAGTAGCAGTACCAGAACTTGCCACCGCTATACGGGTCTTGCAGCACACGGTCGAAAAACCCGCCCTTGTAATTGGCGCCCGATCCGATGTAGACAGTCAGGCTATCGCCGTAACCTGCCCAACCCGTTTCGGGGTGAAACACGTAGACTTGATGGTCTTCCGTTACCAGCATGATGCGGCACTGATTCAAGCGCAGTGTTTCCATGCGGCGGCAGAATTGCAAGCGCATCATGTCAGCGCACTGGATGGTGCCAGCGATGCCGTACGCCATGACACGGCGTCCGCAGAAGGTCTTAAAGCGCGTGCGTTGTATCTTCCCGTGTTCGTACTTACCTTTGGTGATCGTCCCGTCAGCGCGTTCGTTGCTGAACTGGGAATCGGACAAGAGCACTTTGTTTACTGCGTCCCAGGCGATCGTGGTCATGAGGAACTCTCTAGTATAGTAGGTAGGCGAGGTTTCTAGATACTACAAGCAAGGTTTTGTGACCTTACTCATGCGAGGAATATATCATTGAAAAACGTTGCAATGCGGTATTTTAAGGCACCCATCTTGTGATGCTTTATCTCTTTTAGGACACCTCATGCTCGAAGCCACCCTCCTGTCCGGCAAGCGTAATCTCGGTGGCGGTGGGATACCCTTCCGATACTACCGTCTTTTTATCAGCGCGTTTAATCAGGCCAACCAAGCTGTCGCTATTTCTGAGCTTGAACTCATTGATTCGTCTGGTAATAACCTCGGCCCAATTGTAGGTACCGATGCCCGAGCCAATGGCAACTACAGTGGCTACTACCCTAACTTTGCCTTTGACGGTATATGGGGCGATTACCCTGCTGCTTGCTGGCAGTACAACGGCGCTCAACCCGCCTGGATGAGTATTGACTTGCAAGCCGCATACGGGATTGAGAAGTACGCAATTCGCTGCCCTAACGGGACGTCTAACCTTGCGACCTATTCAGCCCGAACTTGGATACTGCAAGGAAGCAACGACCGTCTCACCTGGCAGGACCTTCACCAAGTGAGCAACTACCTGTCTGCGACGTGGGCATCGAAAGAATACCACGAGTGGGTTATCTAAGGACCGATCATGTCGCTTGAAGCGCTCCTCGCGGGAAATGCAGGCAGTCCCGCCGATGCATACCGACGCTACCGAATCGTTGTCACCGCTTACAACACAGCGGCTGCGGTCATCATCTCTGAACTCGAACTCATCAATGAGCAGGGGCAAAATGTAGGGACGACCGGTACTCCCTTTGCCTCGTCGTACTACAACGCAAGCTTTTACCCGCAGTACGCCTTCGACGGCCAGTGGCCGGTTTATTCCAACACACCAGGTAAAGCGTGGCAGACCAACACCCCTGCGCCCCAATACCTAGGTACAACGCTTTCGGCACCGGTGAAGCTTTCCCGGTATGGGATTCGGTATCCGGAAAGCATTGGGTCAACTGCCGCCGGGTACTACCCGAACTCTTGGCGTATCGAAGGCAGTAATGACGGAACCAACTGGGTGAAGCTACACGAGGTGACAAGCTATACGTCTGATGTGTGGTTGAGTAAGACGTATCACACCTGGGACATTCCGGCATAAACGCCAGGCAGAAAGCCTGGCTTGGTTTCCCTTTAGGTTTTCTTCCCCACGAAAAGAAGAGCATAGAGCGCCTTCGGCGGGGGGTGAGGCCCCATCTTTCCTTAATCCCTTCCGAGTTAACCTCGGGGGGTATCCTCTACCCCCCGAGAGAGTAAAGAATATACTAAGGGTGCGAAGCTCCAAACCATACAACTCAACCAGTTCAATTTAACTGTAAGGGTTTGTACCGGACAAAGCAGACAGCATGGATACAGCACTAGGAACGCTACCGCATTCCTAGAAGCTTCGCCTTAATTTTTCATCTGGGGCGGCCGGGGGGTCGGGGTGGTTTTTATTTGGTCGATCCCATGACTATGAGGTAGTTTGGCCTAGTGAAGACAGTCTAGGCGCACTTCCTATTGTCTTCTCACTATGAGGTACTAACCATGTCCCGTTTGTTCCGTGCCGCGTTGGAGAATGCCAACTCCAGTGCGCAAACGCTGGTAATGCAGGGTCCTTTGGGTGGCATGATCACTCAAGCCCTGAACGCCAAGTTCTCCAAAGAAGCGCCTGAAGGTGATGCTGCTGCTGTGGCTGAGCCGACTGAAGATGTCAACATCCCGGCGCTCGAATCCTTCAACCACGCCCTGGAAACCCAGGCAATCGACGCCATGATGATGAGCCGTATCGCTCAAGCCATCGCGCCCAATCCCGAACCGGCTTCGGTTCTGACCGTCTACGGCGTGTCTGAAAAGGAAACCACGCCTGAAGACGTCGTCGAAGTGGCCAAGCTGGTTGGTGCTGACGATACGCCCGAGAACCAGGAGTTCGCGCTCATCATCGACGGCAATGGTCCGCAAGGCGCCAGCGCCGATGCGACGGTCGAGTACGCGCCCCTCAATCAGGCACTCGAATCGATCGCCCAGCGCTACAACGTGCCCGTCTTCCGGAACTTCCGTGACTTCGTGCAACATCGCTACGGCTAACGCCTAGCGGCATAGGGGCCAGGGTTCGTCCCTGGCCTTTTATGACGTTAACTGTAGACCACGATCCCTCTGGGCGTGACAATCTCACCCGTGAGCCAGATGCAGCCTGCACGCTTACCCGGGCGTACCGGATACCCTTCGCGTTCCATGATGCTTTGCTGATGGATGCTGGGTTTAAGTACACGACCAAAGATTATCTTGGCGGTATGGTCAATCTTGTCCAAGCAGGCGAATGCCTCATCAGACAGGTTCGAGTTATTCAAAGGACTACTACCCTCGTCAGTGGGTAGCGTCTGAACATCCAGACGTTCAAGTTCCTTCAATTGTTGGATCAAGCGGTATGGCATGATGTCCTCCCCGGACATAACGATGCATCCCGTGCGCTGGCGGAAACAGACACGCAGGTGCGGTTATAGACACTTAGTAAATGTAACATTTTGATGCGATAGCACCACACAATAACCAGAACCAAACGTCAATCTTGTGTAGACCTAATCAGGAATTCCCATGGACAAGAATATCGCCAGCGTTTTCGCCGACGAGTGCAAACATCTTGTCATCGACCAGCGTCTTGCCAAAAAGATTCACGCCTACCAAGTCGGTTTCGTGAACAAGAACCCGGATCATATCCACTTCTTTGGCGGCAACTTGACTGGCGCCCACATCGTTCGGTTTACCGACAGCGATCGCGCCCGGTGGTTTGATGAGATTCTGGAGGTGGATGAAGATCCCCTTCGCAGTCGGCTTTATGATCTGGAAAGCATCAACGAAGAGTTCAAGGTGTCTTCGGACGTGATGAACATTTCGTGCGCATGGCTCTTGCATGCTTTGTACATCTCCAAGCTCCCGGAGAAGCTCAAGCATGAGACCATGGTGGATGTGGCCCTGATCTTGCAGTACAAGTTCCTCACCAGCCGTCTTTTCCGACACTTTCCCAATCCGGCTCCCC
>Ga0247819_10000301_pt1 | contig 30553 bp, 27 predicted proteins | sample 13C_Xylose_Day6_FD_193428 | JGI IMG/M metagenome (GOLD analysis project Ga0247819, IMG submission 193428) | Soil microbial communities from agricultural site in Penn Yan, New York, United States - 13C_Xylose_Day6 | ecosystem: Environmental > Terrestrial > Soil > Agricultural land | place: USA... | reverse complement strand
GATCATCGAGTACCCACTGAACATCCTCTAATCCGGGTGTAAGACTGGCAGTACTGTAGATCTAAAAACCGCCCACCTCTTCATCAGGTGGGCGGTTTTTTTATGCCTGCCACATAATCAATACGCGGGGCAACCAACTTCATTTCATAATATTAGAACTTTTTCAGGTGAAGTGAATGACCAGTCACAAAAAAGCCCAAGTGACTACTCATCTCTTGGGCTCTTTGCCACCAGGCATTTTCAGCAATAACTATTGAAGTGGCCTTACTGCGTTGCGGCTTCCTGAACCACACGAACTACTCGCTGTGGAAAGGGAATGTCAATACCGGCCTTTTTCAATCGATCACGGGATTGCTCGTTAAACATGAACATCACATCCCAGTAATCCGCAGTTTTAACCCATACACGCAGCGAAACAGTGATCGAACTGTCACCCAGGGTAGAAATCACTGCCTGAGGCTCCGGATCAGTCAGAACCCGTGGGTCCTTGGCCAGCTCCAGCAGCACTTCACGGGCCTTTTGCAGGTCCGCTTCGTAATCAACACCCACATCAAACACCACCTTACGGGTCGGCTGACGGTTAGTGTTGGTGATGATGCCGTTCGACAGGTTACCGTTTGGCACGATGATGGTTTTGTTGTCACCCGTACGCAGTACAGTGTGGAAAATCTGGATGCTGTCGACCGTACCGGCCACACCCTGGGCTTCGATCCAGTCACCAATGCGGAACGGACGGAACAACAGAATCAGCACGCCGCCAGCGAAGTTCGCCAGGCTGCCCTGCAAGGCCAGGCCAATGGCCAGACCCGCCGCACCAATTGCCGCCACGAATGAGGTGGTTTCCACACCGATCATCGACGCCACGCTGACGATCAGCAGAACCTTCAGAATGATATTGGCCAGGCTGCTGATAAAGCCTTGCAGCGCCAGGTCGGCATTGCGCAATGCGATCAGGCCGCCGAGCTTCTGCGTCACTTTGTTGATCAGCCACCAACCGATGGCCAGGGTAATGACTGCCAACAACACGCGGCTGCCATATTCCATGATCATTGGAATCCAGGCTTGGGACGCCTTGACCAGGTTGTCTACTTCAGCATTCAAGTCCATGTACGTTCTCCTGATTTGCGGCTATCCGGCACGCGAAAAATAGCGGCAGAAAGACCGACCCTGTCCGGATCAATCATTCCTGCCGTTGCTTGGGCCTCGGACGCCGAAAACGCCGAGAGGTTCCCGCGTGCGAATCAGTCGCGGAAGTTGTTGAACTGCAGAGGCATGCCGAATTCCTTGCCCCGCAGCGCAGCGATGGCTTCCTGCAGGTCGTCACGCTTCTTGCCGGTGATGCGCACTTGCTCACCCTGAATAGCGGCCTGCACCTTCAACTTGGCGTCTTTGACGTGAGCGACGATTTTCTTCGCCAGCTCTTTGTCGATGCCTTCCTTGAGGACGGCTTCCTGCTTCATCAGCTTGCCCGACGCGAATGCATCCTTGACCTCAAGGCACTGTACGTCGATCTTGCGCTTGACCAAGGCCAGCTTGAGGATCTCAATCATCGCTTCGAGCTGGAAATCGGCTTCAGCGGTGAGGTTGACGGTCAGGTCTTTTTCCTTGAACTCGAAGCTGCCCTTGCCTTTCAGGTCATAGCGACGATCGAGTTCCTTGACGGCGTTCTCGACCGCGTTGGTGACTTCGTGTTTGTCCAGTTCGGATACCACGTCGAACGACGGCATGTAATCTCTCCAATAAATAGGGGGCGCTCGATCAAGAGGGAGCACACCTGGCTTGCGGTAAAAATCCGCGCTGATTATAACGGGTCTTTCCCATCATTCACTGCGAGCTGTCCATGCGCGCGTCAAACAGAGCAAAAAGCTGATGTCCACCACCTGGCATATCCTCGGCGCTGGCAGTCTCGGCACGTTGTGGGCCACTCGTCTGGCGCGGGCCGGCGTGCCGGTGCGGCTGATCCTGCGCGACAACACGCGTTTGCAAGCCTATGAAACGGCTGGCGGATTGACACTGGTCGAGCATGGCCAAGCGCAGCACTACCCGGTGCCTGCCGAAACAGCCGACAGTAAAGAGCCGATCAATCGCCTGCTGGTGGCCTGCAAAGCCTACGACGCCGAACACGCTGTGGCGAAATTGGCGCCACGCCTGGCGCCTGGGGCCGAGCTGATCCTCTTACAGAACGGCCTGGGCAGCCAGGACGCCGTAGCGGCGCAGGTGCCGCAGGCCCGCTGCATTTATGCCTCCAGCACCGAAGGCGCTTTTCGCGACGGCGACTGGCGCGTGGTGTTCGCCGGGCATGGGTTTACGTGGTTGGGTGATGCCAGTCATCCCGTCGCGCCGATCTGGCTGGAGGACTTGAACAGCGCCGGCATTCCCCACGAATGGAGTACCGAAATACTCACTCGGCTGTGGCGAAAACTGGCACTCAATTGCGCGATCAACCCGCTGACGGTGCTGCACGACTGCCGCAATGGCGGTTTGCAGGATCACCACTGCGAAGTTGCCACCCTCTGCGGTGAACTCACCGATCTGCTTGAGCGCTGCGGTCAGCCGGCGGCGGCCGAAAACCTGCAACAGGAAGTCGAACGGGTCATTCACGCCACTGCTGCCAATTATTCGTCGATGTACCAGGACGTGAGCAACCAGCGCCGTACCGAAATCAGTTACCTGCTGGGCCATGCCTGCAAAGTCGCCGCGCGGCATCAACTCAACCTGCCGCACCTCAACCAGCTGCAACAGCGCCTGATCAGCCGCCTGCACAGCCTTGGATTGCCCAGCGACTGAGCAGCGGCTACGCTGGCCACTTGTTCCTTTGCAGCGATAAACCTGATGCCATTGCGCCAGCGCCTCGAAAACCTGCCGGTCGGCCAGAAACTTCTGGCCGCCCTGTTGGTGCTGTTGACCACTGTTCTGCTGGTCGCCAACCTGACCTTCATCAGCGCCGCGTATTACATCTCCCAGGAAAGCATGGCGCCCCAGGCCTTGCAGACCATCGGCCGCCTGGTGTCGAACCCGAGCCTGATCTCCGAAGCGCTGACTTCACCACAAAGCGCCCAACGCCTGCTCGACGAACTGAACAGCTACTCGCCGCTGCGTGCCGCTGCACTGTACGACGGCCGGGGCGAACGCCTGGCGCAGTTGCAGCATGGTGATCACTTGAAATTGCCGGAACGTTACCGGCACATCGAATCGTGGCAAGCCACCGAGTTTCGCAGCAATCAAATCATCACCCTGCCCCGCCCTGGTGCCGCACCGGGCCATCTGCTGCTGGTGGCCAGCAGTGAATTGCCGATGGCGTTCTACACCGGGACTCTCACAGCCAGTCTCGGGATCCTGATCTTCAGTGTGCTGCTGTGGTTGATCATCGCCCGGCAGATCAAACGCCTGATTACCCGGCCGATCCATCAGCTCGAAGAGTTGTCGCGGCAAGTGACCCGTGAAGAGAACTACGCACTGCGTGCGTCCCGGGGCAACCACGATGAAATTGGCAGCCTCGCTGAGGCATTCAATACGATGCTGTCACGCATCGAGGCGCGGGAGCAGCAGCTCAAACGCGCCCGCGACGACTCCCAGGCGGCTTATGACCAGGCTCAAGGCCTGGCGGAGGAAACCCGTCACACCAACCGCAAACTGGAGCTTGAAGTCCAGGTGCGCAGCAAGATCGAGAAGAAGCTCACCGGGTTCCAGAACTACCTCAACAGCATCATCGACTCCATGCCGTCGGCGCTGATCGCCCTCGACGAACAGCTTTACGTGACCCAGTGGAATCAGGAAGCCAGCGCTCTGTCCGGCACGCGGCTGGATGAAGCCTTGAATCAGCCGATCTTCCTCGCCTTCGAGCCGCTTAAGCCGTTTTTGCCGCAACTCAAGCAAACGGTCGAGCAACACACCGTGGCCAAGATCGAGCGTGTGACCTGGTTCAAGGATGACGAGCCCCGGCACTATGCCCTGACGTTCTATCCATTGATGGGTGGCGCCGGGCGTGGCGTGGTGATCCGGATCGACGACATCACCCAGCGCCTGTCCCTCGAAGAAATGATGGTGCAGTCGGAAAAAATGCTTTCCGTCGGTGGCCTCGCCGCCGGTATGGCCCATGAGATCAACAACCCGCTGGGCGCGATCCTGCACAACGTGCAGAACATTCGCCGACGCCTGTCCCCCGAACTGCCGAAGAACCTCGAACAGGCCGAACACATCGGCGTCGAGCTGGCGACGGTGAACAATTACCTGCAAGCCCGGGAAGTGCCGCAGCTACTCGACGGCATCCAGCAGGCCGGTGCCCGAGCGGCGAAGATTGTCACTCACATGCTCAGCTTCAGCCGCCGCAGTACCCGGCAAATGGCGCCGTGCGATCTGCCGGCCCTGATCGATCAGGCGGTGGAAATCGCCGGTAACGACTTCGACCTGGCTATCGGTTTCGATTTCAAGGGCCAGGCCATCATCCGCCAGTTCGATCCCGCGCTTGGCCCGGTGCCGGGTACCGCCAACGAACTGGAGCAAGTGCTGCTCAACCTGCTGAAGAACGCGGCCCAGGCGATTCACCTGCGTGAAGACGACAGCGAGCCGGGGCGGATCATTTTGCGTACGCGGCTGAATCCGCCGTGGGCGGAGATACAAGTCGAGGACAATGGCATCGGCATGAGCGAAAGCGTGCGCAAGCGGACCTTCGAACCATTTTTCACCACCAAGGAAATCGGCCAGGGCACCGGTCTTGGGCTGTCGGTTTCGTACTTCATCATCACCAACAACCATAAAGGGCAGATGGAGGTGCAGTCGACCCTCGGCCAGGGCACCTGCTTCACCTTGCGCCTGCCATTGGCGGGCACCCCGCTCGTCTCTCAAGAATTCAATCAGCTTTCGAGGTAAACCATGGGCTTTCGCTTGTCGAAGATTTACACCCGCACCGGCGACAAAGGCGAAACCGGGCTGGGTGATGGGCGCCGCGTGCCCAAGGATCATCCGCGGATCGAGGCGATTGGCGAGGTCGATTCGCTGAACAGTCAGGTCGGTGTATTGCTGGCCGGGCTCGTCGCGGAAAGTGCCGAGTATCCTGGGCTAAAGGAAGTGATCGAGGTGCTGGCGCCCTGTCAGCATCGGCTGTTCGACCTTGGTGGCGAACTGGCGATGCCGGAATATCAGGCGTTGAACGCGGCCGAAATCGAGCGCCTGGAAGCGGCAATCGATGTGTGGAATGAAGAGTTGGGGCCACTGGAGAATTTCATTCTGCCGGGCGGCTCGGCACTGATTGCCCAAGCCCATGTCTGCCGCAGCCTGGCGCGCAGTGCCGAGCGGCGTTGCCAGCAGTTGAATGCGATTGAGCCATTGGCCGGGGTTGGTCTGGCGTACATCAATCGGTTGTCGGATTTGTTGTTTGTGGCGGCGAGGTTGATTGCCAAGCGTCAGGGGGTTGCGGAGATTCTTTGGCAAGCAGCGGCGAAGCCTGAGGTTTAGTCGGCGCCTGTCAGGCCCTCATCGCTAGCAGGCTAGCTCCCACAGTGGATGTGTGGCGCACACAAAACCTGTGGGAGCCAGCCTGCTGGCGATGTGGCCAGCAGAATCAGGCCTCAGGCCAAAAAGCCCGAATCCCCGCCACACCTTGGGCACCTGCCGCCCAAGCCTTCTGAACTTCCGCCGGGCCAACACCGCCCAGCAAAAACACCGGTTTGCTAAAGCCATCGATCAACGTCGACGCCTGTTCCCAACCCAACGGCTCAGCCTCCGGATGCGTGAGCGTCGGCTGCACTGGCGAGAGGGTCACGAAGTCCACACCCATCTCTTCAGCCAACGCCAACTCTTCGGCGTTATGGCAGGACGCGGCCAGCCAGCGCGAGGCCGGCAATGGCCGACCGGCCGCCGCGTATTTGCGCAACTGCGCCGAAGTGATGTGCCAACCGGCGGACGGGAAGTCGCCCAGCCACTCGAACGGCCCCTTGATCATCAACTGCGCCTTGCCGGCACACAGCCCCGCCGCATCCACGGCGAGATCGCGATATTTCGGATCGTAACCATTCGGTGCGCGTAGCTGGATCAGCTTGATACCACCGGCAATGGCTTTCTGGATACCGCGCAACAAGGCCGGGGTTTCCAGGTCTTCCGGGGTAATCAGGTACTGCTCGGGCAAGCGTGCCGCCGCGACAATCGGGCGGTTGGCCTCAGGGAATTCGTAGCTCGACAGTTCACGGGCGCTAACCCAGGCCAATGGCTGACCTTCGGCGCCGTGTGGCTCACCGGTAAACGCCGAGACTTCCCAGACATCCAGCAACACCTGCTTGTCCGGGTAATCGTGATGGACCTTGATCAACGGACGCGCCGTGTTGACCACAATGCCCAGCTCTTCCAGCAGCTCGCGGGCCAGGGCGGTCTCGACCGATTCATCGGCCTCGACCTTGCCACCGGGAAACTCCCACAAACCACCCTGGTGCTGGGTATCGGCACGTCGTGCGATCAGAATCTTGCCACTGTTATCACGGATAACGGCAGCGGCGACATGGACTCGTTTCACCGCTCGATTTCCTCCAATCCGGCCTTCTGCCAGGCCTTGAAGGCAGGCCATTGGTAGACGGTTTCAACGTAGGCTTCGTCAGCCGCAGACAGTTCCACCCGATAGGTGCGCAGGCGCACGGCGATCGGCGCAAAAAACGCATCGGCCAATGTGATGCGCCCAAACAGGTACGGGCCGGTTTCGGTCGCGGCGGCACGGCACTCGGCCCACAAAGCCGACATGCGTTCGACGTCTGCCTGAACATCGGCCGGAACCGGTGACAGCGCGGCGTCATGACTCAGGTCGAACGGCATGTTGCCGCGCATGGCGAAGAAACCACTGTGCATCTGCGCACAGGCCGAACGCGCCTGGGCACGGGCGGCAGTGTCTTTGGGCCACAGGTTCGCGTCGGGAAACTGTTCGGCCAGGTATTCGGCAATCGCCAGGGAGTCGGCGATGGTGCCGTGTTCGGTCTTCAGCAGCGGGACTTTCGCGGTTGGCGAATGCTTGAGCAAACGCTCGCGGGTATCCGGCTGATTCAGTTTGATCAGTTCTTCGGTGTAAGCAGCGCCAGCCAGATCGAGGGCCAGGGCACCGCGCAGGGACCAGGAAGAATGCAGTTTGTCGCCGATGATCAGGTGCAGGCTCATGTTCGGGACCTTTTAGGGTAAGGACAGCCAGTCTAGTAAATGACTGACAAACCGCCATCGCCAGCAGGCTAGCTCCCACACTGGATCGAGGTGTACACAAATCCAATGTGGGAGCCAGCCTGCTGGCGATGGGGTCGACACGGTCTTAAGTACGGTACTCGGCGTTGATTTTCACGTACTCGTGGGACAGGTCGGTGGTCCAGATGGTTTCGCTGCAATCACCGCGACCCAGCTCGATACGGATGGTGATTTCTTCTTGCTGCATCACCGCCGCGCCCTGCGCTTCGGTGTAAGTCGCCGCACGCGCACCACGGCTGGCAATGCACACGTCGCCGAGGAACACGTCGATCTTGCTCACGTCGAGGTTCGGCACACCGGCTCGGCCTACGGCGGCCAGGATGCGGCCCCAGTTCGGGTCGGAGGCGAACAGTGCAGTCTTGATCAACGGCGAGTGCGCCACGGTGTAACCGACGTCCAGGCATTCCTGATGGTTGCCGCCACCGTTGACTTCAACGGTCACGAACTTGGTGGCGCCTTCGCCGTCACGCACGATGGCCTGGGCCACGTCCATGCACACTTCGAACACCGCTTGCTTCAACTTGGCGAACAGCTCGCCTTCGGCGCGGGTGATTTCCGGCAATGCTGCCTGGCCGGTCGCGATCAGCATGCAGCAGTCGTTGGTGGAGGTGTCACCGTCGATGGTGATGCGGTTGAACGACTTGTTGGCGCCGTCCAGCATCAGGTTTTGCAGCACGTCGCGGGCGACTTTGGCATCGGTGGCGATGTAGCCGAGCATGGTCGCCATGTTCGGACGAATCATGCCCGCACCTTTACTGATGCCGGTGACGGTGATGGTCACGCCGTCGTGCTGGAACTGGCGGCTGGCACCTTTTGGCAGGGTGTCAGTGGTCATGATGCCGGTGGCGGCCGCTTCCCAGTTGTTGACCGACAGATCATCAAGGGCCGCTTGCAGCGCGCCTTCGATTTTCTCGACCGGCAATGGCTCGCCGATCACACCGGTGGAGTACGGCAGCACCTGGCTGGCGTCTACGCCGGTCAGTTCGGCCAGTTTGGCGCAGGTGCGTTCGGCAGCCGCCAGGCCTGGCTCGCCGGTACCGGCGTTAGCATTGCCGGTGTTGGTCAGCAGGTAACGCACCGGACCTTGCACGCGCTGCTTGGCGAGAATCACCGGCGCTGCGCAGAAAGCGTTCAGGGTGAATACGCCCGCCACTGTGGAGCCTTCGGCACAGCGCATGACCACGACATCCTTGCGCCCCGGGCGCTTGATACCGGCCGAGGCGATACCGAGTTCAAAACCGGCAACCGGGTGCAACGTTGGCAAAGGACCAAGACCAACAGCCATGAATGCGCTCCTAACTAGATGATGTCTGCACCGCTCGGCAGGAGCAGTGGTTTAAATGGCAAAACGCCGCGACGGCATAGGCCGGTCGCGGCGCGGGTATTTCAGCGTTTGTAACGGGTTTTACTGGATCTGCCCGTGGCAATGCTTGAACTTCTTGCCCGAACCGCAGTAGCACAGCTCGTTGCGGCCCAGCTTCTGCTCGTTGCGAACCGGTGCGGTGGCGAGGGCAACATCGACCTCTTCACCCAACACTTCCGGCTGCTCCAGGCCAGGAGCCTCTTCGTGCAGGAACTGCATGCGCGCCGCCAGTGCTTCGGCTTCCTGACGCAGGCGTGCTTCTTCTTCGGCCGGATCTTCGCGGCGAACCTGAACGTGCGACAGCACGCGGATCGAATCGCGCTTGATCGAATCCAGCAGCTCGGAGAACAGCGTGAACGACTCGCGCTTGTATTCCTGCTTCGGGTTCTTCTGGGCATAGCCACGCAGGTGGATACCGTGACGCAAGTGGTCCATGGTCGACAGGTGGTCTTTCCACAGATCGTCCAGTACGCGCAGAACGATTTGCTTCTCGAAGGTGCGCAGCGCTTCGGCGCCCGCCTGGTCTTCTTTCTCGTTGTAGGCGGCGATCAGTTCCTGCATCAGTTTTTCGCGCAGGGTTTCTTCGTACAGGTGATCGTCTTCGTCGAGCCATTGCTGGATCGGCAACGCTACACCGAAATCGCTCTGCAAGGTGGCTTCCAGACCGGCCACGTCCCACTGCTCAGGCAACGACTGCGGTGGAATGTGCGCACTGACGGTGGCGTCGAGCACGTCCTGACGGAAGTCAGCGATGGTCTCACCGATGTTGTCGGCGGCCAGCAACGTGTTACGCATGTGATAGATCACTTTACGCTGTTCGTTGTTGACGTCGTCGAATTCAAGCAGTTGCTTACGAATGTCGAAGTTGCGGCCTTCAACCTTGCGCTGAGCCTTTTCGATGGCGTTGGTCACCATGCGGTGCTCGATCGCTTCGCCAGGCTGCATGCCCAGGGCTTTCATGAAGTTCTTCACCCGGTCAGAGGCAAAGATGCGCATCAGGCTGTCTTCCAGCGACAGGTAGAAACGGCTGGAACCGGCGTCGCCCTGACGACCGGCACGACCACGCAGCTGGTTGTCGATACGGCGCGATTCGTGACGCTCGGAGGCAATCACCTGCAAACCGCCCGACTCGAGCACTTGCTGGTGACGCTTCTGCCAGTCAGCCTTGATCTGGGCGATCTGCTCAGGCGTCGGGTTTTCCAGGGAAGCCACTTCCACTTCCCAGTTACCGCCCAACAGGATGTCGGTACCACGACCGGCCATGTTGGTGGCGATGGTCAGTGCGCCTGGGCGACCGGCCTGGGCGATGATCTCGGCTTCCTTTTCGTGGAACTTGGCGTTCAGAACCTTGTGTTCGATGCCTTCCTTCACGAGCAGGCTGGACATGTGCTCGGAGGTTTCGATGGTCGCGGTACCCACCAGAACCGGACGGCCGGCAGCCATGCTTTCCTTGATGTCGGCCACGATCGCGGCGTATTTCTCGTCGGCGGTCAGGAACACCAGGTCGTTGTAGTCCTTACGGGCCAACGGCTTGTTCGGTGGAATGACCATGACCTGCAGGCCATAGATCTGGTGGAACTCGAACGCTTCGGTGTCGGCCGTACCGGTCATGCCGGACAGTTTGTTGTACAGACGGAAGTAGTTCTGGAACGTGGTCGATGCCAGGGTCTGGCTCTCGGCCTGGATGTTCAGGTGTTCCTTGGCTTCGATGGCCTGGTGCAGGCCTTCGGACAAACGACGGCCCGGCATGGTGCGACCGGTGTGTTCGTCGACCAGTACGACCTGACCGTCCTGCACGATGTATTCAACGTTGCGGTGGAACAGTTTGTGCGCACGCAGCCCGGCGTAAACGTGAGTCAGCAGGCTCAGGTTGTGTGCCGAGTACAGGCTCTCGCCTTCAGCCAGCAGGCCGATGCGGGTCAGCGTTTCTTCGACGAACTGGTGACCGGCTTCGTTGAGTTCGACCTGGCGGGTCTTCTCGTCAACGGTGTAGTGGCCGGCCTTGGTGACTTCGCCCTCTACTTCTTCGACGTGCAATTCCAGCTGCGGGATCAGTTTGTTGATCTCGATGTACAGCTTGGAGCTGTCCTCGGCCTGACCGGAAATGATCAGCGGGGTACGGGCTTCGTCGATGAGGATGGAGTCGACTTCGTCGATCACGGCAAAATTGAGTTCGCGCTGGAATTTTTCTTCCATGCTGAACGCCATGTTGTCGCGCAGGTAATCGAAACCGAATTCGTTGTTGGTGCCGTAGGTGATGTCGGCGGAATAGGCCCCGCGCTTCTCTTCCGGCGGCTGGAACGGCGTGACAACGCCGACCGTCAGGCCGAGGAATTCATACAGCGGACGCATCCAGTTGGCGTCACGACGGGCCAGGTAATCGTTCACCGTCACAACGTGCACGCCCTTGCCGGACAGTGCGTTGAGGTAAACGCCCAGTGTTGCCACCAGGGTCTTGCCTTCACCGGTCCGCATTTCGGCGATCTTGCCTTCATGCAAGGTCATGCCGCCGATCAGCTGAACATCGAAGTGGCGCATACCCATGACGCGCTTACCGGCTTCGCGGGCGACCGCAAAGGCTTCTGGCAGCAGCTTGTCGAGGGTTTCCCCTTTGGCGATGCGGGCCTTGAACTCGTCTGTCTTGGCACGCAATTGATCGTCCGAAAGGGCCACCATTTGCTCTTCGAAGGCATTGACGAGTTGCACCGTCTTGAGCATGCGTTTGACTTCACGCTCGTTCTTGCTTCCAAAAAGTTTCTTTAACAAAGGCGCAACATATCGGCAGGATCTTCCACACTAAAGGGATGGAGGGCGGCCCCGTGAGTCGCCCGTGCAGCCCTTATGGCCGCATGCGAACGAGTATTCTACCCGGAAACGGTGTTGAGGAAAGTGGCGATATTCCACGATGCTGGCACTGCGCTTTGACGGGGCTCACTTAAAATAAGGGCGTTTTGCTCAACTTCAACCCGTTCAGGCAAGAAGTTAGTTGTTGATTTAATGGGTAAAGCATCTACAAAAGCAATGGGCGAGTGCATTCGGTGCTTTCTGCTACCATGGCGGCTCTGTTACTTCAGGTGTCTGATCATGGCATTTCGCCCTCTTACGGCCAGAGCACCCGCCGTTCTCCTTCGCGAAGCCAAGCCGCTCAAAGCCATTCTCGGCCACGCTCAACGCCTGGGTCATCTGCAACGCCTGCTGGAAAGCCAACTGCAACCCGCCGCTCGTGAGCATTGCCATGTGGCGTCCTGGCGCGAAGGCAGTTTGCTGCTGATTGTTACGGATGGCCATTGGGCCACTCGCCTGCGCTACCAGCAAAAACGCCTGCAACGGCAACTGCAGATGTTCGACGAATTCGCCAGCCTCACGCGCATTCTGTTCAAGGTCCAGCCGCCGACCGTTCAGCAAGGTGCGGCCGGGCATACCATGGATTTGTCGAATGACGCGGCAGCGACCATTCAGGCGACGGCCGACGGGATCAGTGATCCGAACCTGCGGGCGGCGCTGGAGCGATTGGCGGCGCACGCCAAGACCAAGAACTAGAAACAAGATCAAAAGATCGCAGCCTGCGGCAGCTCCTACAGGGATGTAGGAACTGCCGCAGGCTGCGATCTTTGCTTTTAACGACGCTTGTTGCCACCTAATAAAGAACCCATCAGTCCGCGCACCAATTGTCGGCCAATCTGATTCGCCGCCTGTTGCATCGCCGACTTCAGCGCCTTCCCTGCCGCTGTGCCGAGAAACTCTCCAGCCTGTTCGGTGAAACTCGGCTCTGCCGGTTTGCCAGGTGCGGCTTCGGGTTCTGGCGCCAAACCCTTGCGCCCCATCAGCACTTCATAAGCCGACTCGCGATCAATCGGTTTGTCGTAACGCCCCTTACACGGCGAACCGGCGATCAGCAGCGTTCGTTCGGCCTCGCTCAACGGTCCGATCCGCGACTGTGGCGGCGCCACCAGCACGCGCTGGACCATTTCCGGCGTGCCCTTTTCCTGCAACGTGCCGACCAGCGCCTCACCAATTCCCAATTCAGTCAGCACCGACAACGCGTCGAACGCCGGGTTGGGCCGGAAACCGTCGGCCACCGCCCGCAGGGATTTCTGCTCCTTGGCGGTGAACGCGCGCAAGCCGTGCTGGACGCGCAAGCCAAGCTGCGCCAGCACATCGTCCGGCAGGTCGCCCGGCGATTGGGTCACGAAGTACACGCCGACGCCTTTCGAGCGAATCAGCCGCACCACTTGTTCCAGGCGATCCTGCAACGCCTTGGGCGTGCCGGCGAACAACAAATGCGCTTCGTCAAAAAATAGCGCCAGCAGCGGTTTGTCCGAATCGCCGCGCTCCGGCAATTGTTCGAACAGCTCGGCCAGCAGCCACAACAGGAACGTCGCATAAACCTTCGGCGCTTCATGCACCAGCCGACTGGCGTCCAGCAAATGAATGCGCCCACGGCCATCGACCGTCGGCTGCAAAATGTCTTCAAGCTGCAACGCCGGCTCACCGAACAGTGCCTCGGCGCCCTGCTGTTCGAGCGTCGCCAGACGCCGCAATAGCGCCTGGCTGGAACCGGTGGTCATCAGCGCCGCATCATCACCGAGCAGTTCCGGGTGGTCCTTGAGGTGATTGAGCAGTGCCTTCAAGTCTTTGAGGTCCAGCAACAGCAAGCCTTCACGGTCCGCGACCTTGAACGCCGCGTAGAGCGCCGATTGCTGGCTGTCTGTCAGCTCCAACAGGCTGCCCAACAGCAACGGCCCCATTTCGCTCAAGGTTGTGCGTAATGGATGACCGGTCTGACCGTGAATGTCCCACAAGGTCACCGGATAAGCCTGAGGCTTGTGGTTAAGCCAGGACATCCCGGCGATTCGCTCGGCAATCTTGCCTTGAGGATTGCCGGCAGCCCCCAGACCACAAAGATCGCCCTTGATATCCGCGGCAAACACCGCGACACCGGCATCGCTGAAGGCTTCGGCCATGCGTTGCAAGGTGACGGTCTTGCCGGTCCCGGTAGCGCCTGCGATCAAACCGTGACGGTTCGCCAGGCGCATGGCCTGAGCGATCGGCTGCCCGGCGAGATCAGCGCCGATAACGAGTTGCAATGAATCGTGCATTTTGCCACCTATGGTTAAGCTTTCATCAATCACGGCCGATAGGAAAAGCGAGTGTTGGTAATCCGCTAGGGCGAGGACGGAATTATCACCATGGGTTCAACCGCGCCCCGATGCATGCATTTATAAAAGCATGCCATGGGCATTAAGACCTTATCGGAACTCCAAGCCATGAATAAAAATTTGCGCTTTAGCCATAAGATCCTGCTCGCTGCCGCCCTTATCGTCACTCTCACCTTCGCCTCATTCACGTTGTACAACGACTATATGCAACGCGGTGCCATCCGCAAGGATCTGGATAACTACCTGCAAGAAATGGGTAGCGTGACTGCCAACAACATCCAGACTTGGCTGAACGGTCGCAGCCTGCTGATCGAAAACCTGACCCAAAACATCGCGCTGAACACGGATATGGGCAACATCACCCAACTGCTCGAGCAGAATGTGATGGCTACGGCCTTTGTGGCGGCATTTCTCGGTAGCAGCGAGGGCAATTTTATCATCCGCCCGGACGCCAACATGCCAGCGGACTTCGATCCCCGCATGCGCGATTGGTACAAGAGCGCCCAACGCACCAACGCCCCGGTACTGACCGAACCCTATGTCGATGTCGGCACCGGCAAACTGGTGGTTTCCATCGTCCAGAATGTGTTCGAAGAGGGTCTACACATCGGCGCAGTCGGTGGAGACCTGAGTCTGCAAATGATCACCGACACCCTCAACGAGCTGGACTTTGGGGGAATGGGTTATGCCTTCCTCGTCAGCGCCGATGGCAAGATTCTGGTGCACCCGGATACAACGCTGGCAATGAAATCGCTGGCCGAGGCTTACCCGAAGGACACGCCGTTCATCAGCAGCGACTTCAGTGAAGTCAATGTCGATGGCAAAACCCACATCGTCACATTTACCCCGATCAAGGGGCTTTCTTCAGTCAATTGGTACATCGGGCTGTCGGTGGATAAAGACAAAGCCTTCTCGATGCTCAGTCAATTCCGCTATTCGGCGATCATTGCGACGGTCATCGCCGTGGCCATTATCATCGCCCTGCTGGGTGTGCTGATTCGCGTCCTCATCCAGCCGCTGCACATCATGACTCGTGCGATGGAAGGTATCGCCGACGGTGAGGGCGACCTGACCAAACGCCTGACCATCCAGAACCGTGACGAGTTCGGCATGCTCGGCACCGCGTTCAACCGTTTCGTAGAACGCATTCATGGGTCGATCCGTGAAGTGTCCTCGGCCACTGAACAGGTCAACGAAGTCGCCTTGCGTGTGGTAACGGCTTCCAACTCGTCGATACACAACTCAGACCAGCAAGCCTCGCGCACCAGCAGCGTGGCCGCCGCGATCAACCAGCTCGCCGCCGCCGCTCAGGAAATCGCCCGCAACGCCGCCCAAGCGTCGAACCAGGCCAGTGACGCCCGCAGCCTGGCCGAAGATGGCCAGCAAGTGGTGGATCGCAGCATTGTCGCGATGAATCAGCTGTCGAGCATGCTCAGCGCGTCGAGCCGCAACATCGAGTCGCTGAACAGCAAGACCGTGAACATCGGGCAGATTCTCGAAGTGATCACCAGCATTTCCCAGCAGACCAATTTGCTGGCGCTCAATGCCGCCATCGAAGCGGCGCGGGCCGGTGAAGCCGGACGCGGGTTTGCGGTGGTGGCCGATGAAGTACGCAACCTCGCGCACCGCACCCAGGAGTCGGCGCAACAGGTGCAGACCATGATCGAGGAGCTGCAAGTCGGTGCCCGTGAATCGGTCAGCACCATGAGCGACAGCCAGCGCCACAGTCAGGACAGCGTCGACATCGCCAACCTGGCGGGCGAGCGCCTGTGCAGCGTGACCCAGCGCATCGGTGAAATCGACGGCATGAACCAGTCGGTGGCGACCGCTACCGAGGAACAGACGGCGGTGGTTGAGTCGATCAACGTCGACATCACCGAAATCAATACGCTGAACCAGGAAGGCGTGGAAAACCTGCAATCGACGTTGCGGGCGTGTTCGGATCTGGAACAGCAGGCGGCGCGGTTGAAGCAGCTGGTGGGTAGTTTCAGGATCTAAGGTGCTGCCACTGGCACAATCGCTAGCAGGCTAGCTCCCACAGGGGATTTGTGAACGCCACAGATCAAATGTGGGAGCCAGCCTGCTGGCGATGGCGATCTGACCAACACCACAAAACCTCCACTGATAGCGCACCCTCCAAACCCCAACCGAACATCTATTCTTCATTAAGGTCAACCAAGGAGAGCAACGGACCGGAGGAATGTTCATCGTGCATATCGCTGACATAACCATGTTCTACGCCCCTGCCAGCGGTGGCGTGCGCACTTATCTGGATGCCAAACATCATCGCCTGTGCACCAGGCCCGGTACTCGCCACAGTTTGCTGATCCCCGGGGCGGTTTTCAGTGAACAGAATGGCGTCTATACCGTTCCAGCTCCCGCCCTGCCGTTCGGCAAGGGCTATCGATTCCCGCTGCGTCTGGCCCCTTGGCGCAACGTCCTGCACGACCTGCAACCCGAACTGATCGAGGTCGGCGATCCTTACCTCACGGCGTGGGCAGCCCTGGACGCACGGCGGCAACTGGATGTGCCGGTGATCGGTTTTTATCACTCGGACCTGCCGCTGCTGGCGAGCAACCGCATGGGCAACTGGGTGACCACCAACGTCGAAGCCTATGTCAGCAAGCTCTATGGCAACTTCGACCGGGTTCTGGCGCCCAGCCAGGTCATGGCAGACAAGCTGACCGGCCTTGGGGTGAAGAACGTGTTCGTCCAGCCTTTGGGCGTCGACTTGCACACCTTCCATCCCGACGCCGGTGACCCGGGCCTTCGGGCCGAACTGGGTCTGGACGAAAACACCCACCTGCTGATTTTTGCCGGGCGGGGTTCCAAGGAAAAAAACCTGCCGGTGCTGCTGCAGTGCATGAAACGCCTGGGGCGGCGTTATCACTTGCTGTTGGTCGGTTCGTCGATGCCCACTTCAGTGCCAGGTAATGTCACTGTGATCGATGAGTTCTGCCCCGCCACGCAAGTCGCACGCCTGATGGCCAGCGCCGACGCGTTGCTGCATGCCGGTGACCAGGAGACCTTCGGCCTGGTGATCCTCGAAGCCATGGCCAGCGGCATTCCGGTGGTGGCGGTGGCGGCTGGCGCCTTTCAGGAAATCGTCACTGAACAATGCGGCCTGCTGTGTGCACCGAACGATCCGCAAGCGATGGCCAACGCCGTTCGCGACCTGTTCGCGCAAGGCAGCGCGGCTCTCGGCCGGCAGGCGCGACGGCATGCCGAGCAGCACTACGCCTGGGATACGGTGGTCAACAGCTTGCTCGGCCACTATCACGCCGTACTCGGCAGCCAATGGCCGCGAGTGGCCAATGGCTGAGCCCATGAGCACGCCCAGCCTGTTACTGGTGCTGCACGATGTCGCACCGCAAACCTGGGCCGATTACCAGCCTTTTGTCGAAGCCGTGGATGCGCTTGGCAACGTCCCCATCACCTGGCTAGTGGTGCCGGACTTCCACAAACGCAACCACTTGGAAGCCCATCCGGATTTTCGCCAACAGCTTTGCCAGCGACTCGAGCGTGGCGATGAACTGGCATTGCACGGCTTTTTTCATTGCGATGACGGATCGCCGGCGAATAATCCGCGGGACTGGTTCATGCGCCGGATCTACACCCACGAAGGGGAGTTTTACAGCCTGTCCCGGGAGGCTGCCCTCGCCCGTCTGCACGAAGGTATTGCCATGTTTGAGCGTTACCACTGGCCGCTGCACGGCTTTGTCGCACCAGCCTGGTTGATGAGTGAAGGCACACGACAGGCGTTACGCCAATTGCCCTTGAGCTACACCAGCGACCCACAACACCTTTACCGGCTACCGGACTTCAGCGCAGTCGACGCGCCCGGGCTGGTCTGGAGTGCGCGCAGCGCTTGGCGTCGCGGTGTATCCAGATTCGTCAGCGATCAGCGCGAACAACGCTGGCGCCAGGCATCTGTGATCCGGTTAGGCCTGCACCCGGTGGACATGCGCCATGAGTTCTCGCGGACCTACTGGCTGCAAACACTCAAGCGCTTGCTTGAACACGGGCGAACGCCGATGACCAAGGCAGCATGGCTGGCCCTGCAACGTCAGGACGCGGAGCGCGCCGCATGAGTCGCGGGATCTTGTTGGCGATCGGCCTGCTCGCGGCGGTGCTGATTCCCTGGGTGTTGGGCGGCAGCGAAACCTGGTCGCGATTGAGCGGTTTTCCGCTGAGTGCATTGTTGGTCATGCTCGGCATGATCCTGTTGTGCTGGCTGTTGAATACCCTGCGTTTGCGCCTGTTACTGGGGGATCAGCGCCACAAGGTCAGCCCCGTGAAAAGCCTCGGCGTGGTCATGGCCGCCGAATTTGCCTACTGCGCCACGCCCGGCGGCAGCGGCGGGCCGCTGACCATCATGGCCCTGCTCGGGCGCAACGGCGTGCGTCCGGCCAGAAGCAGCGCCGTGTTCGCCATGGACCAGTTGAGTGATTTGTTGTTTTTTCTCTGTGCGCTGATCGGGATTCTGATTTATGCGCTGTTTCAGCACCTGAGCCAGCGCATGGAGTGGCTGTTGATCGTCAGTGCTGTCTCGATGTTTGGCGGTTTGATCAGTTGCGTGCTGGTTGCCCGGTATCACCGCCTGCTGATACGCCTGAGCGGCCGAATGCTGGCTCGTCTCAATGTCCAGACCACCACCCGGATGCGCTGGGCGCGAAAACTCCTGCATTTTCTGGCGGCGTTTACCGACACGCTGAAGCTGCCCTTTCAGACGTTGATCACAGTGTTTGGCTTGACCTGCCTGCATTGGATCTTGCGCTACAGCGTTTTGTATTTGGCGCTGCGCGGACTGGGCGCTGACTTGCAATGGGCCTGGAGTTTCCTGATCCAGATGCTCTCGCTGAGTGCCGGGCAATTCAGTTTGTTACCGGGCGGGGCCGGAGCGGCAGAGCTGACGTCAGCGGCGCTGTTGGCGCCCATGGTGGGGAAATCCACGGCGGCGGCCGCGATTCTGATCTGGCGGGCAGTGACTTATTACTTTTACTTGCTGGTCGGTGGGCCGGTGTTTTTGCTGATGCTTGGACGCCCGCTGCTCAAGAAGCTGATGAAATTGAAACAGGCATAAAAAGATCGCAGCCTTCGGCAGCTCCTACAGTTTCAAATTCCATGTAGGAGCTGCCGAAGGCTGCGATCTTTTCAAGGCTCAACGGATTTATCGGGTTCTTGCTGTAACTGCTCCCATAACTCGGCCGCTCCGGGGAACTCCGTGCCATCCTCCGGGCTCATGTCATCCGGGTCGTAGCGGCTCAAACAGCCCTCCCCCAACGTGGCGGGTGCCTTGGAAGTGGCTTTGTCCAGTGGATCGGCCATGGTCATGTCCTCTGTGCAGAAACGGCGAAGGGCCTGAAGCGATTGAACGCCCAGGCCCTTCGAATTTCAACCGTGTCGTGCGCTGATCAGAACACGACGGTCTTGTTGCCGTGCACCAGCACCCGGTCTTCCAGGTGATAACGCAGACCGCGGGCCAGCACCATTTTCTCGACGTCACGGCCGAAACGCACCATGTCTTCAATGCTGTCGCTGTGGCTGACACGCACCACGTCCTGCTCGATGATCGGGCCGGCGTCCAGCTCTTCGGTGACGTAGTGGCAGGTCGCGCCGATCAGTTTCACACCGCGCATCGAAGCCTGGTGATACGGCTTGGCACCGACGAACGACGGCAGGAAGCTGTGGTGAATGTTGATGACTTTGTGTGCATATTCGTTGCACAACTGCGGCGGCAGGATCTGCATGTAGCGGGCAAGGACCACGACTTCGGCATCGTGCTGTTTGACCAGGCGCGACACTTCGGCGAAGGCCGGCTCCTTGTCCTGTGGATTGACCGGCACGTGGTAGTAAGGAATGCCGTGCCATTCAACCATGCTGCGCAAGTCATCGTGGTTGGAGATCACACACGCGATTTCACAGTCCAGCTCATCGCTGTGCCAGCGATGGAGCAAGTCGGCGAGGCAGTGTGATTCGCGGCTGGCCATCAAGACCACGCGCTTCTTCTGCTCGGTATCGGTGATGCGCCAGTCCATCGAGAACTCTTCGGCAATCGGCGCAAACGCTTCGCGCAAGGCTTCGATACCGAAAGGCAGCGAGTCGGCACGAATCTCGTGACGCATGAAGAACCAGCCACTGAGATTGTCAGAGTGGTGGCTCGCTTCAGTGATCCAGCCGTTATGTGACGCCAGAAAGTTACTGACTTTAGCAACGATGCCGACGCGGTCGGGGCAAGAAATCACCAGCCGAAAAGTGCGCATGGGGGGAAAACTCCAGAACTTCGCAAAGGCGGCCATTCTAGCGATTGCGCAGCAAAACTGCAGTATTGATGATGGGCTGCGCTGCCAGGAGGTTAGCGACGCGGTTGCGGCTCAGGCATCCGACCCGCGCTTCAGCAGTGTAGTTAGCCGTCTACAAGCACTCGTTTGTAAATATCTGTAGCGAATGCTTCAAACTATTTAACTGCATCAAAAATGTGTAGCGGAATCCCGGCAATTTAATTAAATAAACCCGCTTTAATGTTTACTTGATGAAACACCCTGACTATTATTGCCGCACTGTCCCCCTGCCATCCTGCGACACACATAAGGTAGTAATCATGTCCTTGATCAACGAATATCGCGCCACCGAAGAAGCTATCAAAGAGCTGCAAGCCCGTTTGAAGAACCTGTCCCAAGACGACAAACTGCAAACCGAGCTGGAATTCGAAGGCAAACTGCGCACCCTGATGGGCGAATACTCCAAGTCCCTGCGTGACATCATTGCTTTGCTGGACCCAGAATCCAAAACCAAGGCTCCACGCGGCGGCGCAGTAAAAACTACCGGCACCAAGCGTGCTCGCAAAGTTAAACAATACAAAAACCCGCACAACGGCGAAGTCATCGAAACCAAAGGTGGCAACCACAAGACTCTGAAAGAGTGGAAAGCCAAGTGGGGCGGTGACGTGGTTGAAGGCTGGGCTACCCTGCTGGGCTAAGCCGCCAGGTCTGTCACAGTTAATTCTGCGACAAAAAATAACGCCAGCTTATCGCTGGCGTTTTTTTATGTCCGGAGTTCAGGGCGGGTATTTTCGATTTCAAAGATTCAAACGTTTGCGCAACCCCTCAACATGTTGCTGCCATTCACTGAGTACCTGTTGCTGAAACGCTGTCGCAGTAACAGCCCATTGGGCTGCGGCCTCTAGGAAACTATCCAGGGTATTGGGTGCGCCCCACTCAGGGTCTGACAAGCGCTTCTGACAGAATATTCGCCAGCGCTCTTGCTCTTCAAAACTCAGCGTTTCGGGAAAGTTGCGGGCGCGATATCGAAACAATAATTCGGGCAAACGTTCATCATCGAAAGGCCATTGCTCTTGTGCTAATTGAACGGGGTCGACGCTGCGTACTTGTTCACATAGACGCCGATCACGGTCACCGATAAAACCATCGTATAACTGTTGTTCAGGGTCGTGGCTGACAGCAAAATCCTCGCGGGCATAAATGGCCGCAACTTTATCCAGCCAGACTTGCTGCGCGTCACTTAGCCGCAGTGCACGCTGCTGATACAGCGACATATCCAGCCCGAGACGTTGCTGATCTTCAGGACGAAGTACCGACAGCGGTGCCACAACGGGGCATTTATTGATATGAATGAGCTTGAGCGGCACCGGCAACTCACCCTCGGCCAAATCCTCGCGACGGGTATACAAGCGCTGGCGCAGGGCATCGGCATCCAGATCGAGCAAGCCCTGCGGGTCGAGATGCAGGTCGCAGACAATCAGCGCATTCTTGTTGCGCGGATGCCAGGCCAACGGCATCACCACCCCCACAAAGTTGCGCGCCGCTGAAAAACGCCCGGAAATGTGCACCATCGGCTGCAACAGTCGAATCTGGTCCAGCACCTTTTGTTTACTGCGCAACTTGAACAGCCACTCATAAAGTTTCGGCTGTTTTTCCCGGATCAACCGCGCCAGGGCAATGGTCGCGCGCACGTCCGACAGTGCTTCGTGGGCATTGCCGTGATCGATGCCATTGGCGGCGGTCAGGCGTTCAAGCTTGAGCGTCACCCGCCCCTCGTCATCCGTCGGCCACACGATGCCGTCGGGGCGCAAGGCATACGCGGCACGCACCACGTCAATCAAATCCCAACGGCTGTTGCCGCCCTGCCACTCCCGCGCATACGGGTCGAAAAAGTTGCGGTACAGGCTATAGCGGGTCATCTCGTCGTCGAAACGCAAGGTGTTGTACCCCGCGCCACACGTCCCCGGCGCCGCCAACTGGGCATGCACACGGGTCATGAAGTCGGCTTCGCTCAACCCTTGTGCGGCCAGATTGCCGGGGGTGATACCGGTGATCGCACAGGCGGCCGGGTGAGGCAAGATGTCGTCGCTGGGCTGGCAATAGAGGTTGACCGGCTCGTCTATTTCATTGAGATCGAAGTCAGTACGCAGCCCCGCCATTTGCAGGGGGCGGTCGCAACGGGGGTTGATGCCCGTCGTTTCATAGTCGTACCAGAAGATGGAGGTCACAGGCGTTTCCTGAACTGAAGATCGACGAAGTCTAGGCGCTCACGTCGTGTTGCGGCCAGCAATCTTGTGATTCAAACACCTCTGGTTACGCAAACCACCCTACATAGTTATGTCGTATTCCCCGGTGAGGCTGCTAGCATCGGGGAACGAGACAATCCCGATCAGGCCACATCATCAGGTTGCCCATGCTCGAGACCACAGCACTGCCAAGGAAAGCGACGCTGTCCCCGCCACTGGATACGCGGTATCAAGTTGAAACGCCTGAAGGCATCGACTTGCCGCTGCGGCCCGCCGGGCTGATGGTGCGTGCGCTGGCGTTCTCCATCGACCTGGCCCTGCGCGGCCTGATCCTCGGCCTGCTGTTTATAGTGCTGGCGATGCTCGGGAAACTCGGCGCCGGCCTCGGCTCGCTGCTGATCTTCGGCGTGAGCTGGTGGTACATGGTTTTGTTCGAAGTGCTCAACCAGGGCCGCTCGCCGGGCAAGCAATGGATGGGCCTGCGAGTGGTGCAGGACGACGGCACACCGATCGGCTGGTCGGCCTCGCTGTTGCGCAACCTGCTGCGTTTTGTCGATCTGTTGCCGTTCGGCTATTTCCTCGGGGCCATCAGTTGCTTGCAGCACCCCGGCTTCAAACGCCTCGGCGATATCGCAGCCGGCACGCTGGTGATCTACCGCGAACAACCGCTCACCCGTCCACAATTGCCGCCCGCCCAGCCACGTCGTCCGGCTTTTACCCTGAGCCTGAGCGAACAACGCGCCATCCTCGGGTTCGCCGAACGCCAGGCCGAACTCTCCCCGGCCAGGGTCAATGAACTTGCCTCGATCCTCGCGCAACCGTTGCAGGTTCCAGCGCCACACGCCGTGGCCGAACTCAACGGCATCGCTCGCGGCTTGTTGGGCCCGGCATGAAGCAAAGCCTTTTCGAACATCGGCACATGGCCGAATGGGAACAGTTTTCCCTCACGCTGCAACGACTGGAGCGGGACAGGAGGGCCGATGGGGTCGGCAATTTCCCCGCCGATTACCGTCGCCTTTGCCAACATCTGGCGCTGGCTCGAGAGCGCGGCTACAGCAGCTTTCTGGTCGACTCGTTACAGCAACTGGTGCTGCGTGGTCATCAACAACTGTACCGCCACCGCAGTCGGCTTGGCGCCAACGTACTGGCCTTCATCCTTGCCGGGTTCCCTCGGCTGGTTCGCGAACAATGGCGGTTTGTGCTTGCTGCCAGCCTGATGTTTTTCGGCAGCCTGATCGGCATAGCGCTGCTGGTGTACCTGTTCCCGGACCTGATTTACAACCTGATCCCCGCCGAGCAAGTCAGCGAAATGCAAAGCATGTATGACCCCAACGCCGGCCATCTGGGCCGCTCGGCGGAACGCGCGGCCAGTGAAGACTGGGTGATGTTCGGCTACTACATCATGCACAACATCGGCATCGCCTTTCAGACCTTTGCCAGCGGCTTGCTGTTTGGCCTGGGCAGCGCGTTTTTCCTGTTGTTCAACGGTTTGATGATTGGCGCGGTGGCCGGGCACCTGACACACATCGGCTACGGCCAAACGTTCTGGTCGTTCGTGATTGGCCACGGGGCCTTCGAATTGACCGCCATCGCCCTGGCCGGTGCCGCCGGCCTGCAACTGGGCTGGGCATTGATTGCACCGGGTCGCCTGCCCCGCGCGGAAGCTTTGCGCCTGGCGGCACGCAAGAGCGTGCTGCTGATTTGCGGGGTGATGTTGTTCCTGCTGATTGCGGCATTCATCGAGGCTTATTGGTCGTCGATGACCTCACCGACACCCATGACCAAATACCTGGTGGGCGTGGCGCTCTGGTTGTTGGTCGCGGTTTATCTGCTGTTTGCCGGACGGTTGCGTCATGCGCCTGAGTGACGCCAGTGTGGTGATCCGACCGCGCCCCACCTGGGAAGCCATGGACCTCGGCGTGCTGTTGAGCCAGCGCCATCGACGCTTGCTGATGACCAGTTGGGCGATCATCACCTTGCCGGTTTTTGCCTTGCTGAGCGGGCTGCTGTGGGAGTCGCCGTCCCTTGCGGTGTTCATCTTCTGGTGGCTGAAACCGGCCTTCGAGCGCCTGCCGCTGTACATCCTGTCCAAAGCCATGTTTGGCGAAACGCCCACGCTCAAACAAGCCCTTTGCCAATGGCCACGACTGCTCAGGCCGCAATTGCTGGCCAGCCTGACGTGGCGACGTTTCGGCATGAGCCGCAGCTTTTTGATGCCGGTGATGCAGCTTGAAGGCCTGAGCGGTGAGGCGCGCCAACAACGGATGCAGGTGCTGTTGCAGCGCGATGCCGGCGCGGCGCGATGGCTGACGGTGATTGGCGTGCACCTGGAAACCGCGCTGTGGATCGGTTTGATGGTGCTGTTCTACCTGCTGTTGCCGCAACAGGTCGCGCTCGACTGGAGCTGGCAATCGCTGATCACCGCGGCCACCCAGGACTGGCGCTGGCTGGAGCATCTGACCAATGCTTTCTACGCCCTGGTGCTGGTGCTGTGGGAACCGATTTATGTCGCCTGCGGCTTCAGCCTCTACCTGAACCGCCGCACCGTACTGGAAGCCTGGGATATCGAACTGGTGTTCCGCCGTTTGCGCCAGCGCTTGAATGGCACTGCCATTGCGCTCTTGATGGCAGCGATCCTGTTGACGCCGGTTGGCCACGACGCCTGGGCTAACGAAGCGGTCGCAAGCCCCGACAGTCCGCGATTACTGGAACAACCCCTGAACAGTCAGGCCTCCCGGGACAGCATCAAGGCGATCCTTGATCAACCACCGTTCAAGAACAAGGAAACGGTGATCCGCTATCGGTTTGGCGAAGACCAGGACAGTGCTGAAAACCCGAGCGACGACAAAACGCCAGCGTGGCTGAAGGCACTGTTCGGGCTGTTTGACAGTCAGCGTTTTGCTGCCTTGGCGACGCTGATCGAAACCTTGTTGTGGGGTGTGATGATCGCTGCCGTCGGTTTATTGATCTGGCATTACCGCAACGGGTTGCAGGTGTTGGTCAGCCGCGGCTCGGTTCGTGGCAAGAAAACCCTGCGACCTATGCCGCCACAGGCTTTCGGTCTGGACCTGAGCCGCGAGACCTTGCCAGCCGACATCGCCGCCAGCGCCGAAAATCTCTGGCAGAGCCATCCTCGGGAAGCGCTGGGTTTGCTCTATCGCGCCCTGCTCAGCCACTTGTTGCACGACTTTGGCATCGCACTCAAAGCCGCCGACACCGAAGGCCAGGTGCTGGAGCGGGTCGAGCGACTTCAACAACCGGCATTGCTGGCCTACAGCAGAAAACTGACCGGGCATTGGCAGAACATGGCCTACGGGCATCGCCTGCCCGCCGCGCATTTACAGCGTGAGTTGTGTGACGGCTGGCGTGAACTGTTCGGCCCCGGAGCAGCGCATTGAACCGGCGCCAAGGGCTGTTGTTGATCGGCGTATTCATGGCCGTGTTGCTGGTGGCGCTGAGCGTGTATCTGTATTTCATCGCCACGCCCTATCCGGAAGACATCGATCACGGCCCTTCCCCCGAGGCGCAGGCCAACCCGTACCTGGCCGCCGAGCATTACCTGCGCAAACAGGGTCTGATTGTCAGCCACGCTAATAGCCTGGATGTTCTGCCGAGCCTGGAGCCGCATCAGCACAGCCTGTTGTTGCTCGGCGACCGCTACAACATGAGCCCACGGCAAATTGATCAATTGATGAACTGGACCCGCGCCGGAGGACGCCTGTTGTTCGTCGCCCAATCGCTCTGGGATGAAAAGGCCGGACAAAGCAACGACCTGTTGCTCGACCGGGTGCAACTGCACCAGTCCCTGAGCAAAGACCTCAAGGATCCGCCGCCAGCCGATGGCGACAAAGATCCCTACCCGCAGCTGACCAAGCTGTACCTGGAAAACGAAGAAGCCCCGGCCTACGCCACCTTCGACACGGCCTTCCATCTCGAAGACCCGAAGAATCTCGCCCAGGCCTGGGCCAACAGCGCCAAGGCCACGCACATGATGCAGCTCACCCACGGGCTCGGGTCGATCATTGTGGTGACCGACGCCGACCTGTGGAAAACCCCGGCCATCGATCAATACGACAACGCCTGGCTGCTGTGGTACCTGACGGCGGATACCGGCGTGACCTTGTTGTTCAACACCGACCACGACAGCCTGTGGACATTGTTGCTGCGCTACTTCCCCCAGGCGCTGGTTGCGTTGCTGGCGCTGATTGGCCTGGGGCTTTGGCACGCGGGTGTGCGCCATGGGCCAATGCAGGAGCCGGCACCGAAGGCGCGCCGACAATTGCTGGAGCACCTGCGCGCCAGCGCCGATTTCATGTTGCGCCGCAACGGACAACAGAGCCTGCTGCAAGCGCTGCAACAAGACATTCTGCGGCGCATCCGTCGTCGTCATCCGGGCTATGACCAACTCGCCGTTGCCGAACAATGGCTGGTGCTTTCGCGCCTGACCGGCCAGCCCACACGCGCTATCAGCCAAGCCATGAGCCCACGGCCGAAGCAGCGACTTTCCAGCGCTGAATTCAGCCGCCAGGTGGCCCACCTGCAAACCTTGAGGAATGCGTTATGAGTGAACCGATCGAGCCCGATGCCCCCAGCCATGCTGCTCAACAACGACAACGCGGCAGCCAATTGGCTCAGGCAATCCGCGTCGAATTGCAAAAAGCCGTGATCGGCCAGAACAGCGTTATCGATGATGTGCTGACGGCGTTGATTGCCGGAGGCCACGTGCTGCTCGAGGGCGTGCCGGGGCTGGGCAAGACTTTGCTGGTGCGGGCGCTGGCGCGGTGCTTCGGTGGTGAATTTGCGCGTATCCAGTTCACACCGGACCTGATGCCCAGCGATGTCACCGGGCATGCGGTGTACGACCTTCAGACCGAGCAATTCAAACTGCGCAAAGGTCCGCTGTTCACCAACCTGTTGCTGGCCGACGAGATCAATCGCGCCCCGGCAAAAACCCAGGCGGCGTTGCTTGAAGCCATGCAGGAGCGACAGGTCACGCTTGAAGGCCGCGCCCTGCCGATCGCGCAGCCGTTCATGGTGCTTGCCACGCAAAACCCTATCGAACAGGAAGGCACTTATCCACTGCCGGAAGCCGAGCTTGATCGCTTCATGCTCAAGGTGCGCATGGACTACCCCGATGCCGAGCAGGAATTGAACATGGTGCGCCAGGTCAGTCGATCGACCCGCGCCGACATGCTCGACGTGCAACCGCTGCGCACGGTGCTGCAAGCGAAAGATGTGCTGGCTTTGCAACGCATCGCCAGCGACTTGCCGCTGGATGATCAGGTGCTCGACTACGCCGTCCGCCTGGCCCGCTCAACCCGCAGCTGGCCGGGCCTGACCCTCGGCGCCGGACCTCGGGCCTCCATTGCGCTGGTGCGTTGCGCCAGGGCGCGGGCGCTGTTGCGCGGCGGCGAATTCGTGATTCCGGATGACATTAAAGGCTGTGCCCTGGCGGTGCTGCGTCATCGCGTGCGCATAGCGCCGGAACTGGATATCGAAGGGCTTGAGGTCGATCAAGTGCTGCGACAATTGCTCGACCAAGTGCCGGCGCCGCGCCTGTGAAACCCACTCGCCTGCTGTTGCTCTGGCTGGGTGTGCTGCTGGCCATTGGCATCGTGCTGGGCGCGTTGCAGGCGCTGGATGTCGCGTTGCCGGCCTTTGTGTCGCGAGTCAACTGGGGTTTGCTGCTGGCGCTACTGGCACTGGCGGTGCTCGACGCCATCCGCCTCAAGCAATTGCCCTCGCCACGGGTCAACCGAGAGATGCCCGGCAGCCTGGCACTGGGTCGCTGGAGCGACGTGCGGTTAACGGTCGAACACGACTTCGCACACCCCCTGCACATACACCTGTTCGACCATGTGCCAACAGGCCTGAGCTTCGAAAACCTGCCACTGGCGGTGGAACTGCAACCCGGCCAGCACAGCGTTGTAATTTATCGCCTGCGCCCATTGAAACGCGGTCACTTCAGTTTCGAGCACTGCGAAATCAACCTGCCGGGGCCGTTGGGCCTGTGGACCGACAAGCGCGTGCTGAGCCTGACCGATCACAGCCGTGTCTATCCTGATTTCGCTCGCCTCTACGGCGGTCAACTATTGGCTGTGGATAACTGGCTCAGCCAACTTGGCGTGCGCCAGCGACAACGCCGAGGGCTGGGCCTTGAATTTCATCAATTGCGCGAATTTCGCGAGGGCGACAGCCTTCGGCAGATCGACTGGAAAGCCACTGCCCGGCAACGCACACCGATTGCCCGGGAATATCAGGACGAGCGCGACCAACAGATTATTTTCATGCTCGACTGCGGTCGCCGCATGCGCAGTCAGGATGATGAGCTGTCGCACTTCGATCACGCACTCAATGCCTGTCTGCTTTTGAGTTACGTCGCACTGCGCCAGGGCGATGCGGTGGGTTTCAGCACGTTTGCCAGCGACACGCCACGCTACCTCGCGCCCGTTAAAGGCACCGGCCAACTCAACACGTTACTCAACACCGTTTACGACCTGAACAGCAGCCAACGTAGCGCCGACTATCAAGCCGCCGCCACGCAACTGCTGGCACGGCAAAAACGCCGGGCATTGGTGGTGCTGGTGACCAACCTGCGCGATGAAGATGATGAGGAACTGTTCACAGCCGTCAAACGCCTGGGCCAACAGCATCGGGTGCTGGTGGCCAGCCTGCGCGAAAACATACTCGACAATCTGCGGGAAACACCCGTGCAGACTTTGCCTGAAGCTCTGGCCTACTGCGCAACGGTGGATTACTTGAATGCACGGGCCGAACGTCATGAGCGGTTAAGCGCTCATGGCGTGCCGGTGCTGGATACGCTACCAGGAGAACTGGGCACGCAAATGGTGACGCAGTATTTGAGCTGGAAGCGAAGCGGCAGCGTTTAAAGTCAAAAGATCGCAGCCTTCGGCAGCTCCTACGGGTGCAAACACTTCAAATGCAGGAGCTGCCGAAGGCGGCGATCTTTTAATTGTCAGGCCGAAGCCGGCAGCGGCAGAAAACTGAAATACTGCTTCAACGCCTCCACCAGTTGCCCATACTCCGGCGGCGCCCGCTGCAGGCTGAAACCGGCGTCGTAGTGGTGAGGGGTGGCGTCTTCGTGGCACCACAGGCAACACGCCCGCAGGTCTATCACCTGTTGGCAGCCTTCGCCGACGGGAATTTTCAGGCGCAAATCGAAGTCCGCACCGATCATCATCGGCAGCTGACTGATGAGCATCAGCCCGTCTTCGGAGACGTTGCCCAGATAGCCGATGGGCTTGTCCGTGATGCTGTTGAACACTTTCAGAAAATACGGCAGTTGATGCCGCTCGATCCGGCGGTCAGTGAACATGCTGAATTCGCTACGCAAGGCCCTTAAGCAAGGCCGCACTAATGCTTCGGAACGGACCTGCCCGCTGTTGCTGAAAAGGCAAAGCGGCCCGCTCTCCCCGATCCCGGTGCGACAGTCTGTGAACCGCTGTCGCTTACTCCTGCCGATCACAGGTGTTACCACGGTTTAGAGACAACGCTCTAATACCGGTCTATTGGACTATAGCTCACTACCGCCGGTCGGCCAGCTATTGGATGACCACCAGCATCAGAACTGCGTCGGGCGTACCACTGCCGCACTGCGGGTCGGGTAATGGCCCAGGCTCTGCAAGGTTTCCAGGCGGGCGCGGGCGCGGTAGGCGTATTCGCTTTGCGGATACGAGGCGATGATGAATTGGTAAGTCTGGGCCGCGTCGATGAACATTTTCTGCCGTTCCAGACACTGGCCGCGCATCATCGACACTTCCGGCCACACGTAAGGCCGGGCCCGGCTGGCGCGCTCGACCTTGGACAGTTCAAGCATGACCTGCTCGCAGTTGCCCCGATCATAGGCGCTGTAGGCAAGGTTCAAATGATGGTTCATTGAAAATCGGGTGCAGCCCGTGACACTGAGGGCACTGATGGCAAGGGCGGCAATGAGCACGAATCGCATGGGGGATCTCCTGTCTTGAACGCTGTATCGACCCGTGAGCGGAAATCTTCAGGCTGCTGGCGCAAAGTTGTGGTGTTCAATAAAGAAAGCATTAAGTAGTGCAAACGAACAATGACTACAACTTCGGACCATAGTAGCCTCACTCAGCGCTTGAACTCAGGAGTCTTTGCATGTCCGTCCGTCGTACCAAAATCGTCGCTACCCTAGGCCCGGCCAGTAACTCGCCGGAAGTTCTCGAACAGCTGATTCTGGCTGGCCTGGACGTCGCCCGCCTGAACTTCTCCCACGGCACCCCCGACGAGCACAAGGCTCGCGCGGCCATGTTC
>Ga0247819_10000299_pt1 | contig 30591 bp, 54 predicted proteins | sample 13C_Xylose_Day6_FD_193428 | JGI IMG/M metagenome (GOLD analysis project Ga0247819, IMG submission 193428) | Soil microbial communities from agricultural site in Penn Yan, New York, United States - 13C_Xylose_Day6 | ecosystem: Environmental > Terrestrial > Soil > Agricultural land | place: USA... | reverse complement strand
ACAGGTGGTGCCCGCTGGCAGTTGGAACGCCTGCAGGTAGGTTTCGTCGGCCCCGGCCACGAACCCCTGCTCGAAGTTCGCGACCCGGATAGGGCGCGCGGTGGCCCAGGCCATCAACTTGATCTCGATGGCCTGCCTGGCTCGTGCTTGGCTCATGCTCGATGGGTCCTGGTGGCTTCTTCGACGATGCGCTGAAAGTCGGCGACGGTGATCCGCACCATGCCGCCCGGCGCCTGCGAACTGTGGCCGTACTCCAGAGGGATGGCATACGGGAGGTTGTTAACGATGAATGCGACCTCTCCGGCTGAGAGATCACCGGCAGCCAGGAGAAGCCTGTCCAGCGTCTCGCCAGCGCTCTCGATGTCCTCGATCTCGCCTGCCGCCGGTACGCCGGTGGTGAGCTGCCAGTTGCTACGAAAGCGACCGCCCACATAGCCCTGGCCAGCCCTCCGAACGCCGAACCCGAAGTTCTCGCGCTGTTCACGCTTGGTCAGCGGCTTGCGCAGTCGCAGGCCGCCTTTCAGGTTGCCGCTCTTGGTGTAGTTGGCCTGGTCGGCAGTGATGCCGGCATTGATGGCCGCCGCCTTGGTGTTGTAAGCCGCGATCTGCTCAGCCGCGCTGCCCTGGGCCTCAACGTTCACCTTCCAGAGATCCGGGTTGCCGACCGGCGACATGGTCACCAGACTCCGGCCGACCATGATCACGACCTCACGGAAGGTTAGGTCCATCGCCTCCTTGGCGGCCTCTGCGAACTGCTCCAGCTGCGTAGCAAACCCGCCGTCCAGACCGCCGTAACGGCTGGTCATGTGTGAGCCGCGGGCCATGGTCACTTCCTCAGTTGAATGGTCCAGGTGGCCTTGGCCGCGTCCTGTCCGACGTTCATGACTCGGTAGCCGCTGATGCGATCACCGATGGCTGGGGTAGCAGGGTCGTCTGTGACCGTGCCGCCGTCCTTCACGAGCAGATCGCTCTGCAGCGCCTTGAGGCGCACGTCTGTCGCCAGGATGCGCGTACCGTCGATCTCCCGGGCCTTGTACTGGCCGAAGACACCGCGACCGACATAGTGCAGCGTTGTCGCTGGCGTACTGCCGCCCTTCTCAGGGTCATAGGTGCCAGGTACAGACCGGCTGCCATCAACCACAGCCACTGCGTCGGCCAGATCCGTATCGAAGGCCTGAGCCAGCTCGGCCTGTAACTCGCGTCGAAGCCCCATGTCACCCCCTGACGATCTTGACCTGGCCGGTGCCTAGATACCGCGCCAGCAGGGCCAAGGCGAAGGACTCACCAGCGCTGATGGCCTTGGACGTAGCCGAGTAGGTCTTGCTGCTCGACACCCCGTCCGCATCCACGGACTTGCTTAGCACGCCGGTTTCCTTCGCCTGGAACAGGTTGCCAGCCGCCGCCTCTAGTGCCACCTCTGCGCCCGCCTGCACGACGTCGGTGGGAACCGTGTCGAACTCAGGCAGGCCCTGGTTGGTGAGCCAGGTGTTGGCCATCAGCACCGCACGCGCCTTCTTTTCATCCGGCGCCCAGGTCTGGCCCAGCAGAGCGTCGACCTGCTCGATGCTGATGTAGGTGTTCATTACTTGGCCTCGTCCAGCAACTTCTGCAGGTCTTCCAGGCTGGCCTCAGGCCCGAACTGGACGCCCTTTTCGGTCAGGGCCGCCTGAAGCTTTGCCTTCAGCTCGGCCTCTTCAGCAGCTTTCTTTTCAGCTGCGGACTTGCTGGCCTTGGTGGCTTTACCTTCCTTGATCGGCTCGGGATGCTCATAACCGTCCGGCGCGAACTTGGCGTCGATGATTTTGTAACCCTTGCGACGCAGGTAGGTCTTGCGCTCTGCCGAGACCGGGTGTTGCTCGTAAATGATGGTTTCGCTCATGGCGATCTCCTGAGGAACGCGCCCCGAAGGGCGCGGTACCGGTTACTTGGTGGCGTCGCCGATGGTCATGACGCCGGCCGAGCCCTTGATGCTGTTCGCCACCAGGTCCCAGTTGGTGCCGGTGGACAGCTCGGAGTTGGTAGGCGACTTGCCGCCGTTGGCGGTGTCCCAGGTGTAGCCCTTGAGACCCAGGCCGAAGGTGTAGTCGGCCTGCATGGTGGTCTCGATGCGCTCCTTGCCGTTGGAGGTTTCGATGTTGGTGATCAGGTCGGAACCATCCATCACCATGGCCGCACCGTCGGCCAGGCTGAGCACCTTCTGCTTGTTCGGGGTGCCGGCCTCGTACAGCGCCGGGGCGTCGGTGACGATGACCGACTTGCCCAGAACATCGACGACCAGAACACCGCCCGCTTGGAACAGCTGCTGGTTGTTGGCCAGGTTCTTGCCGATCAGCGCGTGGTACTGGGCGCCGGTCATGACCTGGGCGATCAGTCGTGCCGAGGCGTCGCCGAACAGCGCGTGGGCACCGTTGATGGCGATGTAGTCGACGCCAGCGGTAGCCGACACGTCGTTGAGCGCGCCCGGCTGGTTGCCGATGGCCGCGACCAGAGCAGCAATGGCGGTGTTCAGCTGGTCAGAGACGATCGCTTCGGACAGGTTGCGGCTGATGACTTCCAGCGCTTCCTCGGGGTTTTTCTGCACCCAGGACAGCTGCGCAGGCTCCCACAGGATCGGGCCGAAGCCGCCGGCAATCTTCACCGAGTCGTACTGTTTCTGCGACAGCGGGGTCGCCGCCTGGTTGCCGTTCGCGGCGTAACGGTCAACGCGACGCTGAGCGCCGTGCAGGCCCGCCCAGAAGGATTCCTGCAGGAAGTCACCGTCGATACCCTGAGTGGTCAGGCGAATCGATCCAGCCGAGGCGGCGTTGAACTTGTCGACGTCCTGGGTCAGGGTTTCGATGGTGGCGTGGCGAAGGTATTCGTTGAACACCTTCATGTTCGAAAGGGCCATTGGGCCTCCTTATTCGCTTGCGATCAGGCCTTTCATGGCTTCCAGGCGCTCTGCCTTGGTGCCACCGAAGTTGCCCTGTGTGGTTTTGTTGCCACCACCGCCGTTCGGTGCGCCGCCGCCATTGGCACCGGAGCTCTTCAGGATGTGGTCGCGATGGGGGTACTGCGAGACGAGGGTTTCGAGCGCTTCGTTGAAGTCGGCCAGCTCACCCGGGCGGCTGCGGCTGAAGATCTTCTGGCCCTGGGCGTCGTAGGCGACGACCTTGCCTTCTTCGATCTTGAAGCTGTTGCCGAAGGTGGCCTGAACCATGTCAGCCGGAACCGCCATCTTCTCGGTGATGAACTGCGAGCGAGCGAAGCTGCCGCCGATCTTCTCGGCATACAGCTGCTGCTCGAAGCCCTGCGCCTTGGTGTTGGCTTCGTCGAGCTGGGTCTGGAAGGCCTTGCTGATCTCGCCCTTCACCTTCTCGATCTCGCCGGCATCCACCAGCTTCTTGGCGTCGAGGTTGGCGACGATATCCAGGGCTTTCTTGGCGGCCGCGGCATCTTCGATGCCTTCGAACGCCTTGGCGGTCTTCTCGAAGCCGTCGGCGCGCTCGCGGTGCGACTTGGCCTCGGCATTCAGCCGGGTGATGGTGTTGCGGGTGCCCACTGCATCGAAGGCGACCTCCTTGCCATCGTCCTCGACGTAGACCGGCTTGCCATCCTCGATCACGGCGTACTGCTTGCCATCCACTTCAACGGTCTTGAGTTTCATGTCGTCTCTCTGGGCCATCCGGCCAGTTGATGAGCCATCCGGCCCCAGTTGCGCCCCGTCCATCCGAACCGCAGGCATAAAAAAGCCCCGGCAGATGCCAGGGCTCGTAAACGCGTATCAGGTATTAATCGTTGAGGTCAGAAGTTCCTGACCCCCTCGTATCGCAATCTGTGCAAATCCACTTTCCGTTACGAAGGACGGTTGCAATTGCACCGTCATCATTTTCACACAGGCGATCGTCGTCGTGATGCTCCAGCTCGTCTTTGTCGCTCATAGGTGCTCTCCTAGCAATGGAAGGCACAGCTTAGACGAGCCCCAGCCCCGCGAACAATGGGTTAATGAGCCGTTGAAGAACGTCATTCAAGTTTCAAGCGAAGCTCTTCAAGCGTGAGCAGCTTGCCCTTGTCGTTGTAGAAGGTGCTGAGTTTAAGCCCGCCCTCACGCATCAGCCGGCCACGCTCCGGGCCAAGGATCTCGTCCTGGCGCGTTGCTGACTGCTTGCTCAGCCATTCGGCGTAGGTGGTCAACCCGGGTACTTGGCCGTCCATGCTCGCCCGCGTTGCGCCGTCGCTGAAGCCCAGGGCCTTGGCGCTCTTGAGCACCGGAACCTTGGAGGAGCGGCAGCAGAAGTGGATGCGCCCGGGCCCGGCCAGCCACGGGATCGTGTGGCCGATGGGCTTGTAGGTGCCCAGGGTGTAGGGCATCCGGTCGCGGATCCGGCAGTCGGACGACGTGTGGTTGTCCAGCGTACTGAGCCACTCCACGTGGCTGATGATGTCGCTGTTGGCCTCGTACGCTGCGTCGCTGGCCGTTTCGGCTGTATGGGATACCGCAGACCGCACCACCGCCTCAACGTCGCGCCTGGCCTTCTGGAGGGCCCCGTCGGCGTATTGCTGAACCCGGCTACCCATGACCGTGCGGAGGATCTCCGCAGTGGTGCGCCCCTCGACCACGCCCGAGCGCACAGCGTCGCGCACTGTGGCGGCGCGGCTGGACTCGATGCCAGCCATCCACTCCCTCAGCAAGCGCCCCTGGAACGGTCGGGCCTGCGCGATCGCCTTCACCGCGCTGAACGCCGGGGAGACGACCGGGTATGCATCCTGCACCAGGGCCGGGAGAATGGCCCGCAGCGTGCTCTGCTGGAACGCCAGCTCGTAGCTGATCAGCCCGTCGGTCACCTGGTCCATGGCCAGACGGATCTCAATGAAGGTCTGCTGGTTGATCCGAAGCACCGCCGACAGGGCGATATCGACAGCTGCAGCCGACAGGTCGGTGCCGAGGTTGTCGATGGCCTCGATCAGCGCGGCGCGCAGGTCGGCGTCTTTGCTGTTGAGGATCTTGATGATCGTCACGACCTGGCTGTTGCTCAGCCTGGACAGGTCGACCTCGTGCCCGATCAGCTCGTTCAGCAGCTTCTCGTTGGCCGTCTTCATCACAGTGCCCCGAGGGCCGGGCCTTGGGCCTCGATCTTCGCCAGCTCATCGTCCCAGTCGTATTCGTCGCTGATCACGCCGCGGCGCTGCATCTCGGTGAATAGCGTTTCCTTGGAGATCATGCCGGCATTGGCCATCGAAACCAGCGTCGGCAGGGAGACCTCTGGCATGAAGTCGACGTCGTAGTTGCCGCGCATCTCGACTGCGCCACCATCGCCCAGGCTGCGGTACTCGGCCATGAACTGGAGCAGCTGCGCCAGGCAGTCGCCGAAGTGGTTGGACATCCGCTGCAGGGGCGACAGCTCTTGTGCCGCCTCCTCCTCAGCCTGGGTCGCGGTCTTGGTCGCGGCCTTCTCTGGCGTGAGCAGCTTGCCGCCAGCCATCCGCATCTCATCGAGCAGGTCTTTCAGCGCGGTTCTACCTGCCTCTACTGCCTTACCGGTGTGTTCCACATACTTCAGGTCGCCATTGAGAGGCAGGTCGGTCAACGACCCGGTGCCGACCTTGAACTCGGGCGGCATCACCTTGCCCTGGTCAGTGAACTGCATCTGCACGCCGATGCGAGCCAGGATCGGCACGCGGATGACGTGCAGGATGTTGTCCTGGTCGCTCTGGCTCTGCCAGTGCTTGACGTTCAGGTGTGCCAGCTCCAGCAGTGGCGGCTTGGCCGTCATGAAGCCAGTGCGGCCGGTGTAGAAAGTGACCCAGGGGATGCGGCTCAGGCTGTTAGTGCCCTCCTCGTGCAGCACCCACGCGGCCTTTGTTGTGCCGCGCCGGTACGTGCGCCATTTGCCAGGGAGCAGGACGCGGATCTGCTCGACGCTTTTGGCGCCGAACTCACCCTCCTCCTCCTCGACTACCTCCCGGTAGCGGACCATGGTCAGGACGCCGCCCTTGGAGCGCCAGCCGAGGACCTGCGAGGGCCTCACCAGAACTGCATAGGGGCGAACCCCTGCAGCCTGCTCGTCGGCCTGAGTCTTCAGGTCGCCGGCCGGCGGGTGATCAACGAATGCGTGGCAGAGGCCTAGCCCCAAGCCATCACGGAAGAACTCGACAGCCCAGGAGTTGAGATCGTTACCGGCGCGGTCGATGTCCGTGGCCATCTCAGCAATCTGCTCGGGCACATCGTCGCCCAGCTGCAGTGGCTCGGCGAACACCCGCGAGGTCATATTGCCGACCGTCTCGGAATACGCCGGCAGCAGGGTCGAGAGGCGCAAGCGCTCCCGGTAACCTTCGTCCGACTCTGCCGGGTACTGCGGCAGCAGCCTCTTGCCCGCCGCGCGCATCGCCATCGTACCGCCCATGAGTGGCGTGATCACGGCCCAGTACCCGCGCATCTCGTCGACGGCGGGAAGCGTGATGCTTGGGTTATCGCTCATGGTCACATTCTCAAGGATTGGGTCACGATCACTGGTTTGACGATCGGATAGTCATGGTGGATGAAGTAGCCGCCAGCGTCGTTGGCATGGTCATTACCCTGGCTCTTGTCCGGCTCACCTGTTGGCGCCCAGATCTGCTGCTCGAGGCAGTCGGCGTAGGTTGGGCAGAGGTCGGTGTTGACCCGATAGCGTCGCTCGCCCGCCGAGTTGCAGAACATGGCGTTCATGGCGTTGATCCGGTCTTTCACCGGCGGGTTTGCCTCTGGGGCCATCACGGTGAACCCGGCCTGGCGAAGCAGCTCAAGGTCAGTGGTGCTCGCATTGACCGATTTCCGGCCTTTGCCCGAGGCATCAGGGAAAACCAGAATCTCGCGCGTCTTGCGGTAATTGCCCTCGGCGTACAGCCAGTAGCGCTCCTTGATCTGGCGGATCATGTCGGGCGTGTCGTAGCCGTTCATGATCTCGCCCACCGCATGGGGCATGCCCAGGCGCTTGACGTGGACGATGGCCGACATCTTGCCGACGTTGAAGTCCATGCCCACGAAGATAGGCTCGCCGTGCTGCACAGACTCGTGGCTGCCGTTCAGCTTGCGGTTGTAGGCGGTGTAGATCGACCCGGAGTTCAAGTTGACGAACTGGCCGTTCAGGTAGGCCAGGATCAGCTGCTCCGGGTAGGAGTCCATCAGGGATGGGATGTAGTCCGGCGGCAGATTCAGCTCGTTGTCGAACGTGCTGGCCTGCACCAGGCCGTACATGCCCTGCATCGCTGGCTTCTCGCGCAACTGCTTCACGAACTGCTGGAAGACGAACTTGAACCCCTCGGGGGTCGTTGTGACGTCTACGCCGTTCTTGAGCCCGTCCACGTTGTAACGCATACGGGCGATGATCTTGCGCCAGGCGTGCTCAGCCTTGAGCTTGGGCAGGACGTCGAGCTCATCGACCAGGGCATGACCGATCTTGAAGCCAACGATGGTCTGCGGCTTCTCCATCGAGCGGCAGATGGTCGTGCTGCGGTACTGGCCGCCGCTGTAGAACTCGACCTCCTTGTCGCTCTCCTTCGTCTTGACCTTGAGGCCCCAGTCGAAGGCGACCTCCTCGATGGTCGGGAAGAAGATATCGCGGATCTGCGGGTACGTCGGGGCGAAGTAGCCGGAGTTGATCCTGGGCCATTCCCAAACGTGCTTGCAGATGCCAGCGCAGCCTACCCAGGTCTTGCCCGAGCCGAAGCCGGCCACGAAGCCGCGAAACTTGTGCGGCATGTTGATGAAGGTGGCCTGCGGGCAATTAAGCGTCGGCATCGCGCTTCCTCGCATCCATCACGGTTACCTGCACGGAAGTAGGTACCGCGTTCTCCTGCGGCACATCCGCCTTGGTCTGCCGGTTCACGTACACGTCACCGACTTCCTTGGCCGCCTGCTCCAGTAGCTGGGCAGTCAGCGCCATGTTCTTCATGCTCTCGGCCTTCTCGGCCATCCTGCCCAGCGCACGGAGGCGGTAGGCGCGGTGCGCGATCGGAATATCTGCCGTCTCGGCCGTGAACCGCTCCCGGCATGCATGAAACATTTCCACCCATCGCTTGGCCAGGCCACGCCCGGCGTACTTAGTTGGGTCATGCCCTTCGCACACCTGGCGACTGACATCTACCCCAAATTCTTTCTTGACGGCCTCCACCACCTGGCTGGGTGTATCGAAGCAGGCCAAAGCCTGAACAATGAAGGCTTTGACCTCGCTTCGTAGTGCTGCCATGTGAATATCATCCGTCAGGACCTGTCAGGATTCAGGCCGACTTGAGCAGGCAGGTTCCGCAGGCCCTCGAAATGTTGATCTTGGCCACCTCGGGCGGCCGGCTTGCAGCGTCGATCAGCTGCTGTACACCTTCGTTGGCACCGTAGCGCCTGACCACACCGACGAACTCCTCAACGTCGTGGCCACGCAGGTAGAGCTTGGGCATGCCGTCCTGGGTGAACTTGGGAGCGCCGTACTCATCGGTCGCCTGGGCGATGTGGTACAGCTCATGCTCGACCAAGGCGCAGAACTCGGCATCGGTGCACTGGGCACAGTAGTCAGCGGCCAGCGTGATGAGGTAGGTGGGCTCCTCGCCGAACCACTCTCGCATCTGCTGCTCTTGCCGAGCCTTCTGCCATCCACCGGCGCGGAACATCAGCTGCTCGGCCTGGCCAAGCACTACCCGCCCCTGCTTGGCGAACCCCGTCGATGCCCAAAGCACACCGATGTTAGCGTCGATCAGGTGAGCATGCTCGGGGTTATGGATGCTGCCTGTAGGAGCCAGGATCTCGCTCTGTACCCAGTCCCATACACCGGTTGCCGGGCGCAGGGTAAGCCAGAGCGATTCGAGAAGGTCAGCAGGAGGCATCGGTCTGCTCATAGCTCACCTGGACCTTGAAAGAATGGCGAGTAGCCATTATTAAACTCCCAGTCCAACACGGAGTGTCGACATGGTTAGCTACCCAATCTATGTGAAGCGCAACACTTATCGCGGGCGCGATGCCAGGAAGCAGGCCAAAGCAAGCTCAGAAAACCGGGACGCTTCGATTCTCGAAGATACTGTTAACCGGCTGCTGAAGCAGCAGACGCAGCCGATTAAAACGTACCTGTGGTCTGAGATCAGCAGAGAGTCTGGACTCGACTTCGAGATTGTAAAGAGGCTCGGGTACAGCATTGATTGCGGATCAAACGGGTTCACCGCCACAAGGCCGGGTCTCTCCCAGGATGAATTCGACCGAGCCATGCGCGGTGAAGAGGTTTAACTCCGAACCCCGAAAACGTAACTACTCCGCGCCACGAAACGGCGCACCTCTGTTTTGTGGTGCGGGTCACGCAACCTTGAATACGTGCCCACGCCGCGCCCAGGCATACAGGACGATCCCCGCATGCACCATCACGCCGAACGGGCTTACCAGCTGGCTTTGCATGGCGCCAAGGAACGAGCCAAAGGCGCCGATTGCTACCAGGTAGAACGCGACGGACAGCATGGGCTGATCTATCGGGCGCACCCGGCGTAGGTAGTCACAGGCGGCGATCACCACCAGGACGCACAGGAAGGCGTCCGCGGCTGCCATCGCCGACACGATGGTCGTGTTCATCAGGTAGCTCCTTTGGCTCCGAACTGTCCTACCAGTGACTTCAACACTGGGATGATGTTCATTGCCAGAAGGCCTATCAGGAAGGCCACGCCGTATTGGGTTTCACTCCCGGTCTCGAGTTTGAAGAAGCTGATTGCGAGTGGAGTGCAGAAAACTGCTGAGGTGAAGCCAGTGAAGAAGGCCGCTACGGCCTGGCCACGGGTGAGGCCTCGCAGGAACGTCAGAGAGAGGATCGCCCCGGCGAAGCCACCAATGATCACGCCGTACTTCACCAGCAGGACGCCGGCGGTCGTGCTTGCTGGTTCGGGCATAGGTTGGTCCTGGTCATGCAGGCCCGATTGAGGGCCTCTTACGGGCAATAAAAAACCCGGCACTGAGGCCGGGCTTATTTTGGTCACTCCTAAACGCGCAGGAATGACAGGATGGGTGCATATTGGCTCATTGGCTCACTCGGCGTCAAGCGACATTTGCCACCAAAAGGCCTTCATGGTCGAGGATGTGCTGCGCCTCGGTCAAAGCCTCGTTCACAGCGCTCTCCAGCGCCTTACGGATATCCCGCCTCCAGCGCTCTTGAGTCTTGATCGGATGAGGCTCGTTGCTCCAGTTGTCCATCTCGTACCAGGCCGCGGGCAGAACGCTTGTGCTGCGTTTCCCATCCACTCCCGGCAGCTTAGGCATTGCCCAGGTTAGGATTGCGCAGTGGCGGAAACGCTCCGGCGCCGGAGAACGATGCGTGCGGGTGATCTCCTCTATCGCTGCGTGCTTGCGGTCGACGTGGGTCGAGTACTTCGCCACCAGATGCCGCCAGTGCTCAGGGGTGAGGTTTTTGTGCAGCCGGCTGAACACCATGCAGTCGAAGAGGAAAGCAGCCTCCTTGCCCACGATAGCGCCCTTCTGCTTGGCTGCTTGGACCTTCGGCTCAAAGTCGCACCCGCCCGCGCTGTTGATAGTCTCAGCCGCCAGGGCGCGGACAACTGCCGATACCACATTCTGGTAATTCATTCCCCACCCCCTACACGCTTGGACTTTCTCAAAATGAATTCTTCGTAGCTGCGCTTTCGAGCCAATGCAGCGCCCCAAGCCAAGACCGCGCCGGACACCACAAGCATCGAGGCGAGGATGAAAAATGCCCATTCCACGGTCATGCTGCTTGCTCCTTGAGCTGTTTGACCTTTGCCCGATATAGGGCCTTGATGCCTTTGAGTTCTTCGATGGTGTACCGCTGGGCCTCATGAGGGCCTTCGAGTCTGTCGACGCGCTCCTGGCCAATCTTCTGGATCAGCCGTTCGCGGTAGCCCTGAGCAACGGTCCGGCCTTTGGCGGCGTACTTGCCCGAGCCGCCATTGCAGGACTTGAGCTGTTTGTGGCAGTTGTCTTCGTCGAAGCGAAGCTCTGGGTAAGCGCCTCGACTGAGGAAATGGCCAGCGTCCCACTTACCTCCGGTCAGCCAGTCCTCGCCGGGCCCGTAACTACCGCAGCAGATGCAAGGCTCGTCCTTGTCGCGCAGCCGGATGAAGGTGTTGAACTCGATCTGGGCTTCCCGGATGTAGTCCGCTCGGCTCTTGAGCTTCTGCTTGCGCACCTGGATCTCGCGGCGCTCACGCTGGGCGATCGCCTTCCGCGCCACCGCCTGGTTCTCCGGCTTCTTAGCCAGGTCCAGCGCACACGCCACGCTGCAGGCCTTCTGCGTAGAGAGCGATGGCCGGAACTTCTTACCGCAGGCCTTGCAGGTCTTCTGCTTCACCTCCTTGAGAGCTGTCCGTGTCATGCCGATCTCCAGATCTGCGAGCGAATCTTCTTGCCGTTCTTCTTCGCGTCGCGCTTCACTTTGCGCAGCTCGTCCTGCACCTGCTCCAGGGTCATTTCGCCCGATTCCAGCCTGGCGACCAGTGCCTGCCTCACCTCAGTGCTGTCAGCAACAATCCCCTGCTCCTCTGCGATCTGAAGAGCTACGCGCTTGTCCGTTCGGCGGTCGTACCAGTCACGCCTTCTCATGCGGCCTCCTCCCCAAGCAGGTCAGCGAAGTGCACGCCGCGCGCGGCAAACTCCTCGACGATGCGGTCCGTGTACTGGCAGCCCTGCGCGCGATCAAACAGGCGGGTCACCGGGAAGCCATCCGGCCCGAACATGGCGCACGGCCCCATCCAACGCAGCTTGATCTCGTACGGCAGGTTGAGCAGCGCCATGTTGTAGCCGTCCCGGAACTCTTCGCAGGAGGCGCGCATGATCGGCACGCCGTGGTGAAGCTTGCAGTAGCGGCGGACCTCTTCCACGTCACCCATCTCGGTGCTCTTGGCGATGCGCTCGTACATGGCGAACCACAATGCGTTTTGATCCAGGGTGCGATCCTTACCCGGGCGCATGCTGACCACGACGAATTTCTTGTCGCGGAACAGCCTGGTCAACTTCGTGATGGCCTCGGATAGCTTGGCCTGGCAGTTGACGCTGATTTTCTCGGTCATGCCGCCACCTCCTGCAACTGGGCGCCCGCGGCGCGTACATGAGCGGCCAGCTGGTCGATCTCCGCCAGCAGCTCCAGCGCAACCTCTTCCACGGTCATCTCGCCGAGGAATGCGTCCAGGGCGTCGGTGTGGCGCTGCAGCTCAGCGTCCCCCGCCCGCCAAGCAGCAACAACGGACCACAGCAGGGGCTGGAGAGTTTGCTTGTCGATGGTCATACGCCCTTCCCGGCCGGCTCCCCGGCGCGCTTGATGTTCAACTGAGCAATGGCGACGCGGGTCTGTCGCTTGCGTAGGTACGTGTCGACGCGGCGGCGCTGGGATTCCTTGGCGCGCTCACGGTCTTTCTTGGCCTTGGCCGCCTTGAGGATGCAGCGCACCTCGGCGAGCTTTTCCCGGGTCTTGGCGCTGGCCTGCGGGCGCACCTCGCCGGTGAGCAGGCCGGCAATGGCCTGGCCATCCTGGGTGATTGGTGGGATACGCAGGTCGGCCAGGTACTTGGCCCCGGTCTCGTGGGTGATGAGCTGGGCGCGGACGGCGGATTCGATGGCCACCACGCGGCGCCCAGCGTCGTAGCCCAGCGACACTTCCCACTTGGCCGGCTGATCCTCGGCGCGGGCGAAGCTCACCAGGCGCTCGTAGGCGCTCATGAAAGCCATTCGGGCGCCGACCTTGTCGCCAGCTTCAAGAATCGGCTCGGAGGCGATCATTGCTTGGCGGATTTCTGTGGTGAGCACCACGGTCTCGTGCTCATCACTGGCCGCCAAGGCAATCGACCACGCCTCATCCTTACCGGGACGGGAATCAGCCGCGTGGATGTGCTTGAGGACCATGCCAAGCGAAAGGCGCCCTGAAGGCTCTCTACGGCACGCACGAAGCGCGCCCTTGATCACGTCAGGGTTATAGGCCGAAAGGTCCTCAGCGATGAGCTGCGCGCCTCCAGCGCTGATCACCTGCCCCATTGCCTCAGCGGTAGCGCAGATAGCACCGGCCAAAGAGGCGGTTTGTTCAGAGGAAAGCATTCCGCTGCCCTCCCTTGCCGTTCAGGATTGAGTCAGCCGCTTCCTGCGCCGCATTGATGTTCGCTTGGGTCTGCTCCTGCTGGCGGGCAGTCGTGGAGTTCATCTGGCGGTTGGTGACCCACTGGGTGTGGTAGGCCTCGGCCTTGGCCAGTAGGTCGCCCAGGTTGTGGCAGCCGTTGATCAAGCGCGCGTCGTTGATCGCCAGGAAGTACGCGGCCACATGGTGGGCGACCTCTATGCCGAGGCGGGCAATCAGCTGACCAACCTGCCCGGCGGTCTTCGCATTCCAGACCGGCCAAGCGTGGTAGCGCTTGCGATAGGCCATTGCATAGTTCGCCCAAGCCTTGAAGGTTTTGCAGGACTGGTCCTTCGGTCCTGGCATATCAGCTGGGATCTCGCAGCGCGGTTGCTGAGCCGTGAACGGAACCACGATACCTTCCGCGACCATGGCTTCAGCCTGGGTCGCAACAGGTTCAGTGACTGGTTCCTTTACTGATTCAAAAGAGTGACTGGTTCTGGGTGCAGCTCCTGCACTACCCCCTAGTGAATCTGCTGCACTAGGGGGTGAACCTGGTGCACTACCCTGGTGAATCTGCTGCACTACCCCTAGTGAATCTGCTGCACCACTCAAGGTGAGGTAGTAGACGTTCGAGGAGTTGCCCTTTGGTCCACCCTTGCGGATCTCCTTGCGCAACAGGCCAGCACCGCACAGGGTGTTGATGTGGTTCATGACAGAGCGCTTGCTGATCTCGCACTGGTCAGCGACGTGCTGATACGAGGGCCAGCATTCGCCCATGTCGTTGGCGTTGTCGGCCAGCTTGATGAGCACCAGCTTGCGCAGCGGATTGCCGACCTTGGTCTTCATGGCCTTGACCATCAATTCCATGCTCACTGGGCACGCCCCTTAGCCATGGCAGCCTCATAGTCGATACCCAGGGCTTCAGCCCGGCGCCGCGCCCGGTTTCCGTTGCGCAGGGCGCCCTGGCAGAAGTCGTACTCAGGGCGTGCAGGTGGATAGGCGTCAGCCGACATCGCCTGATCAAGAGCTGCGCGAAGGTTCTCGCTGTAGTTCTCGCCGATCACGCGCTCATGCGGCTTGTCCATCCAGCGGCCAACGATTTCAATGGCGCTGGTGTAATCACCAGTGTCCGCGAGAGCGCTGCTGGAGTTACGGATGTCCCAGCCATTGGCCTCAAGTGCGTCGATGCGGTCCTTGTCCTTGCGCAACTCTTCGATCTCGCGCTCCAGGCCAGCGGATCGGAACCACAAAGCCGAGTGATCGGCCCTCACCTGGTTGTGCGCGGCCAGCATGGCCTGCGCGGATGCGTAGAACTCGCGACGCGAATCTTCGTCGGCCATTGCCAGTTCATACGGCAAACCGATGTTCACCTCGTCCATGTCAGTCATGCTGCACCCCGCACTGCCTTGTCGTGGGTGTGCAGGCCGTCCCAGTTCTTCTTCATGGGCAGCTCGCCGGACAGGTACAGCTCGTACAGGCGCACGGCGCCCTTGCGCAGCAGCGCAGGAGTGAAGGCGATGAATGGGTCTTTGCCGTGCGGGCTGACCTGCTGCTGATGCTCGGTCATGTACTTGTCGCGAGCGTAGGCGCCCACGCGCCAGCGGGTACCGGACTTGCTCTCGTTGTAGAGCCAGCTGCGGCCCTCGAGAAAGTGCCCGACCTGCATGACATTGACCCCATTAAGGCCCTTGCAGAACTGGGTCGGGGTCATTCCTTCCTTGAACAGGTTCTCCAGGTGGTCGATCTTCTTGGCCTGGGCCTGGACTTCGACGGTCAGCAGAACGCGAGCCTTTTCGGCGGCTTCCTTCTGCTCTACCTGGTCTGCCCAGGCGCGCGCAGCAGCCGCTGGATTGGTGAAGTCAGGTAGCGCGACAGCGACCTGATCCTCCAGCTCGCGCCAGCGCTTGATTACGGCCATGCGCATTGCAGCGCTGTAGCCTGTGAGCAGGCAGTCTGTATGCTCGCGATCCAGCCGGTACTCGGTCTGGGCGCGGTTCTGGCCGTCCAGATAGGTGCATCCAAAAGTGGATGCATCTTCACCGAGGTCGGCGAGCAGCTTTTCGATGTCGCGCTTGACGTGGAAGTGCTGCTTCCCGGTCAGGTCAGCGATTTCACGCGACGACATCGTGCGCGCCACGAAATCGTGGTTCGCATTTTGTGGCGCGAGCCTTTGTAGGGCCTGTACACTTTGGGTCTGCATAGGTAAAATTCCTGAACAGAGTTTTTGTTATGCAGAGAGCCGGGCCGCAATCCCGGCTTTTTTGTCTCTGCGATTTGGCGTCCCTTATGAGAGACTGGCGCTCGGGTCCCTAATTAGGGATCGGACGGTTACCTCGGCACCGCGAACGGCACCACGTTGCTGCTCTTGGGCTTTCCCCGCTGACCGAGGAAGTGCGTGGCCTTTTTCAGGATCTGCGCGGCCAGCTCGTCGGTGCTGACACCAACCTCCTCCGCCCAGGCCTCCAGGTCCGCGAAGTCATTCCGGCGGAACCGGGCGATCTCCACGTCGTGCTGCTGTACTGCTTCGTTTGCAGGCGACATTCGTCCTCCCATGACCTATTCAGGCCCTGGCCTTCTTTTCGGTGATCAGCGGCAGATGGTCGTGCTCTTTCTTGAACGCCAGCGCGGCCAGGATGATTTCCCGAGCCAACACGCTGTGCTGTGCCCTGAGCTCCAGGGCGTAACCCTTCAGCTCGTTGAAGTCCTCGTCATCCAAGCGGACCTTGGCCTGGTGGTCGTGGCGGTGGGCTTTGTCGTCGTAGGCCATCGGGTGATCCCCTGCGCTGTGCTTGGTCGATCAATTGAAAGAGGTACTTGGTTGCCCGCATTTAGGCCCCCTAGAGGGCCTTTTTGTGTCCTACCAGCCCCAAGACAGGGGCCTTGTGTCGCATTTGTCTCAATTGCTCCTGGATAGCTAGTGATCGACTCATCTCCAGGTACTCGTCGGTCGATCTTTCCAGGCTCCAGCCGAGGTCGGCAGCCAGCTGTCGAACCTCAGCCTTCACCTCGATTGGCAGCAATTCGAAGGTGGTTTCAGGCATAGGCCCTCCATAGGGGCTTCAGGCCGTCTTATCCTGCTCACCGGCACCGTTCATTTCACGGAGCAGATCAGCGGCGCCCAGTCGGCGTCCGAGATTGGCCAGTTCGTGCACGTAGGTAGCCAGCTGCATGCCGGCCATACGGGCCTCCATGCGCAGCTTGCGAACCTCTTCAGGCTTCCAGCGCGACTTGATCACTTCGCTGCGTTTGTTGGCGGGGTCCAGGTGCATTCAGGGATTTCCTTGTGATTGAAAAATGGTTACGCAGCAGACTTGGCTGGAGCCGTTTCGGCCAGCAGTCGCTGCGGCTTGAATGGCTTTCCGTTGGCCTTCGCCAGCGCTGCAATCTTCTCGGCGTAGCTGGTCTCGCCGGTGTATTCAGTGCGCGGGAGGCAGCCAGCGGTTAGCCACTTGTAGACGGCGCGCGGCGTTTTCCCGCAAGCGAGCGCAACGGCAGTCACGCCGCCTGCGTCATCGATTGCCTTCTTGAGCTCCTGCATGGGGCCTCCAAACGGAATATGAACTGTCAGTACATATTATGTCGGAACTGAAAGTACACGCAAGTACATGCGATATTGAACCTATGGTTCATATCGAAGAAGTCCGCGCGGCCTTTGCGTCACGCCTCAAACAAGCCCTTGATCACAACGGGTTCGCTGCCTGGGGTGCGGGGGCTCGTCTCGCCAATCTCGTTGGGGTGACCCCCAAAGCGGTCAGTAAATGGCTGAATGGCGAATCCATGCCTGGCGGCGCAAAAATGCTCGCGCTCGCGTCCGCGCTCTCTGTGCGCGTGGAGTGGCTGGAGTACGGCAGGGGTGAGATGACCGGCCCGGATAGAGTCGGCAGCCAAGAGCAGGCCTCAGCCCCAATCAGCAACGCCACCATGCTCGGCCCAATCTCCGTATGGGACGACGACACCCCACTGGACGACGATGAGGTGTACGTGCCGTTCCTCAAGGAAGTAGAGCTGTCCGCCGGATCTGGCCGGACGGTGATCGAGAAATCCGGCACTCGTAAGCTCCGTTTCGGAAAGCTGACCTTGCGCAACCAAGGCGTGCAGTTCGACCAGGCCGTGTGCGTCACTGTGCGCGGAAACAGCATGGAGCCTGTTCTTCCAGATGGAAGCACCGTTGGTGTCGACAAGGGCTCAACGTCGGTGAAGGACGGGAAGATGTACGCAGTCGACCACGGCGGCGAGCTGCGCGTGAAGACGCTTTACCGGATGCCAGGCGGCGGCCTGCGCTTCCGCAGCTTCAACCAGGACGAGCACCCGGACGAGGAGTACACCGCGCAGCAGCTGGCCGAAAGCGGGATCAGTGTGCTGGGCAAGGTTTTTTGGTACTCGGTGCTCCTCTAATCCGCCCCAATACCGGTCATCGCATTTGCGTAAATTATTCGTGAACCGATGGCGGCCTGCCCCGTCTCCTCTATAGTGACCTCACGCGCCACGAAACGACGAAATGCGTTTTCGTGGCGCCGACAGGCGATTGACTATTTTTTTTCACGGACGATAATCGCTTTCCGATTTTGGCTTTATGCCATCGTCATAAATGGAGTTCCCCATGCCACTCAATGCGAATGCGTCGGCTTCTGCTTTGTTCGTCGCAGCGCTCGCCTTGATCAGCGACTACGGCTCTCTTGCCGAGCAGGTAACGAAACAAGCTACCGCCCAGGTTGCAGAGGATTCTGCTGAGGTCATTCGCCTCAGGGGCGTAATCACTAGCCTTATCCAGGGCTGGAGTGAGCTTGACGAGCAATTTGCAAAGAATGTCTCTCGCCTCGCTACAATGACGTCGCTTGACGGTCAGCGCTACCACCGCAACATGGAGCTTCTCAAGGCCACCAGGCAGCTTGAGGAAACCTTGAAAGAGACTCGTATCCCCGCAGTTCTCTTGAAAGAGCACAACCAGTTCCGCCGATCCGTTGCTCGCGTGCGCAGCCGCATGGCAACCATGGACATGATGTACCGTCAGTATTTTGTGAAGCCTGAAGAGTTCCCAACGAGCCTGCGATCCTCCGACCTGATCGAGCTGGCCAACCATACGACGAAGCGCATCGCCCAGATCGCTTAAGGCCAGGAATGCCAATCCAGATTGACTTTCACCCAGGGACGTTCCAAGAATTCTTCTTGCCTGTGGACCAAAAACATCCCGGGCTCTCAAGCGGTTTAAAATCGGAGTTCGAGCGCTATATCGCATCGAACCGCCTTGAGATACCCGTGATTTTTGGCCGCGATGCACCCTACACACAGCCCTCCCAGGCTCTTGACGCTTGTCTGATGCACATTCATGTGCGCATACCCCCTGCCAAATTCCGGCCTAATACGCCTCAGCGTGACCGAGTATGCCGCACGGGGCGTCCCGGAGAAGACGCAGCTCTGGTTTATACTCAGGGCGAACTGTATGAGGATCGCTACCTTATTCTCGCCTTCCTGTGGCCTGATGCCCACGGAAAGTCTCGGGATCGGGACGTCATGAAGTATCTCTGCAGAGCTGCGTTGGAATGGCGCAGTAACAACTAGCCCGCTTCGGCGGGCTTGTTCATGCTTCGGTGATAGCAAGTAGCCATAATGGTAGGATGACGCCCAAATTCACAGGGAGTTACCTATGCTTTCGTCCGCTCATAAAATTACCGCTCTGGCCTTCGCAGCACTGATGATCGGCGGGTGCGTTTCGCAGCCTGCCCCGCAGCCTCGGCCATCATTTCCGGTCGAAGAGTACAAGGCATTACCCGTCACCGGGACCGGAACGGTTGAGGGTCAAGTCTTCATGAAAACAGTTGGCGGCGATGTCAAATATGGAGCTGGTTCGCAGGTATACCTCAACCCTGTCACGTCTTACTCGGAGCACTGGTATCGCACGATCTATGAGGTTCGCGCTCCAATCCAGCCAGCTGATCCTCAGCAGTCGAACTTTGTAAAAATTACTCAGGCCGACGGCAGTGGCGCCTTCCAGTTCAGTGACGTTCCGCCTGGGCGATATTTCTTGACCTCGGAAGTCCGCTGGCAAGCTCCTAGCCAGTGGGGCCTTACGAACCAGGGCGGCCAAATCACGGATCGGATTACCGTAACAAACGGCAAGACCACCAAGGTCATGCTCACCCGCTAACGCCGACATTGCTCAATAAGCCCGCATTAGGCGGGCTTTTTCACGCCTGCGCGCCAGCCTGGCGCCTGAAATATCCATTCCTGTAGCCCGCCGATGAGCGGGCTTTTCTGTACCTGAGAAAAATTTATGTACTTTCGGTACTTGACCAATGTGAACCATTGGTACATATTTCACCTCAAGCAGTCACCAACCAGGGACTGCCGAGGCCCTCAAGCCTCACCGCTCTTTAGCGACACACCTTGCCGGATCGTCACCGGCCCATTCAAAGGCAGCGATGGACAGGCCTCAACAGTCCAGAGGGGTGGCAACTGCCCCGGGCGTGCAGCGTAAAGCGCCGAGACCAGTTATCCAGCGGGAAGAAATGCCGAAAGGCCCGCGGCTGGAGGAACAACGAGATTTGAGCCAGCGACCGACGCCAGTAGCGGGTCGCGGCAGATTTCCTCGATGCCCTTCTCACGAGGGGTATCAGGGAAATCAACCGGAGGGATTCACGATGTTCAACATGGCAACCATGGCGGCTGACGAGTGCCGCGCAGACGCTGAAGAGCGCACCTACTACCGCTGGATCGACAAGGCATCCCAGCTGCTCGGCCACCAAGTCGCCCTGAGCTCGCAGGAAGAAAGCGACCTGTACGACTTCTACGCCGACGGCTGCACCCCGGACGAGGCGGTGACTGAGCTGCTGGCCCAGCAGGCTTTGGAGGCGGCATGAACAAGGTCATCCGCATCACCCTGCGTGGCGAGCTGCAGGTGTTTGCCGACAGCGACCTGGCCGCCTGCATCCACGAGGCAAACCGGCTCAACACCGAGCGCGGGTACCGCAATGGCGTGTGCGTGGTCGAGTTGGAAGATGGGCAGCGGATGACGGCCGCTGACTGCAAGGCCGCAGCATGACGATTTCACTGGCTGGCCTTGGCGACAGGGCCTAGCCGGCTCGAATTACTCGCGAACTCATCCTTCTGCGCATTTCCAAAGTGCACAGAGGGATGCGGATGCCCGCATCACGGTTGGAAGGCAATCGTGCCAGGCCAATGATTTTATCGTCAGGAGTAACCAATGACCGTAAACATCAGCAATCTAACGATCACCACCCCCGTGCCAATATCTTCGACAAACCCTGTCGCTCTCGAGGTGAGCGGCGCGGTGGCGATCGCCCAATACCCGAGCGTTGTACAGGTCTTAAGCGACGGTTCTATCAAGTTCTCGGCACCAACCAAGGGCGCCTCGAGCAAAAGCACGCATCGGACCCGTTGCGAATGGTCCGAATCCACCGACTGGACCCTGGCCAGTGCACCGAATCACTGGAATCGTCAGCAGATGACGCTCACCAAGGTCAACTCGGCGCAGAAGGTCGTGATCTCGCAAATGCATGTCCGCGGTGATGACAGCCCACCGGTGAAGGTGTTCTGGAACAAGGGGAACATCACCATGGGCTTCCGCACCACGTACAACCAGACTACCCCCGTTAACTCGACTGTGCTCAAAGGTGTACCGCTCGGAGCGAAGTTCACCGTAAGCATCCACGTCACCGCGAAAGGGCTGGTCACCGTCGCAGCTCAGTGCAACGGAGTATCAGGGTCGTCCGGAGCGTTGCAGCTCGACAACACGTGGGATTCTCGTCTGTTTGAGTTCCATGGGGGTGTCTACAACCAGATCGACTACACCGACGCCACTCCAGCTGATGATGGCTCTATCTGCGTCATCAGCAGCCTTTCGTTGACCCACAGCTAACCCAATCACAGCCGGAAAGACGGCCCGATGCCCTGCTTCCCATCGCAGGCTGCATCGGAGTGTGATCTGAGTCGAAGCATCTAAGCGCGGCAACGTGGTTGCAAATCGGAGGGTCGCTCCCGCCGAGGATGAGACGGACCCGCCAGATCACACCCCGATGCATCCCGCATCCCCTTCCCTTCAAAACGACCGCATTGGCAGGCGCCAGGCCACCTTTCACGGTGGGTTTGGTCACCCGCGCCTGGCTCCTGGCCAATGCGGCCGCACAACCACCAGGAGGACGCCATGGGCGCACTTCGAGCAGCACAGTTTGAGTACGACGACCGGATGCCGCCGGCGGTGAGCGACGATGAATCCGCCCAGGCGGAGTGGATCGAAACGCACGCGGCTCAGCTGGTCCTGGGGTATCGGGTCAGCTGGGGTTACCGCGGCGAGTGCGGCGAAATCACTCAGGCAGACATGGCCCGGGCGGTTCAGGACCACCTGAACAATCGCCAGATCGACGGCCTGGACCAGCAGGACGCCTTCGGCAAGTTGGTCATGGCGGGCATGGGCACCGGAAGCTCGGGCTTCATCATGGAGCTGTGCACCTACCTACTGGGTGGGCCTGGCGTGCTCAAGGACATTGCCAGTGACTTGCTGCACCCGATTGCCGCGAAGGCTGTAGCCGCCGAGCGGGTCAGAGAGCTGGATGTGCAGGAGTGTGGGTTTTGAGTCCGCATGTCCTGATTGACCAGCAGCTGGATGCGCTCATGCACCCCGCCACATCACTCAGCTGGGGCGCAGATATCCAGTGCCAGCTGACTGAAATGCTGGCCGACCAGCGCATCACCATCGAAGAGTTCAACCACTACTGCGGGCGCCTCAACAAGATCGTTGATGGGCGCAAGGAGGTTGCATGACCACGCCTATTTTCCCGTCGATCATCGACGACCAGGTGGCCGAGGCTGCGCAGGCCCTGCCAGATGACCGCATCCTGCTGGTGTTCAAGGGCCTGACCATGGCGGACGCCATGAATCAAGCGCGCTTAGCACACATCGAGAACCCGGCGGCCTGGTCGGGTCGGGCCTACCTCTGCGGCATGTGTACCTTGGCCTACGAGGTCCGGGCGTGACCGGGTACCAGCGGGCCCGCCGATTCGCTACCTGGCGCGGCTCCTTCATAGCCCTCACCTTCTGCACCGGCTGGCTCCTCCTGAGCGCCCTTGCCGGCACCATCACTTCTTGAATTCACACCCGGCGCACGGCGGGCCTTCGGGATAGCCGTACCCCTTCGGGAGCGTAAGCGGCGAGAGCGCGCAACCATCCACCGCAGCCAGGGCCTGGAGCATACCTCCGTGCCTGGGTGACCTGGCATTTCCCCTTCCAACTGACGGCGCCGGCCTGGCGCGAGGTTTTCTAATGTCCACTACCAACATGCGCATCTGGGAGCAGGTGCAGACGACCGATACCCGCTTCACCAAAAACGCCGAGGTCGGCGGCCAAAAGATCACCAGCCTGAACGGCACCGCAATGGTCATGAAGGCGACCGAAATGTTCGGCCCAGTCGGGATCGGCTGGGGCTGGAAGGTTCTGGAAGAGCGCTTTGACGACGGACACGAGGTGTTTGCCGGCGAAGGTGACAAGCGAATCTGCCTTGGCCGGGAGATCGGCCACACCGTCAAGATTCAGCTCTGGTTCATGCAGGACGGCCAGCGCGGCGAGGTCGAGCAGTACGGCTGCACACGGTACCAGTACAAGACCAAGTACGGCATGACCACTGATGGCGAGGCGCCGAAGAAGTCGCTTACCGACGCCATCAAGAAAGCCCTGTCCATGCTGGGCTTCAGCGCCGACGTGTTCCTGGGCATGTTCGATGACGTGAATTACGTGCAGCAGCTGCAGGCCGAGCAGGCGATCGAGCAGGCCGAAGACCGCCAGGCCGAGATCGAGCGCCAACAGCAGGAGCGCCTGGACTTCATCAAGGACACGATCGAGACCATGCAGAAGGCGGTGACGCCGCATGAGCGCAAGAAAATCCACGACCACGCTGTGCGCAAGCTCATCGGCCGCAAGGATGAGAAAGGCGCCGCCCGAATCTCCCTTGAATTGAAGAATCTCGAAGCCGGCAAGCCGCAGGAGGCCGCAGCATGACCCAGCTTTACGCACTCACCGGCCAGATGGCCGAACTCGCCGCCATGTGTGACACCGACGACGAAGGCCTCAAGCAGGCTATTCAGGACACCATGGCCGGCATCCAGGGCGAGTTTGAAGTGAAGGCAGATAACATCGTCATGCTGCGCCGGAACATCGAGGGTGACATCAGCGCGATCGACGCGGAGATTGACCGCCTCAATGAGCTCAAGCGCATCAAGGCCAACAGCGTCACGGCTATCACCGACTACCTTCGCCGAAACATGGATGCAGCCAACATCAAGTCGATCAAGCGTCCGCTGTTCACCATCAGCCTGGTCACCGGTAAGGAGCGGGTCATCGTCGATAACGAACAGGCGGTGCCAGACGACCTGACTTCGGTCGTGACCAAGATCGCGCCGGACAAGAACGCCATCGCCGCAAAGCTCAAAGCCGATCGCGAGCACAACGAAGCCGTCCGCAAGCGCATGGCCGCGGGTGAAGACTGCGAACACGAACTGAGACCTGAGCCAGCCTGGGCGCATTTGGAGCGCGGCGAGAGCTCAATCCGCATCAAGTGAGGTCAGCATGAACCCATCAATCGACCTGGAGGCCGCCAAAGCGGCCTTCCTCTCGTCTGGCGGCCGGATCATTGTGCTGGAGGGGTTCCAGTACGTGCCCTTCCGGCAGCGCCATCACCCTGAGCCGAAGCCGACGCGGGTCAAGCCAGTCAAGCAGGAGCGCGGCGGCGAACGTAAAAGCCGCGCCAAGGCACGCACAGCTCAGATCGAAGAGCTCGCCAAGACCATGACCTGTGGTGAGGTCGCAAAGCTGCTGGGCGAAACCAAGACCGCTCTCTGGGGCGTAGCAGCGCGGGGAGGATTTAGGTTCTTCAGCCCGCCGAAACCGGCCAGACCGGAGAAGGTAAAGACCGAACCGAGCCAGGAGGATCGTGACCTCGCCGACAAGATCATTGCCCTGCGTGATGCCGGCAAGTCCCGGTGGGGCGTGACTTTGGAGCTGGGCATCGGTAACTGCAGGTTCGCGCGCATTCTTGCCGAGTTCGACATTGACTTCCCGCTCCAGCGGAATCGGGGGTAGGCCATGATCGCCACAATCTCCCAGCCCGTGCCCGCCGTGAAGTACGCGGCGGCCATGGCCAGATCCACTGGTCAGCCTTGGGGCGTATACCGAGGAAACAAGCGTCTACTGGTGGTTATGCCCTCTGGCTCGACGAAGAAAACACCTATTGAGGTGTGCCACCCATGAGACGCATCCAGAAACTCACGCAGCAGCGTCGCCGCCAGTTGCACATACACATCCCGCCCAGCGGATTGAAAGAGGTGCCGTATGGCGATGGACCAGGCAGAGCGCGACCGGCGCCGGCGCGAGAAGTCAGCAAAGCACCAGGAAGAAGACCTGCGTTTGAAGGTTCGACCAGGGACTAAACAGGCCCTGCTAGAGCTGATGGAGTGGGCCAGCATAGAGGAACAGGGCGAGGCGATGACGCTGATGATTCATCACATCGAAGCGCTCGGGCATCACGCACTGTTCAGGATCGCGCGCCACGAAATCGAGGCTCACCGATCCGTGGCGCGGACTGAGCCGCTGCGGTTGTCAGCCAGGAAGCGAACGGGCCAGCACCTTCGCGCCATCTGCGACTGGGCTGACGCCACCTACAGCCAGATGATCGAGGCGCTGATCCACGGAATTCACGCCCTCGGCCGGCTGCACGCGGCGAAGTTTCTCACACCGCCACGGCACGAAATCAGCATCTCGCCGCGCCTTGCCCTGGCCTTCGACCGGAAGAGCATGCTGATGATTCAGCAGGATCCGGGGGATGAGCTAATCACACCGCCTTATGCAGCAGCGTCAATATGACCGTGCCGTAACCCCAAATTGCAGTGCCGATCACAGTAGCCATGAAGGCAAACGCTTTGAGCAGCCCTGCCGGCCACTCCAACACGTTGTAGATCTTGATGTTCGCCAATTCAGCGGTCTTCCTCGGATCGACAAGGCTATTCATGGTGTCGTCCAAGAGGTAAATGGCCAACAAGGAAAAAATAGTGGTGATAGCCCCTGTCCTTTCAAACCACTGCCCGATGCTATCTGGGATTGGCTTGTATCCCAAAAACATGTCTGTCGAAAATGGCGCTAGGCAAGCAATCGCAACCAGCGCTAGACAAATCACCAGCCTCCCAAAATAGAGGCCCAACCTTACCTTCTGCCACATCCAAAGCTCCTTGCGTTCATCGTAATTTTCGGCCGCCTGTAATACCCCATCCCAAACCAAATTGCCACCATGCCGCATCCGGCCACGGAGGGCGGCGCACGCATGGAGAAAGCAATGAGCAACTACAACTGCGACTACGTTCGCCGCCATTACGACGCGCCGGCCAAGATCGGGCCCCGGGTGGTCGCCAACGGTGAGCCCGGCGTAATAATGGCCGACCGCGGGCACTACATCGGCGTCATCCTCGACAGCGACCCGAAGAAGCGTATCCGCAACTACCACTCGACCTGGGAAATGCAGTACGGCGAGATGGCTGAGGCGCTGCCGCTCAAGCAGTGGGAAGTCCTCACCAACGGCATGTACGACTGGGATGACGTCCGCTACATGCTTGGCGATGCCCGCCATTACGTGCGGCGCATTTGGGCAGCAACTCGCAGCCAGGCCAAATACCGGGCCTATCAAGAGCTGGCCGAGTGCTTCAACGACGACGCCACCGCCATGCTGACCTTCAAGGTTCGAGCAGCAGACTGACCCTTCGATGCTGCCCGCCGACAAATTTCCCATTCAGATAGTAGAGAGCCCCGCGATTAGGCGCCAATTATCCTGGTGCGCGCGCTATACAATATCCGACCATCATTAATGAAATGCGCAGGGACTTGATCACCACCCATCCCCGCCCCCGGACAGCCGCACAAAAACCAGTTCGTTTTCGTCAGCCTCGTCCTGAGCACCGGTTACACAATAAATATCTTTATCCCCGGCATGCAACACATACATACCTTCATTATCCACGCAAACGGGCTGCAAAGCTCCGCTACTTAGCAATTGGCTTTTGCTATTCACCTGCGCCATTTCGTATGCATGCATGACCTCATACTGCTCATTAGTATCGAGAACCCTAACATCCTCAAAAAACTCAGGTGAAGAATAAACTTTCACGATTTTCGCCCCTCAAAGAGATTGGACAATTTTTGTGTCGCCTCATTGAACTCATCAATTTTTCCTTCAGCGAGTAGGCGCTTGCAGTGCTTAGCTGCATCAGGAAGGCAATGCCCCCGAAGTCCATCCTCGAACTGCTTACGTGTAAGCCCCAGAAACGCCGAATCTTTTTTAAATATAAAAGTCTGATATAACGCAGAAAGAAAAATCGCAACCAATAACAAATAAAAGGACACCTTTAGGTAAGCCTGCCCCCAAATTATTGCACTTCCGCTCGCGATCTCAACTATGAGCGAGCTAGAAAAAACCCCCGCAAAACCTGCAAGAATTAGCGGAATCAGCGCCCGAGCCCAAGGGTTTTTATGCAGAAAATCAATCACCATTGATATTTCATCCGACAAAGTCCTATCAGTTTTAATGAATCTTTCTAGCTCAGGGTTTAACCGTGACATAGCGTAGCAAGCTAGGCCGCACGCGATAGATCATACAAACAATTGTAGAGGCTTCCAGTCTCGATGACCATCACCCACTGAAGTAGCTGCAGCAGCATTGACGCCGCGACATAGCTTCGCACACCGCTGAGCTAGAGCTTCCCATCCCACAGAACTTCCTCAACGACTCACACCACCCAGGAGAGGACCGCCCATGTCTGCATTTCAGAAAAAGAACCCGCTCGACTTCAAAACCCAGTACGGCCTCGGCTTTGACCCTCAGGATGATGAGATCGTGGTCGACTTCTTCTGTGGCGGCGGCGGCGCCGGCACCGGGCTGGAAATGGGCCTTGGGCGCCCGGTGACGGTGGCCAAGAACCACAGCCCTGCGGCCATCAGCATGCACACCGCCAATCACCCAGCGGCGCGCCACTTCACCACCGACGTGTTCGAGGGTGACCCGGACGAAGAATGCCAGGGCCGGGCCGTGGGCTGGTTCCACATGAGCCCGGACTGCACCCACCACAGCCAGGCGGCCGGCGGCCAGCCGCGCAAGCGTGAGATCCGCAACCTGTCGTGGATCGGCCTGAAGTGGGCCGGCAAGAAGAAGCCGCGGGTCATCAGCCTCGAGAACGTTAAGCAGATTTTGCAGTGGGGCCCGCTGATTGCTAAGCGCGATAAAGCCACTGGCCGGGTAATGAAGCTGGACGGCACTGTGGCCGCCGTCGGTGAGCGCGTACCAGTGCAACAGCAATTCCTAGTGCCCGACCCGAAGCGACGCGGCATCACCTGGCGCCGGTTCGTGCATCTGCTCGAAGGCATGGGCTACCAAGTTGAATGGCAGATCATCAAGGCCTGCGACTTCGGCGCGCCCACCAGCCGGGAGCGCCTGTTCATGATCGCCCGTTGCGATGGCCAGCCAATTGTGTGGCCAGAGCCAACCCACGCTAAGAACCCCGCCAAGAGCCAGCAGAAGTGGCGCACCGCCGCCGACTGCATCGATTGGAGCGTGCCAAGCAAGAGCATCTTCGGGCGCAAGAAAGCGCTGGCCGACGCAACGCTGCGCCGTGTGGCCAAGGGCATGAAGAAGTTTGTGCTCGACAACCCGCAGCCGTTCATCGTGCCGATCGCGAACTGGTCTGGTGAACTCGCCCAGTCGGCAGATGAGCCGCTGCGCACCGTCACCTCCTGGCCGCGCGGCGGATCTTTTGCCATGGCCAGCCCCGTCATTCTTCCCGCAACTCATCAGGGTACCGACCGTGTGAACGACCCGACCGGCCCATTGCCGACGGTGACAGCAGCTAATCGCGGCGAGCTGATGATGGCGTCGGCCCACCTGGTCAAGTTCAGGTTCAACAGCGAAGGCACGGCCATTACCGACCCCGTGCCGACCGTCACCAGCGGGGGCAATTACAAGCGCCCTGCGGGTGCGGCCCATGCCATGGGTGTGTGCACCGCCTTCATCGAGCAGGCAAACGGCGGATTCAACACCACGCCAGCCAAAGGCGCGGACGAGCCACTGACCACGGTCACCAACACCGGTAGCCAGCAGCGCCTGGTAACGGCCAGCCTGGCCACGCTGCGTCGAAACTGCGTAGGGCGGGCGGTAGATGATCCGGTACCGACCATGACCGCAGGCGCCGAGCACCACGCCCTGGTCGAGTACAAACTGTCGCCAGAGCACGAGGAAGGTGCGCTTCGAGTAGCGGCGTTCCTGATCAGCTACTACGGCACCGAAAACACCAGCGCAGCAGACGCGCCGGCGCCGACAGTGACCACCAAGGACCGTCTGGGCCTGGTCACCGTCTTTGTGAAGGGCACGCCGTATGTGATCGTCGACATCTGCCTGCGCATGCTGCAGCCGCACGAGCTCTACCGCGCCCAAGGCTTCCCCGCCAGCTACATCATCGACAAGGGAGCCGACGGCAAGCCGTTCACCAAGACCGAGCAGGTGCACATGTGCGGCAACAGTGTCAGCCCACCGCCTATGGCCGCGCTGGCTCGGGCGAATGATCCATGGAAGTCAACCAAGCTCGAGGCGTTTGCTGCATGAGGCCGCTCTACCGAACCACCCAGGTACGGCGCCCTGGCGCGCCTATGCCATTCCTCGAACTGGACAATCGCTGCGATGAGTGTGGCCGCAGCCGGTCCGTAGGCAACCACCGGGCTTGCTCGAAGAAGCGCCAGGCCCGCTACGCAATGGAGAAGGGATATGCAAATAGCAGCGGCTGAGGTTCAGGAGTGCCAGCACCTCAGCATCGCGCAGTGCGTACGGCGCTCGACTGATCCATACCGGGCGGCCGTGGCCAGCTTCACGCGGCGCCAGGTCAGCGAGAAACAGAAGACCTTCTACTTCGAAGACGGGAGTTTCCTGACCTTCGAAATCACGTATACCGCGGTGGGAGATGGATGCGAATGAGCAGAAACGAGATGGTCAGCGTGCCGCGTGAGCAGCTTCAGGCCTGGCAGGAGCGCTTCTCCAAAGCGCAGATTTTCAAGGAATCCACCGAGGTGCAGTCTGTCCTTGATCAGCCAGCCGAGCATCACCAGGGCGAGCCGGTGGCCTATCTAATTACACCACCAGGATGCTCGCCTGCACTGGTTCACGCCAGAGATATAGGCAGGCCAAGCAAGTACGCGATTCCGCTTTACACCCACGCCGATCCTGGCGAGATTGAGCGGCTTCGTGACAGAGAATCTGCCGCTATACGTGCATCGGTACACATCGCCAAAGAGCGTGACACCCTGCGCGCCCAGCTGACCGAGCAGCGTGTGCTGCTGCGTGAGGCCGTGAAGACGCCTTGGACCCATGACGTTCGTGGCAAGATCCTGGCTTACCTATCGGCCAACGCAGCGCCGATCGCGCCGGCTGAGGTAGACGAGCCAGTGTGCAAAGGCGCTTGGCAGCTCGGCACCGCGTGCGGCAAATGCCGTCGCTGCCAAGAAAACCCTTCAGTTTGACCATAGGAGTACTTCTGTGCTCCTTACGCTGTAACCCCTCTCCCCTCTATTTCGAGCAGGTCGCAGCACGAGGCGTGCTCCGGGCACCCTCAGTAGCAACCCGGCGAGCAAGGCCAACGCCCCACGCCATTGCCCTGGTCATTGACTCGCCAGGGCGAGAATCAAAGGCCTCTTCATGCAATGGCATGCCTGAAGGCGCATAGACCCCAATGAACATCTGCGTGTTGCCTGTCCGCGACAGTCGCACCTGGACATCTATCAACGTTCCATCATCGAGTGTTTCGTCATGAATCCTATGGTGAAGCGTCGGGTCAGCCCAAGACCAAAAAACATCACCGCGAATTCTCATGTCGTCCTCCTTCGACTTTAGTTGTATGCACTAAGCCACCATAGCCTTCCACAAGCGGTGAGCAACCGCTTAGCGCTGGATTGTGAGCTGAATCGGACCACCGGACCGAAACCCTGTACCTCACCATTTCCCCTGTACAACTTTCAGCCGCGATATGGCGGCCAAGGAGTGCCTGTGCCCAAAACAATCATCCTGACCGGCAGAGCCATCGTGAACTTCAAAAGGGTCTTGCACGACGTGCCGGACGACGAAGTTCAGGAGCTTCTCGAAAGCAACGACCTGAGGGAATCGCAGATTGATGACGACGATCTCCGCGACATCGAGTGCATCCACGACGACGTGACGATCGAGGTGAAGGAATGACCCGCCTCGCCCTCTGCCTCCTGCTGCTGGCCACCGGCGCCAGCGCAGACCCTAGCGAAACAAAAGGCCTGCCCTATGTCTTCCAGGTGTTTCACGACGACCAGCGCGCAGTGACGTGCTGGTCCTATTTCGGCGGCTTGAGCTGCATCCCCGACAGCCAGCTGCAGGCCGGCAACCAGCGCCAGCTCTCCCCGCACGAACAAGAAGACAACTCCCCTACCCCAGCAGCCGCTCAGGGGCGCTGGATTGATGAGAGGTATGAGCTGT
>Ga0247819_10000298_pt1 | contig 30696 bp, 33 predicted proteins | sample 13C_Xylose_Day6_FD_193428 | JGI IMG/M metagenome (GOLD analysis project Ga0247819, IMG submission 193428) | Soil microbial communities from agricultural site in Penn Yan, New York, United States - 13C_Xylose_Day6 | ecosystem: Environmental > Terrestrial > Soil > Agricultural land | place: USA... | reverse complement strand
TCTGGCCGCCATCGCCGTGGCCCGTGAGCTCGGGGTGGACGACGACTCCATCCGTCAGGGTCTGGCCGGCTTCGGCGGGGTCAAGCGTCGCTTCACCACCACAGGCGTGGTCGACGGCGTGCGCGTCATTGACGATTACGGACACCATCCGGTCGAGATCGCCGCCGTGCTGAAAGCCGCCCGTCAGGTGGTGCAGTCTGCCGACAATCCGGGCCGCGTCATCGCCGTGGTCCAGCCGCATCGCTACACCCGCCTGCGCGACCTGATGCAGGACTTCTCCACCTGCTTCGCCGACGCCGACAGCGTTCTGGTCGCCGATGTCTATCCGGCAGGCGAGCAGCCTATCGAGGGCGTCGACAAGCACGCCCTGGCCGAGGGCATCCGCCGCTATGGCCATCGCAACGTCGCTGCGCTGGAAAACGCCGCCGTCCTGCCGCGCGTCATCAAGGATGAGGCGAAGCCGGGCGATCTGGTCGTCCTGCTGGGCGCCGGCGACATCACCAGCTGGGCCTACGCCCTGCCGGCGCAGCTGGAGGCGCTCGGTTGATCGACGCGCCGTCGCTGTCTGATTTCTGCGCTGAGATGCAGCGGCTGGCTGGGATCATTGAGGCCAGGACGGAATTCCTCCCCCACTGCGGAGGGCCTGATCGAGGTGGGCTTCGGGTCGAACTGGAGGGCGGCGCCACTTACTTGCTTATCCATAGCGAGAAGGGCGTGGCAGATGTCCTCGCGCGAAGCGCCGATGCGGACACCGTTATGGAGCAGGTGTTTGTTCAGATTACTGAGCGCATGGCGGCTGAGGACCTGTCGTCCAATGAACCGGCCATCGAGGTTCAAGACTTAGTCCTTCCGTCGACTGGCGAGGCGCGAGCGTCCGCTATGCAACTTCAGAACGACAGCGGAGAGCTTCAGCTTCGACTGATGGGCCGGCTCAACGCTGAGTGGGGGCGTCGGCAAGCCGAGCGGAATGCCGCGCGCGCATATGAAATCCAGCACTTCTTCAACGGGAGCCGCCCTTGACCATCACTCTCCCGACCGTGCGCGGCAAGCTGCTGCTGAACGAGCCGCTGGGGCCCTACACCTGGTTCCGCGTGGGCGGGGCGGCGGACGCTCTGTTCATTCCGGCGGACGCCGAGGATCTGGCCGACTTCCTCAAGGCCCTGCCCGAGACCGTGCCTGTCACCATCATCGGCGTCGGTTCCAACCTGATCGTGCGGGACGGCGGGGTCGAGGGCGTGGTCATCCGTCTGGCGGGCCGGGCCTTCGCCGCCATCACGACCGAGGGCGAGACCATCACGGCGGGCGCGGGCGCGCTGGACTCCATGGTGGCCAAGGCCTCGGCCAAGGCGGGCATCGCCGGGCTGGAGTTCTACGCCGGCATCCCCGGCACCATAGGCGGCGCCCTGACCATGAATGCGGGCTGCTATGGTTCGGAGACGAAGGACGTTCTGGTCTCGGCCTGGGGGCTGACGCGTCAGGGCGAGCGGATCGAGCTGGCCCTGGCCGACTTTGGCTATACCTATCGTCACTCCAACGCCCCGGCGGGCGTCATCTGGATGGAGGCGACTTATCGCGGCGCGCCCGACGCACCCGAGGCCGTCACGGCCCGCATCAACGAGATCACCAGCCGCCGCGAGACGACCCAGCCGATCCGCGAAAAGACCGGCGGCTCGACCTTCAAGAACCCCGAGGGTCATTCCTCGTGGAAGCTGGTCGACGAGGCGGGCTGGCGCGGCAAGCTGCACGCCGAAACCGGCGGCGGCGCCAAGTTCAGCGAACTGCACTCCAACTTCATGATCAACCCGGGCGAGGCCACCGCCGCCGACATCGAAGGTCTGGGTGAGGCGGTTCGCGCCGACGTGTTGGCGAAGACGGGTGTTCAGCTCGACTGGGAAATCAAGCGCATCGGGCGGAAGTAACCCTCTCCCGGCGGGAGAGGGCTTGAGCGCACGAGCGCGAAGCGATCGTTCTTGCGCGAAAGGGTGAGGGGCTAACCTTTCAGTAGGCGACAGCCTTGGCGCGGGCTGCGCGACGGCTTGCGCCGAAGGACGCCCGCGACCCTCATCCGGCCCTACGGGCCACCTTCTCCCATCGGGAGAAGGGAAGCTGATCGGCAGCTTAAATTCCGCTTCCGGCCCGCTATCGTTTCCAACCGGTTAACCGTATTCAGTCCATAGGGGCGGGCTAGTAGTCGGATCGTCCCATGCGCGCGCCCCTGAACACTCTTCACGTCGCTGTCCTGATGGGCGGCCTGTCGTCCGAACGCGAGGTTTCGCTGTCCTCGGGCCGAGGCTGCGCCGACGCCCTGGAAGGACAGGTCGCCAAGGTCACGCGCGTCGACGCCGGTCGCGATCTGGCCCAGGTGCTGACCGCCCTGAAACCCGACGTCGTCTTCAACGCCCTGCACGGCGAATGGGGCGAGGACGGTTGCGTTCAGGGCATCCTCGAGACCCTGCGGATTCCCTATACCCACTCCGGCGTCCTGGCCTCGGCCCTGGCGATGGACAAGGACAAGTCGAAGGCCGTGCTGCGTGCGGCGGGCGTCGTCGTGCCCGGCGGCGGCCTGTTCGACCGCAAGGCGGTGGCGGCGGGCCATGTCATCGCGCCCCCCTATGTCGTCAAGCCGAACGCCGAGGGCTCCTCGGTCGGCGTCTATGTCATCCAGCCGGGCGACGCGCCTTGCGCCGTCGTCGGCGACGACAGCTGGACCTATGGCGATCTGGTCATGGTCGAGCCCTTCATCGCGGGCAAGGAACTGGCGGTCACGGTTCTGGGCGAGGCCAGCGGCCCGCGCGCCCTGACCGTCACCGACATCACCCCGACCAAGGGCTTCTACGACTACGAGGCCAAGTACGCGCCGGGCGGCTCCAGGCACGTCCTGCCCGCCGAGCTGCCCGCCCACGTCTTTGACAAGGCCCTGCGTCAGTCGGAGCTGGCCCATGCGGCCATGGGGTGTCGCGGCGTGTCCCGGTCCGATTTTCGTTATGACGATGTTAACGACGTTCTCGTTCTTCTGGAGGTCAATACCCAGCCCGGCATGACGCCGACCTCGCTCAGTCCCGAGCAGGCCGCCCATGTCGGGATGGCGTATCGTGATCTGGTTCGGTGGATGGTGGAGGACGCCTCATGCCCGCGGTAGTGCGCGGCGGTCGGCGACAGGGCGCGACGAAGGGCAGGGGGCAGGGCTCCCGCAACGCTCCGGCCACGCCGGGCAAGGTCGCCGCCATCGGTCGGCTGGACCTGTCGCCGCGCGCCGTCCTGATCTCCATCGTGGCGGGCGTCGTCGTTCTGGGCGGGGTCCTGGCCACCGGCGCGCGGGCCGAGCGCATCTCTAACTCGGTCTCCAACAAGTTCGACAGCATCACCTCGGGCATGGGCCTGAAGGTCAGGAACCTGCACGTCACCGGCGCCTCGCCCGAGGCCCGGGCGGCCATCCAGCAGGCCGTGGGCGTCAGCGCCGACCAGCCCATCGTCAGTCTGGACCTGAACGCCGTGCGCGACCGGGTGCAGGCCGTGGGCTGGGTCAAGGAGGCGCGCGTGGTGCGCCTGCTGCCCGACACCCTGATCGTCGACGTCAAGGAGCACGACCGTCTGGCCGTCTGGCAGACCGGCGGCCACGCCTATGTCATCGACAGCCGGGGCCAGGTCATCCAGGGCGCCGACGCCGGCCGCTACCCCAGGCTGCCGCTGGTCGTAGGCAAGGGCGCGGATCAGACCGCCGCCGAGATTCTGCCTCTTCTGGCCCAGCGCCCGCGCCTGATGGCGCGCGTTGAAGCCCTGGTCCGGGTGGACGAGCGCCGCTGGGATCTGCGCCTCAAGGACGGCGCTCTGATCCAACTGCCGGCCGTCGATCAGGACAGCGCCCTGATCCGCCTCGACGCGCTGGACCAGCGCGAACGCCTTCTCGATCTGGGCTTCGCCCGGGTCGATCTCCGCACGCCCGAGGAGGTCGCCGTCCGGCCCTCCGAAGGCGCCGTCTGACAACGAATACCCAGGACACCAGCATCATGGCCGGACGCAGCCGAGACACGAACACGGACCAAGCCAAGGGCGCCCCGCGCGCTCCGGCCGTGGCCGCGCTCGACCTGGGCCAGTCCAAGGTCGCCTGCTTCATCATGAAGCCCGAGGGCGTGCGTCACGCCGACCGCACCATCCGCGTCGCCGGGGCCAGCCACGTCCAGTCGCGCGGCGTGCGCGGCGGGGCCATCGTCAACATGGACGAGGCGGCCCAGGCCATCGGTCACGCGGTCGAGCGCGCCGAACGCGCCGCCGGCTCGCCCGTCTCCGGCGTCATCGTCACCACGGCCATCGGCCAGATGGCCAGCCACCGGGTCCAGGCCCGCGTCTCCCTGGGCGCCCATCCGATCAGCGACGGCGACCTGGCCCGCGCCATCGGCATGGCCCTGGCCCAGATCCGTCTGCCCAATCGCCGTCCGATCCACGTCCTGCCCATCGCCTGGTCGGTGGACGGGGCGCGTGGCGTTCATGACCCGCGCTCGATGCGCGGCGGCTCGCTGGGGCTGGACCTGCTGGTCGTCTCCATGTCCGAAGGCTCCTTCGGCGCCCTCAGCCACTGCTTGGAGTTGGCCCACCTCGACCTGCAAGGCGTGGCCGCCGCCCCCGTCGTCTCCTCGCTCGCCGCGCTGGAAGAGGACGAGATGGAGCTGGGCAGCGTCTGCATCGACATGGGCGGCGGCTCGACCTCGGCGGCGGTCTGGGGCGGACGCAGTCTGCTTCATATCGAAAGCCTGAACGTCGGCGGCGATCACGTCACCGCCGATATCGCGCGCGGCCTGTCGACCTCCAAGGTCGGCGCCGAGCGCCTGAAGACCCTGCACGGCTCGGCCATGGCCAGCGCCAACGAAGACCGTGAGATGCTGGAGGCCCCGCCGCGCGGCGAGGACCCCTCCGCCGGCCCCGTCATCGTCCCGCGCGCCATGCTGAAGACCGTCATCGCCCCGCGTGTCGAGGAGACGCTGGAGCTGCTGCGCGACCGGCTTAAGCACGCCGGCGTCGGCATGGACCCGGGCGCGGGCATCGTCCTGACCGGCGGCGCCAGCCAGCTGAACGGCGTGCGCGAACTGGCTGTGCGCGTGTTCGACCGCCCGGTCCGCCTGGGCAAGCCACAACGCGCCCCCCACCTGGCCGACGCCGCCTCGGGCCCGGCCTTCTGCTCGGCCTCCGGCGTCCTGCTGCGCGCCGCCTATGGTCCGCGCGAGGCCGTTTCCGCCCGCAAGCTGATGTCCCGTCAGATCACCGCCGCCGACGCCCCCAAGGTGCACCGCGGCGGCATGGTGGCCCGCGCCGCCGGCTGGTTGCGCGACAACCTCTAGTCGAGGCTTCTTCGGAAGGCGGCCGACGGCCTTCTGGCGATAAACCTTATCGGAATCTGCAGCCAAGCTACGGTTGCGGCTTCCAAAAGCGCCGACTCATATTAACGCAGTAACACTCCGTTAACGCAAAGAGGGTTTTCCTTAACGCGCTCATAACCAATGCGATTCGGCGGGGATTTCGCATTGGGGTTAACGGGCAGAGTCGGAAAGTCGGAACAACAATCATGTCTCTCTCGCTGGTGAAGCCGCAACACACGGAACTGAAGCCCCGGATCGTCGTCTTCGGCGTCGGCGGCGCGGGCGGTAACGCCGTCAACAACATGATCGACGCCGGCCTTGAAGGGGTCGAGTTCGTCGTCGCCAACACCGACGCCCAGCACCTCAGCTTCGCCAAGACCGACCGCCGCATCCAGCTGGGCGAGACCATCACCCAGGGCCTCGGCGCCGGCGCCCACCCCGAAGTCGGCATGAACGCCGCCGAGGAGAGCGCTGACGAGATCCACGCGCACCTGGACGGCGCGCATATGGTCTTCATCACCTGCGGCATGGGCGGCGGCACCGGCACCGGCGCGGCCCCCGTCATCGCCAAGTGTGCGCGTGATCGCGGCATCCTGACCGTCGGCGTCGTGACCAAGCCCTTCACCTTTGAAGGCCGTCACCGCATGCGTCTGGCCGACTCCGGCGTCGCCGAGCTGCAGCGCTATGTCGACACCCTGATCGTCATTCCGAACCAGAACCTGTTCCGCGTCGCCAATGAGCGCACGACCTTCGCCGACGCCTTCGGCATGGCCGACCAGGTCCTGCACTCGGGCGTGCGCTCGATCACCGACCTGATGATCCTGCCGGGCCTGATCAACCTCGACTTCGCCGACGTCCGCGCCGTCATGTCCGAAATGGGCAAGGCCATGATGGGCACGGGGGAGGCCACGGGCGACGACCGCGCCCTGCTGGCGGCCCAGAACGCCATCGCCAACCCCCTGCTGGACGAGACCAGCCTGAAGGGCGCCAAGGCCGTGCTGGTCAACATCACCGGCGGTCTGGACATGACCCTGCTGGAAGTGGACGAGGCCGCCAACGCCATCGCCGCCGAAGTGGACGGCGACGCCAACATCATCTTCGGCGCCGCCTTCGACCCGGCCCTGGACGGCAAGATCCGCGTCTCGGTCGTCGCCACCGGCATGGACGAGGCCGTCATCCAGAAGATCGAGCCCCAAGGGTCGGCCTTCTCGGACCGCCGTCCGGCTGCGGCCGCCGCCGCGCCGCGTCAGCCTGAAGTCCGCATCGACCCGGTTCGCGAACCGGCCCGCGCGCCCGAGCCCGCCCCGGTCTATGAGGCCCCGGCCGCGCGCGCCGCGCCCGAGCCGCGCCCCGAGCCGGTCATCCATGACGCGCCCCGCAACCTGGAGCCGATCGTCGATCCCTGGGTTGAGGAATACGAATCCGGCGCGGTCCGCGCCCAACCGGCCGCCGCTTCGCAGGGCGACCTCTACTTCGACCGCGCCCAGCCTGAGCAGCCGGCGGCCCGTCCGGCCCCGCGTCGCGAAGAGCCGGTCGCTGAAGAAGAATACTACGACGACCGCGATCACCGTCGCAGCGGCTGGAGCCTGTTCGGCAAGAAGCGCCAGCAGCCGCAACAGCAGCAGCCCTCCTACGCACCGCAACCCTCGTCGAACCGCACGACCCAACAGCTGCGCCAGACCCAGGCGACCCAGCCGACCCAGGACTTCCAGGCAGGTCACGCTGAAGACGACGACCTTGAAATCCCTTCCTTTCTTCGCCGCCTCGCGAACTGATCGGAAGAAATCCTGACTGAAACGCCCCGGAGCTAGGCTCCGGGGCGTTTTGCGTTGTTACGGGCTGTCGCCAGACCGAAACAATCCGAAACCCATCTTTCATTTCAGGCTTGAGCCGTCGTGGTTAAACGACAGGCGAGGCGAACTCCGCGCGACCGTGCGGGGCCGCGCAATACAGAGAGTTTCAGCTTGTCGGTCCGTAACGACCATCACGAACAGACCATCGTCGCCCCGGCCATCACCGCCGGCGTCGGCGTTCACACCGGCCAGCGCGTCAAGCTGGTCGTGCGTCCGGCCGCGCCCGGCGCGGGCATCGTCTTCGTGCGCACCGACATCACGGATCGCGACAACCGCATCCCCGTCTCGGGCGAGGCTGTCGTTGATGCGCGCCTGAACACCATGATCGAGAACGCGGCGGGCGTGCGTCTGTCGACCATCGAGCACCTGATGGCCGCCCTGTGCGCGCTCGGCGTCTCCAACGCCGTGATCGAGGTCGACGGCCCCGAACTGCCGATCCTGGACGGCTCGGCCCTGCAGTTCGTGCAACTGCTGGACCGCGCCGGCTTCCGCCGCCAGGAAGCCCCGATCCGCTACATCGAGATTCTCAAGCCGATCCGGGTGGGGGAGGGCGACAAGTCCGCCGTCCTGCTGCCCTGCGACCGCTACGAGATGCGCTTCGAGATCGACTTCCCCACGCCGGTCATCGGCAATCAGGTGGTGGACTTCGTCGTGGACGAGGCGACCTTCCGCTCGGACATCATGGCCGCCCGCACCTTTGGTTTCGCCCATGAGGTCGAGGCCCTGCGTCAGGCCGGTCTGGCCCGCGGCGGCAGCTTGGAAAACGCCGTGGTCATCGACGGCGACGAGATCCTGAACCCCGGCGGTCTGCGCATGGAACGTGAGTTCGTGCGCCACAAGGCCCTGGACGCCATCGGCGACCTCTACGTCCTCGGCGCGCCCCTGCTGGGCCGCTACGAAGGCGTCAAGGCGGGTCACGCCCTGAACAACAAACTGGTCCGCGCCCTGCTGGCCCAGCCCGACGCCTGGCGCGTCACGACCCGCGTCCCCGACATGGCGATGGCGGGCTAGTTCAGCCCAGGCTGATCGTCGAGATCAGCCGTCCGAAATCCGGTTCTCCCGCCAGAAACGCTCGACGGTTCGAGTAGAAGCGGCCCGCGTCCGCGCGTGTGTCGTCGCAGGTCCAGGCGGCGTCAGCGACGCCAGCTTGCTCCAGCCGCCACAGGACGAAGCCAGGCAGGTCGAACAGGCGTTTGTCTTCAGCGGCGCCGGCGGCGAAGAAGCGTTCGCTGCCGGGGTCGTGGTGGGCGAAGCGCTCCTGATAATCGGCGCCGACCTCATAGCTGGCCTGGGCGATGCAGGGGCCGACCACGGCGACCATGCGCGCCGGGTTTGCGCCCAAGGCCTCCATGGCTGCGACGGTCGAGTGGATGATCCCGCCCAGCGCCCCCTTCCAGCCCGCGTGGGCCGCGCCCACCACGCCGGCTTCGGCGTCGGCGAACAGGACGGGCGCGCAGTCGGCAGTCAGAACGGAGGCGATGGGGCCGCGCACGGCGCTGACCACGGCGTCGCCCTCCGGCCTTTCGCCCGCCCAGCCTGCCTCGGCCACACGGGCCACGGCGGAGTGGATCTGATAGCAGCCGCACAGGTCGTCCAGCGCGCCGCCCATCCAGTCGGCCACGCGGCGACGATTCTCGGCCACACGCGCCGGGTCATCCTTTGAACCGACGCCTGTGTTCAGCCCGGCGTAGATCCCCTCCGACACGCCGCCTTCGCGGGTGAAGAAGCCGTGCCGGATCCCGGCCTTGTCCAGCAGGGGGTGAGTGATGGGGTTCAGGCTCATGCGGCCTCCAGCGAGCTACGGGCGGCTTCGACGGCGGCTTCGACGGCCTTACGGGCCTGGGGGCTGTTCTTCCAGCAGGTCGAGCCGACACTGACGGCGGCTCCGGCGCAGACGACGGTCGGATCGGCCAAGGCCAGCCGCTCGAAGGCGCCCAGACCCTGTTCCTCCAGACGCTCGACCACCTTGGGGCCGACGCCTTTCACGGCCAGAAGTATTTCCCGTTCCCGGTCGGAAAAACGCATCGTCACACTCCCTGCGGAAACCGTCCGCAGTCCTCAGAAGCCCGGCAGGGCCAGCGCGCGGGGCGAGAAGATCGCCGCCGCCTTGAACAGTTCGCCCATCTGGTCCGGCGCGGTCAGGCGGTCCAGCTGGCGCTGGATGACCGGGGCGGCGTCGGGGCGGGCCTGCATCAACCGCTGGGCGCGGGCTTCGATCCCCAGGGCCTTGAGGAAGGCGCCCTGACCGACGCAGCCGGTCACGTCGGCGCCGCTGCGCACGGCGGCTTCCAGCACCAGGGGGTAGTCGGCCCATTGGGTCAGATCGGCCTCGCCGGGCGTCGTCAGGGGATCGACCTTCTGATGGCGCCGCAAGCCCTGCAGGGTGTCGCCCGGCCCCGGCTGGCTGCGGCCGTAGTCGATCAGCAGGGCAGCGCCCGAGGCGGCCTTGACCAGGGTCGCCAGGTCGCGGGCGAAGGCGGCCTGCTGCTCGGAAATCTCCACCACCTGACCGGGCTCGACGTCGTACTCAGGCCGGTCGAAACCGCCGGAGATGGCGACCAGCCCAAAGGTCAGCTCGTTGTCGTCCGTCACGCCGACGCGGCGTTCGGCCCAACCGCCCTCGGTCTTCATGAACTGGCGCGCGGGCATGCAGTCCAGCACCTCGTTGCCGATCAGGATGACAGGGGCGTCGGTCTCGATCTGGTGCAGGGCGCTGAGCCAGCGGGCATGGGCGTCGGCGTCGGCCAGCCGTCGCGCCTGTTCGGCCCGCAGCGGGGCGCTGGGTTCGATCAGGATCAGGTCCACGGCCTCGAGGAAACCGGGAACCAGTCGCGCGGCGCGCAGGGCGTCGGACATCAGCGTCCCGTCGCCCGGCCCGACCTCGACCAGCCGCACGCGCTCGGGCGCGCCCATGCGGCTCCAGGTCTCGACGGCCCACAGGCCGATCAGCTCGCCGAACATCTGGCTGACCAGGGGAGCGGTGATGAAGTCGCCGCCTTCGCCCAGAGCGGGCCGCGTCGCGTAATAGCCCCCCTTCGGGTCGTGCAGGCAGCGGGTGACATAGTCCGCCACCGTCATCGGCCCGGTCAGCACGATCTCGCGGACCAGACGGTCCTTGAGGGTCTCGGTCATGATGGTCTTACGCCTCCGCGACTTCCGGTTTCTTCAGCGCCCGCCAGATCAGCCAGGCGCCGACCAGCATCATCGGGATCGACAGGATCATGCCCATGGTCAGGCCCAGCGGCAGGTTCTCCAGCCCGGCGTCGGGCTGGCGCACGTTCTCCAGCGCGGCGCGGCAGACGCCGTAGCCCAGCAGGAACAGGCCGGTGACGAAGCCCGGACGTTTCAGCATCCGCCACTTCCAGATGGCCAGGGACAGGATGACGAACAGCAGCAGGCCCTCAAGACCCGCCTCATACAGCTGGCTGGGGTGGCGCGGCTCGTTGCCGGCGGGGCAGAAGCCGTACATCTGCTGGATGCGTTCGTTGCAGAAGCGGATGGCCCAGGGGACCGTCGTCTCACGGCCCCACAGCTCGCCGTTGATGAAGTTGGCGATGCGGCCGAAGAACAGACCCAGCGGCGCGACCGGGGCGATCAGATCGCCCAGGCTGAGCGGGTTCACCTGTTGGCGACGGGCGTAGAGGGCGATGGCGATGACCACGCCCAGGAAGCCGCCGTGGAAGCTCATGCCGCCGGTCCACAGCTGCAGCAGCTCCAGCCGCTCGCCCCAGCTGTCGCCGGTGAACAACTGGGCGAACATGGCCGGCTTGTAGAAGAGGGCGTAACCGAAGCGGCCGCCCAGGATGACGCCCAGGGTGATCCACAGCACCAGATCGTCCAGCTGCGGTCCCGTCACGGGCGGCTTGCCCGGCGCCCACAGTCGTTCCGTCTTGGCCAGTCGCGAGGCGTACCACCATCCCAGCACGATCCCGGCGACATAGGCCAGGGCGTACCAGCGGATGGGCAGGGGCCCCAGATGGATCAGGACAGGGTCGAATTCGGGGAAGGGCACAGGGCCTCCGTCAGCGCCGTTTGGAACCCGAAATCATCTAGCAAGCGAGACCGCATTCGTCGCGCGCTTTTCCCGCGAAGCAGTTTATAGCCGGTTTGACGGCAAGGTTTCGTTCACCCAATTTACGACGCCATTAACCATATACTGGTGCGGCAAAGACGCGAGAGTTCACTATGCAGACGCGCAATCCGATCCTCGACGAGTTCGCCAAGCTGACGACGGGCGCCATGGGTCTGGCCCAGGCCGCGGGCGATGAGGCCAAGGCCGCATGGCGCGCCCAGACCGATCGTTTCGTCGCCGAGATGGACCTGGTCCGCCGCGACGAGTTCGACGTGCTGAAGGACGAGATCGCTGCCCTGCGCGCCGAGATCGCGGAGCTTAAGGCTCAGAAAACGCCCGTGAAAAAGTCGTCCTCCGGAACGTCCACAGCTGCGAAGCCTGACGCCGACGCCACCGGTTGAGCCGAATCTGCGAACGCGTTTACCGTTCGTTTGCAGGTCGTGAGTCGCGACCCCTCGAGTGAAGATTGTGAACCCCTGATGGATGCAGCCCGGCCCGAAGAGGTCGACGTTCCCTACGATCCTCTGGATGTCGTGGAGCATGTCCTCAACGCGGAGAACCTGCCGTTCGACCGCACGGACGACGGTGACCTGGCCTTCGCCCTGGCGGGCGACTGGAAGGACTATGAGCTGTGGTTCGCCTGGCGGCCCGAGGGCGATTGCCTTCAGCTGTGTTGCGCCCTGGACCTGCGGGTCATGAAGACGCGGCGCGCGGCCGCCTATGAACTGGTGTCGATGATCAACCAGCGCACCTGGCTGGGTCACTTCGAGATCTGGCCGGACGAGGGCGAGATCGTCTTCCGTCATTCCCTGGCCCTGCCGCACAGCGAGAGGCCGACCCTGGCCCAGGCGGCCTCCATGATCGACGCCGCCATCGAGGCCGCCGACCGCTACTACCCCGCCTTCGACTTCATGGTGCGCGGCTCCAAGAAGGCGCAGGAAGCCATCGACGCCTGCCTGTTCGAAACCGTGGGCACCGCCTGACATGGGACGCCCTGTCGTCCTGCAAGGCGTGGGGCGGCTGGGCTCGGCCATCCTGGAAGGCTGGCTGAAGACCGGGGCGGTCGATCCCGTCGACCTCATCATCCTGACACCTTCCGACAAGCCCGCCGCCGAGGCCGCGCGAGCCCTGGGCGCGCGGATCAATCCGCCATCGGAGGCTTTGGCCGAGGCCCGCGCCTTCGTCATCGGCGTCAAGCCGGCCAAGTGGTTCGAGGCCTCGCGTCCGGTCCTGCCGCATCTGGCCGCTGACGCCGTGATCGTCTCGGTCATGGCCGGGGTGAGGGGCGATACCATTTCCGAGGGCTTCGACGGCCGCTCTGTCGTCCGCATCATGCCGACGACCGGCGTGGCCCAGGCCCAGGGCGTGGCCACCATCTGGGCCGGCGACGAGGCGGCCCGCGCCGTGGGCGAGGCCCTGTTCGCCCCCCTCGCCGAGACCGTCCATCTGGACGAGGAAGCCGCCATGCACGCCGCGACCGCCGTGTCGGGCTGCGGGCCTGCCTACTATTTCGCCTTCACCCGCGCCCTGGCCCAGGCCGGGATCGAGGAAGGCCTGTCGCCTGAGGCCGCTGTGCGTCTGGCGCGCGCCACCCTGCGCTCCGCCGCAGCGGGTGTGGAAGGGACAGAGGCCTTGGACGCTCTGATCGACCGTGTGGCCTCGCCCGGCGGCGTGACCCAGGCCGGTCTTCTGGCCCTGAACGCAAACAGCGCCCTCGACCGGGCGGTCGAGAGCGCCGTTCAGGCGGCTGTGGCCAAGTCCACCGAACTCAGCGGGTGACGTAGCGCCCTTCGGCAAGGTTGCGCGCTAGGCGGCCATAGGCGGTGCTGGCGTCCTGCCAGGTGCTGAACCCGCGCACGTCGCTCAGCGTCGTCGAATAGCGTTCATATTTGACCGGATGAACCTCGCCCGAGGCGGTGGTCACCGTGCCCTCGATGGCGGCGCCGCCCAGGGAGATGCTGCGCATGGGGTCGAGGCCAGGCTTGGCGACGGTCTGCTGCATGGTGGGGCGATTGGGCTTGAGATCGGTGATCGTCAGCTCGATCCGGGCCCCGTCCAGAGCGTGGCGCTCCGTCAGGACGCGGGTGACCGTGGCGGTCAGGTCGTCGACCTGTTGCTGAACGTCGCGCTGACCGAGTTCCTCGGCGGTCTTGGCGAAATCCGGGCTGACAGTGACGATGACGGCGGAGGGTTGGGCTGCTGCGGCGCCGGCGAGGGCCAGCGTGGCGGCGAGCGGTGCGAGAAATGCGAAACGGCGCATCATACGGACTCCTGATCCAGGCCCCCCTGGAACACTCGCAAGATGGCGATGATTTTACAGTCACGCCAGAGGGCGCGTGACGATTTATCCCGGCAGGCGGATCGAGGCCTTCAAGCCGCCGAGATCGCTACGGCTCAGAGTGATGTCGCCGCCGTGGCCGCGGGCCACGTCGCGGGCGATGGCCAGGCCCAGACCGACGCCCTTGCTGTTCTGGTTGCGTGAGGCGTCCAGCCGCGAAAAGGGCCGGAAGGCTTCCTCGTGCATGTCGTCGGGAATGCCCGGTCCATCGTCCTCTACCGCGATCTCTATGCCGCCCGAGGGCAGGGGGCGGGCCGACAGACGGACATGTTCCCCGTGAACGGCGGCGTTGCCTGCCAGATTGTTCAGGGCGCGGCGGAAGGCCAGGGGGCGCAGCATGGCGTCCAGTTCGTCCGGCGTCTCGACCGTGACCTCGGCGCCGGCGCGACGCGCGTCCTCGGCGGCGCGCCGCAGCATTTCGGGCACGGAGATCGACTGCATGGCCTCGCCCGCCTCGCCCCGCGCGAAGGCCAGGTATTCGTCGATCATGTGCTCCATCTCGTCCAGGTCGCCCTTCATCGCCTCGGCCCGCTTGAACGGCGGGGCGAGGGCCAGTTCGAGGCGCAGACGGGTCAGGGGCGTGCGCAGGTCGTGGCTGACCGAGGCCAGCAGGGCTGTACGCTGGTCGATATGACGCTGGATACGCCCGCGCATGTCCAGGAAGGCGGAGGCGGCTGCTCGCACTTCGCGTGCGCCGTGCGGCTTGAAGCGCGGCACGCTTTCGCCCCGGCCAAAGGCTTCTGCGGCGTCGGCCAGGCGTTCGATGGCGCGCACCTGATTGCGGATGAACAGCACCGCCACTCCCAGCAGCAGGACGGTCGCGATCGTTAGCCACAGGACGAAGATATGGGCCTGGGTCGCCACGGCCCGTTCGCGCGGGGCGATGACGCGCAGCACGCCGCCGGGCTCCTGCACACGGATGTCGACATAGGCCGGATAGCGGGTGGTGTCGTACCAGAAGGGCTGATCCAGGCGCGAGGCCAGGGCTTTTTCCAGCGTGCGGTCGACCACGCCGAGCGCGCCGCGTCGCTGTTCCTTGGGCAGGACCGCTCCGTCCTGGAAGGCGATGGACAGTTGCATCGATCGTTCGGCCCGATCGGCGATGACGGTCAGGTTCTGCGGCGTCGGTTGGTCGCGGTAGCTCTCGGCCGCCCAGGCCACATCCCCCGCCAGCCCCTCGGACAGGCGAGCGGTCACCGCCTGCCAGTGGGCGTCGAAGAAGGCCCAGGTCACGGCCCCCTGCATGATCAGCACCGGCAGGACGATGATCAGCAACGACCGCCCCCACAACGAGGTCGGCAGGCGGCGCTTTATCATTCGCGCCCAGACGTTGAAGGGCAGCAGTCTCATCGACGGGTCAGTCCGGCGCCAGCATGTAGCCGACGCCGCGCACCGTTTGCAGGTAGCGCGGGTTCTTGGGGTCGGCCTCCAGCTTGCGGCGCAGGCGCGTCACCTGGACGTCCACGGCGCGGCCGGTGATGTCGGCGGTGTCGGGCGACAGGTTCATGCGCTCGACCGGCGAGTGGGCGTGGATGGCCAGGGTCTTCAGTAGTTGCGCCTCGGCCTCGGTCAGGCGTTGCAACTCGCCGTCGCGGGTCAGTTCCAGCCGCTCCATGTCGAACACCGCCGGCCCCATGCGGATCTCGCGTGGCGTCATCGGCTTGCCGCCGGTGCGACGCAGGATGGCCTCGACCCGAAGGGCCAGTTCGCGCGGGTCGAAGGGCTTGGACATGTAGTCGTCGGCGCCGCGCGACAGGCCCTCGATCCGGTCGTTGGGATCGCCCTTGGCGGTCAGCAGCAGGACCGGGGTCTTGGACAGGGACGCCTGGCTGCGGATCCAGCTGGTCAGGTCGAAACCGCTCTCGCCCGGCATCATGACGTCCAGCACGATCAGGTCGAACTCGATCAGTTCGACCAGGCGGCGCGCCGCGCCCGCGTGGGCGGCGCCAGTGACGCGATAGCCTTCGCGGGTCAGGAACTCTTTCAGCAGTTCGCGGATTCTGTCGTCGTCGTCGACGACCAGCAGGTGACGGCCGGCGCCGGGAGCAGCGATGGGGCCGGAGCGGCCGTTCGAGCGCGTATCAGTCATGTCTTAGGCGATCCTGCCGAACGCAAAGGCGTTGACGGCGGCGGGAGAGAAGAGTGTAACCGGACCACATCCCGAGGAGACGTTATTCAATGGCCTTCGTTCCTTTCGACGATCGTGACGGCTGGATCTGGTTTGACGGCGCGTTCGTGCCCTGGAGGGACGCGAAAACGCACGTTCTGACCCATGGCCTTCACTACGGCTCGTCGGTGTTCGAGGGTGAGCGTATGTATGGCGGCGAAATCTTCAAGCTGACGGCGCACAGCCAACGGCTGAAGCGCTCGGCCGAGCTGCTGGACTTCGACATTCCCTACAGCGTGGCCGAGATCGACGCCGCCTGCAAGGAAACCTGTGAAAAGAACGGCCTGACCGACTGCTACATCCGTCCGGTGGCCTATCTGGGCGCCGAACAGCTCAGCGTCTCGTCGCTGAACAGCAAGGTCCACCTGGCCATCGCCGCCTGGGAATGGCCCAGCTACTTCGACCCCGAGGTCAAGAAGAAGGGCATCCGTCTGGAGTGGGCCAAGTGGCGTCGACCCGACCCGGCCACCGCCCCTTCGACGGCCAAGGCCGGCGGTCTCTACATGATCTGCACCATGTCCAAGACGGCGGCCGAGAAGCGCGGTTTCGCCGACGCCATGATGCTGGACTGGCGCGGCTATGTCGCCGAAGCCACCGGCGCCAACGTCTTCTTCGTCCAGAACGGCGCCCTGCACACTCCGCGCGTCGATCACATCCTGGACGGCATCACCCGTCAGACCGTGATCGAGATGGCGCAGGCCAAGGGCATCGAGGTGGTGATCCGCGACATCCTGCCGGAAGAGCTGTCGGGCTTCTCGGAGTGCTTCCTCACCGGCTCGGCCGCCGAGGTCACGCCGGTCAGCGAGATCGGCGACTACCGCTTCACGCCCGGCGAGCTGTCGCTGAGCCTGATGGACGACTACGGCAAGCTGGTCCGCGGCCAGCTCTGATCAGATCAGGCGGAGGGTTCACCCTCCGCCTTTTTCTTGCGCGCCTTCACGCCTGGGCCGAGGCGGGCGCGGCAGGACGCCGCATGCGCTCTTGACCAGAGGGCGCACGGTAGCGTTCAAGCAGATTTCAAGGGCGGCTGCTGGCCGTCGGCCGGTCGCGGAGCCGCCTTTTCCCATGTTCAGCCTTCTGAACCTGCAGAGCCTGCTGGGCCTGGTCGTCATCATCGCCGTTTGCTGGGCCCTGTCCGAGAACCGCAAACTCTTCCCCTGGCGTCTGGCCATCGGGGCGGTGCTGGTGCAGGCGGCCCTGATTTTGGCGACCTTCGCCATTCCCGGCTCGCAGGTGGTGCTGGACGGCGTCAACAACGCCGTAAAGGGGCTGGAACTGGCGACCGAGGAGGGGACCAAGTTCGTCTTCGGCTATCTGGCGGGCGGGGACCAACCCTACGCCGTCGCCAATGAAGGGGCGTTGTTCACCTTCGCCTTCAAGGTCCTGCCGCTGATCCTGGTCATTTCGGCCCTGTCGGCCCTGCTGTGGCACTGGAAGATCCTGAAGTGGATCACCCTCGGCTTCGGCTTCCTGTTCCAGCGGACCATGGGCCTGGGCGGGGCCTCGGCCCTGGCGGTGGCGGCCAATGTCTTCCTGGGCATGATCGAGAGCCCCATCGTCATCCGCGCCTATCTGGACAAGCTGACCCGCTCGGAGGTCTTCCTGATGATGGTGGTCGGCCTGGCCACGGTGGCGGGTTCGACCATGGTGGCCTACGCCACCATCCTGGCGCCCGTCCTGACCAATGCGGCGGGCCACGTCCTGGTCGCCTCCATCGTCTCGGCGCCTGCGGGCGTCCTGCTGGCCCGCGTCATCATCCCCGAGAAGCCGGGCGAGGGCGGGGCGGTCGCCGACTACAACTCGGCGCTGAAATACGACAGCGCCGTCGACGCCATCGTCAAGGGCACGTCCGACGGCCTGATGGTGGTGCTGAACATCTCGGCCGTCCTGATCGTCTTCGTGGCCCTGGTGGCCCTGGCCAACGTCATGCTGGGCGCCTTCTGGATCGGCGGCGAGCCGCTGAGCGTCGAGCGCATCCTGGGGGTGGTTTTCGCCCCCGTCGCCTGGCTGATCGGGGTGGAATGGGCCGATGCGCAGACGGCCGGCTGGCTGCTGGGCGTCAAGCTGACCCTGACCGAGTTCGTCGCCTTCATCAAACTGGGCGCTGTGCCGGACGGAGAGATGACCGAGCGCACGCGCATGCTGATGACCTACGCCCTGTGCGGCTTCGCCAACATCGGCTCGGTGGGCATCACCGTCACCGGCCTGTCGGTCCTGATGCCCGAACGCCGCGAGGAGGTTCTGGGTCTGGTGTGGAAGGCGCTGCTGGCGGGCTTCCTGGCCACCCTGATGACCGCCTGCATCGTCGGGGCCATGCCGGCCTCGGTGTTCGGCCAGTAGGTTTGATCTGAACCGGGGGAAGCATCCGATGAAGCTCTACACCTCCTATCGCGCGCCCAACCCGCGCCGGGTCCGCTGGGTCATGGCGGAGAAGGGTATCGACAATGTCGACTTCGTCGAGATCGACCTGCTCGCGGGCGAGCACCGCACCCCGGCCTATCGCGCCAGGGTCGGCGTGCCCCACGTCCCGGCGCTGGAACTGGACGACGGGGCCTGCATCTCCGAATCCATCGCCATCTGCCGCTATCTGGAGGCCCTGCATCCCGAGCCCAATCTTTTCGGGCGCGACCCGAAGGAGCAGGCGATCATCGAGATGTGGACTCGCCGCTGCGAGATCTACCTGGCCAATCCCATGATGCTGAACGTGCGCTTCAGCCACCCGGCCCTGGCCGCCCTTGAAGCGCCCCAGCCCCAGGTGGCCGAGTACAGCCGCCTCGGCGCCGAGAAGTTCATGCGCCTGCTGGACCGTCAGTTGGCCGAGCACGACTTCATCGCCGCTGATCGTTTCACCATCGCCGACATCGTCGCCGCCGTGGGTCTGGATTTCGCCCGCCTGGTCAAATACCGCCCGCCGGAAGACCTGATCCATCTGGCCCGCTGGATGGAGGCCTGCCGCGCCCGTCCGGCCGCGAAGGCCGGGGTCTAGCCTCCATGCGGACCCTGGCCCCGCCCGAGCGGGGCATGGCTGTGCTGCTGGCGGCCCTGGCCGGCTATGTCGACAGTCTCGGCTTCCTGCAACTGGGCGGCTTGTTCGTCTCTTTCATGAGCGGCAACTCGACCCGGATGGCGGTCGGGGTGTCGATGGGCGACTGGCGCACCGTGGGCGTGGCGGCGGCGATCCTGATCCTGTTCGTCCTGGGCGCGGCTGTGGGCGCGCTGGTCGCGGGCGGCGAGGGGATGCGCTCGCGCAGCCGCGTTCTGATGCTGGAGGCGGCGCTGCTGGCGGGCGCCGCCCTGGCCGCGCCGACGGGGCTGGTGCCGCTGGCGGTGGGCCTGATGGTTCTGGCCATGGGGATCGAGAACGCCGTCTTCCTGCGTGACGGCGAGGTCGGCGTAGGACTGACCTATATGACCGGGGCCCTGGTCAAGCTGGGGCAGGCGCTGGCCGGTGCCATGCGCGGCGGACATCGCACGGCCTTCGCGCCCTATCTGTTGTTGTGGGCCGGCCTGTTCGGCGGGGCGGTGGTGGGCGCCTTCAGCTACGGCGCGCTGGGGTTGAACGCCCTGTGGGCGGCGGCCGCGCTGGCGGCGGGTCTGGCCGTCTTCGCCCGCGTCAGTCCCGAGGCGTGAACTTGCGGATCACGCCCGAGAAGGTCATCAGCAGACGTTCGCCCGTATTGATCTGGCCACGGACGAAGATCAGGCTCTTGCCGGCCTTGGTGACCTGGCCGGTCGCCTCGATCAGTTCGCCCACGTAAGCGCCGTCGATGAAGGTGGAATCCAGTTGCACCGTCACGCCCGACGCGCCCTCCATCTCCTGATAGGCGATCTGGAACATGGCGATGTCGGCGAAGGTCATCAGGCAGCCGCCGTGCATCCGCCCGCCGGCGTTCATGTGCTTCTGCTCGGCGCGGAAGGCGCAGCGCATGTGGCCGTCGGGATCCAGCTTGCCGTAGAAGGGGCCGACCACCACGTCGAAGGTGTCGTGCAGGTCATAGGTCTGCCAGCCGGCGAACTCGCCTTCCGTGATGGTGATTTTCGCGACCATGCCGATTACGCCTTCTTTCCGATCTTGCGGTGCAGCATATAGACCTGATGAACGATCCAATCGAAGCGGCCATTTTCGAAAAACTGGCCAAGGCCGATCCCAAGAACGTCGGCGGCAAGAGCATTGAACCCTCGGATGTGGCCAAAGCGCTGCAGCCCGAGCAGTGGCAGCGCATGCTGCCCAAGGTCCGCGCCACGGCCCTGGGCCTGATGCGTCAGGGCAAGCTGACCATCACCAAGAAGGGCAAGGCGGTCGACCCCAACGCTTTCAAGGGCGTGATCCGTCTGCGCCTGCCGACCGAGGCCGAGACGGCCGCAGCCCTGGCGGCCCTGCCGCCCGTCGAAAAATCGGATGACGATTTCGACTGAAACGGGCACCGGCCTGGCTGACGTCCTGGCCGAAATCCGCGCCTGCCGGGCGTGCCTGGGACAACTTCCCCACACGCCGCGCCCGGTGGTCATGGTCGCGCCCGAAACGCGTCTGCTGATCTGCGGTCAGGCGCCGGGCCGACGGGTGCATGAGAGCGGTCTGCCCTTTACCGATCCGTCCGGCGATCGCCTGCGCGACTGGCTGGGCGTGGATGAGGCGACCTTCTACGGCGATCCGCGCCTCGGCGTCGCGGCCCAGGCCTTCTGCTTTCCCGGCACGGACCCCAAGGGCGGAGACTATCCGCCGCCGCGCCGCTGCGCCGAGCTGTGGCGGCCCCGACTGCTGGCCGAATTGCCGAAGGTCGAGCTGACCCTGCTGGTCGGCGGCTACGCCCAGGCCTGGGCCCTGGGCGCGGCGGCCAAGCCCAACATGACCGATACCGTCCGCGCCTGGCGCGACTACGCCCCCGCCGTCCTGCCCCTGCCGCACCCGTCATGGCGCAATACGGCCTGGCTGAAGAAAAACCCGTGGTTCGAGACCGATGTTCTGCCCTACCTTCGCCAGAGGACAGCGGAGATACTGGCGTGAGCATCGGACGAAGCGGACTGACGGCGGGTCTTCTGGCGCTTTCGCTCGCCCTGTCCGCCTGCGCCACGCCACATCTGCAAGGGCCGCAGACTCCGCCCAACGGCTTTCATGGTCCGCGTATCGAGGCCGGGACGCTGGGACGCGGCGCCTTTATCGTTCAGGACGGCGCGCGGCTGCCCTACCTGCGCTGGAGCCCCGAGGGGCAGGAGCCGTGGGCGGTCATCGTCGCCCTGCACGGTTTCAACGATCACTACGCCTCCTTCCGTCTGGCCGGACCGTGGTGGGCGACGCGCGGCATCGAGACCTGGGCCTATGACCAGCGCGGCTTCGGCCTGTCGCCCCATCGCGGCGAGTTCGCACAGGAAAGCCTGACCAGCGCTGACCTGCGCACTATCGTAGCCCTGGTGCGCGCCGAACGCCCCAACGCCCTGATCGTGGTGGCGGGCGAAAGCATGGGCGGTTCCTCGACCATCGCCGCCTTCGGGGGCGAGGCGCCGCCCGACGCCGACCGGGTGGTCCTGTTGGCGCCTGGCGTCTGGGGCTGGTCCAGCCAGAGCCCGTTCAACCGCGCCGGCCTATGGGCCGCCGCCCGTCTGATGGGGGCCAAGACTGTCGAGCCGCCTGCTTTCGCCGTTCGCAATATCCGCGCCTCGGACAATACGCTGGAGCTGATCCGCAACGGTCGCGATCCGCAGAGCATCCTCTCCACCCGGTTCGATTCCATGCACGGCCTGGTCGACCTGATGGAGGCGGCGTCCATGCGTCTGGGGGCGGTCGAAAAGCCGACCCTGCTGCTCTACGGCGCCCATGACCAGATCGTGCGCAAGGGGCCGATGCGGCTGGCGCTGGAGCGGGCGGGCGAGCGACCCAACCTGCACACGGGCTATTATCCGGACGGCTGGCACATCCTGAACCGCGACCTGCAGGGCGAGGTCGTCTATCACGACGTCGAGGCCTGGCTGCGCGACGCCGCCGCCCCCTTGCCGTCCGGCGCCGGACCTGTGCTTCCGGCCCTGCGGGCCGACCCCAAAGCCCGCTGAACCCGCCTTTTCCTGACGTGAAACCGACACGCTTGCCCTGTAGGCGGGCGCGGCGTATCTCCACGCGCATAAAAAATACCCCAGGAAAGGCCTGTCATGGGCAAGACGCTGTTTGATTCCCCCTCTTTCGCGAACCATGAAGGCGTCCACGCCTTCCACGACGAGAAAACCGGCCTGAAGGCCATTGTCGCGGTTCACTCCACCGCGCGCGGTCCCGCCGTCGGCGGCACCCGCATGTGGAACTACGCCACCGCCGCCGAGGCGCTGGAGGACGTCCTGCGTCTGTCCAAGGGCATGAGCTACAAGAACGCCGTGGCGGATCTGGAAATGGGCGGCGGCAAGTCGGTCATCATCGGCGACAGCCGCACCCAGAAATCGCCGGAACTGTTCCGCGCCTTCGGTCGCGCCCTGAACGGCCTGGGCGGCAACTACTACGCCGCCGAAGACGTCGGCACCTCGGTCGAGGACATCGCCGAAGCGCGCAAGGTCACCGAATACGTCCTGGGCCTGAAGGACGGCCCGGAAGCCTCGGGCGACCCCAGCCCCGTCACCGCCGAGGGCGTGTTCCGCTCGAACCTGGTCGTCGCGCGCCGACTGTTCAAGCAGGACGACATGACCGGCCTGACCGTCGCCATCCAGGGCGTGGGTCACGTCGGCGCCTATCTGGCCGAGAAGCTGCACAAGGCCGGCGCCAAGCTGATCATCACCGACGTCAACCAGGCCAACCTGGAAGCCGTCGCCGCCGCGACCGGCGCCGAGATCGTCGCCCCCGACGCCATCTATGACGTCGCCGCCGACATCTATGCGCCCTGCGCCCTCGGCGCGACGCTGAACCTGCAGACCCTGGACCGCCTCAAGGTCAAGGCCGTCTGCGGCGCTGCCAACAACCAGCTGGCCACCGCGGACATCGGCGACGAGCTGTTCCGTCGCGGCGTGCTCTACGCCCCCGACTACGTCGTCAACGGCGGCGGCATCATCAACGTCGCCTCGGAAATGAATGCTCGCCAGTCGGGCGGCGCCTATGACGCCTCGTGGGTCGAAGGCAAGCTGTCGCGTCTGATGGAGACCTTCGAGGAGATCCTCGAGCGTTCGGTCGTCGAGAACAAGCCGACCCACCTGATCGCCGACGCCATCGCCGAAGCCCGCATCAAGGCGGCCGGCGATCAGAAGGCCGAGCTGCTGAAGGCGGCCTAAGGCTCTCTTTGCGCCTCGCGCTTCGCGATTTCCTCGAGCGTCTTTGGCTGTGACTTGAACGGGTAGTCGGGCGTCTGTCCTTCGGGATCAAGCACGTCGTCCGGCACCCGCATCAAGCGATACAAGGGGAAAAGCACATAGTGGGCCAAGCCAACCAAGGCGTAGGCTCCGAGCGCGACGAACGGGTAGTCGGCAAGCGCCAACCCGCGACCGGCCGGGCGGGTCGCCCACTCGGGCAGATGGGGCCAGACCCAAACCGCCAGTTGAATGACTTGCCAAACGCAGAAGACAGCGAGCAGCAGGACCAGCCCGTGGATCGCTGCCGCCCTGTAAATCCAAGCTTCCCGTTTCATCGCCCCGCCTTTCCTTCATGATGTATACCGTCGTTGTGCGGACTCCAACCCTGCCGCGTGGCGGAATGGTGAAGCGGGATTCCCTCAATCTTTAACGCATCTTAACGCGGCGTTTACCATCCAGGCGGCAGTTTCTGCCTAGCGGGATCAGTTCATCCCGCCAGTGGATGGGCGGGGACGCGTGGGCGGCTTCACGGCGGCGTTGCAGAAGTTCGGTATCGGCCGTCTGGCCGCGGTGCTCGGCGTCGCCGCCGGCGTGGCCGCGGTGCTGGTCGCCGTCATGCTGCGGGTGGGCCAAGCGCCCGACGCTCTGCTCTATTCCAACCTCGACCTGCGCGAGGCGTCGGAGATCGGCGCCGCCCTGGATCAGGCGGGCATCAAGTACAGCTCCAAGGGCGACGGCTCGACCATCTTCGTCAGCCGCGACGAAGTCGGCACGGCGCGCCTGATGCTGGCGGGCAAGGGGCTGGTGACCTCGGGCAGCGTCGGCTACGAGATTTTCGATAACCAGTCGGTCCTGGGTCAGACCGAGTTCCAGCAGAACCTGAACGAACAGCGCGCCCTGCAAGGCGAGTTGTCGCGCACCATCATGTCGATGCGCGGCATCACCTCGGCTCGCGTGCACATCACCATGCCGCGCCGTGAGATGTTCCAGGCCGCCGCCACCGACCCGACCGCCGCCGTGGTCGTAGGCGTCGGCGGTCGCGACCTCAGCGCCGATCAGGTCCGGGCCATCCGCAACGTCGTCGCCTCCTCGGTGCCGAACCTGAAGCCGGACAAGGTCACGGTGACGGACCAGTCCAACCGGACCCTGGCGGCCGGCTCGGAAGACACCGGCTTCACCTCGGCCACCGCCGAGGCGGCCAAGGCCACGACCGAGTCCCAGTTGCAGACCCGCATCAAGGACATCGTCGAGGGCGTTGTCGGCGCCGGCGCGGCGCGCGTCCAGGTGACGGCCGACATCGATCACAGCCGCTCGACCACCCAGGAGCAGAAGTTCGACCCCGACGGCCAGGTCGTCCGCTCGACCTCGACCAACGGCTCGCAGTCCCAGGATACGACGGGTCAGGCCGACGGCGGCGTCACCGCCACCAACAACATCCCCGGCGGTCAGGCTCCGAACACGACGCCCATCGGCTCGACCAACTCGGAAAACACCGAGACGACCAACTACGAGATCTCCAACACCACCACCACCACGGTGAAGGAGCCGGGCGAGGTCAAGAAGCTGTCGGTCTCGGTCGCCGTGGACGGCAAGTACACCCCCGCCGCCGACGGCAAGGGCGCGCCGACCTACGCTCCTCGCACGGCCGAGGAGGTCCAGCAGATCTAGACCCTGGTGGCCGCCGCTGTCGGCATCGACGAGACGCGCGGCGACAAGATCGAAGTTGTCAACGTCCGCTTCAATCGCGAACCCTCGGCGGCGCCGGGCGCGGACGAAGGCTCGTCGATGTTCAACTTCGACAAGAACGACATCATGCGCGGGATCGAGCTGCTGGTGCTGGTCATCACCGGCTTCCTGCTGATCTTCTTCGTTGTCCGTCCCCTGCTGAAGGCTGCGACGGGCGGTGCGGCGACGCCCGCGCTGGTCGGCGCCAACGGCATGCCTGTGACGCCGCTGGACACGCAACTGGTCGGTGGAACCCTGCCGGGCCAACCGCAGATGCTGGCCGGTCCCAGCGACATGGATCAACGCCTCGACATCGCTCGCATCGAGGGTCAGGTGAAGGCCTCTTCGATCAAGAAGGTCGCCGACTTCGTGGACACGCATCCGGAGGAATCCACCGCGATCCTCCGCTCCTGGGTGCATGAAAGCTGATGACCCGTCTCGTGGGAAAAAAGGGGCCGATCGACGATATCCGCAAGCTGACGGGGCCTGAGAAGGCCGCTGTCGTCCTGCTGTCGCTGGGCGAGGAGCACACCATCCTCTGGCAGCAGCTGGACGAGGAGGAGATCAAGGAAATCTCCCAGGCCATGGCTGGTCTTGGCACCGTCGCGGCTCAGGTGGTCGAGGAAGTCCTGGTCGAGTTCGTCTCGGGCATCGGCGGCGCCGGCGCCCTGATGGGCAGCTATGAGCAGACCCAGCGTCTGTTGGCCTCCTTCATGCCGGGCGACCGCGTGGACGCCCTGATGGAGGAAATCCGCGGCCCCGCCGGGCGGACCATGTGGGACAAGCTCGGCAACGTGAACGAGGCCGTCCTCGCCAACTATCTGAAGAACGAATACCCGCAGACAGTCGCCGTCATCCTGTCCAAGGTGAAGCCCGACCACGCCTCGCGCGTGCTGACGGCCCTGCCGGAGGACTTCGCCCTGGAGTGCGTCCAGCGGATGCTGCGCATGGAGCCGGTGCAGCGCGACATCCTCGACAAGATCGAGCAGACCCTGCGCACCGAGTTCATGTCCAACCTGGCCCGCACCTCCAAGCGCGACAGCCACGAACTGATGGCCGACATCTTCAACAGCTTCGACCGCCAGACCGAAGCCCGCTTCATCGGCGCCCTGGAGGAGCGCAGCCGTGATTCCGCAGAGCGTATCCGCTCGCTGATGTTCGTCTTCGAGGACCTGTCCAAGCTGGACCCCGGCGGGGTTCAGACCCTGTTGCGCGCGGTCGAGAAGGACCAACTGGCCCTGGCGCTCAAAGGCGCCTCGGATGCCCTGCGCGAAATGTTCTTCTCCAACATGTCCGAGCGCGCCTCGAAGATCATGCGCGAGGACATGGAGTCGATGGGGCCGGTGCGCCTCAAGGACGTCGACGCCGCCCAGATGACCATGGTCCAGGTGGCCAAGGACCTGGCCGCGCGCGGCGACATCATGCTGGCCGGCCAGAGCGGCGACGACGAGTTGATTTACTGACATGACCGGCATCCCCTCTACAGCCCGCCCTTTCATCTTCGACACCGAGTTCGACGCCTCGGGCGACGTCGTGCGCCCCTCGGCCTGGCAACCGGTCAAGCGATCCTTCGCCCCCGCCGAGGTCGACGCCCTGGTGGCGCAGGCTCGGCTGGAAGCCCGTCAGCAGGCCCTGGCCGAGGTCGAGGCCCTGCGCGCCGACGCCCTGTCGACCCTGGCCCAGCAGGCGGCCCATGCCGCCGGCGCCCTCAGCACCATCGCCGAGGCCCATCGCCGTCAGTCGGCCGAGCTGGCGGTCGCCGCCGCCCGCGTCCTGGCCTCGACCGCCTTCGACCGCTTCCCCCGCCGTCCGCTGGAAGCCGCCATCGAGCAACTGGGCCAGGAGATCGACGCCTCGCCGCGCCTGCTGGTCCGCGCCGCCGGTCTGGACGAGACGGCCCGCGCCCACATCGAGGCCCTGTGCGCCGACGCCGGCTTCACCGGTCTGATCGCCTTCCGCGAGGACGCCGGCGCGCCGGCCGCCGCCTTCGCCCTGGAATGGGCCGACGGCCGCGCCGAGTTCGATCCCGAGGGCGTCGCCGCCCGTGTTTCCGCCGCGCTGGAGGCCGCGCTCGCGGCCGAGGCCGGTCATGCTGAATCCCTCGACAGGAGCGCCTTCTGATGGCCACCGACGATCTCTCGCTGGAAGAGTTCGGCGACTCCACCGCCCTGACCCTCGCCGACGAGGCCGGAGACAAGTCCGCCGCCGACCTGGCCACCGTCTTCGACGTGCCGGTCAACATCTCCGCCGTCCTGGGCAAGGCCCATATGTCGGTCGCCCAGTTGCTGAAGCTGAACCGCGGCTCGGTGCTGGAGCTGGACCGCAAGGTCGGCGAGGCCATCGACATCTTCGTCAACAACCGCCTGGTCGCCCGTGGGGAGGTCGTCGTCGTCGAGGACCGCCTGGGCGTGACCATGACGGAAATCATCAAGACCGAGGACTCGGGCGCCTGATTGGCCGCCCGGTTTTCGCAGTAGAGATCTAGAGGAGAAGACCCATGCGGCTTCTGGTGGTTGGCAGGCTCAGCGGACAGCTGGCGACGGCGGTGAAGATGGCCATGGCGCACGGCGCCAAGGTCCAGCACGTCGAACGCGCCGATCAGGCGACCGAGCAATTGCGCCGGGGGCAGGGGGCCGACCTGATGATGGTCGACTACCGCATCGACATCGCCGCCCTGATCGCCGCCAACGACGCCGAGCGCATCCACGTTCCGGTCGTGGCCTGCGGGGTGGACGCCGACGCGCGTGAAGCCGCCGACGCCATCCGCGCCGGGGCCAAGGAGTTCATCCCCCTGCCGCCCGAAGCGGACCTGATCGCCGCCGTCCTGTCCGCCGTGGCCGACGACGAGCGCCCGATGATCTCGGCCGACCCGGCGATGAAGGCCGTCATCAGCCTGGCCGATCAGGTGGCGCGTTCGGAAGCCTCGATCCTGATCACCGGTGAAAGCGGCGTCGGCAAGGAGGTGATGGCCCGTCACCTGCACACCGGCTCCAAGCGCGCGGACAAGCCCTTCATCAGCGTCAACTGCGCCGCCATTCCCGACAACCTGCTGGAATCCGAACTGTTCGGCCACGAGAAGGGCGCCTTCACCGGCGCCGTGGCCCGCCGCATCGGCAAGTTCGAGGAGGCCGACGGCGGCACGCTTCTGCTGGACGAAATCAGCGAGATGGACGCCCGCCTGCAGGCCAAGCTGCTGCGCGCGATTCAGGAACGCGTCATTGATCGCGTCGGCGGCTCCAAGCCGGTGCCGGTCAACATCCGCATCATCGCCACTTCGAACCGCGACCTGGCCAAGGCCGTGGCCGAGGGGACCTTCCGCGAAGACCTGCTGTACCGTCTGAACGTGGTGAACCTGCGTCTGCCGTCCTTGCGTGAGCGCCCGGGCGACATCGCCGTCCTGTGCGACCACTTCATCCGCAAATACGCCGCCGCCAACGGCGTGCCGCCGCGCCCCATTTCGTCGGACGCCCGCCGCGCCCTGGTCGGCCACCGCTGGCCCGGCAATGTGCGCGAGCTGGAAAACGCCATGCACCGGGCCGTCCTTCTGGCGACCGGCGCCGAGATCGACATCGACGCCATCCGCCTGCCGGACGGCCGCCCCCTGCTGGAGGGCGGTTCGACCGTCCCGTCGCCGACCGCCTCGGTCTATGACGCGGGCGTCGCCGGTCACGCGGCCCAGATGGCTGACGCCATGACCCGCAGCTTCGTCGGTCAGACCGTCGCCGAGATGGAAAAGACCCTGATCCTCGACACCCTGAACCACTGCCTGGGCAACCGCACCCATGCGGCCAACATCCTGGGCATTTCGATCCGCACCCTGCGCAACAAGCTGAACGAATACGCCGACGAGGGCACGGCCATTCCGGCGCCCCAGTCGGGCGTCGCCGCCGCCTACGGCGCGGCGGGCTAGACCCATGCGCGCCGACCGCCGCACGGTTCTGCTGGGAGCAGGCGCGCTGGCGCTGGCCGCCTGCTCGCGCGAGGTGCAGTCGGCCGAGACCGATCTGGACGCCGACGTCGAGGAGGCCGGCGCCCTGGACCTGGATCTGTCGGATCTGGAAGCGCGTCATGGCGGCCGCCTGGGTCTGGCCGTCGCCTCTGGGGGCGTGAACGCCGCCTGGCGCGGCGACGAGCGCTTCGTCTATTGCTCGACCTTCAAGATGTATCTGGCCGCCGCCACCCTGTTGCGCGTCCAGACGGGGCAGGAGCGGCTGGACCGCGCCGTTCCGATCACCGCCGCCGACATGATCAACCACGCCCCGACCACGGAAAAGGCGGTCGGTTCGACCCTGACGGTCGAACAGTTGATGAAGGCCACGGTCGAGCTGAGCGACAACCCCGCCGCCAATATCCTGATCCGCGAGATGGGCGGGCTGGAGACCCTGCGCGCCTTCTATCGCGGCATCGGCGACGACAGCACCCGCGTCGACCGTCTCGAGCCCGAGATGAACCGCCTCGACGGCGACAAGGACACCATCACCCCGATCCAGTCGGTGCAGAACATCAGCCGCCTGCTGGTCGCGCCCGACACCCCGCTGAACGCGGCGTCCAGGGCCCTGCTGATGCGCTGGATGACCGAGACGCCGACGGGGGCGGGGCGGATCAAGGCGGGCGTTCCGACCGGCTGGACGGTGGCGCACAAGACCGGCACCGGCGGCTATGGTCCGACCAATGACATCGGCCTGATCCAGCGCCCCGACGGTGGTGAGCCCATCGTCATCGCCGTCTATTTCCACGCCACGCGGGATTCGACGGACGCCCAGCGCGAAGCCGTCATCGCCGACGCGACTCGTCTGGCGCTGAAGGCCCTCGGGCATGGCTGACACCACGCGAATCCTGTCATCAGGCGAGATGACCTTCGCTTGCCGCCATGGCTGATGCGCCGATCCTGATGAAGGATGGCTACGCGCGCCCCACCGGGCGCGATGCGCTCGGCTGGCTGCTGCGCGGCGACGTGGGGCTGGCGATCGGCGTGATCGCGGTCATCATGCTGCTGATCCTGCCGATCCCGAAGATGCTTCTGGATCTGTTGCTGGCGATCTCGCTGGTGTCCAGCGTGCTGATCCTGATGACGGCCGTGATGATGAAGCGGCCGCTGGACTTCGCCATCTTCCCGACGGTCCTGCTGGTCTCGACCCTGTATCGGCTGGGCCTCAACCTGGCCTCGACGCGCCTGATCCTGACCCACGGCCAGGAAGGCCACGACAGCGCCGGTCAGGTCATCAACGCCTTTGGCGAGCTGATGATGGGCGGCAACTTCATCATCGGCGTGATCATCTTCGCCATCATCCTGGTGGTGAACTTCGTCGTCATCACCAAGGGCTCGACCCGTATCGCCGAGGTCTCGGCCCGCTTCACCCTGGACTCCATGCCGGGCAAGCAGATGGCCATCGACGCCGACCTGTCGTCGGGCCTGATCACTGAAGACCAGGCCAAGCTGCGCCGCAAGGAGCTGGAGCAGGAATCCACCTTCTTCGGCGCCATGGACGGCGCCTCCAAATTCGTGCGCGGCGACGCCGTGGCCGGCCTGATCATCACCTTCATCAACGCCATCGGCGGCCTGCTGATCGGGGTGCTGCAACACGGCATGCCGGTGGGCGAAGCGGCTAACACCTATGTCCAGCTGACGGTCGGCGACGGCCTGGTGACCCAGATCCCGGCCATCATCGTCTCGGTCGCCGCCGGCTTCCTGGTGTCGAAGGCGGGCGTCGAGGGCTCGGCCGACAAGGCCCTGGTCAGCCAGCTGGCCAGCAACCCGGTGTCGCTGGGCGTCGTTTCGGGCGCGGCGGGTCTGATCGGCCTGATCCCCGGCATGCCGTTGATCCCCTTCGCCGCCCTGGCCCTGGGTTCGGGCTTCATGGCGTGGAAGCTGGGGCGTGATCGGCTCAAGCCCGCCCCGGTCGAGGCCGTGGACCCGGGCAAGCCCAAGGAGG
>Ga0247819_10000295_pt1 | contig 30886 bp, 29 predicted proteins | sample 13C_Xylose_Day6_FD_193428 | JGI IMG/M metagenome (GOLD analysis project Ga0247819, IMG submission 193428) | Soil microbial communities from agricultural site in Penn Yan, New York, United States - 13C_Xylose_Day6 | ecosystem: Environmental > Terrestrial > Soil > Agricultural land | place: USA... | reverse complement strand
GCGACGTAGATGTCGTTCGGCAGGTCTTTGCCAGCCGGAATCTTGCTGTAGCTCATTGGGCGTTGCCCCCGTTAGTTGACCAAAAACACTTGGCCGGATTGACCAAAAAGTGGCGGCGATTATAGGCATATTCCTACGCCGACGCCATGGACCAGAGGTCGTGTAGACCTTAGTCGTGTGGCTGATAGACCGGATCGTGCGCCTGAAGTTGCTTCAGTCTTCCGAGCGGGTCCTGACGATAGAAAAGCTTCAACTGCTCGTACACCTGCGGATAGGCCTCGTGTAGCAAATCCGGGGCGCTGAAGAAGTACTCGCTGGTGACGGCAAAGAACTCGGCAGGGTTTTCGGCGGCATACGGATCGATCGCGGTCTCGGCGTCCGGATTGCGCTCCAGTTGCTGGTCGAGGTCGTCGTAGGCGTCCTGCATGACACTGGCCCAGTCGCTGACCCGCATGTCTGCATGCAGCGGAGGCAGGCCGTTGGCGTCGCCATTGAGCATGTCGAGTTTGTGCGCCAGCTCGTGAATGACCAGGTTGTAGCCGTCCCAGCCACCACTGGCCATCACCCCCGGCCACGCAAGGATGATCGGCCCTTGCTGCCAGGCTTCGCCGCTGTGTTCGCCGTCCCATTCGTGTTCGACGCCGCTGGCGTCACGATGACGCTGGGGGCTGAGGAAGTCGTCGGGGTAGAGGACAATCTCATGAAACCCCTGATACCAGTTCAAGTCGCCCAGATTGAGCAGCGGCAATTGCGCCTGGGCGGCGAGCAGCAGGCGTTGTTCCTGATGCAGCTCGACACCGGGCAGGGCGGTCAGGTGTTTGTCTTCGAGGAACAGTACACAGGCTTCACGCAGCCATTGGTCTTGCGCGGCGGTGATGCCATCAAGAAAGCTCAGGTGATGGCGCACCCGCTGCCACATGTCGTCGGCGATCGGGTGCTTGGCCAGGATGCGCCGGCGACGCCAGGCGCTCAGGGACCACATCGAGAATCAGCGCGGGTGAGCTTTGGACGCTGCGTTGCCGAAGCGACTGCGCACCACTCCAATAATCATTGGGACCAGCGACAACAGGATGATGCCGACCACCAACAACGACAGGTTCGACTTGATGAACGGTACGTTGCCGAAGAAGTAACCGAGGGTGACCAGGCCGCCGACCCACAGAATCGTGCCCAACACGCTGAAGCCGAAGAAGCGCGGGTAAGGCATTCTTGCGACGCCGGCGACGAACGGTGCGAAGGTGCGGATGATGGGCAGGAAGCGCGCCAGGGTCACGGTTTTACCGCCGTGCTTTTCATAGAAGTCGTGGGTTTGCTGCAGATAGTCGCGGCGGAAGATTTTAGAATTCGGATTGCTGAACAAGCGTTCGCCGGCCGTTCGTCCGATCACGTAGTTGGTGCTGTCGCCCAGTATCGCCGCCAGCATCAGCAGGCCGCCCAGCAGCACCGGGTCCATGCCGCCACCCGCAGCCACCGCGCCAGCGATGAACAACAGCGAATCACCCGGCAGGAATGGCATGACCACCAGGCCGGTTTCACAAAAGATCACCAGAAACAGAATGGCGTAAATCCATGGCCCGTAATTGGTTACCAGCAAATCGAGGTAAACATCGAGATGCAGGATAAGGTCGAGCGGGTTGAAATCCATGGAAAGCACCTTTGGTAGCGGTCCGAGTCTGCGGGCCATGTGCGGATGACTTCGCGAAAGCCTACAGACGGGTGTAGTTTTTCTTACAAGCCGGAAAGGTCGGCATTATACGAGTTGGGGGGTGAAAAGCGCGTCGAGATTGTAGCGGGGCATGTCGATAGAACGTGTGTAAGTCTGGTGACAATTAATAACCCTCCAACAGGCGCCATGAAGCCTTGAGTGTGAGGGCGCAACGAAAATTCCATCGAACAGATTGACGGCTGCCTGGCAGGGCGGACGAACGGGGCGGGTCTGCTCGTTGCAGAGACCTGCCCCCACTGAAGCATCTTTACAGTTCGTCGCTGATTGGCAATACGTAGTTCTTGAACTCGGTGTCTTCCTTGAATCCGATCGATTCGTAGGTTTTCTGCGCCACTTCGTTGTTGCTGCTGGTAGACACACGCATGCGCACGGCATTGGTTTCCTTGGCCATCTTCTTCGCGGTGCGAATCAGGTTGTCGGCAACCAACTGGCGGCGTGCGTCTTCGGCGACGTAAATGTCGTTGAGGATCCACACGCGTTTTAGCGATAGCGAAGAGAAGCTCGGGTACAACTGACAGAAACCCATCAGTTTGTTGTTGTCATCATCGGACAGGGCCAGGTAAATCACCGACTCTTTACGACGAAGGCGTTTTTCGAGGAACGCCCGGGACGAGTCCGGATACGGCAGGGAACCATAAAACTCGCGATATTTGACGAACAACGGGGTCAGCAGGTCCAGGTGTTCGAGGGTCGCTTGAATAATCCGCATGGTAGGTCTCGTCTTCAAGTGGCTGTCTTGCGTGCTTGGACGGCAACGGGAAACCCTGCCAGCCGTGAGTCGATCCTGCCTGAAACTGGAACGAAAGTGCAATGCGGAAGCGGTTCAGGCATCCGGCGGACTCAGTAGGAAGTTTCCTTTCATGTCCGCACCGGCGTCTGACTCCAGCGTCTGAACCTGCGCCTCGTCCTTCAGATTGACCCCGGATAACTGTCGTCGGCAGGCTTCGCGCATCAAATACAGCAAACGGTGTGCCGCCATGCCGTAGCTCAAACCTTCAAGGCGCACATTGGAGATGCAGTTGCGATAGGCGTCTGTCAGGCCGACCTTGGGATTGTAGGTAAAATATAATCCGAGGCTGTCCGGAGAGCTCAGCCCTGGGCGCTCGCCGATCAGAATCACCGTCATTTTGGCGCCCAGCAGCTCGCCCACTTCGTCCGCGACGGCGACGCGACCCTGTTCCACCAGGATCACCGGCGCCACGGTCCAGTTTTCAGCGCGAACCTGTTCTTCCAGTCGCGCCAGAAATGGCAGGGTATGGCGATGAACGGCCAGTGCCGACAAACCATCAGCCACCACGATGACCAGATCGACTCCACCGGGATGGGCAGAGGCGTATTCGCGTAAAACCTGTGCCGATTCATCACTCAGCTTTCGCCCCAGATCGGGGCGTTGCAAGTAACTGTTCCGGTCGATGGCCGCACTATGCAGCAAAAGGCTCTCATGCCCGCGCTCGCTCAGCTGTGAGCGCAGTGCACGATGATCAAACGGCAAATGCACCGCATCCCGCGCCTGGGCATGGGCGTATTGAAAGTCCAGCTGCGCGCGGGTCGGCATGCTGGTGCCGGTGCGACCAAGCGCAATGCGCGCCGGTGTCAGGCGTCGCAGTTCCAGCCATGGGTTGTGTGGGTCGTAGGGTGGTTTTTCCATGTCAACACTCATCCCAGTTGCGCCAGAGCCTGGCGGAAGGCTGGCGGCAGGCTATTGCCGAAGAGAACCCGGCCGTCTGCCTGGGTAAAGATGCCCATTTTTGCCAGCCATTGTTCGAACTCCGGCGCGGGTTTGAGCCCCAGGGTCTGCCGAGCATAGAGCGCGTCATGGAACGACGTGGTCTGGTAATTGAGCATGATGTCGTCGGAGCCGGGAATGCCCATGATGAAGTTGATCCCGGCCACGCCCAGCAGGGTCAGCAAGGTGTCCATGTCGTCCTGGTCAGCCTCGGCGTGGTTGGTGTAACAGATGTCGCAACCCATCGGCACGCCCAGCAGCTTGCCGCAGAAATGGTCTTCGAGGCCGGCGCGAATGATCTGTTTGCCGTTGTAGAGATACTCCGGGCCGATGAATCCGACGACGGTGTTCACCAGAAACGGGTTGAAATGGCGTGCCACCGCGTAGGCCCGGGTTTCGCAGGTCTGTTGATCCACGCCATGGTGGGCATTGGCTGACAAGGCGCTGCCTTGGCCGGTTTCGAAATACATCAGGTTTTGCCCGAGCGTGCCGCGGTTGAGGCTCAACCCGGCGTCGTAACCTTCCTTCAGTACATTCAGATTGATGCCGAAGCTCGCGTTGGCGGCCTCGGTTCCGGCGATCGATTGAAACACCAGGTCCAGCGGTACGCCGCGATTGACCGCTTCGATGGACGTGGTGACATGGGTCAGCACGCAGGCTTGTGTCGGAATTTCGTAGCGCTGGATGATGGCGTCGAGCATTTCCAGCATCGCGCAGATCGAGGCGATGCTGTCGGTGGCCGGATTGATGCCGATCATGGCGTCGCCGTTACCGTGCAGCAGACCGTCGAGAATACTCGCGGCGATACCGGCCGGTTCGTCGGTGGGGTGGTTGGGTTGCAGGCGTGTGGACAGCCGGCCGCGCAGGCCCAGGGTGCCGCGAAATTGCGTGACCACGCGAATTTTCTGCGCCACCAGCACCAGATCCTGCACGCGCATGATCTTCGACACGGCCGCTGCCATTTCCGGCGTCAGTCCAGGGGCGAGGGCACGCAGGACCGGTTCGTCGGCGGCATCGCTGAGCAACCAGTCGCGAAACCCGCCAACGGTGAGGTGGCTGACGACGGCGAAGGCCTGTTTGTCGTGGGTATCGACGATCAGGCGGGTGACTTCATCGTCCTCGTAGGGGATCAGGACTTCCTGCAAAAAGTGGCTCAGCGGAATGTCGGCCAACGCCATTTGCGCGGCGACGCGCTCGCCATCGTTGAGGGCGGCAACACCGGCCAGAAAATCCCCGGACCGCGCCGGGCTGGCCTTGGCCATCACGTCCTTGAGGCTGTCAAAGCGATAGGTCTGGGCGCCGACGGAATGGGCATATACGGCCATGGGGCGGAGTCCTCCTGATTATAAATAGCTCAAATTAACCACCAATCCCTGTAGGAGCTGTCGAGTGCAACGAGGCTGCGATCTTTAAAGGCAAGATCAAAAGATCGCAGCCTCGTTGCACTCGACAGCTCCTACAGGGGGGGGTGCACTTCAATAACTCAGGCGTCGATGCAATTCATATCCCTTCGAGCATAGCGTCTGCCGGTGCTTCCGAACGTTGCCGCGCGGTCAGCTGGAAGTACAGGTAACCGGCGGCCATGAAACCGAGGAACACCAGGCCGATCAGCGTGTTGAACCAGGCCATCGCCACCAGACACACCACCGCCAGAAACAACGCGATCCCCGGCACGATCGGATAGCCCGGCGCGCGGAAGGTGCGCTCCAGGTTCGGCTCGGTTTTACGCAGCTTGAACAGGCTCAGCATACTGATGATGTACATCACGATGGCACCGAATACCGACATGGTGATCATCGCTGCCGTCAGGGTCATGCCTTGCAGGTTGACCAGGCCGTCGCTGTAGATCGCGGCAATGCCGATCACGCCGCCCGCGAGAATGGCCCGGTGCGGAGTCTGGAAGCGCGAGAGCTTGGCCAGGCTGCGCGGCAGGTAACCGGCGCGGGCCAGGGCGAAGAACTGGCGCGAGTAACCAAGGATGATGCCGTGGAAGCTCGCCACAAGGCCGAACAGGCCGATCCACACGAGCATGTGCATCCACGTCGAATTGTTGCCCACCACGGCTTTCATCGCTTGGGGCAGCGGATCGTTGATGTTCGACAGCTGACGCCAGTCGCCGACACCGCCGGCCATCACCATCACGCCAATGGCCAGGAACACCAGGGTCAGAATGCCGCTGACATAGGCCCTGGGAATCGTGCGTTTCGGGTCCTTGGCTTCTTCGGCCGCCATAGCGGCGCCCTCGATGGCGAGAAAGAACCAGATGGCGAAAGGAATGGCGGCGAAAATGCCGGGAATCGAAGCGATCGTGAACTCATTGGCACCAGACCAGCCGTTGAGCACAAAGTTGCTGAAGCTGAAGCCCGGGGCAACTACGCCCATGAACACCAGCAATTCGGCAACGGCCAGCACGGTGACCACCAATTCAAAAGTGGCTGCGATGCTGACGCCGAGAATGTTCAGGCCCATGAACACGAAATAGGCGCCCACTGCCGCGAGTTTCGGGTCCAGTTCCGGATACTGCACGTTGAGGTACGCGCCAATGGCCATGGCGATCGCCGGTGGCGCAAAGACAAATTCGATCAGGGTGGCGATGCCGGCGATCAACCCGCCTTTTTCGCCGAAGGCCCGGCGGCTGTAGGCAAACGGCCCGCCTGCATGGGGAATCGCGGTGGTCAATTCGGTAAAGCTGAAGATGAAGCAGGTGTACATCGTCGCCACCATCAACGCGGTGACGAGGAAACCCAGCGTGCCTGCGGTGCCCCAGCCGTAACTCCAGCCGAAGTACTCGCCGGAAATCACCAGGCCGACGGCAATGCCCCACAAGTGCAGGGTGCCGAGTGTGGGTTTGAGCTGTGTGGAAGAAATAGTCATAAGTCCTCTCTAATTTTTATTGTTCAATCTTTTGGACTTTCGGGTACGACGGGTTGAGTGCAAATCCTGAATGACGGGTACGCAAGGCCCGTGCCAGAGCGGCCAGATATTGGGAGTGGGTCGTTTAGGATGCCATCGCCAGCAAGCCGGCTCCCGTAGGAGCTGGCGAAGCCTGCGATTTTTTCAATCAGGCGATGGGAGCGACCGACAAGCAGAGATCTAAAGATCGCAGCCTGCGGCAGCTCCTACATCTCCCGGTTTTTAGAAGAAGCCCAGCGGATTGATGTCGTAGCTCACCAGCAGGTTTTTGGTCTGCTGATAGTGGTCGAGCATCATCTTGTGAGTTTCACGGCCGACGCCGGACTTTTTGTAACCGCCGAACGCGGCGTGCGCCGGGTACAGGTGGTAGCAGTTGGTCCACACGCGACCCGCCTTGATGGCGCGGCCCATGCGATAGGCGCGGTTGATGTCGCGAGTCCAGAGGCCGGCGCCCAGGCCGAACTCGGTGTCGTTGGCGATGGCCAGGGCTTCGGCTTCGTCCTTGAAGGTGGTGATGCTCACCACCGGGCCAAAGATTTCTTCCTGGAACACGCGCATTTTGTTGGTGCCCTTGAGCAGCGTCGGCTGGATGTAGTACCCACTCGCCAGGTTGCCCTCGAGTTTTTCCACCTTGCCGCCGGTCAGCAGCTCGGCGCCTTCGCCCTTGGCGATTTCCAGGTAAGAAAGGATTTTGTCGAATTGCTGCTCGGACGCCTGGGCGCCGACCATGGTGTCGGTGTCCAGCGGGTCGCCACGTTTGATTTGCAGGACTTTCTTCATGACGACGGCCATGAATTCGTCGTAGATCGACTCTTGCACCAGTGCACGGGAAGGGCAGGTGCAGACTTCGCCCTGGTTGAAGAACGCCAGCACCAGGCCTTCAGCGGCTTTTTCGATGAACGAAGGCTCAGCCTTCATGATGTCTTCGAAGAAGATGTTCGGCGATTTGCCACCCAGCTCCACGGTAGACGGAATGATGTTTTCGGCGGCGCATTTCATGATGTGCGAGCCGACCGGGGTCGAGCCGGTGAAGGCAATTTTGGCGATGCGCTTGCTGGTGGCCAGGGCCTCGCCAGCTTCGCGACCGAAGCCTTGCACGATGTTCAGCACGCCTGGTGGGAGCAGGTCGCCGATCAGCTCGACCAGCACGGTGATGCCCAGCGGGGTTTGCTCGGCAGGCTTGAGTACCACGCAGTTGCCGGCGGCGAGTGCCGGAGCCAGTTTCCACGCGGCCATCAAAATCGGGAAGTTCCACGGGATGATTTGCCCGACCACGCCCAGCGGTTCATGGATGTGATAGGCCACGGTGTTGCCGTCGATTTCGGCAGCGCTGCCTTCTTGAGCGCGGATGCAACCGGCGAAGTAGCGGAAGTGGTCGGCGGCCAGCGGGATGTCGGCGTTGAGGGTTTCACGCACGGCTTTGCCGTTGTCCCAGGATTCGGTGATCGCCAGCAGTTCCAGGTTCTGTTCGATGCGGTCGGCGATTTTGAGCAGCACCAGCGAGCGCGCCTGGGCGGACGTGGCGCCCCACGCGTCGGCAGCAGCGTGGGCAGCGTCCAGGGCCTTGTCGATGTCTTCGGCCGTGGAGCGGGGGAATTCGGCAATCGGTTGGCCATTCACTGGCGAGGTATTGGTGAAGTACTGACCTTTGACAGGCGCGACGAACTCGCCGCCGATGTAGTTACCGTATTTGGCTTTGAACGAAACGATAGCGCCTTCAGTACCGGGGTGAGCGTAACGCATGATGGTTTCTCCTTGGTTCTTGTGCTTATAAGGAAGACGCGCATGGGCGCTTGCTATAAGCGTAGAGCAAAGGTCGGGCCACTGCCCTGCAGCTCAGGCAAATCAAGGCCTTGCGTGTTTTTTCTCGGACGGGCGGGTAGCGGGCGTGACGCTTTCGGTACAGCCCTGGTGACACTTTGTACCGCTTATGGCACAGCGTGTGACTGATCGGTCTTGCCAGCATTGCAATGCACGCTAGGCTGGAGGATGCTCGGGTTCATCCGCCCTGTCGCAGCTGCCGAAGGCTGCGTTCGAGGGCGAAGCGCTCGCATCGGTTTGGTCAGAAATACGAGACGTGAGTTTTACGACCGCTTCGCGGCCGGACGCAGCCTTCGGCAGCTGCTACACGGAGGCGAGCCAGACCCTGCGGGGAGAATAATAAGAAATGCACGACAACCATTTGAGTCGCCATGCCCAGCAAGTCTTGACCGTGACACAAGGCAAGACCCACCTGCACGGTCCGGGCAGCGATCCGTCCATAGCCCGTTCCTGGCTGCGCTGCCTTGAGGACTATCACCTCGACCCGGCCCTGACCATGGCGCCGACGGTGCTCGAACATGGCCGCGTCCTTGAAAGCCGCGAGCGTCTGCAGCAAGTGCTGCACATTGCCGGCAACGAAATGACCAGCCTGCATCAACAACTGTCCGGCGCCGGGCATGCGGTGCTGCTGACCGATGCGCGCGGGGTGATCCTCAACTGTGTCACCGCCCCCACCGAACGCAAGATCTTCGAGCGCGCCGGCCTGTGGCTCGGCGCTGACTGGAGCGAGGCCTGCGAAGGCACCAACGGCATCGGCACGTGCCTGGTGGAGCGGCAATCGCTGACCATTCATCAGGACGAACACTTCCGTGGCCGTCACACCGGCCTGACCTGCTCGGCAAGCCCGGTGTTCGATCCCCATGGCGAATTGCTCGCCGTGCTCGACGTGTCCTCGGCCCGGCACGATGTGTCGCGTCAGAGCCAGTTCCACACCATGGCGTTGGTCAATCTTTCGGCGAAGATGATCGAGAGCTGTTATTTCCTGCGCTGCTTCGACAACCAGTGGTTGCTGCGTTTTCATTTGCAGGCCGAGTCCGTTGGGTTGTTCAGTGAAGGCCTGCTGGCGTTTGACGGCGAGGGGCGGATCAGCGCGGTCAACCAGAGTGCGCTGAACCTGCTGGGACAGGTGCGCGGCGGCTTGCTGGGCAAACCGGTGGAAGCGTTTTTCGACTGCTCGCTGAATGAACTGCTTGGGCGGGCGAGCCTCAATGCCAGCGCCAGTTGGCCGCTGCGCACCCGTGACGGGCGCAGATTGTTCGCCGTGTTGCGGGGCGAGTCGCGCCGCGTACCTGTGCCGTTGGTGCCAAGCCCTGTGATCGAGGACCGGGCTGCGTTGTCCGGTATCTGCCTGGGCGACAGCGGTTTGCAGACGGATTTTCGCAAGGCCTTGCGCGTCTATGAGCGGGACGTGCCGTTGCTGATCAATGGTGAAACCGGCTCGGGCAAAGAAGCTTTTGCCAAAGCCGTGCATCAAGCCAGTCAACGCGCAGAAAAAGCCTTCGTGGCCCTCAACTGCGCGGCCATCCCGGAAAGCTTGATCGAGAGCGAACTCTTCGGTTATCGCGGCGGCAGTTTCACCGGGGCGCGCAAGGAAGGCATGCGCGGCAAGTTGCAGCAGGCCGATGGCGGCACTTTGTTTCTCGATGAAATCGGCGACATGCCTCTGGCCCTGCAAACACGGTTGTTGCGGGTGCTGGAAGACCGGCAGGTGGTGCCGATTGGCGGCGAGCCGGAATCGGTCAACGTGCGGATCATCAGCGCCACCCACCGTAATCTACTGGATCGAGTGCAGGACGGCAGCTTCCGCGAGGATCTGTATTACCGGCTCAATGGGCTGGAAGTCGCGCTGCCGGCATTACGCGAACGCAGTGACAAAGAACAGTTGCTCGACTTTTTGCTGGCCGAAGAAGCGCGCGGCGAAACGGTGTTGATTGATGGCGCGGCGCGGGAAGCTTTGCTGGGCTTTGCCTGGCCGGGCAACGTGCGGCAGTTGCGCAATGTGTTGCGCACGTTGGCGGCGTTGTGTGACGGCGGGCGAGTCGGACTGGAGGATTTGCCGGCGATGATTCGTTCGTCGCGACCGGCGGCGGTGCAGGCGATTGAAGAGCCGTCCGAACATCCGCTGGAGGATGCCGAACGGCTGGCGTTGCTCAATGCGCTGGAGCAGACGCGATGGCACATGACGCATACGGCCGAGCAGTTGGGGGTTAGCCGCAATACCCTTTATCGCAAGCTGCGCAAACACGGTATCGCCCGGTGACCGCGTCGCGGCCATCGCTAGCAGGCTAGCTCCCACAGGGTAATGGGCTGAATCAACAGTTTGGGAGTGCACTCAAATCTACTGTGGGCGCTAGCCTGCTAGCGATGGTGCCGGTATGGGCGAAACAAAGGTGCGAATTTCCCCTCCCTACGCTAACCTGCGGCCATGTTTTACGAGGTCGACTATGCACATTCATATTCTTGGTATCTGCGGCACTTTCATGGGTTCGATGGCGGTACTGGCCAAAGAACTGGGCCATCACGTGACGGGCTCCGATGCCAACGTCTACCCGCCGATGAGTACGCAGCTTGAGGCTCAAGGCATCGAGCTGACCCAAGGCTACGATCCGGCGCAACTCGACCCGGCCCCCGACCTGGTGGTGATCGGCAACGCCATGTCCCGTGGCAATCCGGCCGTCGAGTACGTGCTGAACAAAGGCCTGCCGTACGTTTCCGGTCCGCAATGGCTGGCCGATCACGTGCTGCAGGGTCGCTGGGTGCTGGCTGTCGCCGGTACCCACGGCAAAACCACCACCAGCAGCATGCTCGCCTGGGTGCTGGAGCACGCGGGCATGAGCCCGGGTTTCCTGATCGGTGGTGTGCCGCAGAACTTCTCGGTCTCGGCGCGGCTGGGCGATACGCCGTTCTTCGTCATTGAAGCCGACGAATACGACAGCGCGTTCTTCGACAAACGTTCCAAGTTCGTTCACTACCGTCCGCGCACGGCGATCCTGAACAACCTGGAATTCGACCACGCCGATATTTTCCCGGACCTGCCGGCCATCGAGCGCCAGTTCCACCATTTGGTGCGGACCATCCCGAGCGAAGGCCTGGTGATCCATCCGACCACTGAACCGGCCTTGCAGCGCGTCATCGAGATGGGCTGCTGGACCCCGGTGCAAACCACCGGTGCCGGCGGGCAGTGGCAGGTCAAGCTGCTGAGTGAGGACGGTTCGGCCTTTGAAGTGATGTTCGAAGGTGTTTCCCAAGGCGTGGTCGAGTGGGACATGACCGGCCAGCACAACGTCGCCAACGCGCTGGCCACCTTGGCTGCGGCGCGTCACGTCGGTGTAGTGCCGTCCATGGGCATCGCTGCGTTGAGTGTGTTCAAAAGCGTCAAGCGCCGGATGGAAAAAGTCGCGGAAGTGCGCGGCATCACCATTTACGACGACTTCGCTCACCACCCGACGGCCATCGCCACCACCCTCGACGGCTTGCGCAAACGGATTGGCGACGCACCGTTGATCGCGATCATCGAACCGCGCTCCAACTCCATGAAGCTCGGCGCGCACCGTGACGGCTTGCCGGAAAGCGTGGTCGATGCCGATCAGGTGATTTGGTACGCGCCGGCCAACCTCGGCTGGGATCTGGCAGGCACGGCAGCGCTGTGCACCGTGCCTTCGATTGTCAGCGACACGCTGGAAGGCATCATCGAGCGCGTGAAGAGCCAGGCGCAGCCAGGCACTCACGTGGTGATCATGAGCAACGGCGGCTTCGGCGGCCTGCACGGCAAGCTCGCCGAGGCCCTGAAATGAACAACGGTCCGGACCGCATCACGCTGGCGATGACCGGCGCTTCCGGCGCCCAGTACGGCTTGCGCCTGCTGGACTGCCTGGTGCGCGAAGACCGCGAAGTGCATTTCCTGATTTCCAAGGCTGCGCAACTGGTGATGGCCACCGAAACCGACGTCACGTTGCCAGCCAAACCGCAAATGATGCAGGCCTTCCTCACCGAATACACCGGTGCTGCTGCCGGGCAGATTCGCGTCTATGGCAAGGAAGACTGGATGTCGCCGGTGGCCTCGGGCTCTGGCGCACCGGCGGCAATGGTGGTGGTGCCGTGCTCGACGGGCACCTTGTCGGCTATCGCCACCGGCGCCTGCAATAACCTGATTGAGCGGGCGGCCGACGTCACGCTCAAGGAGCGTCGGCAACTGATTCTGGTGCCCCGTGAAGCGCCGTATTCGAGCATTCATCTGGAGCACATGCTCAAGTTGTCGAACATGGGCGTGACGATATTGCCGGCGTCGCCGGGCTTTTATCATCAGCCGCAAACCATCGACGACTTGATCGACTTCGTCGTCGCGCGGATTCTCAACCTGCTGAACATTCCCCAGGACATGCTGCCGCGTTGGGGCGAGCACCATCTGACCAGCGATGAATAAGCTGCTGGTGATTTTGCTGGCCTTGCAGTTGGCCGGGTGCGCCACGGCGCGCACGCTGGATGCGGCCAAGCCTGGGGCGCCGGTGGTGTACGCCGGGACGCGGCTGGATTTGTATGCGATGAATGGCGGTTGTTGCGCGATGGATCGTTTCGGGGCGCAAGCGCCGAGTTATCCGGGTGTTGATCTGCCGGCCAGTGCGTTGCTCGACACGCTGCTGTTGCCGTTGTCGTTGCTGACGGTGATCGGCGTGAGTTTTCAGGCGACGGGGGGGTTGTAAAAAAGCAAAAGATCGCAGCCTTCGGCAGCTCCTACAGGAGATGGTATTCCCATGTAGGAGCTGCCGAAGGCTGCGATCTTTTGATCTTATTTACCCAACTTCCTCAATTCATCCGACTCGACAATCCTCACCCCATCCTGCTCCTCCAGCGCCAGACGCCACATCGCCCGCGCCAGTTGGCAGGCTTCGATGCCGTGGTATTTGCCCGGGATCAACCGCGACAAAGGGCCGGCGATTTTTTCGCCCAAGCGTGGCTCAGTGCGTTCGCCCAGCAACACTGAAGGGCGGCAAATGGTCAGCTGCGGCCAGTCCTGCGCCCGCAATGCGTGCTCCATCTCGCCTTTGACCTTGTTGTAGAAAATCGAGGATCGGCGATCGGCCCCCAGCGCACTGATCACGATCAGGTGCCGCGCACCCATCTCCCGAGCGCGCTTGGCGAAGGCCACGACCATGTCCAGATCCACCGCGCGAAACGCCTGCTCCGAGCCCGCCTGTTTGATGGTGGTGCCCAGGCAGCAGTAGGCGATGTCGACACGGCCGTTCAGCTGCGGCAGAAACACCGCCGGGTCGCCGACCGGGTTTTCAAGATGGGGATGCTTGGCCAAAGGCCGGCGTGAGGGCGCCAATACCCGGCTAATCGTAGGCTCGTTAAGCAGGCGATCAAGAAGGTGCTCACCGGTCAAACCCGTGGCTCCGGCAAGCAGCACATGCTGAGGCGTCAAGTACATAGTGTTTCTCCCTTGATACTGTTCAGCTTAGTTGTTCTTTGCGTCCTTGTTGTCAATGGAGACACTTTGTAGCGCTTTTCGTGCCTGTTGTTTACGCAAAAGCTGCCAATGCGAGAGTACGGTTTTCGGTGCCCAGATCTGTGGCTCGGAGGCTTCGAAATTGTCGGCCAGCTCCCGCTCGGCGACGGTGGCCTTGGCCAGTTTGAAGGCTTGCTCCAGGTCATCGGTCTGGTTCAGCGCCTGGGCGAACAAGGCATCACCGAAGTAGGTGAAGTTGGCCTCTTCGGAGCAGCCGAACGAAACGCGGTCGGCCCGTGAGGCGGTCATGATCAGCGTGCGCTCATCTTTGAGGGCGGGGATGAACCCGCCGGAATAGCAGGACGAAATCACGATGATCTTGTCGCGATTTTTCAGCGGGGCGAGGACGGCCGCCAGTTCATCGGCCGGCAGATCGGCCAGCTCCATGCGTGGCTGGTCGAGCACCAGTTCGTGTTCGCTGGTGCCGTGGCTGGTCAGGTAGATGAACACCAGATCTTCGGGACCGCTGCGTTCGGCCAGGGTCAATGCGGCGCGGCGCAGATTCTCCCGGGTGGCCATCGGCCGATCGCCGAGGTGGTCGCGATGGTTGACCAGGCGAATCTGGCCAAAGGCGCCGAAGCGACTGGTGAGCATGTTGGCGACGTAGTCGGACTCGCGCAGGAACACACTCTGTTTGCCATCGCCGCCGAGGGTCAGGGTGTACAGCTCAACCGCTGGCGTCGAGGCCGGTACGTTGCTCAAGGCTTCATCGAGCAGGCGCCCTTGGGCCAGCAGGCCGAGTTCGAGGGTGTCGGGCAGCAACTTGCCATCGGCATCGCGCACGCGCTGGCCATTGACCCACGTACCGCTGAGCACTGAGCCATCGGTCAGCACCAGGGTGCCGCGACCCTGATAGCTGTCGCTGTCGAACTGGCCTGTGTAGAAACTGCCATCGGCCAGGTTCAGGCGGCCCTGACCGCTGAAACGCCAATCGCTGAAGTGGCCGATGTAGTGGCTGCCGTCTGCGCCGATCAATTCGCCTTTGCCGTTGAGCGAGCCTTCCTTGAATTGGCCGAGCCAGACGTCGCCGTCGGCGTTTTCGTAGCGCCCTTTGCCGTGCAGTTGATTGTTCTTGAAACCGCCGACGTAGATATCGCCGTCGGCGCTGTTGAATGTTCCCTTGCCTTCGAGCTGACCGTCGACGAAATGCCCGCTGAACTGGTTGCCGCTGGCGTCACCGCGCTGGCCTTCACCGTTGGGTTTGCCGTGGGCGAACTGGCCTTGGTAGGCGCTGCCGTCTTCGAGTTCAAGGCGACCGAGCCCGGAAAATTGATCGGACTTGAATTCGCCGCGGTAGGTCATGCCGTTTTCTTTGAGGGTGCCTTCGCCGTCGCGACGGCCGAGTTTGAAACCGCCGTTGTAACTGCTGCCATTGGTGGTCAGGGTGCCTTGACCGTCGAACAGCCCCTGATTGAATTGCCCGCGAAAGACCTCGCCATTGCTCCCGTGCCATTCACCCTGGCCGTGCCATTGGCCTTTGTCGAACTGACCGGCGTACCAGCTGCCGTTCGGGTAGTCGATCCGGCCCTGGCCTTGCAGCAACCCATCAACCATGTCGCCACGATAGCGTCCGCCGTCCGGCAGGCGGGCGTCAGGGGGCAGCAGCGATTCGCCGTCACCGCAAGCGGTGAGCATCAGGGTCAAGGCAATGAGTGCAAGTGAGCGCATAGCGGGTTCCGGGCAATTAGGCGACCGAGTATGCCGCAGCTATGTGTCCATATACAGCCGATAGAAAAGCTGGGAGCGCGAAACAGCGTGAGCTGCTTCGCATCCGGGAAGGTTTACACGAAGCAGAGTGACAACGGTTCGGCGATATACGCCGGTTTGTCCGAGCCTTCGATTTCCAGGGTGGCGGTGGCCTTGAGCAGCCATTGGCCGGGTTTTTTCTCGGTGACTTCGGTCAGGTCGACCTTGAGGCGCACTTTGGAATTGACCTTGACCGGCTGAATGAAGCGCACGCTGTCCAGGCCATAGTTGACCACCATTTTCAGGCCTTCAGGCAGGACGAGAATGTCTTCCATCAGTTTTGGAATCAGCGACAGCGACAGGAAACCGTGGGCAATGGTGCTGCCAAATGGCGTTTGCGCGGCTTTGACCGGGTCGACATGGATGAACTGATAATCCCCTGTGGCTTCGGCGAACAGGTTGATACGCTCCTGATCGATAGTGAGCCATTCGGAACGTCCAAGTTCCTTGCCGACATAATCATTGAGCTCTGCAACTGGAACATAGGGCATTGAGACTCTCCTTGGGTTCATCGGTTTTATAGTTGTGATTGGCTGGAGATTTGACCTCCCGGATTACCACTTTAGATCAACATGGCAAATTGCTCCGGTCAACCGACCATGCTTTTGGCGAATGCCGATGTATACGGCAGGCATGCTTATAATGCCCGGGCCAATGCGGGTGATGGATGAGCGGGAGATGAAAGATGTTGTTACGTGGCCTGACCTGGCTGGTGCTGTTCCAATTGCTCGGCACCGCGATCAACCATTTGTTTTTGCCATTCCTGCCGGGGCCGATCATCGGCCTGCTGTTGTTGCTGGTGTTCCTGATCAGCCGCGGGCAGGTGGGTGAGCCGCTGAACCTGGCGGCCAGCAGTCTGTTGCGCTACCTGCCCTTGTTGCTGGTGCCGCCGGCCGTGGGCGTGATGGTGTATGCCACCGACATTGCCGCGGACTTCTGGGCCATTGTGGGCGCGCTGTTTTTGTCGCTGCTGCTGTCGATGGCCTTTGCGGGTGTGCTGATGCAGCGTCTGGTCAAACGCCACGTTCATCCTGAGGACGGCCAATGATCTTCGACTGGCACGGCGCCTGGGCGTCGGTAATTCATCATCCGCTGTTCGGCATCGGCATCACCCTCGGTGCCTATCAGCTTGTGCTGGCGGCGTACGAGAAAACCCGCTGGATCTTTTTGCAACCGGTGCTGGTCTCCATGTTGCTGGTAATCGGTGTGTTGGTGGGCTGCGGCCTGACCTATGCCGAGTACCGTAAGAGCACCGAGATCCTCAGCATCCTGCTCGGTCCGGCGACAGTCGCGCTGGCGGTGCCGCTTTACCTCAATCTGCGGCGGATTCGGCAGTTGTTCTGGCCGATTTTTACTACGCTGGTGATAGGCGGAGTGCTCGCCACGGTTCTGGGCGTGCTGTTGGGGTGGTGGTTTGGTGCCGAGCACATGATCCTGATGACCATGGCACCGAAGTCGGTCACCTCGCCGATTGCCATGCTGGTGGCCGAGCAGATTGGTGGTGTCGCGGCGTTGGCAGCGGTGTTCGTGTTGATCACCGGTGTGATCGGCGCGATCTTTGGCCCGAGTCTGCTGACCCGTCTCGGTGTCCACAGCCCTGAAGCCCGGGGCATGGCGCTGGGCATGACCGCCCATGCGGTCGGCACGGCGGTGGCAATGCAGGAAAGTGAAGAATGTGGCGCCTTCGCGGCGCTGGCGATGAGTTTGATGGGCGTGGCCACGGCGGTGTTGCTGCCGTTGGCGGTGTCGATGGTGGTGTAAAGGAAATGTCTATGAACCTGCCGCTTTTCCCGCTGAACACAGTGCTGTTTCCCGGTTGCATCCTCGACTTGCAGATTTTCGAGGCGCGCTACCTGGACATGATCGGACGCTGCATGAAACAGGGCGGCGGCTTCGGTGTGGTGTGCATTCTTGATGGCGAAGAAGTCGGTATCGCCCCGGCTGGGTACGCATTGGTGGGCTGTGAAGCGCTGATCACTGATTTCAAGACCCAGGATAATGGTCTGCTGGGGATTCGGGTTCAGGGCGCTCGGCGCTTCAACGTAGTGAGTACCGAGTTGCAGCGTGACCAGTTGATTCTGGCTGAGGTCGAATGGTTGGACGAGGAACCAGAACAGCCGCTACAAGACGAAGACGACGATCTGGTGGCATTGCTCAAGGCTTTGGCGGAACACCCGATGGTCGAAGCGCTGAACATGGGCACCGAAGCCACCGGCCAACAGTCGCTGGCCAATCAGTTGGCTTACCTGTTGCCCTTCGCCGAACTGGACAAGATCGACCTGCTGCAACTTGATGATCCGCAACAACGGTTGGATGCGATACAAGCGTTGCTGGATGAGTTGCAGGGCGAGTTGTTTGCCTGAGCAGTATTTGGCAAACATTCGGCAGGTTCGCCAGCATTGCGTGTCGATGCTGACTCCTCTAGGTTGAGGTTGCTCACATGAAGTGGGCCATTTCAATGTCTAAAAGGATTTAATGCCATGACCATCTACTTACACGAACGCTCCGCTTGGGAAGCCGCTGCGGTGGGTTACCTGCTCAAACAGGCCAGCCTCGGTCAGTCTTTTGAAGACACCGCTGCAACAGCGTGCCAATTGGCAGATGCACTGATTCTGGAAAAGCGTAAGCGTCAGTGGAGCTCCAACTAAGTTCAAATAACAAAAACCCCAACGTTCAGTTGGGGTTTTTGTTTGGCATCGGAACCGAGCTGCGCAGTGCTTAATAGGCATACCGCAACATCGTGTGCGGTAAATGCCGCAATACGAAGAACCCGAACAGCGCCACCAGGGACGGTAAAATCAGCCACCAGATTTTCGGCGGCATGGGGTTGAGCGGTGCCTTGCGCTGACTCAGCCACAGGCTGGCCGCGCAGACGCACGACGCCAGCATTGCGCCGGCCAGGACATCGGTCGGCCAATGGGCGCCCAAGTACACCCGCGACAAGGCAATCGCCATCGCCGGCAAGCACGCCACCAGCAACCAGGTCAGGCGCATCCGTGGCGGTTGCCCGCGACCGGCCAGCACGGCAAGGGTGAGGAACAGTGCAAATGAGCCGGAGGCATGCCCGCTGGGCATGCTGTAGCTGGTCAGCGGGTCGCTCAACACTTCCGGACGCACGCGGGCGAAGAAATTTTTCGTGGCCGTGTTGGCCAGTGCGGTAAAGAGCAGTGTGCCAATGGCGAAGGCTGCCGGACGCCATTGCCGGGTGATCAGCAACAGCGCGACCAGCAAGCTGCTGAACAGCAGCATGTTGCGGAACTCGCCGATCAGCGTGAGGACCACGGCCACTTCATCCAGCGCGGGCTTGCGATGTTCCTGCACCAGCGTCATCACACCTTGATCCAGTGCGGTCAGGTGCGGATAGCCGATGAACAGTCCACCGAGAATCAGCAAGCTCATCGCACTAATGAACACCGTGGCGTTGCGGTGTCGGCGCAGGCTGCTGGTCGCACTCAAGCCGACCATCACCGCAATGCTGCCGGCCACGATCCCGGCCTGCGGCCAGAAGCCTTCGGGCAGTGGCAAGCGGATAGCTGCACCCGTGGCCCAGCCCGGCAACAAGTACGCTACCGACCATCCCGCACCCGCCAACAGGCTGACGGCGAAGAACCGTGGGAAGGGCATGTCGAACATGCCGGCCACCATGGGCAGCATAGGGCGCAATGGGCCGATAAAGCGTCCGACCAGCAGGCTGGCGATGCCGTAGCGCTGGAAGTACGACTCGGCGCCGGCGATCCATTCCGGGTGATGGCGCAAACCCGGCAGACGCCGGATGTTCTGATGGAAGTGGCGGCCGAGAAAGTACGACACCACGTCCCCCAGCACCCCGGCGACGAAGCCCAGCAACAGCGTTTCACTCAGTGACAGCGCGCCACTGCCGGCCAGCACGGCGACGGCGAACAGCAAAACCGTGCCGGGCACGATCAGGCCGGCAATCGCCAGGCATTCGACAAAGGCCACGATGAACACCGCCGCCGCCAGCCATTGCGGGTTGACCGTCAACCAACCGGTCACGCTATCGAGCCATTGGCCCATAAAAACCACTCCACTTTTTCATTGGTGACCCCGGTAGGAGCTGCCGCAGGCTGCGATCTCTTGATCTTTGAAAGGCAAAAGATCGCAGCCTGCGGCAGCTCCTACAGGGGTTTTGTTCACAGCAAAATGTAATCGCGACCTTCGACCTGCCCCCGTCGAAGCGGGTTCCGCGTGCAATGAGCCGCGTACGCCGCATCGACAAAGCGATACATCAAGTGTTCATCGCGCCCATGGGGGATGCCCAGGCGCGTGGTCTGGATGATGTGGGCGGGTGTCTGGCCGACGTCTTCCACCAACAACACCTCATGGTCGAAACGCTTGGCGTCCCACACCGGCACCTTCAAACCCAGAGATTTACACAGCAACGTCTGGCCGGCGCAGAGTTTTTGCGACGGGCGAGGGCGGCCCTGGGCGTCGGGATTATTCAGCAGCATCTGCGCCAGGCTCGACGGCCCGCTGACTTCGTCCACCCACGGATAGGCCGATTTGATCAGCACCGCATTACCCGGGCCTTGTGCGCTGAAGTTCAAGGAGTCGCCGCCGCGGGCGTAATACATATAGATGTGTCCGCCATCCAGAAACAAAGCCTTACGTTTTTCCGTGTAACCGAGGGAGGCGTGGCTGCCTTTTTCGGCGCAGTAATAGGCTTCAGTCTCGATGATGCGGGCGCTGAGCCACAGATCGCCCACCCGATGACGAATCACTTTGCCCAGCAGATCCTTCGCCAGAATTTGCGCATCGCGGTCGAAAAACGCGTCCGCAAGGCCCGTGGGCAGGCTCGTGGCAGACGTTCGGGCAGTCAGATTGGACATGATGAACGATGTTTATCAGGGCTGATTGAGTCGTGATGATAACAATTTGCAGCTTAATCCCGGCTGAACGTCGGCAAATTGCCTTCCATTTCGACCATCCGCCCGTCACCGCTGTTAGTCGGGAGGCACGACAGCTATAATCTGCCGCTTTACTCTTTACCAAGACCTTAGAAAAGACCACGCCCAGACCATGACTGAGTCCGTTCTTGACTACATGACCCGCTTGGGTCGCGCCGCCCGCGAAGCTTCGCGCGTGATTGGCCGCGCCAGCACTGCGCAGAAAAACCGCGCCCTGCAGGCTGCCGCCAACGCGTTGGACGCCGCCCGCGCCGAGCTGACCGCAGCCAATGAACAGGACCTGGCCGCCGGTCGCGCCAATGGTCTGGAGCCGGCGCTGCTTGAGCGTCTGGCGCTGACCCCGGCGCGTATCGACGGCATGATCGTTGGTTTGCGCCAAGTGGCTGCGCTGCCGGACCCGGTTGGCGCGATCCGTGACATGAGTTTCCGTCCGTCGGGCATTCAGGTCGGCAAGATGCGCGTGCCCTTGGGCGTGATCGGGATCATCTACGAGTCCCGTCCGAACGTGACCATCGATGCCGCGAGCCTGTGCCTGAAGTCCGGTAACGCGACCATCCTGCGTGGCGGCTCCGAGGCGATTCACTCCAATCGGGCCATCGCGGCCTGTATTCAACGCGGTCTGGCCGAGGCTGATCTGCCGGCGGCTGTTGTGCAAGTGGTCGAAACCACCGACCGTGCCGCCGTTGGCGCGCTGATTACCATGCCTGAATACGTCGATGTCATCGTGCCGCGCGGCGGCCGTGGCCTGATCGAGCGCGTCAGCCGTGACGCCCGCGTGCCGGTGATCAAGCACCTGGACGGCATCTGCCACGTATACGTGAGTGAGCACGCCGACCTGGCGAAAGCCCAGCGCATCGCGTTCAACGCCAAGACTTATCGTTATGGCATCTGCGGTGCCATGGAAACCTTGCTGGTCGATCAAACCGTTGCCAAAGATTTCCTGCCGTCGATGGCCGCTCAGTTCCGCGAAAAAGGCGTTGAGCTGCGCGGCTGCGAGCGTACCCGGGCAATTATCGATGCGGTACCGGCCAGCGAAGAAGACTGGAGCACCGAGTACCTGGATGCCATTTTGTCGATCCGCGTGGTCGACGGGCTGGGCGAGGCCATCGAGCACATCAACCATTACGGCTCGCACCACACCGATTCGATTGTCAGCGAACACCAGGGCGACACCCGGCGTTTCGTGGCTGAAGTCGATTCGTCGTCGGTGATGATCAACACCCCGACCTGCTTCGCCGATGGCTTTGAATACGGATTGGGTGCGGAGATCGGCATTTCTACTGATAAGCTGCACGCCCGCGGCCCGGTCGGCCTCGAAGGTCTGACCTGCGAGAAGTACATCGTGGTCGGTGATGGCCAGTTGCGCGGACAGGAGCCGGTCTGACTTGGGCGACCTCGACCCGTCAGCCCCGTTGACTGCCAGCGAGCCCGTACCTCGGCGCATTGGTGTACTGGGCGGAACCTTCGATCCGGTGCACATCGGCCATTTGCGTGGTGCGCTGGAAGTCGCCGAAACCCTGGCGCTCGATGAGCTGCGCCTGACACCCAGTGCCAGGCCGCCTCATCGGGATACGCCGCAGGTTTCGGCGCAAGACCGTCTGGCGATGGTCGAGTGCGCGGTGGCCGGTGTGGCGCCGTTGGTGGTGGACGCCCGCGAATTGCAGCGGGACAAACCGTCCTACACCATTGATACCCTGGAACTGATGCGCGCCGAACTGGCCGTGTCCGACCAGGTTTTTCTGCTTTTGGGCTGGGACGCTTTTTGCGGCCTGCCCACTTGGCACCGCTGGGAAGAGTTGCTCCAGCATTGCCATATCCTGGTGTTGCAACGCCCGGATGCCGACAGCGAACCGCCGGATGCCTTGCGCAACCTGCTGGCAGCGCGCTCGGTGAGCGACCCGCTGGCCCTCAAAGGGCCGAGCGGACAGATTGCATTCGTCTGGCAGACACCGCTCGCGGTATCCGCCACCCAGATCCGTCAACTGCTGGCCAGCGGTAAGTCGGTACGTTTCCTGGTGCCCGACGCGGTCCTGGCCTACATCGATGCGCACGGTCTCTACCGTGCGTCGAACTGAATAGGAGTGCTTCAAGGCACGTGGCAACAACGTGTACCGAAGCCCCGAACATACGAGCAAAACGAGTTTTATATGACGAGCAACAACGAAAGCAAAGTAAAACGCAAAGGCACGTTCAAGAGTGCTCCGCTGCCTGAGAAAGTCCTCGCTGCCGAGCCGCCTAAAGGTGACGAGCTGGTCAAGATCGCCGTAGCCGCCCTGGAAGACGTCAAGGCCCAGGACGTTCTGGTCATCGACGTTCGCGACAAGCAGAGCATCACCGACTTCATGATCATCGCGACCGGTACCTCCAACCGCCAGATCGGCGCGATGCTGGACAAGGTTCGCGAAGCCGTCAAAGCCCTGGGCATCAAGCCTCTGGGTGAAGAAGGCAAGGGCGACAGCGACTGGGTGTTGCTGGACATGGACGACGTGATCGTTCACATGATGACTTCCAACGCCCGTCAGTTCTACGACCTGGAGCGCCTGTGGAAAGGTGCCGAGCAGAGCCGTGCCGCCGACGGCAAACACCACAGCCCTGAAGTTGGTCACGAGCATTTCAACAAGCTCAACAAAGACCAGGAATAAGGAACGGCTGTGCGACTGCGACTGATCGCCGTCGGTTCTCGCATGCCCAAGTGGGTGGAAGAAGGCTGGCACGAATATGCCAAGCGTCTTCCGTCCGAGCTGGCGCTGGAACTGGTGGAAATTCCGCTCAACACCCGCGGCAAGAACGCCGACGTGGCGCGCTTTATCCGTCAGGAAGGCGAAGCCATGCTGGCCAAGGTCGGGCCGAACGAGCGTGTCGTCACCCTCGAAGTTCACGGCAAGCCCTGGAGTACCGAGCAACTGGCGGTCGAACTCGATCGCTGGCGGCTGGACTCGCGCACCGTCAACTTCATGGTCGGCGGCCCCGAGGGGCTGGCGCCGGAAGTCTGTGCCCGTGCCGATCAGCGTTGGTCGCTCTCGCCGTTGACGTTGCCGCACCCGTTGGTGCGAATCCTGATCGGCGAACAGCTGTATCGTGCCTGGACAGTCCTGTCCGGCCACCCTTACCACAAGTAGTTCTGCCCTCATGCCTCAGCCGATCCGCATCAAGGACCACGAAAAAGACGCCCGTCTGGTGCGTGGCCGCGTCGTGTTCGGGGCAATTGCGGTGGTGGCGCTGATCGGCGTGCTGATCGCGCGTTTGTATTTCCTGCAGGTGATCCAGTACGAGTATCACTCGACCCTGTCGGAAAACAACCGCGTCCATGTGCAGCCGATTCCGCCGACCCGTGGCTTGATTTTCGACCGTAACGGCGTGGTGATCGCCGACAACCGGCCGAGTTTCAGCCTGAGCATGACTCGCGAACGGTCCGGCGACTGGCAGCAAGTGCTCGACGTCATCGTTGAAGTGCTGGAGATGACGCCCGAGGACCGGGTGATTTTCGAGAAGCGCATGCGTCAGGGGCGCCGGCCGTTCGAGCCGGTGCCGATCCTGTTTGAGCTGACCGAAGAACAGATCGCCCGGATCGCCGTTAACCAGTTCCGCCTGCCAGGTGTGGAAGTGGTTGCGCAGCTGGTTCGCCACTATCCGCAGGGCGCGCATTTCGCGCACTCGGTGGGTTACATGGGGCGGATCAACGAGAAAGAGCTCAAGACCCTCGATCCGGTCAATTACAGCGGCACCCACCACATCGGCAAAACCGGTATCGAGCGCTTCTACGAGCCCGAACTGCACGGCCAGGTGGGTTACGAGGAAGTGGAAACCAACGCTCGCGGCCGCGTTTTGCGGGTGCTCAAGCGTACCGATCCGATTCCCGGCAAGGACATCGTTCTGAGCCTGGACATCAAATTGCAGGAAGCCGCCGAAGCCGCACTCGGCGGGCGTCGCGGCGCTGTCGTGGCACTGGACCCGAAAACCGGTGAAGTGCTGGCGATGGTTAGCCAGCCGAGTTTCGATCCGAACCTGTTCGTCACTGGCATCAGCTTCAAGGCTTATTCCGAGCTGCGCGATTCCATCGACCGACCGCTGTTCAACCGCGTGCTGCGCGGCCTGTATCCGCCGGGTTCGACGATCAAGCCGGCGGTGGCGATTGCCGGTCTGGACGCGGGCGTGGTGACAGCTTCGTCCCGGGTGTTCGACCCGGGCTACTACATGCTGCCCAACTACGATCACAAGTATCGCAACTGGAACCGTACCGGCGACGGTTTCGTCGACCTCGATACGGCGATCATGCGGTCCAACGACACCTACTTCTATGACCTGGCGCATAAGCTGGGGATCGATCGGCTGTCGGCCTACATGACCAAGTTCGGCATCGGCCAGAAGGTTTCCCTGGATATGTTCGAAGAGTCGCCAGGCCTGATGCCGACGCGAGAGTGGAAGCGTGCAACACGTCGTCAGGCGTGGTTCCCGGGGGAGACGCTGATTCTCGGGATCGGTCAGGGCTACATGCAGTCGACGCCGTTGCAACTGGCCCAGGCCACTGCGCTGGTGGCCAACAAAGGGATCTGGAACCGTCCGCACCTGGCCAAGACCATCGAAGGCGAGAAGCCGGTGGATCATAACCCGATGCCGGACATCATCCTGCGCGACCCGGCGGACTGGACCCGAGTGAACCATGGCATGCAGCAGGTTATGCACGGTGCCCGAGGGACTGCACGCAAGGCCTCGATTGGTGCGCAATACCGCATTGCCGGCAAAAGTGGTACGGCTCAGGTGGTCGCGATCAAGCAGGGCGAGAAATACGACCGCTCCAAGGTTCAGGAACGCCATCGCGACCACGCTTTGTTCGTTGGCTTCGCACCGGCCGACGATCCGAAAATCGTGGTCTCGGTGATGGTCGAGAACGGTGAGTCGGGCTCTGGCGTGGCTGCACCGGTCGTACGTCAGATCATGGATGCGTGGCTGCTGGATCAGGACGGCCACCTCAAAGCCGAGTACGCCAACCCTATCAGTGCAGAGGCTACTGCCCGTGATGAATAATTTTGATCGCATGCTCTCCAGCGAGGATGTGATGCGGCGTCGCGCGACGCTGTTGCAACGCCTGCACATCGACGGACCGCTGCTGATTCTGCTGCTGACGCTCGCCGCTGGCAGCCTGTTCGTGCTGTATTCGGCCAGTGGCAAGAGCTGGGATCTGCTGGCCAAACAAGCCACTTCGTTCGGTATTGGCCTGGTGTCGATGATCGTCATCGCCCAGTTCGAACCCCGTTTCATGGCCCGTTGGGTACCGGTCGGGTATGTGATCGGCGTGCTGTTGTTGATAGTGGTGGATGTGATGGGCCACAACGCCATGGGCGCCACGCGCTGGATCAACATCCCCGGTGTCATCCGCTTCCAGCCATCGGAGTTCATGAAGATCCTGATGCCGGCGACTATCGCCTGGTACCTGTCCAAACGCACGCTGCCGCCGCAACTCAAGCATGTGGGCATCAGTCTGCTGTTGATCGGTGTTCCGTTCATATTGATCGTGCGCCAACCGGACCTCGGCACGTCACTGTTGATTCTGGCCGGTGGCGCCTTCGTGCTGTTCATGGGGGGGCTGCGCTGGCGCTGGATCCTCAGCGTGCTCGCCGCCGCTGTGCCGGTGTCTGTCGCCATGTGGTACTTCGTCATGCACGATTACCAAAAGCAGCGAGTCCTGACGTTCCTCGATCCGGAGAGCGACCCGCTGGGCACAGGCTGGAACATCATTCAGTCGAAGGCCGCCATCGGTTCCGGCGGCGTGTTCGGCAAGGGCTGGCTCCTGGGGACCCAGTCGCACCTGGACTTCCTCCCGGAAAGCCACACCGACTTCATTATTGCGGTGATGGGTGAAGAGTTCGGCCTGGTGGGCATTTGCGCCCTGTTGCTGATCTATCTGCTGTTGATCGGGCGCGGGCTGGTGATTACCGCCCAGGCCCAGACATTGTTTGGCAAATTGCTGGCCGGCGCGTTGACCATGACGTTTTTTGTTTATGTTTTCGTCAATATCGGTATGGTCAGCGGCTTGTTGCCGGTGGTGGGGGTGCCGTTGCCGTTCATTAGCTACGGAGGAACTTCGCTGGTGACGCTGCTGTCAGCGTTTGGGGTTTTGATGTCGATCCATACCCATCGTAAGTGGATCGCGCAGGTTTGAATAAGGTGAAGAGTTCAATGCAAGTAATGCGTGGCTGGGCGACTCGATATGCGCCGTGGGTCGGCCTGGTAAGCATCCTTGGCACTGCGCAGGACGCGTTGGCCGGCGATTACGAAGGCTCACCGCAAGTGGCCGAGTTCGTCGGAGAAATGACCCGCGACTACGGTTTCGCCGGTGAACAGTTGATGGGCGTGTTCCGCGAAGCCGAGCGCAAACAGTCGATCCTGGACGCCATTTCGAAACCCGCCGAGCGGGTCAAACAGTGGAACGAATACCGCCCGATGTTCATCACCGATGCGCGCATCGCCCGCGGCGTGGACTTCTGGCGTCAGCACGAAGCTGTTCTGGCGCGGGCTGAGCAGGAATACGGCGTACCGGCCCAGGTGATTGTCTCGATCATCGGCGTTGAGACCTTTTTCGGCCGCAATACCGGCAATTTCCGGGTAATCGATGCCTTGTCGACCCTGGGTTTCGACTATCCTCCCCGTGCCGAATTTTTCCGCAAGGAGCTGCGTGAGTTCCTGCTGCTGGCCCGTGAAGAACAGGTCGACCCGTTGACCCTCAAAGGCTCTTACGCCGGGGCGATGGGGCTGCCGCAGTTCATGCCCAGCAGCTTTCGCGCCTATGCGGTGGATTTCGACGGCGACGGCCACATCAATATCTGGAACAACCCGGACGATGCCATCGGTAGCGTCGCCAGCTACTTCAAGCGTCATGGCTGGGTCGCCGGCGAACCGGTGGTCAGTCGTGCCGATGTGCGGGGCGATCAGGTGGATGAAGGTTTGACCACCGGCATCGAGCCGACTAAAACCGTTGGAGAGTTGCGGGCCTTGGGCTGGTCAAGTCATGATGCGCTGCGCGATGATATGCCGGTTACCGCCTTCCGACTGGAAGGCGACAATGGCCCCGAGTACTGGATGGGCCTGAAGAATTTTTATGCGATCACGCGTTATAACCGCAGCGTGATGTACGCCATGGCCGTACATCAACTGTCTGAACAGCTGGTCCAAGCACGGGGCGTCAAGTAATGCGGGCATGGCCTATGAATAAACCCCTGAAGCTGATGGCATTTGCCGCGCTGGCAGTGCTGGTCGCCAGTTGTTCGACCAGCCGCACTCCGGCGCAGAAGTCTTCCACTGCCGTGCGCTCGACGCCGGGGCTGGACATCAACCGCGCTCACAAGGATGGCGCGCCGTGGTGGGACGTCGATGTGTCGCGCATCCCGGACGCCACGCCGACCCTGCACACCGGCCCGTACAAGGCCGCCCCGTACTCGGTACTGGGCAAAACCTACTTTCCGCTGCAAGAGTCCAAGACCTACGTGCAATCGGGCACGGCGTCCTGGTACGGCACCAAGTTCCATGGTCAGAACACCGCCAACGGCGAAGTCTATGACCTGTACGGCATGAGTGCCGCACACAAGACCTTACCGCTGCCGAGTTACGTTCGGGTGACCAACCTGGACAACAACAAGACCGTGATCCTGCGGGTCAACGATCGTGGGCCGTTCTACTCGGACCGCATCATCGATTTGTCATACGCCGCCGCCAAGAAGCTCGGCTATGCCGAAACCGGTACCGCGCGGGTCAAGGTCGAAGGCATCGATCCGCAGCAATGGTGGGCCGCCAAAGGCCGTCCGGCGCCTTTAATGCTCAACGAGCCGCAAGTCGCGCAGAATAGCGCGCCGGTTATTACGGCTTCGGCCGGCACCGTCGAACAATGGACACCTCCGCCGCAGCAACACGCCGCCGCCGTCGTCCCTGTTCAACTTGCCGACGCAAAAAAAAACGCTTCTGCACCAGCGTCTGGCCAGTATCTGCAGGTGGGCGCGTTCGCCAACCCGGACGCTGCCGAACTGCTGAGGTCGAAGCTCAGCGGGATGGTGAGCGCTCCGGTGTTCATCAGCTCGATCGTGCGCAATCAGCAGACCCTGCATCGGGTGCGCCTGGGGCCGATCGGTTCGCCGGGTGAAATCCAGCAGGTGCAGAACAGTGTGCGGCTGGCCAATCTCGGTTCGCCAAGCGTTGTGACTGAGTAATACGTAAGACTTGATTGACGGTTCATCTGCGGTTTTGGGGGGTGAACCAGGTTGTTGGCTCGTTGAAGAACAAAAGCCCGGCAAAGGGTGGCTGGAGTGAGCAACTGAACACGCGATAACCCGTTAGAAGGTTATTTGATTAGTTTTGCCTTCGGGCAGTTTCCATTAGCGATTTCGAGAGACGGATGAACATCACCACCTTTGCCAAACGCCTGTTCCTGCTAGTCCCGCTGCTCCTCTCGCCAGCCGCTTTCGCGGTCGAGATGATGCCGTCGCCACCACAATTGGCCGCCAAGGCCTACGTGCTCATGGACGCCAGCAGCGGCAACGTGCTGGTCGAAAACAATGGTGACCAGCGTCTGCCGCCTGCCAGCCTGACCAAGCTGATGACCGCGTACATTGCGACGCTGGAAATCCGTCGTGGCCAGATCGGCGAAAACGATCCGGTTACCGTCAGCGAAAACGCCTGGCGTACCGGTGGTTCGCGGATGTTCATCAAGGTTGGTTCGCAGGTGACTGTCAGCGACCTGCTGCACGGCATCATCATTCAGTCGGGCAACGACGCCAGTGTTGCGCTCTCCGAGCACATCGCCGGCAGCGAAGACGCCTTCGCCGACATGATGAACAAAACCGTTGGCGACCTGGGCATGACCAACAGCCACTTCATGAACCCGACCGGCCTGCCGAACCCAGAGCACTATTCGTCGGCGCACGACATGGCTGTGCTGGCTCGCGCGATCATCCACGAAGACCCGGCTCACTATGCGATCTACTCGCAGAAAGAGTTCTTCTGGAACGGCATCAAGCAACCGAACCGCAACCTGCTGCTGTGGCGTGACAAGACCGTCGACGGTCTGAAAACCGGTCACACCGACGAAGCGGGCTACTGCATGGTGTCCTCGGCCGTGCGTGATGGCATGCGTCTGATCGCCGTGGTGTTCGGCACTAACAGCGAAGTGGCTCGCGCCGCCGAGACCCAGAAGCTGCTGACCTACGGTTTCCGTTTCTTCGAAACCCAGACCTTCTATCAGAAAGGCGCCGAGCTGGCTCAGGCCCCTGTCTGGAAAGGCTCCACCAATCAAGTCAAGGCCGGCCTGGCGCAAGACCTGACCATGACCCTGCCTAAAGGCCAGCTGAAAAAGCTTGCTGCCAGCATGACCATGAACCCGCAACTGGTTGCGCCAATCGCCAAGGGCGACGTGATCGGTAAAGTCGAAGTCAAACTGGACGACAAGGTGGTGCACAGCGCCGACCTGATCGCTCTGGACGGCGTCGAAGAGGGTGGTATCTTCCGTCGCATGTGGGATAGCATCCGTCTATTCTTCTACGGCTTGTTCAACTGATAGTGTGCACCTGCAAAGCCCCGCGCTGATCCGGCGCGGGGCTTTGCCGTCGCCACGGCTTACGCTTACGAGGCCGTTACGCCATGACCGATACCGAAGTAAAGGCGCCTAAGATCGAATTCCCTGCCACCGATTACCCGGTTAAGGTGATCAGCGACACGGGTGTGGGCAACAAGGACAAGATCATCGACATCGTCCGCAAGCACGCCAAGATCAATGATGAGCGTGTGGACGAGCGTCAAAGCAGCAACGGCAAATACACCACTATTCAGTTGCACATCGTCGCGACCGACCAGGACCAGCTGTACAACATCAACAGCGAACTGCGGGCCACCGGTTTCGTGCACATGGTGCTGTGATGTCCGGCACGCTGGGCTTTCGCGAGCTCGGCCAGATGGCTTACGAGCCGGTCTGGCATGCCATGCAACGCTTCACCAACGAACGCGGCAGCGATGCACCCGATGAGATCTGGCTGGTCGAACACCCGCCAGTCTTCACCCAAGGTCAGGCCGGCAAGGCCGAGCACTTGTTGCTGCCGGGAGATATCCCGGTGGTGCAAGTCGACCGAGGCGGGCAGGTCACGTATCACGGCCCCGGGCAATTGGTGGCTTACCTGCTGCTGGATGTGCGCAAGCTGGGTTTCGGTGTACGCGACCTGGTCAGCCGCATGGAGTCATGCCTGATCGAGCTGCTCGCCAGCTACGGCGTGACGGCGGCAGCCAAGCCGGATGCACCGGGTGTTTATGTCGACGGTGCGAAAATCGCGTCCCTGGGTCTGCGGATCCGCCACGGTTGTTCCTTTCATGGCCTGGCCCTGAACGTGGACATGAACCTGGAACCGTTTCGACGGATTAATCCCTGCGGCTACGCCGGGCTGGCGATGACCCAGCTGAGCGATCACGCAGGATCGATTGAATTTGCCGAGGTAAGTGCCCGGCTGCGCGCGCAGCCGGGCACTTACCTCGGCAAATTCAATCGATCC
>Ga0247819_10000294_pt1 | contig 30921 bp, 29 predicted proteins | sample 13C_Xylose_Day6_FD_193428 | JGI IMG/M metagenome (GOLD analysis project Ga0247819, IMG submission 193428) | Soil microbial communities from agricultural site in Penn Yan, New York, United States - 13C_Xylose_Day6 | ecosystem: Environmental > Terrestrial > Soil > Agricultural land | place: USA... | reverse complement strand
AAAGATATACTATATGGCTTCAAAATAATACAATTTACGCGAATTCCATTAATTTTTGCGAAATGAATCGTCAGGGAGAGTTTCAGGGCGGCGTTTCTTGCCTATATCTTCGTCCGCTGGCGCGAAGATTCGAAAAGCGGGATGAAACGTGAAGAAATCACTGAAGGCGGCACTCGTAACCGGTGGCGCCAAACGGATCGGCAAGGCTATAGTTGAAGACCTCGCGGCGCACGGCTTCGCGGTCGCAATCCACGCCAATGGCTCGCTCGATGAGGCGGAGGCGCTTGCGGCTTCGCTTGTCAAAACCGGGGTCGCAGCCGTTGCCGTGAAGGCGGACCTTACCGACACACAGGAAACCTTGGCGCTGATGGCGCAAGCCAACGAAGCGCTCGGACCGATCGACCTGATCGTCAACAATGCCTCGCTGTTCAAGAAGGATAGCCTCGACGCTTTCGACGAAGCCGTCTGGGACCGGCATTTCGCCCTGCATGTAAAAGCACCCTCCCTGCTCGCCCGCGATTTTGCCCGCCAGCTGCCACGCGGCGTCTCCGGCCTCGTCGTCAATGTGATCGACCAGCGCGTCTGGTCTCCAAACCCGCGTTTTTATTCCTATATGTTGTCCAAGTCCGCACTGTGGACGGCAACACAAACGATGGCTCAGGCACTTGCGCCGGATATTCGCGTCAACGGCATCGGCCCCGGGCCGACACTGCCGAACGAGCGGCAGGATCCTCGCGATTTCCAGGCTCAGGTCGATGCGGTGATCCTCAAGCGCGGTCCGGCGCTCGGCGAATTCGGGCGGACGATCCGATTCCTTTTCGACACGCCGTCGATTACCGGACAGATGATCGCGCTGGATGGCGGCCAGCACCTCGCCTGGGAAACGCCTGATATCAGGGAGATAGTGGAATGAACGGACGCGTGCCGACTGACGGCGGCATCCTTTATGACGGCAATGACATCGAAGACGACGACGACCTGATCGAGGCGCCTGAAGGCGTGCCCGCAGGCCCGGCGATCGAGTGGGCGGAGAATCGCAACGAGGTCGTGGGCCTCAAGGGCGCCGAACTGATCCAGGCCTTCGTCAAGCGGCTGCCGAACGGCCCTGGCGTCTATCGCATGTTCAATGAGGCCGGCGACGTCCTTTATGTCGGCAAGGCACGCAGCCTGAAGAAGCGCGTCGGCAACTACGCCCAGGGGCGCGGCCACTCCAACCGTATTTCGCGGATGATTCGCGAAACGGCGAACATGGAGTTCGTCACCACCCGCACGGAGATCGAGGCGCTTCTGCTTGAAGCCAACCTGATCAAGCGGCTCCGGCCGCGTTTCAACGTGCTTCTGCGCGACGACAAGTCCTTTCCCTATATTCTGGTCACCGGCGACAGCCGTGCGCCCGCCCTTTACAAACATCGCGGCGCACGCAGCCGAAAGGGCGATTATTTCGGCCCCTTCGCATCGGCGGGCGCCGTCGGACGCACGATCAACTCGCTGCAGCGCGCCTTTCTGTTGAGAACTTGCACCGACAGTGTGTTCGAGACACGCACGCGTCCTTGTCTTCTGCACCAGATCAAGCGCTGTTCGGCGCCCTGCACGGGCGAAATCAGCAATGAGGGTTATGCCGAACTTGTGCGCGAGGCCAAGGACTTCCTCTCCGGCAAGAGCCAGGCGGTGAAAGCGACGATTGCGGCGGCGATGGGCGAGGCTGCGGAAAACCTCGACTTCGAACGTGCCGCACTTTATCGCGACCGGCTCGCAGCACTCAGCCACGTTCAAAGCCACCAGGGCATCAACCCGGCCGGCGTCGAAGAGGCGGACGTCTTTGCGATCCACCACGAGGGCGGAACCTCCTGCATCCAGGTGTTCTTCTTCCGCACCGGGCAGAACTGGGGCAACCGCGCCTATTTCCCGAAGGCGGACCCATCGCTGCCGACGGCAGAGGTGCTTTCGGCCTTCCTCGCGCAGTTCTACGACGACAAGCCCTGTCCGCGGCAGATCCTGCTGTGCGAGGCAGTCGAGGAGCAGGAACTGCTCGGCCAGGCGCTCAGCGAAAAGTCGGGCTACAAGGTGTCGATCCAGGTGCCTCAACGCGGCGAAAAGAAGGATCTTGTTGATCACGCGCTTGCCAACGCCCGCGAGGCGCATGGCCGCAAGTTGGCTGAAACCGCGTCGCAGTCGCGACTGCTCGAAGGTTTTGCCGAAACGTTCAAGCTCGAACGCGCCCCACGGCGGATCGAGATCTACGACAACTCCCACATCATGGGCACCAATGCCGTCGGCGGCATGGTGGTCGCCGGCCCTGAAGGTTTCGTCAAAGGCCAGTATCGCAAGTTCAACATCAAATCGACCGACATCACGCCCGGCGACGACTTCGGCATGATGCGCGAGGTGATGACCCGCCGCTTCTCGCGCCTGCTCAAGGAAGAAGGCAAACCGGACCGGACTGCCGAGGTCGCCGAAGATGCAGCCTTCCCGGCCTGGCCGGACGTCATCCTGATCGACGGCGGCCAGGGACAGATGACGGCTGTCCGCACGATCCTGAGGGAATTGGATGTCGAAGACTGCGTGACGGCGATCGGCGTCGCCAAGGGTGTCGACCGCGACGCCGGGCGCGAGCGTTTCTTCGCGCTCGGGCGCGACAGCTTCACCCTGCCGCCGCGAGATCCGGTGCTCTATTTCATCCAGCGCCTACGGGACGAGGCGCACCGTTTTGCCATCGGCTCCCACCGCGCGCGGCGCAAGAAGGAGATGGTCAAGAACCCGCTCGACGAGATTGCCGGTATCGGGCCGACGCGCAAGCGAGCATTGCTCACCCATTTCGGTACCGCCAAGGCCGTTTCCCGCGCCGGCATGAACGACCTGATGGCGGTCAACGGCATTTCCGAAGCGGTCGCCCGGCTGGTCTACGAGCATTTCCATGAGGACGCGGCAAAATGACCGTTGCAGCGCAGCATGTCGAAGAGGACACGCGGAAGACGCTGTAATGGTTCAACCTTGCCGCATCGTTTCGCCCCCCGATCGATACCGATTTAAGGAATTATGCAGTGGCAATTCACCGGGCGTTCAGGTGAGATGCGCCAATTATGACAACCTTCGCACAATGATTTGTTGACCTGAGGGTCGCAAAGTCATTCTGTACCTCCGAGGAAGACAGAGAACCCGAATCCATGCCCACGCCCGTCGCCTACAGCATCCCCAACCTGCTCACCTATTTCCGAATCCTGATCGTGCCGCTGATCGTGCTCTGCTTCTTCGTCGAAGGCCGGCTGCACAGTTCGGATTTTGCGCGCTGGACGGCGGTCACTCTCTTTGCCATCGCCTCGATCACCGACTTCTTCGACGGTTATCTCGCCCGCATCTGGAAGCAGACCTCGAACATCGGCAAGATGCTCGATCCGATCGCCGACAAGCTGCTGGTCGCCTCGATCCTGCTGCTCGTTGCCGCCGACGGCACGATTGCCGGCTGGTCGATCTGGGCCGCCATCATCATTCTGTGCCGCGAGATCCTCGTTTCGGGTCTGCGCGAGTATCTGGCAGCGCTGAAGGTCAGCGTCCCGGTTACCCGCATCGCCAAGTGGAAGACGACGATCCAGATGGTGGCGATCGTCTTCCTGCTGGCCGGCCCCGCTGGCGACAAGATCCTGCCCTATACGACCGAGGCCGGTATCGTTCTGCTGTGGATTGCCGCGGCGATCACGCTCTACAGCGGTTACGACTATTTCCGCGCCGGCCTGAAACATGTGGTCAACGAATGAGCACCGTCAATCTCGTCTACTTCTCTTGGGTGCGCGAACGCATTGGCAAGGGTGAGGAAACGCTGGAAGTCCCGGCCGACGTCGTCACCATTGCCGATTTGCTTGCGCATCTGAAAACCCTTGGGGAAGAATACGAGACGGCGCTCGAGCACCAGAACGTCATCCGCGCAGCGATCAACCAGGAGCATGTCGAGCATGGCGAACCGATCGCCGGCGCGCGCGAGATCGCTCTCTTCCCGCCGATGACCGGTGGCTGACGCCATGGGCGCGGCCGTCACCGTGCGCGTGCAGCGCGAGGACTTCGATCTTTCGGCCGAGGTTTCCAAGCTCTCTTCCGGCCGCCCTGACATCGGGGCGGTTGTGACGTTTTCGGGCCTCTGCCGCGACGAAGCGGGCACGCTGACCGCTCTCGAGTTAGAGCATTATCCTGGAATGGCCGAAGCCGAAATCGAACGCATCTGCAGGCTGGCGGTCGAACGCTTCGGGCTGCAAGCGGCAACGGCGATCCATCGCTACGGCAAGATCAATCCCGGCGAAAACATCGTGCTGGTGATCACCGCCTCGCCGCACCGGCAGGCGGCTTTCGATGGCGCCAACTTCATCATGGATTTCCTCAAGACCTCCGCTCCCTTCTGGAAGAAGGAGCACTCGAGCGACGGAACGGCCGGCGGTTGGGTCAGCGCCAAGGATGCCGACGACACGGCGCGTGATCGCTGGAAACGCTGACATCAGGGGATGATTTTCTCCTGCCGCGTCACCGCGAGCACGATGACGAGGAAGCCGAAGATCGCGAAATCCCGCCAGAGGATCGGGCCATACGCGCCCCAGAGCGTTTCGAGCAGGCCGATCGCTGCTGCACCGAGCGCGGCACAAAGCGGCGAGGTCTGGCCGCCGATCGCCGCGATGAACAGCACCTTGACCCCGAAGGTTAGCCCGGTGCCGAAATCCATGTTGCCATAGTAGGACGCGGCCAGGATGCCACAGCAGGCGGCGATCAGCGACGCGGCGCCATAGGCGGCGATATAGACACGCGCCGCATCGATGCCGCACAGGGCAGCAGCGCCACGATCCTCTGACACCGCTCGCCACGACCGCCCGGCGCGACTATGCGCCAGAAACCAGTGACCGCTCGCGACCAGCGCCACCATCAACAGCGTGTTGAGCAACTGGATCACCGTCAGCGTCACCGGGAACTTGGCATCGGACCAGAAGACGATGTTGCCGTTCAGAAACGGTGGCAGCCACAGGCTCTTCGTTTCCGACGCCAGCCGCGCGGTCTCCATCAGCACCAGAAGACAGCCAAGCGACGCGACGACGACAGTGTTGGCCGACGAGAATGCAAGCGGGCGCATCACATAGCGCCCGGCGACAAGCCCTGCCCCGACGCCGAGTGTGAGGCCCGCTGCGGCGCCGAGGCCGAGCGCTACCGGCAGCACCAGCCACAGTTGGTTCCAGCCGAAATTGGCAAACAGCACGAACATCTGGCCGGCGAAGGCAAAGAGAGCACCGTAGGTGAGATCGGCCCGGCGGGTCACGGCAAAGGCGATGGCATAGCCGAATGCCAGCGCAGCATAGAGCGCGGCGATAGGGACGGCATTGGCGATCTGCTGCAGGAAATAGAGCATGGCGCATCCGGGAGCGTGACAACATCAATATAACTGGTAAAATCACATTTACCAGTTAGGATTTGTTCATGACCTTCACCTGGACCGCACACCGATTTGCCGGCGGCGCGCTGGCGCTGGATGTCGCCAACTCCGTCATCCTGCGCTTTGATCCCGCGAGGCGGATCGATCGCTTTGCCGACGTCCCGGCGCTCGACGGCTTCGCCGGAGCCGCCAACCGGTTCTGCGCCGAGAGCCAACGCTTTGGCACGCTGTTGCCCGTTGCCGAGCCGAACCGCACCAGGCTCTTGACGTTGCGCGAGGCAACGGATCGGCATTTTCGGGCGCAGGCGGAGGCCGAGCAGCGGGTAGACTTGATGGCCGACCTGCTCGAGGCGATCGCCGCGGTGTTGCGTGGTGCCGGCAACGGTGGAGACGCCGTCGCGCTCGACACCGCTACGGCCCATTCCGCACTCAGCCTCGTCGCCAATCCCGAACCCGATCGGCTGAAGATCTGCCCCAATTGCGGCTGGCTATTTCTGGACAGGAGCCGCAACCGCAGCCGGACCTGGTGCGACATGGCCGTCTGCGGCAACCGCAGCAAGGCCAAGCGTCACTATCGCCGCAGCAAGGAGGAGGCACAATGATAATACGGACGATTGCAACGCTTGCGGCCATGATGACGGTGATGCTGATCGCCGGCTGCCAACGGGAGACCGGCCCCGATCCGCTAAAGCTGACTGGCAAGATGTTCATCTTCAACTACCGCCTCGCCTATGCCGTCTACACGATCACGCTCCAGAAGACGGAGCCCGTGCCCGAGGGTAGCATTGTCATCGCGACATTCGAGAACCCGGTGGGCGGCGAGTCGCTCAAGGTGACGCGCAAGCTCTTTCCAAAGCTCGACAGAGTGGTGCTGGAAAGTCCCGATCTGACTTGTGTGAAAAAGGAAAGGCCCTATGCGGTGACGATCGAGGTGAAAGGACCTGCGGGCGAAACGCTGCAGAAACTGGAGACCACCGTCACCTCCGATGTCGACCAAGATATCTTGCCGGCGAAGCCACTGGTCGAGGGTCCGGCATACGACAAGAATCCGGCGGTCTTCCGGGACGGCAAGGCGCCGGAGCATTTTGAAACGGCAAAGTGCCCGATATGAAAAAACCGGAGCGTTTCCGCTCCGGTTCAATCGAGTGATTTCAAGCCGTTATGGCCGGAAATGCAGATATTGAATTCAGCCGACGATTTCGGTGCCGGAGAACCAGTATGCGATTTCTTCAGCAGCCGTTGCCGGAGCGTCCGAACCGTGAACCGAGTTTTCGCCGATCGAAAGGGCGTGAACCTTGCGGATCGTGCCTTCATCAGCGTTTGCCGGGTTGGTGGCGCCCATGATTTCGCGGTTCTTGGCGATGGCGTTTTCGCCTTCGAGAACCTGAACGATGGTCGGGCCCGAAGACATGGACTCGACGAGTTCGCCGAAGAACGGACGTTCCTTGTGAACGGCGTAGAAGCCTTCAGCTTCGCGGCGGCTCATCCAGACGCGCTTGGAAGCAACGACGCGCAGGCCGGCGTCTTCGAGCATCTTGGTGATGGCGCCGGTCAGGTTACGCTTCGTTGCGTCCGGCTTGATCATCGAAAAGGTACGTTCAATCGCCATTGGCTCAATTCCCTTGTTTTCTTGAGAAGTGGCGGTTCATTAGCCGCCAATTCCGCGCAAAACAAGGGGGTTCACTCACGATTCGCCGCGAGCCTTGCGGGTTTCACGCCGCTGTCACAGAGCGGCCGATGCCATCGTGCAGGTCGAGGCAACGCTCGAACCAGTCTGTGACCGGATCGCCTTGGGAAAGCAGGCGTTGCGGCGAAACGATACGCGCCCATTGCAGCGCACCGAAGACGATGTAGTCGGCAAAGAGTGGCCGCTCGCCGCCGAGATAGGGCTGAAACTTCAGCATATGGCGCAGCGGCTCAAGCTTGTCGGAGAAGGTCGCAAGGGCCGCGCCTCCGGTTTCAGCCACCGCTTCGAGCGAAGTGCCGAAGCGCGCCTCGCGACTTTCGCGGAAATAGACCCGATCGACCGGATCGAGCCTGTCGTGAATATCCTTGATGATGATGCGAGCGATTGCCGGATGCAGCGTCGTCTGCGACCAGCCCTCGATGAAGCGGGCCATGGCCATGCCGCCCGGTCCGCCAAACAGCGACGGCCGATCCGGGTAGTTCTCGTCGAGATAGACGGCAATCTCAAAACTGTCCTGTACCAGCCGGTCGCCGTCGCGCAGAAGCGGCACGAGCTTGGTGGCGCCTTCCTCTACCTTGGGGATCTCGGTAAAGCCGATCGGAACGACGTCGAAGTCGAGCCCCTTATGCGCAAGCGACAGCTTGGTCTTCCAGACATGCGGTGAAAAAGGTCGGGCCCTGTCGGCACCGCAAAGCGAATAGAGTTTCCTGCTCACGTGATCTCCCGGCGAAAATTGGATCGTCTCACCTCCTTCGACGCCAGACGGATCGAACGATCAAATGATTAAATTTCATGGGTGGCATTCGCCACAGGAATGCGGATCTGCGCTAACTTCGCGACCACGAAGGAGAAACAGATGCTCGATCATTTTCGCATGTTCGCCGACTACAACATCTGGGCCAACCGCCGGCTCTACGCAGCGGCCGCAGAACTTCCGGACAGCGAACTGAGGCAGAGCAAGGGTGCATTCTTCGGGTCAGCGCTTGCGACGCTCAATCATATCCTTGCCGCGGATCGGATCTGGATGAAACGTTTCACCGGCGAAGGCGACGCGCCGACAGCGCTGGATACGATGCTCCATGAAGATCTCGCCAGCCTTACCAGCGCACGCGAACGGGAAGATGCGCGAATGATTGCCTGGATCTACGGGCTCGATGAGGCGCGGTTTGCCGCCACCTTCAATTACACGACGCTGAGCTCACCAGTGATCGTCACGCAGAAACTCGGGCCAACGCTCGCCCACGTCTTCAATCACCAGACCCATCACCGCGGCCAGGTGCACGCGACGCTGACAGCGCTTGGGCGTCCATCAATTGTGCTGGATCTCGCGTTCTTTTTGTGGACCGAAGGCGAAAAGTGGGCGAACTAAAACAGCCCATCTGGCACTCGGCCGCAGATGATTAAGCGACAGTCCGGGCTTGGGCCTTCCGTTCACAGCCGCCTTGAGCAATTGGCGTTGCAAGAGCCAGGCGGCGAGGCCAAGCGCGATGCCGCCTGCGATCGAGACTGTGGAAAAGAGCACCGTTGGGAGATGCGGCTGCAGCGGCGTCATCAACAGCTCCGGCACGAAACGGTGCAGGATGTAGATATGGAAGCCGGCAGCCGATAGCGGCAGCACCAGCTGCGCTGCCCAGCGCGGAACGCTGACGCGCGGCGCATAGACCAGAGCAACGAGCACGGCGATCAACAGCAGATACTTGATCTTCGTGCCGATCCAGACGCCCTCGTAAAGGCCGAAAAACAGGAAGGCGCCAGCTCCCGCGACCACCAGAAGCAGTCGCTGCAGATGCGTTTCGGCGATCGCGGCGCACCAGCCGATCACAGCGAGATAGAAGATCCATGGCAAGGTGAAGATCTGCCGGTTGCCGATCGGCCAGAGTATCGGCAAGGCCAGCCTGGCGATCAGCGCCACGCCGAGCAACAGCATGCCCATCGCAAAGGGCTGCCGAGCAGCAAGCCGCCGGAAGCGCTGGATCGCGAACAGCGCCACGAAGACCAGCATCATCTGGCAATAGGCTTCGATGAACCAATAGAGGTAGGGCACCATGCCACGGGTCTCCGGATCGGCGAAACCGAAATTGCCGACAAGGAAGATCGATGCCCAGGGGACTTCGCCCCAAACGGCGGCATAGGCGCCGACAATGAGATAATAGGGCACGAGGATCTGCGTGAGTGGTCGCAGAATAGCCAAGCCACCACCGGCCAGAAGCGGCCCCATCTGGAATCGGGCGAGGCTGAAACCGGCAAGGATAACCATGGCAGCCGATCCGCCCGGCAGCGGCCACAGGGTTTCGTGGTGAAGAACGACGAGCAATATAGCCAAGGCACGGATGATCAGATCCATTCCGATCCTTGCCGTCGCCGTTTCTCGCTTTTCCAGCGCCGCAAGTGTTGCGATCGGCATGGCCTCCCACATCTCCGGAGCCTGTCCAAGCGCCTTTTCGAGACCAATCGAGAGCTGCACGAAACGCAGCGAATCTCCGCCGAGCGAGAGGAAGCTATCCTCCGGCTTCACCCGTGCAGGATAGAACACTTGCTGGAAGAGGCTTTCGATACCTTCGCGATCGCCGTGGCCGGCGGCGATCGCCTGCTTTGCTGCAAGGCTCAGGGCACCATAGTCGACTTTGCCCGATGGCAACCTCGGGATTTCCGGCACGTGCGTGGCCATGATGTGGGCAAGTGTCAGGCCGCTCGCGGCAACGAGCAGGCGGCGCACGTCCTCGAGTCGGCCTTCGCCCTGAAAGAAGGCATGCAGCCCTTCGTCATCGCCGACGATTGCCGCCACAACACCGCGCCGCTCGAGCGCGTGCTCGAGGGTATCGTGGCCGATGCGCAGGCCAGCGATCTTGGACATGCGTTTCATGCGTCCAACGATGCGGAAAAGGCCATCGGTTTCGCGGACCGCCAGGTCGCCCGTATGCAGTTCGTCAAGGTCTGCGCCGCGGGCCAGGTCCTGCCGCGACGAGGCGTAGCCCATCATCACATTGGGGCCGCGATAGACAAGTTCGCCGGCGACACCGGCACCGGCAATCGCTCGCCCCTCATCATCCGCGATCGATAGCATGCCACCGGGAATGGCGACGCCGATCCGGTCTTCATTGCCCTTGAGCCGCGCGGGGGGAACATAGGCGATGCGGGCCGTCGCTTCGGTCTGACCGTACATGACGAATAAAGCGGCGCCTTGGGCGCGAAGATGCTCGTCATAGGCACGAACGCGCTCCGGCGCCATACGTCCGCCGGCAACCGTCATGAAACGCAGTTGCGGGAACGCACGGTCGCGAAAGCCGACCTTTTCCAGGAGTTCATAGGAATAGGGCACGCCGGAAAGATTGGTGCAGCCGCTGGCCGCAAGACCGTCAAGGAATCCTGGATCAAGGATCGAGCCGCTGGGAACGTAAAGGCTGGCGCCGACAGTCAGATGGGCGTTCAGCACCGAAAGGCCATAGGAGTAATGCAGCGGCAGGATCAAGCAGCTGCGATCGTCGGCGCCAAGCTCCAGATATTCGGCAATCGAGCGGGCATTGACCGAAACATTGCCAGCCGAAAGCCGCACCGCCTTGCCGCACCCGGTACTGCCAGAGGTCGACAGCAGGAGGCCGAGGTCCGGATGCAACGGCTTGTCACTGCCCCCCAGATGTTCGGTTCGCCAACGGCCGTCGATCCGGCAATAGGCACAGTCCGGTTCGAACATGTCCGTCCAGGCCGCAGTGCCGGCGGCGCGCGGCGCCTGCATGGCAACCACATGTCCGGCCTTAAGCGCTGCGAGATAGGCAATGATGGCATGTTCGGAGAGTTCGGGCTCAAGCTTTATCAGCGCGCGGGTGCGCGGAAAAAGTGCGACCTGACGGTCGACCCTTTCGTGCAGGTCGCGGTAGCTGACGAAACGCCGACCGGGAAGAACCAGAGCGGGACGCTCGCCCCACGCCGCAAGATCCGCGATGAATGAAGGGGGCATTGTCAAACCATCACTCTGCATTCGAGCCTCCCGCCCGATTTAGCAAGGCGGGATATAATTGTTGACAAGCTCCGTCAACTATAAACATGAACTAAAACAGCAACTTTCGACTTTCCGCTCCAATCGGTTGCGCCAGTCCCTCCTGCGGTGGGATTTCGACAACCATACCGGGCAGATCTGGTATCGCGCCTGGTATCTTCAGACTCCCTTAAACGCAGCGCCGCCATAGTGTTTTCGGATCCCATACAGGCATCGAGGACGACCACGGAATGACCAGGCAAGTTGCCGCGAACACCGGCCGATCGCAGACGAAAAGCACCACCATCATTTTGAAGGTGGCGCAATCCATGTCTCAGCTTGGCATCGCGGCACTGCCACGCAACTATGAACTTGTCTATGAAGCCTTGTCCGGCCGGCTACCGCAGCTTTCGCGCGATCTGGCGGCGCTCGGCGCCACGCCGCAGCAGGACGCCCTCGACGAACTCGGCCTCAAGCATCATCTGGTGGCTCACGGGGCACTTGCCGCCGACAGGGCAAGGGCAGCAGCACAGGAGGCCCTGAGCGAACTTGCTCTGCAGCTGAGGCACAGCCTGGCGCAGAAACACGCCTTCAGAAGCCAGCTCGACCGCTTCAAAGACCGCCTGGTCGCCGACCCGGTTGCCGGCCTGTCGGAGTTTGCCGACGACGCAGCGAGGTTGCGGGATGCGGCCGGCCTGCTGATGAATGAAGAACAGGCTTTTCAAACAGCCTTGCAGGTAAGCGCCGAGCGCTTTGCAGCGCTGGAAGGCGAGTTCGCCGAAAGCCGCAAACCGTTGACCCGCGACCCCGCCACCGGCCTGCCCAATCGCCTGGCCCTGGCGGCGCGTTTGAGAACAATGCTGGAAGCCGAAGGCATAACCGAGCCGGTTGCCCTGCTTGTCGTGTCAGTCGAGGGGTTGCGCGGTATCGCCGAGCAGCACGGCGGCAGCGCGGCAGAAAAGGCGCTCGGCAAACTTTCGACGCTGTTTCGCAAGTCGATCAAGAAGAGTGACTTCGTCGCACGCGTCGGCGGCCAGGAATTTGCGTTCCTCTGCAGCGACGTCACAGAGGAGAACGCCGAAGCAATTGCGCAGCGCATCCAGCAATCGGTGGAGGCGCTGCGCGTCGCCCTGCCCGGCCGTGCTTTCACGACCGAAACCCTTTCGCTCTCGGCCGGCATCGCGACGGCCCAGCCGATGGCGACGCCAGCCGACGTCATGCAGCAGGCCGAACTGGCGCTTGCGGCCGCCCGAACGGGATCGCGCTCGGGAATTCTTGCCTATACGCCGGAGCTTGGCGGCAAACGGGCGAAGATCTATTCGCCGCACGCTGCCTAAAGCGCGTCGCGATCTCCAGGGTTCATGCCGCTTCTGACTGCCGCTCATGCACGGCCATCCGGCTCGTGCCGATTTCGCAAGCCTTGTCACCCAGCCGACCGAGCAGGCGATGAAGATCCGTGCGCTCATTGTCATCGAGCGCCGAGAAAAGCTCTTCGATCATCTGACGACGTGGCCGGAGCGCCGCTTCGAGGCCGGCCCGGCCGAGGTCGGTAATCGAGATGATCTTTGCTCGCCGGTCCTCGGGATCCGGCTCGCGGACGACCATCCCGTCGCGCTCAAGTCCGTCGATCGCCTCAGTGACGGTTCGCGGGGCAAAGCTGAGTGCCGAAGCGATGTCGGCGCAGCGACATGGCCCGAGTTCGCTGAGATAGAACAGGAACTTGCTGCGCGCGAGCGAGACGCCTTCTTCACTCATGGACGCGTTCACCAGGCGGTGGACGCAGTGGTAGAGTTCGAAGAGCCGCTCAGCGACGTGAATTTTTTCTGTCATGGCAAATCACCTCATTGGCAACGCCAAAACGAGATAACCCGGCCCCGCTTGGCGGGACCGGGTTATCTGGTCGTCCGTTTGGCGTGGGTTATTGACTGTCCTGACCGGTCTTGCCGAAGGCCTTCGCATTGCCGTTGGCAATCGCGCCTGTCGCCGCGGCGTCAACCGCCTTGTTCTCGATACCGGCATAGTAATCACCACCGTCGACGGTGTTTGCGGACACGCCGGCACCTGCCGAAGCGTCTGCACGACCGGTAAAGAGCGGCTTCGGGCTGACGCCTTCATAGTAGCTGCCGCCGGCAAAGGCGGTGGATGCGCCGGCCAACGTTGCCGCTGCAACGAGAAGCGTTGCGATGGACTTTTTCATGGGAGTTTTCCTTGATGGGGATGGAGCGTCATGGGGCTGGAAGCCCCATGACCGGAGACGGAATGCGCCTTAGCGGGAGATGCCCTGGTAGTATTCGCCTTCGCCGCCCTGAACAACCTGCGGCCTGGCATCGTAATTGTGGACCGAGCCGGTGGACGTACGGTCGACATATCCGGCTTCCGAACCGCGGATGTTCAAGGCGGAGCTACCGGCGGCCTTGGGAGCGCGTTCGGTAAACAGCGGGGTCGGGCTGATGCCTTCGTAATAGCTGCCGCCGGCAAAGGCGGCGGAGGCGCCGCCGAGAACGGCTGTTGCAACGAGAGCTGCGGCGAGTGCGGTGTGGATCGTGGTTTTCATCGTCTTTGCTCCTGGGAGGCTCGTTCGCTTGAACGAGGGTTTCATCAAAACTACGTTTGGCCGGATCGGTCTTTCCTGGAACGCGGTGGCCTTGCCGATGGCGTTCAGTCGATCGAGGCGGTCGGAAGAGCTTTCGCTGCCCTTCGCTTAAACAGATGGTCCCTCACGATGAGGATGTGTAGTATCGATTGTCGGAACGCGTTGTTCATGAATTGATAACAATGGCCCCTTGAAATCCGCGAACCAGACATCCACGCGCCGGGCCGAAACTGCAGTCGCGACGCACCTCTTGCCTTCCGGCTCAAGTCCGGGCAAAAGGCCGCAATGATCCAGATTTCCGGCCTTTCCGCCCGCATCGCGGGCCGTCTCCTCATCGAAAACGCATCCGTGACGCTTCCGGCGGGCACGAAGGCCGGGCTAGTCGGACGAAACGGTGCCGGCAAGTCGACGCTGTTCCGTATCATTACCGGTGAGTTCGCTTCGGAAGCCGGCACAATTTCGCTGCCCAAGAATGCGCGGATCGGCCAGGTCGCACAGGAAGCGCCCGGCACCGAGGAACCGCTGATCGAGATCGTGCTCAAGGCGGACAAGGAACGCACGGCGCTGGTCGCCGAGGCGGAGACCGCGACCGACCCGCACCGTATTGCAGAAATCCAGACCCGGCTCGCCGATATCGGCGCCCACTCGGCGGAGGCGCGTGCGGCGAGCATTCTCGCCGGCCTCGGCTTCGATCACGAAGCGCAGCTGCGCCCTGCCTCCTCCTTCTCCGGCGGTTGGCGGATGCGCGTGGCGCTCGCAGGCGTTCTCTTCTCCGAGCCGGACCTGCTGCTGCTCGACGAGCCGACCAACTATCTCGACCTCGAAGGTACGCTCTGGCTCGAAGATTACATTCGCCGCTATCCGCACACCGTCATCATCATCAGCCACGACCGCGATCTGTTGAACACGGCGGTCAACGCCATCGTGCATCTCGACCAGAAGAAGCTCGCCTACTATCGCGGGCCTTACGACCAGTTCGAGCGACAGAAGGCGGAAGCCGACGAGTTGCAGATGAAGGCGAAGGCCAAGAACGACGCGGCGCGAAAGCACCTCCAGAGCTTCATCGACCGCTTCAAGGCCAAGGCCACCAAGGCCCGCCAGGCGCAGAGCCGCGTCAAGGCACTGGAGCGCATGGGTACGATTGCGGCCGTGATCGAGGATCACGTTCAGGGCTTCTCCTTCCCAGAGCCGGAGAAAGAGGCCGCATCGCCGATTATCGCCGTCACCGGCGGAACCGTCGGATACGAGCCCGGCAACCCGATCCTCAAGCGCCTCAACCTGCGGATTGACACCGATGATCGCATCGCGCTGCTCGGCTCGAACGGCAACGGCAAGTCGACCTTCGCCAAGTTCATCTCCGGGCGGCTGGCGCCAGAATCCGGCGAGTTGAAGATCGCGCCGAACCTCAAGGTCGGCTTCTTCGCGCAGCACCAGCTGGATGATCTGATCCCGACCCAAAGCGCCGTCGAACATGTGCGTCGTCGCATGCCGGAAACACCGGAAGCCAAGGTGCGCGCCCGCGTGGCGCAGATGGGCCTGGCGACCGAGAAGATGGAAACGCCTGCCAAGGACCTCTCGGGCGGCGAGAAAGCACGCCTGCTGATGGGGCTGGCTGCCTTCGACGCGCCCAACCTGCTGATCCTCGACGAGCCGACCAACCATCTGGATATCGACAGCCGCAATGCGTTGATCACCGCGCTCAACGACTATTCCGGCGCCGTGATCCTGATCTCGCACGACCGCCACCTGATCGAGGCGACCGCCGACCGGCTGTGGCTCGTGCGGGACGGAACGGTGACGAGCTACGACGGCGACCTGGAAGACTATCGGAGCCTGATCGTCGGCGGCCCTAAGGCCAAGGAGGACAAACCCAAGGCAGCCGGAGCGGACGATTCCCTGTCAAAGGCGGACCAGCGCAAGGCCAACGCGGACAAGCGCGCATCGCTGGCACCTCTCAGAAAAAAGATCAACGAAATCGAATCGCTGACGGGAAAGCTGGAGAAAGTGATTCAAGCGCTCGACGCTGAACTCGCCGACCCAACGCTTTACGAAAAGTCGCCGGCGAAGGCCGCGCAGAAGGCCAAGGAACGCTCCGACGCAGTCGACAAACTTGCGCATGCCGAGGAACAATGGCTCGAGCTCTCGTCCGAGTACGAAGAGGCGATGGCCATCTGATCCGACACTTTCGAAATGGCTGTCCCGGCACGTCGCCGGTCAGCCGAGTTCGAAGGTGGTGATGCCGTAGATGCGGGCGAGCGGCAGATCGGGCACGACGCCTCGATACATCCGCGCCGTTTCGAAAACCGGTTTCATGTTGTAGCGCTCGCAGAGCGCACGCGCCGAGGCATTCGGCTCGGGAATGTCCAGGTGGATCTCCTCGCCCTTCACCGTCGCAGCCAGCTTTCGAAACACCAGGTCGGCTGCCGTCTCGCTTTCGGAAAAGAGCGGACCGATCCTGTAGCCCTGCCGGCAGGCGCGCAAGGTGCCGTAGCCGGCAATCGCACCGTCCCGGAGCAGCACGACGCTTCGTCGCGTACGGCCCGGTCTCAGCCATTCGGTGAGAAAAGTGTCGCGCCGGGCTGGCATGAAGCGACGGTCGTAGTCGATCAGCATCGGCATGTGGATCGGCGCAACCTCCACCAGGTCCGTACCCGGAGGCTCGACCGCGTCGACGATGCCGCCATAGCGGATATTGGCGTGGGCGAGAACGAAGCCAGACCGCCGGTAGTTCTCCTGCTCGGCAACGACACCGTCGAGACCGACAATGCGTTGTCCCGCCGCCGCCAAGGCGTGCTGCCACATCTGGCCGCCGATACCCTGCCGGCGGAAATCCGGTGCCGTTATGTAGAAGCCAAGGAAGGCATAGTTCTCGTCGTAGCGCACCAGCGATATGGCGGCTGCGAGCTTGTCCTCGCGCTCCGTCACCCAGTATCCTTCCGGATCCGCCGCCCAGAATGCCGCCGCATCGTCGAGCCCCGGGTTCCAGCCTTCGCGGGCCGCCCAATCGATGATGGCATCGAGTTCGTGGCGGCTGGCATGGCGGATTTCGTGGTGCATAATCTCTCCTCGTTCTGCCGGTCACCGCGCGTGTCGCGTTTGCTGCACATGTGGATTGGCATCATGGATTGTAGAAGCTACTGCATGCTCCTTAAATCCTATTCGATTTAAGGATAAAAACATGCAGCAATTCAAAGTGCTACAGCGACCTTTGCGCGTCTGATAAGACGCGCGGCGCTGTAGGGCACAGGAGGCCAGAAAGAATGGGTCCGTTGCCGTTTGTTTGGCGTTCAGCAAACCGGGCTCGCGTCTCTTCGGCAGTGCTTGCCCGCGCCGCGCAATCTGCTACAAGAACCGACAATAAATCATACTAATATGAGCGAAACACCATGCCTCCAATTCAAATCGCGCTTGTCGGCGTCGGCAAGATCGTTCGTGACCAGCACCTGCCGGCCATTGCCAAGAACGACGACTACCACCTGATTGCTGCGGCGAGCCGCCACGGCACCGTCGATGGCATCGATAATTTCAAGTCGATCGAAGCGATGCTGGAGGCCGTTCCCGCAATCGACGCGGTATCGCTCTGCATGCCACCGCAATACCGGTATGAGGCCGCGCGCACGGCCCTTGAGGCCGGCAAACATGTCTTCCTCGAAAAACCGCCAGGCGCCACATTGAGCGAAGTCGCGGATCTGGAGGCTCTGGCTGCATCTAAGGGGCTGTCACTGTTTGCAAGCTGGCATTCGCGCTATGCACCGGCAGTAGAGGCAGCGAAGTCGTTTCTCACCGCGACCGCAATCCACGATGTGAAGATCATCTGGAAGGAGGACGTGCGGCACTGGCATCCGAATCAGGAATGGATCTGGGCGGCCGGTGGCCTCGGTATCTTCGATCCGGGTATCAATGCGCTGTCGATCGTAACGCATATCCTGCCACGGCCGCTGTTCATAACCGCAGCCACGCTGGAATTCCCGGAGAACCGCGACGCCCCGATCGCCGCCACGATCGCCTTCACCGACGCGAACAAGCTGGCGGTTTCGGCAGAGTTCGACTGGCGCCAGACCGGTAAACAGAGTTGGGACATCGTCGCGCAGACCGCATCAGGCGAAATGGTGCTTTCGGAAGGTGGCGCAAAGCTCTCGGTCGACGGCAAGATTGTGCATGAGGAGCCGGAGCAGGAATATCCGATGCTCTACAAGCGCTTCGCCGAAATCATCAGGGCCAAGACGTCGGACGTCGATCTGGCGCCGCTGCGCCATGTCGCCGATGCCTTCATGCTCGGCCGACGCAAATTCGTCGAAGCCTTCCACGACTAGGCGTCCGGACAGGATCGAAAAACAAAACCCGCGGTTTGCCGCGGGCTTTGTCTTCTTGAAGCCGTTCTTGCGTCGCTCAGGCCTTCTTTTCCCAGCGTCCGTCACGGTTCTGTTGCCAATAGGTGAGGTTGTGGCCCTCACCCTTCAGCCGCTTCCAGTGACCGCGAGCGGCTTCGAGCTGTTCCTGGTCGTAGCCGTCGAACATGAAGACGATCCGCTCGTAAGTATCGACCGGTGGCGGGTTGGCACCGTCGACGACGAAGCGAACGGTTGCGGCATTGTGATTGCCATCGTCCGCCACCAGGAGAACCGGCTGCTCGGCAGCGAGTTCCCCGGCATCTGTCCCGTGCGGCAGGAAACTTTCGTCCCTGTAAACCCAGAGATGCGTATCGAGCGCATCGCGCCTCTCGGCATCGACCGTCTGCACCACCACCCTCCAGCCGCGCTCGACGCTTTTATCGAGCAGCGGTGGAAGTGCGTCCTCGAGCTTCGATTCCGTCAGGTGATAGAAAAGGACCTCGATCACACCGATCTCTCCACGACCTTCACCGCGGCTCACGATGCCGCTCAGGACTCATAGCTCGCGCGGACCAGCTCATCGAGCAGGCGAACGCCGAAGCCGGAGCCCCAGGATTGATTGACTTCGTCGGTCGGCGAGCCCATGGCGGTTCCGGCGACATCGAGATGCGCCCAGGGCGTATCCTTGACGAAACGCTGCAGAAACTGCGCCGCCGTAATCGCGCCGCCATGACGTCCGCCGGTGTTTTTCATGTCGGCAAACTTGCTGTCGATCATCTTGTCGTATTCCTTGCCGAGCGGCATGCGCCAGAGGCGCTCCTGCGTGGCAATGCCGGCGGCCAACAGCTGGCCGGCCAGGCGGTCATCATTCGAAAACAGGCCGGCGTGATGGGTCGCGAGCGCAACCATGATGGCGCCTGTCAGCGTCGCAAGGTCGATCATGGCCTGCGGCTTGAAGCGGTCGTTGCAATACCAAAGTGCATCGCACAGAACGAGACGTCCCTCGGCATCGGTGTTGATGACCTCGATCGTCTGCCCTGACATCGAGGTGACGATGTCGCCTGGGCGTTGTGCGCTGCCATCCGGCATGTTTTCCACAAGCCCGATGATGCCGACGACGTTGACCTTGGCGTGACGGGCAGCGAGCACGTGCATCAAGCCGGTGACGGCGGCAGCACCACCCATGTCGCCCTTCATCTCTTCCATGCCGGCCGCGGGCTTGATCGAAATGCCGCCGCTGTCGAACACGACGCCCTTGCCGACGAAGGCGACCGGGCGATCCTTGGACTTGCCGCCCTTCCACTGCATCACGACCAGCCGCGGCGGACGCGTCGAGCCCTGGGCAACGCCGAGCAACGCACCCATTCCAAGCTTCTTCATTTCCTTTTCGGTGAGGATTTCCACCTCGACGCCGAGCTTTTCCAGCTCCTTCGCCTTGGCGGCGAACTCCAGCGGACCGAGGACGTTTGCCGGCTCGTTGACCAGGTCGCGGGCGAGAAATACGCCCTCGCCGACCGCCTGCGCCGTCGCAAAAGCCTTCTTCGCTGCAATCACCGCGCCGGTAACGATCGTCACCTTGACCGGCTTGCCTGCCGGCTTGGCATCGTCGTCCGCTTTCTTCGTCTTGTAACCGTCGAAGCTGTAGGCGTTCATTTCCATGCCGAGCGCAAAGTCGGCCGCCGCCTTGCCGGTGACATCGAGGTCGGGGACGTCGATGAAGATCGTGGCCTTGTCGGCTCCACGCAATTTTGCGGCTGCCGCGCCGCCTGCCTTCAGCCAATCGTGATCGGTCAATGCATCGGTGTCACCAAGACCAAGAACCACGATCCGGTCCGCGGGCGAGCCATGCGGGGCAATGATATCGAGGGTGGAGAATGCCTTGCCGCTGAACTTCTTGACCTTCGCCGCCTTGGCCAGCACGCCTTCCGGATCGGCGACATCGGCGCCCGCCGCCTGTCCTGCGGCGGCTTTCAGGAGGACCGCAACACCACCCGCCGGGCGATGGGACTTGGCGAAGGTGAACTCAAATTTCATAGACATTACAAAACTCCGGGCATTTTTCGGTCTTACACGACCCGCCCTGTTACCGGGGGGTGACAGTGACAAACATTCGCTGCGTCTACCACCGTCAAAGCTGTGGTCGGCACCCTTCTCGCTTTTCAACGGCTTGGCAAGATGCCCGCAGATGTTTACATGCGGTTAACCGAGGTTCTTCGTCTTAAATTATCCCAGTTGCTTTACGATTTGAGCAGCGCCGGACGTGAGACGGAAGCTCGGTTCCCGCTGATGGCGGCGGCAGCAACAGGCGTTTCGATGCGGCGGTGCGGCACAGAAACATGAGCATGGATTTGGACCGGAAACGGACATGAAGCTGATCGAACGCTACATTTTCCGGCGTGCCCTGACCATGTTCCTCGCTACGCTTTTGCCGTTGCTCGGCATCGTGTGGACGACGCAGGCCCTGACCAACGTCAACCTGGTTACCGATAGCGGGCAGTCCGTCTTCGCCTTCCTGAAGCTGGCAACGCTCATTCTGCCGTCGGTCGTGCCGATCATTCTGCCTTTCGCCCTGGTGATCGGCGTAACCCAGACGCTCACGACGATGAATACCGATTCGGAGCTGACGGTGCTGAACGCGGCCGGAAGCTCGCGCATGACCATCATCCGGCCGATCATCTATCTCGCCGCTGGCCTTAGCGTCCTGTCGTTCGTGGTCGACAATTTTGTCGAGCCCTATTCGCGCGTCGCTGTGCGCAAGATGCTAGCAACGGCCAACGCCGACCTGCTTTCCTCGGTCGTCCAGGAGAACGCCTTCCGCAAGATTACTGACGGCCTCTATGTCCAGGTTGGCGGCCGGCGCGGCGGTGGTGTGCTTGAGGGGATTTTCGTTGCCGATTCGCGCAACCCGGCTTTCGAGCTCGTCTATTATGCGCGCGAAGGTGCCGTGGACGAGAAAAGCTCGGCGCTGGTCATGAAGGACGGCGAAGTCCAACGCAAACTGCCGGACGGCGGCGTGTCGATCATCAAATTCGATTCCTACGCCTTCGATCTGGCCGACATGACGAAGGCGACCCGCGAAGCGACGATACGCGCCAAGGATCGCGACCTTCCCAATCTTTTCAATCCGGATCCCAATGATTCTGTCTACCAGGGCAACCCGCTTGCCTTCACCGCCGAACTGCACCGCCGCCTGACGGAATGGACGTTCCCGCTGGTGTTCGGCCTGATCGCGCTTGTCTTCTGCAGTGATGCACGCTCGCACCGCGAGGCGCGCGTCCATCCGATGGTCAGCGCACTCGGCTCTGCCCTCGTCATCCGATGGATGACGTTCTATGCGGGCAACAGCGCCGAGGATTCCGTCTGGTTCGTTCCGTTGATGTATATCGTGCCCCTTGCGACCGGAGCGCTCGCCATTCACCAACTCGCCAGCAACCGGCGTCTCGACATTCCGATGACCTGGCAGGAAAAGCTGTCCGAGCTGATGGTTCGCCTTCGCCTCGTGCGCCCCTCATCTGACGGGAGCAACGCATCATGATTTTCACCACACTCGGCCGCTACTTTCTGACCCGTTATGCTGTCACGACCTTCTGGTTTCTGGTCGGCATTTTTTCGCTGGTCTTCATCATCGACTTCAGCGAACAGGCGAGCCGCCTGTCCAACCTTCCGCATTATTCGGTCACCGGCGCGTTGCTGATCAGCGCGTTCCGGATCCCGACCATCCTGCAACAAACCGTGCCCTTCGTGGCACTCTTCTCGGCGATGGCGGCTCTGATCTCGCTCAACCGCCGCTACGAGCTCGTGGTTACCCGCGCCGCGGGCATTTCGGTGTGGCAGTTCCTGCGCCCGTTCGTGCTTGGCGCCTTCCTGTTCGGCGTACTCGCCGTGCTTGCGCTAAACCCGCTCGCAGCCTGGGGCACGAAGAAGGAAGAGACCCTGCTTGCTGCCCTCGGGTCATCGCGCACCTCGGATGCCGGCTCGATTCCCTGGCTGCGACAGATCTATGAAGGCACCGATACGATCATCGGCGCACGCTCGGTTCAGGATGGCGGCACCACACTTCTGAACGTCACCGTCATCCACTTTGATCCACAGGGTTCGATCATTCTGAGACAGGATGCCGCCTCCGCTAAACTCGAAGATGGTTACTGGCTTCTTAATGGCGTAACGGAAACAAGCAGCGGACAGCTGCCTCGCCGTCTGCAAACGGCACAACTCCGCACGAATCTGAAGCCAGAGTTTGTTCAGGAAAGGCTTGCAAAGGCTGATTCCATTCAGTTTTTCGACCTTCCGCGGAAGATCGAGGTGGCGCGCTCCTTCGGCTTTTCCACAAACGGCATGGAAACCCAATTCCACTCCCTGTTGTCACTGCCGCTGCTGCTTGTCGCCATGACGCTGATCGCTGCGTGCGTGTCGCTGAAATTTAGCCGGTTCAACCAATCGCGCTCGGTGATTCTCGGTGGAATCCTGTCGGGCTTCGTGCTTTATGTCGTCACCGTGCTTGTCAAAGCATTCGGGAGCAGCGGTATTGTACCTCCCTTCGTTGCAGCCTGGTTGCCAGTTGTTGTAGCGATGGCGCTGGGCTCGACGATTCTTTTAAATCAGGAGGATGGCTAGTGGCGGTAGGCAACCGCAAACGTACAAAGCTGATCAACGCTGCCCTGCTCGCAGGAGTGGCGCTGCAGACACTTGCCATGGGAATGAGTGCACCCGCGCTCGCGCAGCAGACGTCGGAGCGCCTTGATTCGCTGCGCCCGAACATGCCGGAAGATGCCAAGCTGCTTCTGTCCGCCAATGAGCTTGTCTATAACAAGGACGCCGAAAAGGTCATCTTGCGCGGCAACGTGCAGATCGATTACGGCGGCTACAAGATGGTGGCCCGACAGGTCGAATACGACCAGAAATCGGGCCGCATTCATGCCACCGGTGAAATCCAGTTGATCGAGCCGGGCGGCAATGTCGTCTATGCCGAAAAGATGGACGTCACCGATGACTTCGGCAACGGCTTCATTGATGCCTTGCGGATAGAGACGACCGATCTGACACGGCTTGCTGCGACCAGCGGCGAACGGCGGAACGGCGAAGAATTCATCCTCAACGAGGCCGTTTACACCGCGTGCACGCCCTGCACGACGAAGCCCGATCACCGTTCGCTGTGGCACATCAAGGCCCAGCGCGTCGTCCAGAATGGACGTACGCGGACGATACGGCTGGAAAACGCCCGTTTCGAGCTTTTTGGCAAGCCCATCGCCTATATTCCGGTGATGGAACTGCCTGATCATACGGTCAAGCGCAAGAGCGGCTTCCTGTTCCCGCAGTTTCAGTACACACAGAAGCTCGGCGCAGGCGTGGGCGTCCCCTACTATTGGGCGATCTCGCCCTATATGGACGCGACCGCCACCGTGACGGGCCTGAGCCGCCAAGGCTTCCTGCTCGAAGGCGAGTTTCGCCAGAGCTTCCACAACGGCCTTCACACCTTGCGCTTCGCCGGCATCAGCCAGCTCGACAAGAGCCGCTTCACGCCTGGTACGGTCGACGCGCTTGAAACGAACCGCGGCATGGTCGCTTCCAGGGGCGTATTCGAGATCAATCCGCGCTGGAGCTTCGGCTGGAACGTCCTCGTCCAATCCGACAACAACTTCGCCAAGACCTACGAACTGTCGACTTTCGACGGAACGACCTACGTCAACCAGGCGTATCTGACCGGGCTTGGCAAGCGGAACTTCTTCGACCTGCGCGCCTTCTATTTCGATATCCAGGACGCAGATCCGAACAGCATCGCTGAAAACCAGCAGCCTACCGCGCAGGTTCTGGATTATTCCTACAAGGCGCCAGAGCCGGTATTGGGAGGCGAACTTTCGGCGACGGTGAACCTCACCAACATCAAGCGAAACCGGCTTGACCTTGACGCCGTTCCAGACGTCAACAGGTACCTAGGTCTCGAGGGCACGTCGCACCGCCTCACGGCCGAACTCGAATGGAAGCGTACCTACATTGCTCCGGGCGGGTTCGTGCTGACGCCGTTGCTTGCCGCGCGCGGTGATGCGCTCGGCCTGAACATGACGGATCCGGGGCCTGGTTATGCCGGGGATTATGACAACAGCGACGCCGCGACGCGGCGGATGCTGACGGCGGGCCTCGAAGCGCGCTATCCGATCCTCTTCGTCGGCGACAACAGCAGCCACGTACTCGAGCCGATCGCCCAGATCTATGCCCGTCCCGACGAGCAGCATCCCGGTGGCCTGCCAAACGAAGATGCGCAGAGCTTTGTCTTCGACGCGACGAACCTGTTTGATCGCGACAAGTACTCCGGCTTCGACCGCATCGAAGGCGGCACGCGCGCCAACGTCGGTCTTCGCTATACCGGGACATTCGACAGCGGCTACGGCTTGCGCGGCATCGTCGGCCAATCCTACCAGCTTGGCGGTTTGAACTCGTTCGCAACGGAAGACTTGGTCCAGGCGGGAGCGAATTCGGGCCTCGAGAGCACACGGTCCGACTACGTCGCCATGTTCGGTGTCGATGCGCCGTCTGGCCTTATGGCCAGCCTTTCCGGCCGTCTCGATGAAGAGGACCTGGCGCTGCGTCGCGACGATGCCACCGTGGGGTATCTTGGCCTTACCTGGCAGGCGGCAATGACCTATACGCGCATCGAGGCGCAGCCGCTTTACGGCTCGCTCGACAACCAGGACGAAATCCAGACCGCGGCGGCCTACAGGTTCCACGATTACTGGTCCGTCTTCGGCGCGATAACCTACGACATCAACAACGATGTCATCTCGCGCAATGGCTTCGGCATCACCTATGACGATCAAGACACGCTGTTCTCGCTCGTCTACAAGCAGGAACGCGATACCGACAACACGATTGCGAACGACTGGTCGATCGGCGCCCGCATCAGCTTCCGTACGCTTGGCGACGTCAATGTCGGCGACACGAAGTTCGAAGAGCTGGACTACTATTGATACGCTTCGATCCGAGGGGCATTCGCCACATGTTTGCCCCTCTGCCCGCTGTCGGGCCGGCCAAACGGTCTTGTCATCGTTTGGCCGCATGTATTATGCATTCCCTCCGACAAGATAGAACAACGGCGTGAGCCGGGCTGCGGATCGAAGCACCAGGCTTCGCCCGCGCGAAGGACAGGAAAAGATGATGGGCGGGAAAATGTCGATCTTGAGGACGCTTTCGGCACTGGCTTTGGCCGGCAGCCTGAGCATTGCCGTTTGCGCCAGCGCGCAAGCTGCAAGCCAGGTGACGGTAACGGTCAACAACACCGTGATCACCTCCGGCGACGTTGCCAAGCGCGTCGCCTTCCTTCGCCTGCAACGCCAGGCTGGTGGCGCAGAAGAAGCCAAGAAGCAGCTCGTCGACGAGGTGCTTAAGCGTGGCGAGATCGCGCGGATCGGCCAGTCGGTCAGTACGCAGGACGTGGACGCGGCCTATGCGCGCTTTGCAGCCGGCAACAAGCTCTCGCCGGAGCAGCTCGGCAAGATTCTCGATCAAGCCGGCGTTGGTTCCGACCATTTCAAGCAGTTCATCGCGGTGCAGATGAGCTGGCCTCGCGCCGTCAACTTCCGTTTCGGCAACTCAAGTCGCCTGCAAGGCGCTGATCTCGTCAAGCGCATGATGGAAGGCGGAGGCACCAAGCCGGTCACAACGGAATACTATCTCAAGCAGGTCATCTTCGTCATTCCGGAGAAGAAGCGCGGCGCCATCACCGGCAAGCGTCAGGCGGAAGCCAACGCAGCGCGTGGTCAGTTCCCGGGATGCGATACCGCCAAGGTTTTCGCGGCAAACTACCGTGACGTTTCTATCCGCGATCTCGGCCGCATGCTTGTCCAGCAGTTGCCGGACGAGTGGAAGCCGCTCGTCGAGAAGGCCGGCGACGGCAACACGACGGGAACACGCGTGACCGAAAAGGGCGTCGAATTCCTGGCGATCTGCAAGAAGCGCCAGGTCAATGACGACACCGCAGCCGAAATCGTCTTCCGCGCCGAGGACATCGGCAAGAAGAAGGCCGGCGGTGAAGACCCGAACAGCGAAAAGTACCTCGAAGAACTGCGCAAGAAGGCGCAGATCGTCAACAAGTAAGATCAGCGGGCAAAAATGCGTGACACGACCGGCGGGCCCCTTGCCCTGACCATGGGCGATCCTGCCGGGATCGGACTCGACCTTAGCCTGACCACCTGGCTTGGCCGCCGTGAACGCGCGACCCCGCCATTCCTTTTCATCGGTGACCCCACAGTTCTCGCGGCGCGGGCAGCATTGCTCGGGCATACGGTTGCGATCCGCGAGACCGATTGCCGGGATGCCGTCTCCATTTTTGCCGACGCCTTGCCCGTTCTGCCGGTGCGCTGCCCTTCTCCCGTCATTGCTGGCGAGGCCGATTCTGCCAACGCTCCGGCCGTAACGGGGTCGATTGACACAGCGGTACAGCTGGTCATGGATGGCGAGGCTTCAGCCGTCGTCACGAACCCGATCGCCAAGGCCGTGCTCTACGAAGCCGGCTTCCGCTTCCCCGGCCATACCGAATACCTTGCTGATCTCGCGGAGAAGGCCACCGGCGAGCCCCTGTTGCCGGTGATGATGTTGGCCGGCCCCAAGCTTCGTGCCGTGCCGGTGACCATCCACATCCCGCTGAAAGACGTGCCCGCCCAGCTCACGGCAGATCTGATCTATCGAACCTGCACCATTACCGCGGCGGATCTTCGCACGCGCTTCGGCCTCGACAGGCCGAAGCTGGCACTCGCCGGGCTCAATCCCCACGCCGGCGAAGGTGGAGCGCTGGGCGCCGAAGACGATGCCATTATCCGTCCGGTCGTCGAACGGCTGCGCGCCGAAGGCATCGATGCAACCGGGCCTCTGCCCGCCGATACGATGTTTCACGACCGCGCGCGTGCGACCTATGACGTGGCGATCTGCATGTATCACGACCAGGCGCTCATCCCCGCCAAGGCACTTGGTTTCGACGATAGCGTCAATGTCACGCTCGGCCTCCCCTTCATCCGCACGTCGCCCGATCATGGCACCGCCTTCAGCCTCGCCGGAAAGGGCATTGCCAGGGACGACAGCCTGCTCGCAGCCTTGAAGCTCGCGGCAGAACTTTCCAACAATACCGCAGGAGTTATCGTCTGATGGCCGCTCTCGACGGGCTCCCGCCGCTTCGGGATGTCATCCAACGCCATGGCCTCGACGCCAAGAAGGCGCTCGGGCAGAACTTCCTGCTCGATCTCAATCTCACACAGAAGATTGCCCGGACGGCCGGCCCGCTCGAGGACGTGACAGTCATCGAAGTCGGCCCAGGCCCGGGCGGCCTGACGCGAGCAATCCTAGCACTTGGCGCAAAGAAGGTAGTGGCGATCGAAAGGGACGCGCGCTGCCTGCCGGCGCTTGCCGAAATCTCCGGCCACTATCCGAACCGTCTCGATGTCATCGAGGGTGACGCGCTCAAGATTGACTTTGAGGAGATCACCGGTGGTAGCCCGGTCAAGATCATCGCCAACCTGCCCTATAATGTCGGCACGCAGCTTCTGGTCAATTGGCTGCTGCCAAAGACATGGCCGCCCTTCTGGCAGTCGCTGACACTGATGTTTCAGCGCGAGGTAGGCTTGAGGATCGTGGCCGACGCTGACGACGATCATTACGGGCGTCTGGGGGTTCTGTGTGGCTGGCGAACGAACGCCCGCATGGCCTTCGACGTGCCGCCGCAGGCCTTCACGCCCCCGCCCAAGGTGACATCCTCGGTCGTGCATCTGGAGCCGGTCGCCAATCCGATCCCCTGCGCGGTGTCGTCTTTGGAGAAAGTGACGCACGCCGCCTTCGGCCAGCGCCGCAAGATGCTCCGCCAGAGCCTGAAGCCGCTTGGTGGCGAAACGCTGCTGGCAAAAGCCGACATCAATCCACAGCGGCGCGCCGAAACGCTCTCCGTGGAAGAATTCTGTCGGCTGGCAAACTGCCTCTAGAGCATTTCCAGGAAAAGTGCGAAGCGGTTTTCCGTCAGGAAATGCATAAAAACAAGGAGATAGAGCGTTTCTGCGACTCCGCTTAAACCGGAAACGCTCTAGCGCATGTCGCCCGAAAGGGCGCTGCGGCTTTGCGGGAGCGGCAAACGTACCCGCGATAGCAATATCTACGGATGGCCGGCATTGCCGGCCATGCCTCCGGTCAGAACGGGTTTTCCGTCAGAAGTCCATTGACGAATTCGAACAGGCCCGGGCGGCGATCTCGGCGCAGGCGCTCGGCCTCGACGATGGCGCGTACCGCCGAGAAGGCGCGGTCGAGATCGTCGTTGAGAACGATATAGTCGTACTCGCGCCAGTGCTCGATTTCTGCACGTGAATTGGCCAGACGCGTGGCGATCACTTCCTCGCTGTCCTCGGCGCGACGATGCAGCCGCGATTGCAGCTCGGCCATCGACGGCGGCAGGATGAAGATCGAGACGACGTCGCCGGCCATCTTCTCCTGAAGCTGCTGTGCGCCCTGCCAGTCGATATCGAAAAGCATGTCGCGGCCTGCAGCCATCGCCGCTTCGACGGCGTCGCGCGGTGTGCCGTAGAAATTGCCGTGAACCTCAGCCCATTCCAGCAGCGAGTCGGTCGCCCGCAATGCTTCGAACTCGCGGATAGACTTGAAGTGATAGTGCCGTCCATCAATTTCGCTCGGACGGCGCTGACGCGTGGTCACGCTTACCGAAATGCTCATATCGGGATCGGCTTCCAGCAGATTGCGCGCGATCGTCGACTTTCCCGCACCCGAGGGTGAGGAAATGACCAGCATCAGCCCGCGGCGGGCGATCTTGATGGGCGAAGGGGTCGCCGGTTTCATGCGTTACTCCAGATTTTGAACCTGTTCGCGGAACTGATCGATCACCACTTTCAACTCGATGCCGGCGGCGGAGACCACTGCCGCATTCGATTTGGAACAGATCGTATTCGATTCGCGGTTAAATTCCTGTGCCAGGAAATCAAGCTTGCGGCCGACCGGCCCGCCTTTCGACAAGAGGTCGCGGGCAGCGACAATATGAGAGCCAAGCCTGTCCAGCTCCTCTCTCAAATCGGCCTTGGTCGCAAGCAGTGCCACTTCGGCATGCAGCCGGTCGCGATCGAGCGAAGAGCCGCTGCCCATCACCAGCGCCACCTGCTGCGCCAGCCTTTCGGCAATTGCCCCCGGGCTGCGCGAGGGATCATTCTCGACTGTTGCCGTCAGTGCTTCGATGCTGCCGACCTGCGCCAGCAGGATCTGACAGAGCGCCCCGCCCTCTTCGGCGCGCATGCTGCGCAGATCGCTGAGAGCAAGCTTGAGGCCCGTCATGATATCGTCGTCGAGGGACGCGCGTTGCGCTTCACTCTCCTCGGGCTCACGGAAGTCGACAATGCCTCGGATCGCCAGCAGCGTGTCGAACTTGAGCGGTGCGGGATCGACGAGGTCTCCGAGCTGTTCGCGCAAGGTCAGGACAGCCGTCAGCGCCGCCTGGTTCACCACCGCTTCGACAGCGCTCTCCGCTCCACTGACGGACAGGCTGATCTGCAGATTGCCTCTTGAGAAAAATTCTGCAGTGAGCCGGCGCACATCCGGCTCGAACCGCTCAAGTCCCTGCGGCAGGCGAAGCCTGACATCGAGGCCCTTGCCGTTGACGGAGCGCAATTCCCAGGCCCAGCGATGCCGGCCGCTGCTGCCTTCTCTCCGGGCAAAGCCGGTCATCGATTGGAGCGGCATCCTCACCTCCGTGGCATTTTCTGGAAAAGCAATAAGGCGACGGCGCGGTATCCCGCAAGGGATATCCGCGCCGTGACAAGTCCGTCCACAATGCAGGCCGTTGTTACTGAGGCTGTGCCGTCGTTGCCGCGTCCTGGGCGGCCTTTGCCGCTTCGGCTGCCTTTTCGGCTTCGACCTTGCGCCAGCGGCGAACATTGGCGTTGTGTTCATCCAATGTCACGGCAAAGACGTGGCCGCCCGTGCCGTCGGCCACGAAGTAGAGTTCCGGTGTGCGCGACGGATTGGCAACGGCTTCAAGTGCGGCGCGGCCCGGGTTGGCGATCGCCGTCGGCGGCAGGCCCTTGATGATATAGGTATTGTAGGGCGTATCCTTATCGAGGTCCGACTTCAGGATCGGCCGGTCCGCCGGTTTCCCGTCACCGCCGAAAATGCCGTAGATGATCGTCGGATCGGACTGAAGGCGCATGCCCTTGTCGAGCCGGTTGATGAAGACCGAGGCAACACGCGGGCGCTCGTCGGCGCGTCCGGTTTCCTTCTCCACGATCGACGCAAGCGTCACGAACTCCTCGACAGTCGAGACCGGGAGGTTCGGATCGCGCTTTTCCCAGATCTGGTCGACAAGCGCCTTCTGGGCAGCCGCCATCTGCTGGACGATTTCGACGCGCTTGGTGCCGCGCGTAAACTTGTAGGTGTCAGGCTTCAGCGAACCTTCGGCAGGCAGCTCCTGCGGCAGGTCGCCGACGAGGACTTCGTCATCGGACAAGCGATGGAACATCTGCTTGACGGTCAGACCTTCCGGCAGCGACACGGAATAGAGAATGGACTTGCCGGATTTCAGGAGCTGCATGATCTCCTGCATCGATGATCCAGCCTTGATCTCGTACTCGCCGGCCTTCAGTGTGTCGTTGTCCAGGTAAGCCTCCGAGACGAACCGGAAGACGCGGCCATCGGTGATGATGTTGCCACGCTCGAGGCCGCTGGCGATCTCGCTGATACCGGCGCCGCTTCTGACGATGAAGTTCTTGTTGGCTTCGAGCGGGCCTGCTTTTTCGTACTGATGCATCGCATAATAGACGGTACCGGCCGCTGCGAGCGCGACGAAGACGATAACGGTCATGACGAAATTCAGGAAGATCACGACCTGGCTGCGCGCCTTGCGCGAACGCTTCGTAGGCGGCAGCGGCGCCTTCTCGGGGCGCAAGGCTTCGCTGGCCGATTTCGGAA
>Ga0247819_10000291_pt1 | contig 31050 bp, 35 predicted proteins | sample 13C_Xylose_Day6_FD_193428 | JGI IMG/M metagenome (GOLD analysis project Ga0247819, IMG submission 193428) | Soil microbial communities from agricultural site in Penn Yan, New York, United States - 13C_Xylose_Day6 | ecosystem: Environmental > Terrestrial > Soil > Agricultural land | place: USA... | reverse complement strand
GTACTGTTCCTCGCCACTTCCCCGCGTTTAATCCCGGCCAGCGTCTTGCTCTTCGATGCCATCGCCGCTACCACGGCGAAAAAGGAGTTGATCGAAGATGCGATTGGGCGGCAGGCTCGCTGGAGCCATTGAGGTTCTTGAGGACATCGAAAAGCGGAAGCGCCCGGTCGCCGACGCACTCAAGGACTGGGGCCTTTCCCATCGCTTCGCCGGCTCCGGCGATCGATCGGCGATCGGCAACATCGTCTATGACGCGCTTCGCATGAAGCTCTCCCACGCCTACCTGATGGACAGCGACAGCGCCGCCGCTCTCGGCCACGCCGTGATGTACCGCCAGTGGGGCTTTTCCCCCGAAGCGCTGGCGGCCGAACTCGATGGCGACAAATTCGCACCCGAGATGCCGTCCGCCGACATGGCGCAGGCCTTCGCGACGCGCCGCCTCGATGATGCCGCGCCCCACATCCAGGGCGACATTCCCGAATGGGTGCAGGCATCCTTCGAGGAAAACTTCTCCGAGGATTGGCTCGACGAAGCCAAGGCGCTCGCCGGGCGTCCGACGCTCGATCTGCGCGCCAACACGCTCAAGTCGACCCGGGACAAGGTGCTGAAGGCGCTGGAGCGCAGCGGCGCTGAAGCCGCAACGATCGCCCGCAACGGTATTCGTATTCCCGCCGGCGAAGGCGCCTCGCGCCTGCCGAACGTCACCGCCGAGCTTTCCTTCCAGAAAGGCTGGTTCGAAGTCCAGGACGAGGGATCGCAGATCGTCGCCGATCTCGCCTTCCCGCAGGAAGGCGAACAGGTGCTCGACTATTGCGCCGGCGGCGGCGGCAAGACGCTCGCCATGTCGGCTGCGATGAACAACAAGGGCCAGGTGCACGCCTACGACACCGACCGCAAGCGCCTGGCGCCGATCATCGAACGGCTGAAGCGCGCTGGAACGCGCAATGTCCAGGTACACGATTCCGCCGACAGCCTGGCGCCGCTTGCCGGCCGTTTCGATCGGGTTCTCGTCGATGCGCCTTGCACCGGCACCGGAACGTGGCGTCGCCGCCCCGACACCAAGTGGCGGCTCAACCAGAAGAACCTCGAAGAGCGGATCTCCCAGCAGGAAGAAGCGCTGGCAAGTGCTGCGCAGTTCGTGCGGCCGGGCGGACACCTGATCTACGTCACCTGCTCGGTGCTTCCCGAGGAGAACGAGGCGCAAGTCTACGGCTTCTGCGAAGACAATCCGGAATTCGAGATCCTGTCGGCCGCCGACATCTGGGCCGGGCTATTCGGTACCGACAAGCCGCAGCCATGGTCCGCCGACATGAAGACGGTGACGCTGACGCCGGCTTCCACCGGCACCGACGGCTTCTTCTTCTGCCTGATGCAGCGCAAGGCCTGAGCGCCTCGCCGGCGGCTTCGACACTGCGCCAAACCGCCGGCATCAGATTGAAAACGTTCTAAACTATACACTTTGACACCAGTTTACTTTTGGTTCATGACAATCAAGCTCCGGCGGGTCGGCGGGGGATTTTCCACGACCCATTGCCGAGCAATGACGCCGTCCCGCGGTGTCCGTTCCGGTCACGCCGGGAGAAGAACAGGAGAGGGTCATGACCAAGAATTTCATCCGCGCCGCGGCGCTGGCGCTCATGACGGCAACGTCGACGCTGGCCCTGCAGCCGGCGCAGGCCGCCACCGATGCGGCCGCCGTTGTAAAGCACTACACCGTCGTCGCGCACGCCAAGTTCGAAGATGCGCTGATCACCGCTGAGGCGCTCGACAAGGCAATCGACGCGCTGATCGCGACCCCCAGCGAAGCAACGCTGAAGGCGGCGCGCGAAGCCTGGCTCAAGGCCCGCCACCCCTACCAGGAAACGGAAGTCTACCGCTTCGGCAACGCCATCGTTGACGAGTGGGAAGGCAAGGTCAACGCCTGGCCGCTGGACGAAGGCCTGATCGACTATGTCGATCCGAGCTACGGCAGCGAGAGCGACGAGAACGGTCTCTTCACCGCCAACGTGATCGCCAACAAGACGATCAAGATCGACGGCAAGGATGTCGACGCCACCAACATCACGCCGGAACTGCTGGCGGGTACCCTACAGGAAGCAGGCGGCATCGAGGCGAACGTCGCCACGGGCTATCACGCCATCGAATTCCTGCTCTGGGGCCAGGACCTGAACGGCACCAAGGCTGGCGCCGGCAACCGCCCCTACACGGATTACGACACCAAGGCCTGCACCGGCGGCAATTGCGATCGGCGTGGCGCCTATTTGAAGGCTGCATCCGAACTGCTCGTTTCGGACCTGAAGGAAATGGTTGCCAACTGGACGCCGGATGGCGCGGCGACCAAGGCCGTCGAAGCCGATCCGAAGGCTGGCCTGACCGCCATCCTGACCGGCATGGGATCGCTCTCCTATGGCGAGCTTGCAGGCGAGCGCATGAAGCTCGGCATCCTGCTGCATGACCCGGAAGAAGAGCACGACTGCTTCTCCGACAACACCCACAACTCGCACCTGCACGACGCGATCGGCATCCAGTCGGCCTATACCGGCGAATATACCCGCGTCGACGGCACCAAGCTGACCGGCGCCTCGCTTTCCGAACTCGTTGCCACCAAGGACGCGGCACTCGACAAGGAAATGACCAAGGATCTCGCCACCACGGTCGAGAAGATGCAGGCGATGGCCAAGCGCGCCGAAACCGTCGAGGCCTACGACCAGATGATCGGCGAAGGCAATGCCGAGGGCAACGCCACCGTCCAGGCCGCGATCGACGGCCTGATCGCCCAGGCCAAGACCGTGCAGCGCGTCATCGCGTCGCTCGACCTCGGCACGATTGAGCTTGAAGGTTCCGACAGCTTGGATAATCCTAACGCTGTTTTCCAATAAGCTGAAAAGGCGGGCCGCGCCGTTACGGACGCGGCCCGATCCTCAATCGATGAACGCATGCATTGCCCGCTCCCTTCTGCAGTCGCTCCTGGCGCTGTTTCTTGTTGCGGCGGCAGTTCAGGCGTCAGACGATACCTCCGCGCTCAAGCACAAGCGCGACGATCTCTCCGAGGCCGACCTTCGCCGCGTCGAGGCGATCACTGTGCCGGTCACGGATTTCTCCAAGGCAGAACGATACGAGGCGATGTCGGCGGGAGCCGGAACGTCGATCGCCCCGAACGATCAGGACAGCTTCACTCAGTTTTCCGCAAACTTGGCTTTCGAGGATGAAGAGGGATTCAAGCTGGGCGATGCGCTGTTCGAAAAGCTCTGGGTGTCCTCGCCCTCGTCAACCCAGGCGTCCGATGGCCTGGGGCCGCTCTACAATGCAAGGTCCTGCCTCAGCTGCCATCCGCGCGATGGGCGTGGCGGCCCGCCCGAAGGCGCCAGCGACGGCACCTCGATGCTCTACCGGCTCGCCCGGGCGCCGCGCAACGACGGCGAACGGCAGATGCTGGCGACCTACGACATGGCCAATTTCCCCGACCCGATTTACGGCGCGCAGTTGCAGGACAGGGCGGTGCCGGGGCTTGCCGCCGAAGGTCAGATGAAGATGACCTACTCCGAGCTGCCGGTCACGCTGGCGGACGGCGAACTGGTCTTCCTGCGCAAGCCGACCTATGCGGTGCGCGATCTCGCCTACGGCGCCCTTGATCCGACAACGACGCTTTCGCCGCGGGTGGCGCCGCAGATGATCGGATTGGGACTGATCGAGGCGATCCATGAGGCGGATATCCTTTCCCGTGCAGACCCTGATGACGCCGACGGCGACGGCATCAGCGGGCGCGCCTCGCTGGTTCGCGATCGCGCGACCGGAGAAATTGCGCTTGGTCGCTTTGGCTGGAAGGCACAGACCCCGACGGTGCGCCAGCAGACGGCGGATGCCTTCGCCGCCGATATCGGCCTTTCGACCCCGGATCTCGACCGCAGTTTTGGCGACTGCACCGAAGGGCAAACGGCCTGCCTCGGCCTGCCGACCGGCGTCCAGGCGCGTCTCGGCGCGGTCGAGGCTCCGGACCCGGTGCTGGGACTGGTCACCTTCTACTCGGCCAATCTGGCCGTTCCGGCGCGGCGCAAGGCGAGCTTTCCAAAAACCCTGCGCGGCAAGGAGATCTTCTACCAGAGCGGCTGCGCTTCCTGCCACACCCCGAAATACGTGACGCGTCGCGACGCTGCCCACAAGGCACAGGCGTTCCAGCTGATCTGGCCCTATTCCGACTTCCTGCTCCATGACATGGGAGACGGCCTTGCCGATGGCCAGACCGTAGGTATCGCCAATGGCCGCGAATGGCGCACGCCGCCGCTCTGGGGCATCGGACTGACGAAGGCGGTGAGCGGCCATACGTTCCTGCTGCACGACGGGCGGGCCCGCAATTTTACCGAAGCCATTCTGTGGCATGGTGGAGAGGGCGAAAAAGCGCGAGACGCCTTTGCCGCGCTTTCCACACGTGACCGCCGTGACCTCCTCGCATTCCTGGAGTCTCTTTGATGTCTCATATGCCTTCGCTTGCCCTCGGCCTTTGCCTGGCCGCTCTGTCCCTGCCGGCCATGGCGCAGGAGGGAAGCGCGCTGTCGCCCCGTGTCGTCAACGAGGCTGCCGTGCCAGCCGTGATGGCTAGGGCGGTCGACGATTTCATTATCCCCGGCTACCGCAACCTGTCGGACAAGACCGCGCTGCTGACGAAGGCGTCGGCCGCCCTTTGCGAGGTCCCGTCGGCGGCATCGCAGGAGAAAGCGCAAGAAGCATTTTCCGACCTGGTACAGGCCTGGTCGACGGTCGAAATCATCCGTTTGGGGCCGGCGCTCGAGCAGAACCGCTTCGAGCGCTTCCTGTTCTACCCCGACCGCAAGAGCACGGGCCTGAAACAGGTGCAGGCCATTCTTGCCAAGGGCGACGAGACGGCGACCGACGTCGCATCGCTCAAGGGCAAGAGCGTCGCGGCGCAAGGACTGGGCGCACTGGAATACGTGCTCTACGGCAATGGCTCCGATGTGCTGGCGAGCAAGGACGGCGATTTCCGTTGCCGCTACGGCGTGGCGATCTCGCAGAACCTCGACGCCATCGCCAACGAGTTCCTGGCGGAGTGGCAAAAGCCTGAGGGCATCCAGGCCGCCTGGAAAAAGCCGGGCCCTGGAAATCCTCAATTTCGCGACAGCAAGGAGGCGGCAACCGAGCTGCTCGGCATTTTCGTGCACGGCGTCGAGATGGTGAAGGACCAGCGGCTGAAGCCGTTCTATGCCGGAACCGTCGACGGCAAGCAGGACAAGGGACATCCGAAGTCGGCGATCTACTGGCGGTCGGAAAACACCATGCCCTCGATCGCCGCCAACTTCCGCGGCCTGCATACCCTGTTCAAGGTGGCCGACATGGAAAGCCTGCTTCCGAACGACAGCCGCTCGGTCGCCGGGTCGGCAGACTTCGTCTTCAAGTCGGTCATCGGCATCTCGCAGACCATCGACGGTCCGATCGGCGAGGCGATCGCCGATGACAAGAGCCGGGCCAAGCTCGATTTTCTCACGCTCAACACCGCCGATCTTCTCGACCGGCTGAACAAGGATTTCGGCGGTGCCATCGGCCTTGGCGCCGGCTTCTCCTTTGCCGACGGCGACTGAGCAGACAGCCCTTAGCCGAGGCTGTTGACAATCCCCCCGTTTGGGCGCAAAGCGCTCCCGTGTCCGCTCTCGCGGCCACGTTTCACCACAAGGATCAACTTGCAATGAACCCCGACAGTCGAAGTCGAGCCTTCATGCTCACGACCGCTCGGTCCTGATTGATCAGGGCTTCGTGGCGGTCGGATGACTCGCCCTATGGAGCCCAAAATGCTGCGCATCTACAAAAGCCAGAACAGCCATCTCGTGCTCGTCGACATGCTCGACGGCCTTGCCTCTCCGACGCCGGTCATCTGGTTCGACCTGCTCAATCCGTCCGTGGAGGAGACCCGGCTGGTCGAAGGCCAACTCGGCATCGAAATCCCGACCCGGGACGAGATGCAGGAAATCGAGCTGTCCGACCGGCTCTACCAGGAAGACGGCGCGCAGTTCATGACCATGACGGCCGTTGCCAAGCTCGACAGCGACTACCCGGTCAAGGTTCCCGTGACCTTCATCGTCAAGGGCGTGACGCTCGTGACCGTACGTCACGCCGACCCGAAGCCGTTCCAGACCTATGCCAACCGGCTGCAGAAGGCCAACGGCCAAGGCTGCGAAACTGGCGAACTGGCGATGCTGGGGCTTCTCGAAGCGATGATCGACCGCACCGCCGACGCACTCGAGCGGGCCGGCAGCGAGGTCGACGGTATTTCGCGTGAAGTGTTCCGCAAGACCAATGCCAGCGCCACCAAGAAGACACGCGACTTGCAGTCGCTGATCGAGCAGATCGGCCAGAAGGGTGACCTTCTGACGATCATTCGCGAAAGCCTGGTCAGCATCGGTCGGCTGGTCGCCTATCACGTGGCGCTCGAAGGCATCGGTCCGCGCAAGGCGGCCAAGGAAAGCCGGCAGCGGATCAAGTTGATCCAGCGCGATGCGACATCGCTCGGCGACCACGCGCTGTTCCTGTCGAACAAGATCAACTTCTTGCTCGACGCGACGCTCGGCCTGATCAATCTGGAGCAGAACCAGATCATCAAGATATTCTCGGTCGCTGCCGTCGTGTTCCTGCCGCCGACACTGGTCGCCTCGATCTACGGCATGAACTTCGAGGTCATGCCCGAGCTGCAGTGGCAGTTCGGATATCCCTATGCCCTGGCGCTGATGGTGCTTTCGGCGATCGTGCCGTTCCTCTACTTCAAGCGGCGGGGCTGGCTCTGACAGAGTCATCTGCTACATCGTAGCGACAAGGATCGGCGGCGGAATTCCGGTGCCGGTCCGATAAGATGGCAGGCGAGGAATGGCCATGCGCGCCACCACGGGTCTGATCGACCGTCGCAATTTCATCAAGATGGCCGGCGCCGCCTGGGTGGCGACGCTCGGCGCTCGCGGCGCCTTTGCGCTCGAGCGCGCCGACGCGGTCTTTGCCTCCGCTTTCATGGCGCCGGACGGAAGCTATGGCGTTGCCACACTGACCGAGGCCGGCGAGATCGTCGAGCGCACGGCGCTTCCGGCACGCGCCCACGGCATGGCCCATTCAGCCGCCAGCAAACGGACGGTGGCGTTTTCCCGCCGCCCCGGCACCTATGCGATGATCCTTGCGACCGACGGCAGCGCCGAGCCGGTGGTCATCGCGGCCGCCGAGGGCCGGCACTTCTATGGCCATGGCTGCTTTTCTGCCGATGGCCGCCTGCTCTACGCCACCGAAAACGACTTTGCCGCCAATCGCGGCATGATCGGCATCTACGACGGCAGCCGACATTTTGCCCGCATCGGCGAGTTCCCGACCTATGGCATCGGCCCGCATGACATGACGCTTTCCGCCGATGGACGGATGCTGGCCATCGCCAATGGCGGCATCGAGACTCATCCGGATTTCGGCCGCACCAAGCTCAATCTCGACCATATGGAACCGAGCCTGACACTGGTCGACACCGAGACCGGCGCGCTGATCCAAAAACACATACTGCCGGGCGAACTCAACCGTCTCTCCACCCGCCACGTCGATATCGGCCCGAAGGGCGAAATCTGGTTTGCCTGCCAATACGAAGGTGCGCGCGACGACCTGCCGCCGCTCGTCGGCCATTTTTCCCATGGCGAAGATCTCGCCTTCGTGTCGCTGCCCGAAAGCACGACCGAGGCCTTGGCCAATTATGTCGGCGCCATAGCCGTCAACCGCCAGGAGGGATTGATCGGCCTCACCTCGCCCAAGGGTGGCGTTGCCGTGACGCTCGATGCCCGCACGGGTGCGGTGTTGAGGCAAGAGCGCGTGACCGACGCCGCCGGTGTCGCGGCGGCCGAGCATGGTTTTGCCGTGTCGTCCTATGACGGCCGCTTCAAGGACCGTCAAAGCCGTGTCGCCTGGGACCAGCATATCGTCCGGCTCGGCCGGGACTGACGGCCCACGTCACGCGGAGAAGCGACCCTCGCCGGCCAGCTTTGCCAAATTGTCCCATCGATAGGCGGTCTGATCGTGGTTCTCACCGCCGAGGCTGACCTGGCCCTGGCCGACGGCGACCGCCCCCAGGCGTTCGTAAAACGCTCGGTTCGGATTGCTGGAAAGCACCCAGGCAAACAGCGACGCGCCGCCCAGCTCCCGGCAGTGGGCCGCGACGCTGCGCACGAGCGCCGAGCCGATGCCGGCCCCTTGAAACTCCTTGAGGATATAAAGCGCATAGAGTTCGCGGTCGAAGCGCGGCGGCATCGAGCGGGCCTTTCCATAATTGGCAAAGCCGATCACCCGGTTCGTGCTCATGTCGACCGCGACCAGGTGGAAAACGTCGACAACGCGCATGCGCCGGGCATGGCGCAACGCCTGTTCCTCGATGCTCATGGCATCGAGGAAGGCATCGGAAATCAGCCCGCGAAACGTCGATCGCCAGGTTTCGACGATGACGGAAGCGATCATCATGATGTCATCAGGACCGGCCGGCCGGATGTCGATGCGTCGGAAGCTTTTCATGGCAGAGATATAGGTGGCGCATGGTCGCTTCGAAACAGCAGCCCCCGCTGGAAAGCGCATCAGGGCACTCTATCTGTCGACGCCATGAACAGACCCCTCGTCTACACAGTCTTCATCGCTGCCGTTCTCGGTCTCGGGCTTCTCATCGGCTACAACAACATCCCCGGCGAATGGTACCAGTCACTGGCAAAGCCGGTCTTCAATCCACCCAACTGGATCTTCGCCCCGGTCTGGTCGGTGCTCTACGTGATGATCGGCATCGTCGGCGCCCGGCTGTTTCTTGACCATCGCCGTACCGCCGCGATGCGATTGTGGCTCGCGCAGATGATCTTCAACTTCCTGTGGTCGCCGCTGTTCTTCGGCCTGCAGGACATCGCGTCGGCACTGATTGTCATCATCGCGCTGCTGATCGCAGTCGCCGGTGTCATCGTCGCAAGCTGGCAAAGAGACCGCGCTTCGGCCTTGCTCTTCCTGCCCTATCTCGCCTGGGTGGCATTCGCGACCGTACTCAACGGCTCGATTTTCCTCATGAATTGAGCTTGTCGCACTGGTGCGGCCGTGCCACTGTCCGTCGATCGATATGGGAGGCAATCGGGCCTGCCGCGACAGCCAGGGCCGTACAGACTGATGGACGACAGCGATCCCCCAGATTTCCGCAGGCGCATAAGGGAAAGCTTCGCACGGCAGGCGGCCATGGAAACGATCGGCGCAGAACTGACGCTGGTCGAGCAGGGTACCGTCGAGATCGAGCTGCCCTTTGACGAAAAGCTGACGCAGCAGCACGGCTTCCTGCATGCGGGCGTGATCTCCGCCGCGCTCGATTCGGCCGGCACCTATGCCGCCTATTCCGTCATCGACCCCGACGCCTCTATCCTGACGATCGAATTCAAGGTCAACCTGCTGTCGCCGGGGCGCGGCGAGCGCTTCCTGTTTCGCGGCGAGGTCACCAAGCCCGGCACGACGATCATCGTCTCCGACGGGCGCGGCTACGCCATCCGCTCGGACGGGCCGGCCAAGCTGATCGCCTCGATGACCGGCACGATGATGGTCATCCGCGGACGCGAGGGTATCGAAGGATGAAGGTCGAAATGAAGGACGTCGCCGGCCGCAAGGTTCTCTATGTCATGGCTGTCGATGCCGAGTACGGTCCTCATCTCAAGGCACGGATCGCGCCGCTGATGACCGGCGTCGGACCGGTCGAGGCCGCAGTCACGCTGACGAAGACGCTGGCAGGCCTTGCCTCCAAAGACACTCTGCCTGATCTCGTCGTCTCGCTCGGTTCGGCGGGTGCGGCCAAGCTTGAACAGACCGAAGTCTATCAGGCGACATCGGTCGGCTACCGCGACATGGACGCCTCGGTGCTCGGTTTCGAGAAAGGCGCGACGCCGTTTCTCGACCTTCCCGCCGTCGTTTCGCTGCCGCTGCGCATTCCTGGGATCAAGGAGGCCCGGCTTTCGACCGGCGCCAACATCGTCTCCGGCACCGCCTATGACGGCATCGACGCCGACATGGTGGAAATGGAGACCTATGCGGTGCTACGCGCCTGCCAGTCTTTCGGCGTGCCGCTCATCGCGCTTCGCGGCATTTCCGACGGTAAGGCGGAACTCAAGCACGTCAACGACTGGACGGAATATCTAGATGTCATCGACGAGAAGCTCGCCGGCGTCATCGACAGGCTTGAGACAGCGATCGGCACGGGCGAAATCCGGCTCTGAAAGCCCGGAATTGTCGGGGTGCAATCTAATCGTTGCGCAGAGGACGGGCTTTGATTAAAGGCTCGCCATGATCAAGCTTGTTTGAAGGCCCGACATGACCCAGACAGCCCATCCCGACACCGTTCTCATCGTCGATTTCGGCAGCCAGGTGACGCAGCTCATCGCCCGGCGCGTGCGCGAATCCGGTGTTTATTGCGAAATCGTGCCGTTCCAGTCGGCGGACGAAGGTTTTCAGCGGCTAAAGCCGAAGGCCGTCATCCTCTCCGGCAGCCCGGCTTCCACCCTCGACATCGGCTCGCCGCGCGCGCCTTCGATGATCTTCGATTCCGGCCTGCCGGTCTTCGGCATCTGTTACGGCCAGCAAACCATGTGCGCCCAGCTGGGCGGCAAGGTCGAGAGCGGCCATCACCGCGAATTCGGCCGCGCCTTCCTCGAAGTCGAGAAGGACTGCGCGCTGTTCGACGGCGTCTGGTCGCTCGGCTCGCGCCACCAGGTCTGGATGTCGCATGGCGACCGCGTCACGGCGATCCCCGAAGGCTTCGAGGTCGTGGCGACATCCGCCAACGCCCCCTTTGCCTTCATTGCCGACGAGAAGCGCAAGTACTACGCCGTGCAGTTCCACCCGGAAGTGGTGCACACGCCCGACGGCGCCAAGCTGATCGCCAACTTCGTGCACAAGATCGCCGGCATCAAGGGCGACTGGTCGATGTCGGCCTACCGCGCCAAGGCCGTGGACGCGATCCGCAAACAGGTCGGCGACAAGAAGGTGATCTGCGCGCTTTCCGGCGGCGTCGACAGCTCGGTCGCAGCGCTCCTGATCCACGAGGCAGTCGGCGACCAGCTGACCTGCATCCTCGTCGACCATGGCCTGATGCGCAAGGACGAGGCGAAGAACGTCGTCGCCATGTTTGAAGAGCACTATAATCTGCACCTGCTGCACGTCGACGCTTCCGACCGCTTCATCGGCGAACTGGAAGGCCAAAGCGATCCGGAAACCAAGCGCAAGATCATCGGCCGCCTGTTCATCGAGGTGTTCGAGGAAGAGGCAAAGAAGCTCGGCGGCGCGGATTTCCTTGCCCAGGGCACGCTTTATCCCGACGTCATCGAAAGCGTTTCCTTCACCGGCGGCCCGTCGGTGACGATCAAGTCGCACCACAATGTCGGCGGCCTGCCGGAACGCATGAACATGCAGCTGGTCGAGCCGCTGCGCGAGCTGTTCAAGGACGAAGTCCGGGTGCTCGGCCGCGAACTCGGCCTGCCCGACAGCTTCATCGGCCGCCACCCGTTCCCCGGACCGGGCCTTGCCATCCGTTGCCCTGGTGGCATCAGCCGCGAGAAGCTCGAGATCCTGCGCGAAGCCGACGCGATCTATCTCGACGAAATCCGCAAGGCCGGCCTCTACGACGCCATCTGGCAGGCGTTTGCCGTGCTGCTGCCGGTCCAGACCGTCGGCGTCATGGGCGACGGCCGCACTTACGAGTTCGTCTGTGCGCTGCGGGCCGTCACCTCGGTCGACGGCATGACCGCCGACTTCTACCACTACGACATGGAATTCCTCGGCCGTGCGGCAACGCGCATCATCAACGAGGTCCGTGGCATCAACCGCGTGGTCTACGACGTCACGTCGAAGCCGCCCGGCACGATCGAGTGGGAATAACGGGCAATCGGCGGCAATAGCGTAGCTTTGGGCGGCGATTTTCTCGCCCGCGCTGCTGCCAGCCGTCTATTCCTCACGTGCGCCGAGCGCCATGATGGCGCTGTCCGGTCGATTAGTCCAACCGCACCCAATCGATGGCTTCGAGCACATACGGCGCGAACAGGAAGTCCCGGATCTGGATGATCCGGCTTTCCGACCAGCCGATCAGGACGAAATGTGCAGGCCGTTCCGTCGAGCCGGTGCTGTCGAACACCAGCATGGCCGGCTGTCCTTCAACCGCGCCGAAGGCGAACCGCCACTTCGTCACTTCGCCATAGCGGGTAAAATAGTGGCCGATCCTGTCGCGTCCTTCGAGTTGCAGCCGGTTTACCAGATCGAGCTTCACGTCATCGGCGAGCATGGCGCGAATTGCGTCGAAATCACCGCTCTGAAAGAGACGGACATAGGCGGTCATCTTCCGCCGGTCCGGCTCTGACATCAGCGGCAGCCTGATATCGTCGGGTGCCTGCGCAAGTTCCCGGAGTGCAACGCGCCCGCGCTGTAGCGCCGATTTGGCGGCGGCGGGCGAGCAGCCCGCGATCCCGGCGATCTCGTCGATCGAATGACCCAGGACATCCTTGAGGATCACCGCGCAGCGCTGAAGTTCAGGCAGCCGCAGAAACGTCTGGAAGCTGAACGCGACGATTTCCGCCTCAGGGATGGGCGCCGCCTCGACGTCTTCGGTGAGCGAGACGACCGTGTTGCGCGACCGCTCGCGCAGGAAATCGAGGCTCGTGTTGTGGGCGATGCGAAACAGCCAGCCCTCGAGACTATCGACCTCGACTCCTTGGGCTCGTGCGTTGAGCGCCTTGACGAGCGTATCCTGCAAGACATCCTCGCCATTGACCGCCGATCCCGTCATGCGCGCGCAGTAGCGATGAAGGCGTGGTCTGAGCGCATTCAGACGGTCCTCGAAATGGTCGGTATTCATGCACCAAGACCTCCGGCGCTTGCCCGCTCCGCCTGGGACTGGGCGCTGATTTCGATCAGTATCTTCGACAGCTTGGCCGGTTGTGACAGGAATGGCGAGTGGCTGGTCTCCAAAGTGTGGGTCGTCGTCTTGCCGCCGATGGCAACGTCTACGGTCGCAATCATGTGATCCTGACCGGCCAACGGAACCGCGCGGTCCTGTGTGGTGCGGATGTAGTGGCGCGGCACGGTGCCAAATCCTTCCGGCGTAATGGCCGATGGAGCCACGGCGCCGGCATTCGATTCGTCGTAGTGAAGATGCAGCGCCGCCTGCGCGAATTCCACCTCCGGCACGTCGCCATAAAACGAAGCCTTGAGAAGCGATCGATAGGCGACGTCTGTCGATCGCGGATTGATCCTTGTCGCACCGATGCCGACGGGGTCGCCCACGAACAACCCGGGCGACAGGGCCGAAGACATGGTTTCGTGTTGCAGCATCGCCAGCAACGGCATGCCGTTCGGCACCATGAACCCGGCGATATAAACGACTGCGAGAAGCTGGTCCGGAACCCTTTCGGCGACCGCCGAAATCGTCATCCCGCCGGCCGAGTGCCCGACCAGGATGACCTTGCCGCCGCCGAGGGCCGCGGCCTCTTTTACCAGCTCGACAACCGCTTCCGTCCGCTCCAGCTGCGTAATGCCGGCGCTGGGTGACGGCTCCGTGGCAAAAGCAATGGGGTCGAACGGACGAAGGCCGAGCGACGGTGGGGCTATGGCATTGACCCCCGCGCCGGGAAGGTCGAGCGTCAAGGCCGAAAAGCCATTGGCTTCAAGTATCGGCGTCACCTTGTCCCATGTCGAGCGGTCGTGCCAACCGCCATGGATCAGGACAAAAACTGCTTTGGTCACTGCCATTCCCTCAGTCCCCTTTACTCTGACCTTACGATATTTGCGGCCTGTGCAAGCGGCCAACTGCCAGCGTCGGTTCAAACTTCCCTGTCGTCGAAAAGGAACATTTCAACACCAGAGTCGTCAGGCGCAAAAAGTCGTCGATCCGCCGCAGCGGCCTGACCTTCCGGGCTTGCAAACGCCTTGTTGATCGCCGCAAGGTCGTCGAAATGCAGCGTTCCAATGCGATGAATTTTGGACGTTCCGACTGGCCTTGCGATCGGGCCGTCGCTGACCTCGTATTTCCTGAGCCCAGGGATCTTCGTGGCGAGAGGCACGTGGATCTCGAAATAATGCTGGTCGAACGCCTCGACATTATCAGGTGTTGGGTAAATCACGACCATGCGGGCCATTGCGATTCCTCCGTTGTTTCGGTGTGTGCCAAGCCTCACCGGGTTTCGCCAAACACCGCCGAGCCGATGATCGAATCGAGGCTCGCCAGCTCAAGGATCTCAGGGAAGTAGGCTTTCATGCGCGGGTCGCTGCGCATCGCCTCGACCGCTGCAGGGGTCTCCCACTCGGAGTAGATGACGACGCCGGTGCCGTCATTTGCCGCGATCAACCGGGTCGTCTTCCAGCCTTCAAGCGTGCGGACAACCGTGTCGGTGTTCAGCTTCAGGAGCGCGATCAGCGCATCCTGCTTCCCGGGTTTGACCTTCAGCAGATTGATCAAAATGACTGACTCGTCGGACATGGCATGTCTCCTTTTTGTTTCGAACACATCAAGGACGACCGGAAGGGTGAAAACGGATCGCGACGTTTGAAAATTTTGGGAAATGGTTCTCTGCGGAGCGGGGCCTGCTGACTGAAATAAGCAGTCCAAGCCATCGCCACAACAACGGAAGAGCCGTAGCCTTACCTGACAAAAAACAATAGTGTTGACTAATTAATCAGTATGCACTAATTGTTTTGTCATGATTGAAACCGCACCCATCACCGCCGTCATGCGCGCCCTTGCCGATCCGACCCGGCGTGCCGTGTTCGAGCGCATCGCCAATGCCGACGAGATCACAGTGGTCGAACTGACGCGCGGCAGCGGCGTGACGCAGGGTGCCATTTCGCAGCATCTCAAGTCATTGAAGCAGGCGGGCCTCGTCAGCGAGCGTCCCGAAGGCCGCAACGTCTATTACCGCGCTGAGCCCGAAGGCCTCGAGCCGCTTGTCGACTGGATGAGCCATTACGGCGCCTTCTGGCGCGAACGGTTTGCAAACCTCCGCACTCTCTTGAAGGAGATCGATCCATGAATGAAGTAGTGTTGCAGCCCCACACGCAGGACATCGTGGTAGACGAGGTCTTCCCCCACGCCCCCGAGACGATCTGGAAAACCTTGACGAGCGGCGCCTTGATAAGCCGCTGGATGATGGTTGCGACAGGCTTCGAGCCGGTCGAAGGCAACCGCTTCACCTTCCAGACCACGCCGGCCGGCGAATGGGATGGCGTCATCCACTGCCGGGTGCTGGAGGTGAAACCGAACGAGCGGTTCGTCTACGCCTGGAAAGGCGGGCACGAGGCCAATGCCGGCTATGGCTCGCGTCTTGACACGGTCGTTACATGGACCCTGTCCAGGGTCCACAACGGCACGCGCCTTCGCCTCGTTCATTCCGGCTTCGTGACGCCGAGAAACGACACCGCCTTCAAGAACATGAGCGAAGGTTGGAAGAAGGTTCTGACGCGGATCGGCACCGTGACCGAAGGGCAGGACTGAGACGACACCCAAAGCCTGACGCGGGCGCCGTGCCCGCGTCCTTGACGCGCCCGGTTCGGCAAGCGCCGTAGCGCCATCACGAACACAAGCAAAACAACTGATTGCGATGCCCGACCATCGAGCACGCTCGATGACGTACGCGTTGCCGTCCCCAGAGCCCAAGGAGCAATGACATGAGCAAGCCCTATACCGGTGGATGCGCCTGCGGCGCGATCCGTTACGAGATCTCTGGAGAACCGGTTTTCTCAAACGATTGTCAGTGTCGCGACTGCCAGAGCGAGAGCGGCACCGGACACGGATCGCACCTGACCTTCAGGCGAGACGGCGTGAAGCTCGAAGGCAAGGCGACGCTGTGGGACATGGTCGCCGATAGCGGCAACGTGAAGACCCGGGCCTTTTGTCCCACCTGCGGTTCGCCCGTCTATATGACCTTTGCCGCAATGCCCGAATTCTTCACCGTGCGCGCGGCGAGCCTCGACGATCCGAGTCGCTACAAGCCCCAGGTCGTCACCTATGGATCACGCGGCTACGCTTGGGACCACCTCGACCCGACGCTGCCGAAGTTTGACAAGATGCCGCCGATGTAAAGACCAGGCGAACGGACATCGAAGTTTTCCAGGGCGCGCCGTCGCGCGCCCTACCCCATCCCCATCGCGTAGCAACCGAGCAAATGCGCCATGCCGCGTTCGGTATTGCCGAACAGTAGATCCGCCTTCTGGCGGCTAGTTCGAACAGATCACGCCTGTCATCTTCTCTCCATCGAAACGCCAATCGGCGCACACCGAAAAAACAGGAGAGACCAATGCTTCGTTCCCTCATCACCGGCGCAGCCATAGCCTTCGCCGTCCCGGCACTCGCCGACGTTCAGCCCTATCCGGCGACGTTTACAACGGAAACCATCGCCACCAACGGCACGACCCTGCATGTGCGCGTCGGCGGTTCGGGGGCCGACCGTCGTGCTGCTGCACGGCTACGGCGAGACCGGCGACATGTGGGCGCCGCTTGCTGCCGAGCTTGTCCGCGATCACCGCGTCATCGTGCCCGATCTCAGGGGCATGGGGCTCTCGGACAAGCCGGCGACCGGCTATGACAAGAAGACAGAAGCGCAGGATATCGCCGGCGTGCTCGACGCGTTGAAGGCCGACAAGGTCGACGTGGTGGCACACGATATCGGCAACATGGTCGGTTACGCCTTTGCCGCCCAGTATCCGACACGAACGACAAAGCTGGTGCTGATGGACGCGCCGCTTCCCGGCGTCGGCCCGTGGGAAGAGATCCTGAAGAACCCGCTGCTGTGGCACTTCCGTTTCGGCGGGCCTGACATGGAGCGCTTGGTGGCCGGCCGCGAGCGCATCTACCTCGACCGCTTCTGGAACGAATTCTCCGCCGATCCGAAGAAGTGGAACGAGGCCTCGCGCGAACACTACGCCAAGCTCTATGCCCAGCCGGGCGCGATGCGGGCGGGCTTCGCCCAGTTCGCCGCCTTCGATCAGGACGCGATCGACAACCAGGCCTTCCTGAAACAGGGCAAGCTCGGCATGCCTGTCCTGGCCGTCGGCGGCGAAAAATCCTTCGGCCCGACAATGGCCGTCGTAACCCGCTTTGCCGCCAACAATGTCACCGAGGTGGTCATTCCCGCTTCCGGCCATTGGTTGATGGAGGAACAGCCCGAAGCGACGGTGAAGGCGATCCGCAGCTTTCTCGACGCGGAATGATCGAGGGTGCCTACGAAGCGGCCATTGACCAGAGCCGGCGCAAGCACTTTGCGCCGGCTCTTTTCGCATCATGGCCAGCGCGCAGCGCGATAGCTCTCAAGCTCCGGCTGGGCGTCAGGTCGGCGGAATGAAAGGCTGGCTGATCGCCTGGAATACGGCCAACGCCTCCAGCATTTCCCCGTGTGCCCGTAGCGCCGGATAGTTGGAGATCGCGATCAGCTCGGGATGGACCTCGCACAGGAAACGCAGCACCACTGCCACGGCGATATCGGCATGGCCAATGCGCTCCCCGAACCAGAACTCCGAGGTACCCTCCGACCGGCCGGCCTCCAATACGCCGAGCGCCGCCTCCATCTGGTGACGGCAGCGATCGACCCAGAGGGCCGAGACTTCGCCGTGCAGACGCTTCTCGTAGAACAGGCTGACGGCCTTGTCGCCGAGCCCGGTTGCAAGCGCCGCAACCTTAAGCGCCCGATGTCGGGCGGGTTCGAACCTTGGAAACATTGCGCGTTCATCGGAAACAAGGCCGTCGAGATAATCGAGAATGATGTGGCTATCGATCAACGCGGTACCGTCGTCCAGCGCCAGGGTCGGGACGCGCGTCAGCGGATTGTAGGCACGAAGCCTGTCGGCATCGCCGAAGGAGGACCAGGGGCGGTGCTCGAATTCCATGCCGTATAGCGTGAGCGCGATGCCGACGCGGCGGACGAAGGGAGAATCATATTGGCCGATCAGGATCATCTGCAGGGTCCCGTCTGGTGAGAGCGCAGCCAGAAGACAACGGATGCGCGGCAAAAGCAAAGCCTTGCTCCGCCCCCATCAACGCCCGCGCTCCCCGTTTCTAGCCACTTGCAGAGCCTATCGGGAATGCCGATAAGCCTTCGACACGAGACAAAAGGGGGAGACCATGGACATCTCGGAAATCATCATCGCCGGCGACACCGCAGGCATCGAATGGCGCCTTCCGGTCTTCCGCTTCAAGGGCAGGAGCCCCGACGCACCGAAGACCTATATTCAAGCGGCACTGCACGCCAACGAACTGCCCGGCACCGCGCTGGCGCATTTCCTCCTGCAGAAGCTCGCTGACGCGGAGAAGAACGCCGCCATTCTCGGCGACATCACCGTCGTGCCGCAGGCAAACCCCATCGGCACCGCGCAATCGCATTTCGGCGAACTGCAGGGCCGGTTCGATCTCGGCTCGCGCACCAATTTCAACCGCGATTTTCCGCTGATCGCACTCGGCGAGCGCGACAGCCTTCTCGAGGATCTTGATCGTTACTCGGCCACGGATCGGCTGAAGCGGCAATTGCTGCATATGGCGCTCGGCGCCGACTTGATGCTCGACCTGCATTGCGACGACGAAGCGCTGCAATATGCCTATATCGACGACGCCTTCTGGCCGGAGGCGGCCGACCTTGCCGCAGCTCTCGACATGGAGGCGGTGCTTCTTTCGGATGGCGAAAGCTCCGCCTTCGAAGAGGCCGTCGCCTACGCCTGGAAGTATGAGGCAGCCGGTCAGATGAAGACGAGCCTTCCGGGGCGGCTCTCCGTCACGGTCGAGCTTCGCGGCACACGCGACGTCTATCCTGACATGGCACGCAAGGATGCCGAAGGCGTGCTGCGCTTCCTCGCCCAGCGCGGCGTGGTCGCCGGCGACAGGGCAGCACTTCCAGCATTCGGCGGCATCGTCGCGCCGCTCGACAACATCGAGCTGATCCGCGCTCCGGAATCCGGCGCCATCCTCTTCCACCGCGATATCGGCGAGAGGGTGAAGGCCGCCGATCTGCTCGTGACGATCCTTAGCCGTCCCGGCCGGCCAGACGGCGCCATCGAAGTCCGCGCACCGCAGGACGGGCTGATTGTTACCCGGGTATCGACAAGGCTTGCCCGTCGCCGCGCGGACCTGATGAAAATCGCCTGCGCAACCGCGTCAAGCGCCGCACGCAAGCCCGGCCCGCTGGAAGCCTGAAGCCAAGCCAAAGCTGTGGCTTTGTCCGGAACGTCCTGAGAACGTTCCGGACATCACCGCGACATCGTCGCGGTCATCTTCGGACTGTCGAGAAGGATGGTCGAGCGCAGAGTCTTGATCTCGCCGATCTGCTCGAACTCGGTCCACAATAGCCGTTTGTAGTCGGCGACATCACGTACGGCGATCTTCAGCAGAAAGTCGAAATCACCGGCAACCGTATGGCACTCCACCACCTCGGGCATGCGCGACACCAGTTCGATGAAACGCTGCCCGACCTTGCTTGCGGTCCGCTCCAGCGTCACTTCGAGAAAGGCCTGGAAGCCGACCCCCGCCGCCTTCGGATCGACCACGACCGTTTGCCGGATAACACCTTCCGAGTAGAGCCGCGCCAACCGGCGCGACAGCGGTGCCGGCGAAAGCCCGACCCGCGCCGCAAGCTCGTTGTTGCTGCGCAACGCGTCCTCGACAAGCAATCGGATAATCCGCCGGTCGATCGCATCGAGTTTGGACGCTCCGCGCTCCGTCATAGCCAGCCCTTCCCGCTCTCTTCAGCGTTTGCGCAAATCAGCAAAAGAAATGCATCGATTTACGCAATTCGATCTATGCGAATATTGTCTCCGTGGCAAATCCGGCATCGATTTTGCGCTGTCTCTGATTTAAAGAAGAAGCCTGTCGAGAGCCGGAGGACGGTTCTCGGCGCGACCTTTCTCGATCGCCCATCGCTACTCTGTCACTGCCAAGGGGGAATTCCGGCATGTTCGACGCTCTGACCCGCCAACCCGACGATCCGTTGCTGGCCCTGATCGGGCTCTATCGCAAGGACGAGCGCCCTGGAAAGGTCGATCTCGGCGTCGGAGTCTACCGCGACGAAACCGGCCACACGCCGATCTTCCGCGCGGTCAAGGAAGCGGAAAAGCGGCTGCTCGCAACGCAGGACAGCAAGGCCTATGTCGGCCCCGAGGGCGACCTCATTTTCGTCGATCACCTCTGGACGCTGGTCGGTGGCGACACGATCAACCGAAGCCATTTGGCCGGCGTGCAGACGCCGGGCGGCTCCGGCGCGCTAAGGCTTGCGGCCGACCTCATCCGCCAGATGGGCGGCAAGCGCATCTGGATCGGCCTGCCGAGCTGGCCGAACCATGCCAGCATCTTCAAGGCCGCGGGCCTTGAGACGGCCGGCTATCCATTCTTCGACGTCCCGTCCCAGACCGTGCTCTTCGACACCATGATGAGCGCGCTCCAAGGTGCTTCGGCCGGCGACGCCGTGCTGCTGCATGCCGGCTGCCACAACCCGACGGGCGGCGTGATCACCGATACGCAATGGCTGGAGATCGCGGCCGTCGTCGCCGAGCGCGGCCTGCTGCCGTTGATCGACCTTGCCTATCAGGGCTTCGGCCGCGGATTGGACGAGGACGTAACGGGCCTTCGCCATCTCATCGGCATCGTCCCGGAAACCCTGATCGCCGTCTCCTGCTCGAAATCGTTCGGGCTCTACCGCGAGCGCACCGGCGCCATCTTTGCCGTGACCGCCTCGTCCTCGTCGGCCGACACGGTCCGCTCCAACCTCGCCGGCCTGGCGCGCACCAGCTACTCGATGCCGCCGGATCACGGCGCCGCCATCGTGCGCACCATCCTGTGCGATGCCGACCTGGCGCGCGACTGGAGAGAAGAACTTGAAACCATGCGCCAGCGTATATCAGGCATTCGCCGATCGCTTGCCGAAGGCCTGCGCGACCGCTGGCAGGCGCTTGGCGCCGTCGCCGACCAGGAAGGCATGTTCTCGCTGCTGCCGCTTTCGGAAGCGGATGTGATGCGGCTCAGGAACGAACACGGCATCTACATGCCGGGTTCCGGCCGCATCAACATTGCCGGACTGAAGACGGCCGAAGTCGATGACGTCATCGGCAAGTTCAAGAACCTCTAAGGACTGAAAAGACGATGAACGCCGAGCCAATGATCAATACCCAGGACGTGCCCGCCGAGCGCCACCACCTCTTTGAGGATGCGTTGGCGATCCTGACGGGCACGCTGATCATGTCGCTCGGCGTCATCATCTACAGCAAGGCGATGCTGCTGACGGGCAGCACCTCCGGTCTGGCCCTTCTTTTGCAATACGCGACCGGCGCGCAATTCTGGCTGGTGTTCTCGCTCATCAATCTGCCGTTCTATGTCCTGGCGATCAAACGGCTCGGCTGGATGTTTGCGCTGCGCACCTTTCTTGCGGTCACGTTGGTGGCGCTGTTTTCGAAGTTGACGGCAGGATGGGTGGAATTCGCCAAGCTCGACCCGATCTACGCGACCATTGTCGGCGGCGGATTGATGGGCACCGGCCTGCTGATCCTCTTTCGCCACCGCACCGGGCTCGGCGGCATCAACATTCTGGCGATCTATCTGCAGGAGAAGTACGGCATCCGCGCCGGCTATTTCCAGCTTGCCGTCGATCTTACGATCCTTGCCGCCGCCTTCTTCGTGCTGCCGCCGGCCAACCTGGTTCTGTCCGTAGTTGGCGCCGCCGTCGTCAACATGACGCTTGCCATCAACCACAAGCCGGGCCGCTACGTCGGCGTAACCTGAGACACCGGCAAGGTCTTCCCTCTCCCTGAGAGGGAGGCTATCACTCCCAGCACGAATTTGCCGCAAGGCAGGAAAGGCATGGGAATGACGGTCACGATCTACGGCATCAAGAATTGCGACACGATGAAAAAGGCGCGCACCTGGCTCGACGGCCAGGGCATCGCCTATCGCTTCCACGACTACAAGGTCGAGGGCATCGACCGAGCCCATCTCGATCGCTGGTGCAAGGAGGCAGGCTGGGAAATCGTGCTCAACCGCGCCGGCACCACCTTCCGCAACCTGCCCGATGCCGAAAAGCAGAACCTCGATACCGACAAGGCAATCGCGCTGATGCTGGCACAGCCCTCGATGATCAAGCGTCCGGTGATCGAGGCCAACGGCAACCTGTTGATCGGCTTCAAGCCGGACCTCTACGAGGCCCTGTTTCACAAGACCAACGCCTGACGCCGGGAGAGGCACGATGTCCAAGACCACCCGCGCAACTCAGGCGCTTGCCAAGGCCGGCGTTGTCTTCACCGTCCACACCTACGACTACGACCCGAACGCCGAGCGCGTCGGGCTGCAGGCGGCAGAAGCACTCGGCGAGGATCCGAGCCGGGTGCTGAAGACGCTGATGGCCGAGGTCGACGGCAAGCCAGTCTGCTGCGTGGTGCCATCCGATCGCGAAGTCAGCATGAAGAAACTGGCCGCGGCCTTCGGCGGCAAGTCGGCAGCGATGATGAAGCCTGCTGATGCCGAGCGCCTGACCGGATATCATGTCGGCGGCATCAGCCCGTTCGGGCAGAAGAAGCTGGTGCCGACCGCGATCGAAGAAGCGGCGCTTTCCGAAGCACAGGTCTACATCAATGGCGGCCAGCGCGGGCTTCAGGTGCGGCTGGCACCTGGCGACGCACGAACGGCACTCAAGGCCGTGGCGGCACCGCTGATCGCCTGACGCCGACATGAACACTCCAGGATGTCCTTGGGCATTCCAGGCGTGTTCTGAGATCGAGAGCGCTTCCGGTTTAGACAGAGCCGCAGAAACGCTCTATCTCCCTGTTTTGACACATTTCCTGACGGAAAACCGCTTCGCACTTTTCCTGGAAATGCTCTAGCGAAGCCTTGCGAGCAGACTAGCCAGTTGCTGCGCTTCGTCCGTACCCAGTTTTGTGCCGACATGGGCCTCGATCGAACCGGAATAGACCTCCCACATGCGCTCGCGTGTCGCACGCCCTTTGTCAGTCACGACCACCCAGCGCCCGCGCCCGTCGGCGTCGAAAGCCTCGCGCCGAACCAGCCCTTCCCGTTCAAGCCGGTCGATCAAACGCGAGAGATTGTATTGGGCAAGCAAGGTGCGGGACTCGATCTCGAAGGGACGCAGCTTGCCGTCCTCCGCCTGCACCAGTTCCCAGAGCACATCATACCAGCCGAGCGGCGGCAGACCGGCCCTCTTGAAATCCGCCTCGATCGCCGAAAGCACGCGCCGTTGCGCGCGCATGAGGCCGATCCAGGCCTGTGTGGCAGCCGGCGTCGGCCGCAGTTCTCCATTCTTCGAAATATCGCTCATAGATGCAATTACATTGATCTTGAAAGTGTTGGCAAGCACACATACATGCAGATGCATCTACATTGATCAACCCAGGAGACCACCCATGAGCAGTGCCCTTACCCTGATCAGCCATCATCTCTGCCCCTATGTGCAGCGCGCTGCGATCGCGCTTGCCGAAAAGGGTGTCGCCTTCGATCGCGCGAGCATCGATCTGGCCGCCAAGCCAGACTGGTTCCTGAAAATCTCGCCGCTCGGCAAGGTGCCGTTGCTGCAGATCCCGCAGACGACCGGCGAGGCCGTCCTGTTCGAAAGTTCGGTGATCTGCGAATACCTCGAGGAGACACAGGCTGGCGTCCGGCTTCACCCGACGGACCCTCTGGAACGGGCACGCCACCGCGGCTGGATGGAATACGGCTCGTCGATCCTCTCGGACCTCTGGGGCTTCGAGACCACCGGGGCTGCCGACGCTTTCGAGCAGAAGCGCCAGGTGATCGCCGCGAAGTTTGCGACGATCGAAACCGTTCTGGGCGACGGGCCCTATTTCGCCGGAACGGATTTCTCCCTGGTGGATGCAGTCTTTGCGCCGATCTTCCGCTATTTCGACCTGTTCGACACGTTGGTCGACCACAAGATCTTCAGCGGCCTTGCCCGTGTTTCCGCCTGGCGGCAGGCCCTGGCGGAACGCTCGAGCGTCAAGGCTGCCGTGGCATCGGACTATGGCGAGCGTCTGATGATCTTCTTGAAGCAGCACGACGCCTATCTGCTGCGTGCGCAATAGAGCGGCCCCACGGCCCTTCTTTTTCGGCGCGCGCCATCCTATGACAGATGCGAACAACGGGAGGAGCAAGCGCGCCATGCCTGATATGACGTCGACCCTGACGATATTGCAGCCCTATCCCGGCATCTTCGCCTATTACGACGGGCGGATTGCCGGGACCCGGCTCCATTCCGAGGGACCAAACTGGCTGGACGATGGCGCCTATGCGTTGGGCGTCGCGTCCTACGCAATCGTCGATGGCGGTGAGGCGCTCGTCTACGACACCCACATCTCCATCCCCCACGCCGAAGCCATTCGCGTCCATCTCGAAGGCCTTGGCGTCACCTCGATCCGGGTCGTGCTCAGCCACTGGCACAAGGACCACGTAGCCGGAAACGCCGCCTTTGCCGATTGCGAGATCATCGCTTTGTCGCTGACGGCGGAACGGCTTGCCGAAAACCGCGAGAAGATCGAAATCGCAACGCCGCCGATCCATCCCCTCGTCATGCCCAACCGCCTGTTTGAGCACGGGCTTGATCTCAAGGTGGGGCAACGAAAGGTGGAACTGCATCATTTCGCCATTCACAGCGCCGACGGCAATGTCCTCTGGCTGCCCGAGGAAAAGCTGCTGCTGGCCGGCGACACGGTCGAAGACTGCGCCACCTTTATCGCCGAAGCCGAGCAGGTCGCAACGCATATCGCCGAATTGAAGCGCCTGCGGGAATGGCCGATCGCCCGCATCCTGCCAAGCCACGGCGATCGCGATCGTATTGCTGCGGGCGGCTATGACGCGGCGCTGATCGATGCGAACCGAAGCTATCTCGAACGTTTGGTGCGCGCGGCCGCGGACGGAACTCCCATCGGGCCTCTCAAGGATTTTGCTGCCGATGAGATCGCCGCCGGTTCGATCCTCTACTTCGCGCCCTATGAAGAGGTGCACGACAGCAATGTCGCCAGAATGCGCGCTGCAGCCAAGAGCATCTGACGTTTGCAACCGCCAGCCTTCATTTTCGCCGCAAAGCGCACTAAGTCTTGTTCGTCCGATTTCATAATGACAGGCAAATCATGACCTATCCCGCCAACACCCCCACCCCGATCGACCCGGTAAAACTCGACAAGCTCGCGGAAGTCGCCATCAAGGTCGGCCTGCAGCTGCAAAAGGGCCAGGACCTGGTAATGACGGCGCCGATCGCCGCCATGCCGCTTGTGCGCGATATCGCCAAGCACGCCTACAAGGCCGGCGCCGGTCTGGTGACGACGTTCTATTCCGACGAGGAAACGACACTTGCGCGCTACGCCTACGCGCCTGACGAAAGCTTCGACCGGGCAAGCGACTGGCTTTACGAAGGCATGGCCAAGGCATTCGGCGGCGGCGCTGCCCGCCTAGCCATCTCCGGCGACAACCCGATGATGCTGTCGGCCCAGGACCCGAGCAAAGTGGCGCGCGCCAACAAGGCCAATTCCATCGCCTACAAGCCGGCGCTCGAAAAAATCACGAATTTCGACATCAACTGGAACATCGTCTCCTATCCGAACCCTGCCTGGGCGCAGCTGGTGTTCCCGAACGATCCCGAGCCGATCGCGGTGGAAAAGCTGGCCAACGCCATTTTCGCCGCGTCGCGCGTCGATCTCGACGATCCGGTTGCGGCCTGGAAGGCGCACAATGCCAACCTGGCGCGACGCTCCGCCTGGCTGAACGGCGAACGCTTCGCCTCGCTGCATTTCACCGGCCCCGGCACCGATCTCGTCGTCGGGCTGGCCGATGGCCATCTGTGGTGTGGCGGCGCGTCGGAAGCGAAAAACGGCATCATCTGCAATCCCAATATCCCGACCGAAGAGGTCTTCACGACACCGCACGCGCTGCGCGTCGAGGGATACGTCTCCAGCACCAAGCCGCTGTCGCATCAGGGTACGCTGATCGACAACATTCAGGTCCGGTTCGAAGGCGGACGCATCGTCGAGGCGAAGGCTTCGCGCGGCGAGGAGGTGCTGAACAAGGTGCTCGACACCGACGAGGGCGCGCGCAGGCTCGGTGAAGTGGCCCTCGTGCCGCATTCCTCGCCGATTTCGGCAAGCGGCATCCTGTTCTACAACACCCTGTTCGACGAAAATGCCTCGTGCCACATCGCGCTTGGCCAGTGCTACTCGGGCTGCTTCGTCGACGACACCAGCCTGACGCCGGAACAGATCCGCGCCCAGGGCGGCAATTCGAGCCTGATCCACATCGACTGGATGATCGGCTCCGGCCAGGTGGATATCGACGGCGTGCGCGCCGACGGCAGTCGCGTGCCGGTCATGCGGCAGGGCGAGTGGGCTTGACGCAGTTCGGTGTCATCGGCGGCGGCGGCTGGCTGGGCAAGGCCCTGTTGCTGCCCGCCCTTGCCGATGGCGTCATCGCCGGGGAGGCGTTGACCGTCTCCTCGCGCAGCGGCACCGTCCCGGGCTTCGAGCCCTGGCCGGCTGTCCGCCAGACGAAAGGTAACGCCGCGCTCGCCGCTGACGCGGATGTGGTGATGCTGTCCGTACGCCCACAGGATCTCGACGCCATCGCGCTCGATCTCTCGGGCAAGCTCGTCATTTCGGTGATGGCGATGGTTTCGCTTGCCGACCTTGCCGCCCGCTTCGAGGCTCGTCGCATCATCAGGGCGATGCCGAATACTGCCGCCGAAAAGCGGCTCTCCTTCACACCGTGGCTTGCAAGCCCTGACACCACCGAGGCGGATTGCGCCTTCGCCGAGCGGCTCTTTGAAGCATCCGGCAAGGTGCAAAGGATCGCGACGGAAACCGAGCTCGACTACTTCACCGCCTTGACCGGCTCCGGCCCTGCCTTTCTTGCCGTCTTTGCCGATGCGATGATTTCCGATGCCGTGACGAAAGGCATCGAGAGAGGCATCGCCGAGCGCGCCGTGCGCCAGCTTTTCCTCGGCGGCAGCACCTTGCTGGCAGGCAGCAAGCAGACGCCTGACGAAATCGTGCAAACCTTCCTCGATTACGCTGGCACGACCGCGGCCGGGCTCGAGGCCATGGCTGCCGCCGATATCCACACGCCGATCGCTCGGGGGTTAACGGCCGCCGCTGCGAAAGCGGCGGCCGGCACCCGCGACTGCGACCTCGGGTAGGTTTTTGCCGGGGCGCCTGCCTTGTCCAACCTCAGCGCTTGCCTGGATTGGTGAGCGAAGGGGGCACCTTGTTCTTCACGCACGGGCCGGGCGAACGCGAGGCGCCAGTTGCGCCCGCTGGCTCAGCCAGACGCTGATTAGCACGACGAGAATGCCCAGCGCCTGGACCGGTGTCAGACGTTCATCAAGCACACCCCAGCCGAGCAGGATCGCGACGACAGGACTTAGGAAGCCGAGCGGCGCTACGGCCGAGGGCTCGAGGCGCGACAGCCCCCGGAACCAGAGCAGATAGGTGAAGGCGGCGCCGATCAGGCCGAGATAGGCGAGGCCCGCGTAGTTCGCCATCGTCAGGGTCGGCAGGGCCGGCTCAAAGAAGAGAGCGACCGGCACCAGCAGCACTCCGCCGGCGGCAAGCTGCCAGGCGGTGAAGGTCAAGGGCGGCACGGGCGGCGCCCAGTGGCGGCTCAGAACCGTGCCGAAGGCCATCGACACGGCACCGGCAAGACCGGCAACGACGCCGAGTGGATCGAGCGTTGCGCCCGGTGTCAGCACAAGCAGGCCGACGCCGACGATGCCAGCAAGGCCGGCGATGATGCTCAGCGCGCGGATCGGCGAGCCGAGAAAGACGCGCGACAACAGGATGACGATCAGCGGCTGGATCGCGCCGACCGTGGCGGCGACGCCGCCGGGCAACCGGTAGGCAGACACGAACAGCATCGCCCAGAAGAACGAGAAATTGAGGGCGCCGAGCAGGAACGTGCGCGGCCACCAGATGCCTGAAGGCAGCTGGCGGACGATCAGCAGGAGCAAGAGCCCCGCCGGCAAGGCGCGCAACATGGCGACCGTCAAGGGATAGCCCGGCGGCAGCAGTTCGGTCGTGACCAGATAGGTGCTGCCCCAGATGGCAGGCGCCAGGGCGGTCAGGGCGAGGTCGGCGTTGCGGCTGGCGATCATGTCTCTACCTCAAGTATCTCTAGATCAAGATATCTCCGTTATAACCGATATTATCTTGACGTCAAGATATCTTCGCCTTAGGCATTTCGGAAGAACGGTGGAGGCTCAGATGGATCACGTCGATAGAATTCTGGCGCAGTGGCAACGCGAACGACCAGACCTGGACGTTTCGGCCATGGGCCTTCTCGGCCGCTTCACGCGGCTGCGTAACCATATCGGACGCGAGATCGAAAAGACCTTCGCCGAGCGCGGATTGACGTCGGCGAGCTTCGACGTGCTTGCGGCGCTCAGGCGCTCCGGATCACCCTTTCAGCTCTCACCCGGCGAACTGCTGGCGACCACCATGGTCAGTTCCGGCACGATGACCAACCGCATCGACCAGCTGGAAAAGCAGGGTCTCGTCCAGCGCCTCGACAATCCGGACGACCGCCGCGGCGTGATCATAGCGCTGACGGCGGAAGGCTTGGAACGCGTCGACGAGGCTGCGACGGCCCATGTCGCCAACCAGCACCGGGTCGTTGCAAGCCTTGCACCGGACGAGCGCGAAGCGCTGGATGCGGTGCTGCGGAAACTGCTTGCAACCTATGAATAGGGCTGACGATCAGATGCGTCCGGCGAGCTGCCGCACGCGGGCAAGGTGACGCTTACGTTTCTCATCCGTGGCCCGATCCATGTCGTGCAGGCTGACCATGCGGAAATCGAGGCCCTTGGCGCAGAAGGCGGCAATACCGCGCTTCAGCAGCCGCCGCACGGGGTTGCCCATATAAAGATGCACCACCCACCAGGGCGATCCCGTCGTCGTCAGCGCCCAGAAGAGCTTGATGTTCTTCAGCCGCGGGATGATGCGGCCGCCGGCCGGATCGTTGTCGAAGGCAACGCCCGGCACGAAGACCCGATCGAAGAAGCCCTTGAGGATCGCCGGAAAATTGAACCACCATTGCGGAAAAACCAGGACGATCCCGTCCGCTGCCTGCAGCCGCGCGATCAACCCGGCCGTTAAGCTGGCATCGTAGTTGTCGGTGAAATAGCTGCCGCGCTCTACCTTGCTCAACCTCGGATCGAAATCCTCGCGATAGAGATCGAGCAGATCGACGGTATGGCCACCGGCAACAAGCGCCCGTTGCGCTTCGCGGGCGACGCTGGCGGCAAAGCTGTCTTCCAGCGGATGGGCGAGCACGAGCAGAATATGCATCCATTGTTCCTACTGCATAAGACCTGGGATCGAGATCGATCGACGGAGAAAATGATCCAAAGAATCAATCTATTGCAATGACGATCTTTTGAGCCGTAGCGCGACCCGCCCGCGACGAACGCATGTCACCGGAAAATCGGCCGATTCCAAATGCGTTTGCCAAACTCGCCCTTGCTCAGAGACCGGAGGAGTAGGCGGGCCGGGCGCGCGCTTCCAAGGCCAGTTCCTCGAACACGGATGGCGACCGGCGCGACGCCCAGGCGGAAATCAGTTGCGCAGCGTTATCTTCAACGGCTTGCCCTGAATGAAGCTGGAGATCGTAGCGCTGCCCCTCGTGAATGCGATGGAAATCGTCTGTAGCGCTGCCGATCGGCCGGTCCGCGCGCAGCGTTTCCCGTCGGACAAGTTCCTGAAGCTCACAGTGGAGCGCGACGAAGAAGACATCGAAGGACTGCAGCATCATCGCCAGCTCAGACGCCCAACCGGGCTCCTCGAGAATGTGTTCCAGCAGGAGATTGTTGCCGGCCGAGGCATAGGCGACCAGGGAGCGGTGGAACCCTTCGAAGAAACGGGCACGGTATTCCTGCCACCTGAAGTCGCCGCGCCGGAATCTTTCCGTCGGCAACGTTCCCGAATCACGAATATGGTCAATCGAGACGTGCCAGAATGGCTCGCCGATTTGTGCCTGGACCGCGCGCGCCAGAGTGGATTTTCCACTGCTGGAAGCGCCGTGAATGAAGATAATCTTGGCTCGTTCGACCATATCTGACTTCCATTCCGCAGAGTGCTGTGAGCGCGGCGTTATGCTGCCTCCGTGACAGGGAAATGAAAAGCAGGCGTCATTGATGCAGGCCGCACAGTCAACCCGTCCTCGTTGGAAAGATGAGGGCTCCCGTGATCGCAAACCTTGCCTAGAACAGGCTGCCTTGCTTCGACGGGTCGCCACCGGAACCACCGGTTTTCGGCTGCTTCTTCCTGGCGGCCGCCTGGGCTGTCGGCTCCCCACCCTCACCCGCAATCGCCGAAACGCTGCCGTCGGCAAATTCCAGCGACAGCGCCATGCCGGGCGCAACGGCCGCGGCCTGGCGAACCGGGCCGCCCTCGCCGTCGCGCACCAGCGCAAAACCGCGCTGCAGGACATTGCGATAGGACAGCGATTGCAGGATGCGGTCCTGTGCGGCGATGACACCCGTCAACCGGCGAATGTCCGTGCGGATTGCCGCGTCGGACCGCGCAACCAGCCCAGCCACGCGATCCGTCGAGCGGTGGATCTGGGCCAGCAGGCGCGACGGCAGCGCGCGCAGCGACGCATCCGCCGCCGAGACACGCGACTGTCCGCGATGGACCTGACGCTCGACGACGCGCTCGGCGCGGTTCATCGCATCGTTTAGCCGTTGCCGACGATCGCCGAGCCGCGCCTTGACCAGATCCGGCCGCAGCTCCGCCGAAGCGCGCTCGAACATCCGGCGCTTGTTCGTTGTGTTCATCATCAGACCACGCCCGAGGCCGAGGGCAGCCTCGTCGAAGCGTCGACGCGGCAGCGCCAACAACTGATCGAGCGACGGCAGCGCCCGGGCAAGCGACCGCACCACTTGGCGACGGTTTTCCATCTGCCTGACCATGCCGGCCTTCAGCCGCGCCGAAAGGCCGGATACTTCCGCTTCCAGATCGGCCTTGACCGGCACGGCCATTTCCGCCGCCCCGGTCGGGGTCGGTGCGCGTTGGTCGGCAGCATAGTCG
>Ga0247819_10000289_pt1 | contig 31185 bp, 38 predicted proteins | sample 13C_Xylose_Day6_FD_193428 | JGI IMG/M metagenome (GOLD analysis project Ga0247819, IMG submission 193428) | Soil microbial communities from agricultural site in Penn Yan, New York, United States - 13C_Xylose_Day6 | ecosystem: Environmental > Terrestrial > Soil > Agricultural land | place: USA... | reverse complement strand
CACTCAGAATTTCTGAGTGAAATTCTGTGCTGCCAAATTAGTCAGATCCACTGATATTTGAAACGCCGTAAGTGACTCGCGCGCGGGGGCGCCTGAGCGCCTGCCCGCGTACACCCGCGAGGGCCCGAGCCTAACCCGCCTTCGGCACCCTGAGCTGATCCCACGTCTGCTTACCGGGCCAACCGTCAGCAGCAGTTCCGCGGTGCCCCTTCTTGAGTTGCCACTTCCGGTAGCTCTTCCGGTCTGCCTCGGTCCACTGAGGACCAGGGCCCGAGGAGTAGGCAGAACAACCTTCCTGGACCAGGCGCTTGCCCATACGAGTCACCAGATCGGACTTGGGAGCCCTCTTGAACCAAGAAGCACCAGGGTAGGGCTCGTACTCAACCGGCTTCGGCTTGGGAGCCGAAGACTTGGCAGGCACCTTCAGCTTGTCTCCAGGGTCGATGCGATAGGGGTCCTTCAGTCCGTTGAGCTTCGCAAGCTCCTTCCAGTCCACCCCCAGCTCCTTACCAACCTCAGACAGGGTGTCTCCAGACTCCACGGTGTACTCACCGGAACTGGTCACCGGCTTGGCCGGCGCAGCCGGGGCGCTGGCAGAAGCCTTGTAGGTGAACCCTTCCTTGCCCTTCTTGGAGGGGTCAGCCGTCACAATTCCTTCGGAGAATTCAGGATAGCCATATCCATAAAGGTAGGAATCCCGACGAAGACGCTTACGCTTATAAACGCCATCACCTTCCGCGGAACCATTTGTATTCGTGTTGCCTTCAATGGTATACGCGTACGTGGAATCGTACTTATAAACAATTCCCGTGTGGGAACCTCCACCGCTTCCAAAGAATACCTGGGCTCCAATAGCGGGGTAATCCGAGAACCGCCCCTTGTTCTTGAACCATGCTACGGCAGTAGCACACCCGGCAGTCTTCGGATAGAGCGCGGGCAGATCCGCCTCATGGGCGGCCCAAGTAACGAAGGCTGCACACCAGGGCCAGCCGTAGCCACCCTGAGAGTAGCCGGGGATCTTACCGAACCATCGGTTGTACTTCGAGTTGTTGACCCAGTGGCCACCCTCGAACTTCTCCTTGGTACCTACTTCACCGGCTGCTACAGCCAGTATCTTTGCCGCGTCATCCATTACAGCCCCCTCGGGGTTCGGAGTTCTTCGAGCTTCTGAGGGTCAATGGTGGAGAGCAATCGGACAAGAGACTGAGTATGAGTCTCAAGCTCCTGGAGCCGCTCCTTTACTTCTTCAAGTTCATTGATGAGCCGATCAGCTCTGGTCTTCTGGGCCTCGGCCTCTTCCTTCCAGACACGCGCAGTGTTGGTCCGGAAGCCGGCAAGGATGAGAGCAACGGCGCCGGCGATTACCCCGCCGTTGTTGATGATTTCAAGCATGGGTTCCTCCCCCTCTGGGATTCCCATATAGGTCAGTGGTCGTGAGTACAAACCCCCGTTAGTGACTCGCGCCAAGGCACAGCAAAGGGCCGCTCTCGAAAGAGCGGCCCCTTGTAGTGTTGTTCGGCTATGAGACCAAGTTCTGACCAGGAGCAGTCACACCTTCGGCTCCCGTCCAGTCAAGGATCTGGCGAGTACCGACAAGGTTGAATGCCGTTCCTGCCGGCCACGAGGACCCCGTCAGGTCGTTGTTCAGGACGAGGGCATCCGTAGCAGAAGCCGTTACATCAAGTCCCCAGGTGGCTGTTACCCCGTTCCGGAGAATGGTGTTCCCGATGATCCGAGGTCTTACGGTGTTCGAGGTAGCTCGGATACCTGAACCCTGGGCCCCGATAATCTTGTTGCCTCTTACCGTGTTGTTCGATCCACCAGTCACCAGAATTCCGTGACTCGCCGAGCCGTTCACCAAGTTGGAGGTGATGTGCCCTCCGGTGCAACCCTGTGTTCCGATGCTGGTCCCTCCAGCCCCAATGGACTGGTTACCCTTGATCAGGGGTTCGAGAGAGTCAACGACATAAACCCCGGACGAGGAACAAGCCCTGGTGTGGTTACCAGAAATCATGGGGTTGTCAGCCTGTGTCACGTAGATGCCAGTAGATCCAGAGCCACTTACGGTGTTTCCCTTGATCACAACACCGACAGGCCGAGCCGTGGCGAAGCCCACCACGCGGATGGGGGAGCTTCCTCCTGCAACGCCAAGTGTATTGCGCTGGATTGAGATGTCCTGACACGCAATGGCGTAGCCGGCAACGGCAGGGTCCGGGCCCGTCACGAGGATGCCCGCGGAACCGGTACCGGAGACCACGTTGTCCGCAATCACAGCGCTCTTCCAGGCGTAGGCGCGGATGCCCTCCTGAAGAGTCGCCTCTATTCGGCATCCCAGGATCTGAATGTTTTGGGCGTAGGTAGTAGCGTCATAACTGGTGTGTGAGCCAACGGCCCGGCCAAATCCCCCGAGCCTGTCAGACGGACCAAAGTAGCACCCCTGTACCAGGACGTTCTTGCAAGGAGTCCCATCCATAGCGCCATTGATGCCGGAAAGAGGGATTGCCCAGTCAATCTGAATGGCTTCCCTGAAACCGGACGACTGATCAACGGTGTTGTCTCTGAAACCTTCGAATCGGCAGTTCAAAACCTTGACGTTCTGAACGCCTACCATGTCGATACCATGTCCACTGGAGACGTTCCGGATGGTCACTCCATCGAAGACAACATTGTTGTTGTGACTCAGAAGGAATCCGTTGTTGAGAGAAGTAGCCGTCCCGGTGGTTCCATCAGAGGCGTTCTGATCCCAGATTCCGCCGTAAACTCGAATGTTCGAGTGACCGTTGTACCCGGTCAGTGCGTTGTCCGTGTTCCGGTAGAACTTGGCAAGGCCCCGGTCCGCAGTGTTCTTGATTGTTGCTCCGTGGGCAACAATCGTGGTCCCGGACAGGACGTTCAGGTAGTCCGTAATGGCGTAGGTGTACCCTGCCGGGAACTCCACTGTGCTACCCGGCAAGGAGGCCGCCACATCGAGGGCGGCCTGGATAGCGGGCCGGTCATCAATAGCCCCGTCTCCCACAGCTCCGTAGTGCCGGACGTTGATCCTGTTTCGGCTCGACACCCGAGCCTCGGCGTAGTTGATGCCAGCTACCTGACTGATCGCATGGAGGTCCACCCTGTTGTTGGTGGCATCGTTCACCAGGCCCTTGAGGGCACCGTGAAGGTATGCGCCGGCAAGCTGGACGTCTCGGGCGCCAGTGATTCGGACACCGTAGTCAGGGCTGGTGCCCGCGGTGCCTCCGTCATCCGTACCTACGTAGCAGGTGACTCCTGTAGCAACTACAGGGGCTTGGTTGCTGAGCCGAAGTCCGGCGTAGCCCCCACCACCAGGACCGCCGTTACGGCCATCCCGACGAGTCATGAGCCCCTGGATCAGGAAGGCTCCGTTACCGGAGGCGTCGACTCGGACACCATCCCAGCCATTACGGTCAGTGGAACAACCAGTCATGGTCATGGAGCCACTACCCGGCCAGTTCCCCCAGCCTCCAGTCACATGGAAGCCGTAGTTACCATTCCACTCCGCACGGGAATGAGTCACGATACTGTTTGCGCAGTTGGTGAGCTTGACTCCAGTAGACCAGGACCCGATGATCTGGCAGTCCTCAAGGGTCAGGTCGGTGTTCCGCTCGAAGGACATGCCGTTCACATGGCAGTTGTCCACCATGACGGAGTGGAGACGCCAGGAGTAAGGCCACTCGTCAGCGGCATTGGCCGCGGTGACGATGCCGTTGTTCGGCATCTGACGGACACACACGTCTCTGAGGACCACGTTCTGAACGTTGCCCTTTGAGTAGATGCCGTCAAGGGAACCGGTCGGGACCTTGGAGCCGTCAAGCATCAGGTTGAGCAGCCGCTGTTCCCCGTTAATAGCGGGGTGGTCTCCGTCGTCCTCACCGATGATGTTGATCATTGCACCTGTGGTGAAGGTTGGAGCGGCCTGAAGGTAGCAGGGCCACTCGTCTCCGACCATCCCAGGTCCAACCATCAGATTGGAGTGGGACCCCATGAGGGTCACACCTCGGGGAAGGTCCAGAGGGTATGAGACCTTATAAATACCCTGGGGGAAATACACAACTCCGCCGTAGCCGGCCTCGTCGATCGCGGTCTGAATAGCCGCGGTGTCATCCGTAGCCCCATCACCCTTGGCACCGTAGGGGTTGTTCTTGACATTGAGCCAATGAGTGCCCCCTGAGCTGTCCCCGCTGAGGGCGGGGAGCTGGGAGGACGGGACCTTGCCCGAAGAGTCCAGTGTGGCTATGCCGTTGGCCGAGCCCTTCTGAGCTTCCATCTCGGCAAGAGCATCTGCCTTTGCCCCGTGGGGATCAGGAGTATTGAGGTGCTGGGAAAGAGCACTGGAGGTATTAACCGGAGTCAGGGCCACCCGCCCTGCCCCGAAGTCAACATAGAGAAGGTCAACGCCTTCGGGACCATAAAAATGCCCCACCATTCCCTGACCATCAGAGGTCAGGTTCATAATGGGGTTGCCGTCAGCATCCTGAAGGTCAGTTATCTGAACGGCTTCCGCTCCCGGACCGGCGTAGACAGTGCCAGTTGCGCTGGGGACTCGGGAGCCGTCGATGTCCTCCGCTACGTCAGCCGCGGAGCCACCAAAGAGATTACGAGCCATGGGGCTCCCTCCTAGTCAAATTGATTCGTCTCATACACCCCTGAAACAAGAAGTTCCGATTTACCGGGAATGATCCTTAGGCCGTCCAGTCCATCGGGTGTGTCTACGTTGGGGTAATACAGGTAGGCGCTGGTATTGCCGCCGGCCGAACCGCGGACCTTGATATCCACGAAGTTGGGCAAACCATTTCGGCGCTCAGGATTGTCGAGAAAGCCGTGAAGGACGAACCGGGTAACCCGACTGGCAGCCACGGGGAGTGTGAAGCCGATGATCCACCCGTCACCAGTCGCTTCCACCGCCTTGGTGGAGGTGTTGTTGACCTGTATGGAGAACTGGACTGTTCCGGGAGCTGTGTATCTCCACCAGCCCTTACGGTTTGCTGCGGTAGGCTTATTGCTCACGGTGAACAGATCAGGTGTGTAGGCCCTACGCTTGCCCAGGTGTCGAGCAATGAAGATGCCGTCACGTCCCTTGAAAAACTCCTGCTGGGTATCTCCGCTGTTGTTGTTCGAGTCCATATCGACAACGACACTGCCCTGAGGACTTCCCGCGGCCACCAGGGAGGCATTCCAGGGGGCGTACGTTGCGCCAGGCGCATCAAAGCGCCTGCGGTCACTCAGGGTCCGGGCACCGTTGTTCTTCTCAGCCAGAACCCGCCAGACTGGCATCTCCCAGACACCTCCCACGACCCGCTGAACCTGAGGTTCAACAGGACTGGTGGCCGCCTGGCCCGTCTTGATAGCAAGGTTGGCGGAGCCGGCTGCCATGTCCAGCCGAATGACCACCAGGTCCATTCGGTCAGTGGCCCCGGAGTTGGTGGGGACAGGGAGGCTCAGAGGAGCATCATTCTTGTAGTAGAAGCCGCCAACCCAAGCGGCTCCTGCCTGGATCACAATGTCCGTTCCCACGATTTCTGCGTTCAAGGGAAGAGCCGCAGAGGTATAGGTGTTGCTGACCAACTGGAAGTCAATCCGATCCGGGCCCCACAGGTGTGACATACTCTGCCATTCCACCTGGGACACCATCTCTGAACCACCACCAGCAGAAGCCGCAGCAAACGGGTAGCTGATTTCTGCCATATCACATCCTCGCTTCCAGTTTGCGCAGCTTTTCTCTCATCTCAAATACTGATCTGTAGAGGTTCAAAGGATCGTTGGTTCCCTGCTCACCGATCTTCGGAGCAATAGTGTGGGCGTTTCCTCCGTCATCTACGGTGATGGTGACCTCACGAACCATGTCCACATAGGAGGTTCCGTCGATCTCAACGGTCACGAGATCCCCTACGAAGTAATCCCTGCCGAACTTGACCTGCTCTGTATCAATGGGGTAGATCTGAAAGTTTCCCGACTTCTCGCCCTCCTTGAGGACTTCATCAGCAGCCTGTTCCACGACATCCAAGTAGTGGGCAACCGCAACAGGCTTGGCCGCTGTTATGGCGCTCTTCAGATTCGCCAGGGTGGTGCTGTTCTGGTTAGCGTTGTACGCGGCTCTGGCTGTAGTGAGCTGGGGAGTCCATTCCTGTCCATCGGGGTTCATTCCGATGTCCTCGATCCCCTCCTCAGAAGTCGTGGTGACGAGCTGGGGCTGTCCTGTCTTGGACGTCTTCAGAGGGACGTCCCTCCGGTCTACGAACTGCTCTATCTGGAGACTCCATTCGGTCTCCGATGCAGCATCCACCTTTTGCCAGATGTAGCGCTCTTTGCCCTCGCCCTGGCAAGCGACAATGACCCTGGTGACCTTAGGAGCCGACAGAGTCCATACGTACTCACGAAGGTTTCCTAGCTCAGGGGAGAACCGGACCTCTTTGGAGAGGTCCCGTGGCTCGTAGATGTCCAGATCAATCGTTTTGGTGTCGGGGCTGTAGAGCAGCCTCCAGCCCGTCTTCTTGTCACTGCACCACTCGAAGAACTTCTCTCCGAGCACGTCATACCGAAGGGTGTCTGACTTGGCGGTTCCTCCAAGAGCCGGCTCTAGGCCCGTGTTGACCCCTGCTACCCGTCGGTCTGCCACCGCGGACATGCCTACGGACTTCTCCAGCTCGTTCCAGATGAGCTTGGCCGGCTCCGCCTTGACGTTCCTGGTTGAGATCGAGGAAGCGTACTGCTGAGGAATTGTCCTGGAAGGGTCCGGAAATGCCAATCGACTGTAAGCCAGCTTGTTGTCAGTCTTCCCACCAACGAACACAGACCCTCGTGAAGAGTGTTGCTGAGTTGTCCAGTAGGTTTGGAAATCCTCAATCTGACCAGTCAAAATGGGCTTCTCCACGCCATCCTGATAGATGGCGACTCCTCCACCTCTCTCCAGAAGCCTGGACTGTTCAGTACCGTTCTTGACCAGAAGCTTCCAAGAGCCCTGGTCACAGAACTGAATCACCATGTCAAGCTGTATCCAAGTGTCAATCTCACCAATCCGATTCAGGTCCTTGTCTCGTACCTCGATCCGGTATCCCATATCAGTAGCCCTCGTATCTCGGCTGAAATACCAGCCTCACCTTTGCGCTCGTTGATCCGGGGACAATGTCCACGGTGCATTCAGACTCTCCTTCTGGGATAGGCCAAAGCTGAGGACTGGCGTCCAGGTCAGGCCAATAGTTCGTGCCGAGGTCATCCTTGAGGGACTTGAATCCGGGCCTTGTGTCGACGATCAGAGTCCGTCCGCCGGCCACCACGTCCGAGCTGTCACCAGGCGCAGTGACTCCGAAGGACTGCCCAGAGGGACTGGTAAACCGGAAGCCCTTGATAGGGCCTGTAAGTTCCCACCTTGGCCAGGCTTCTACATCGCCCGGATTGTCCACGCTGACCGTGGACCCTGAGATAAGACCTGCGTTCAGGCGCAGGGGGTAGAAAGCCTCTGTGGTGGAGAGGAACGGCCGTCCTTCCCCGAAGGACCATTGAGCGACCTGGACATCATCCGAGAAGAAGTAGGGGTCATAAGCCACAAGCTGAATGCCGAACTTCTTCCAGGTGAACCCTGCCTGGTCCTGGGACTCGCTGCCTTCCATACCTGTCTTGTAGTAGCACCTTAGGTAACGCGGTATAGCGTCACCTTCAACGAACTTAAGAACACAGAACCCCTTCTTGGGGTTCAGAGCCGAGATGAGCCGGCTCTTGATATCCCGAACAGTCCGCCTGTCGATACCGTGCAGATAGACTGGGAGCATGATCTCTCGGGCAACTGCCCTGGCATCCCGGAATATCCCTCCGTCCAAGTTAGGACTGTCATCCGCGTGCAATTCAAAGGGAGGTGCATCCAAACCCGTGGGACCGGGCATCATGAAGATGCCCGGCCAACGAGGATCAGAGAAGTCAGTGAGGGGGATCTCCTCCCCCTCACCGTTCTTCCCTGCGATAGACACGTATGTCCTCCCCCAGTGCACCGGTACCGGAGGGGTCGGCTCTGTCGGAATGGTTTCCGGAGGAGCCGCCCGTAGCACCGGAATAGGCATACATCCACCTCTTTTCTACAGACGGTTTCCGTACATGGAATCAATCCACTGGAAGCCTCGAAGGATCGCCTGAGGCGTTGTCTCGTGTCGGGCCTCCTGAACAGTCACAGAAATGGGCCGACTCCCGGACAGGATTGATTCCGTGTCCTGGTTGTTGTAGACCCGCTGACCTCCCTTACCGAAGTCCACCAGCTCAGGCCCCTTCTCGCCTACAAGGGCGAGACCAGGAGATGCAGAAAGCGTCCCGGTCCAATAACCCTTGTAGCCGGACAGAGCCTTACGCCAGTTGGACCCGTACCGAGTCGTGGCGTAGTTAAGCCCCGCATAGATACTTGCCAGAGGGTCTGTAATGCCCCGGCTCTTAAAAGGCCCTGCATAAGCAGCGAAGGTCTGTGGGATCGTCTGCATAAGGCCCTGGGAAGGATAGCCAGCCTGAGCGTTGGAGTCCCAAAGGTTGATTGCCCTGGGGTTACCCCCGGACTCCACCTTGATTCTGTGAAGAACCAACCCCATATCGGACTGGGGGAGACCAAGCATCGCAAGAACCGCTCGAACCATAGGAGTCCAGCGAGTCACGCTGTCTCCGAGACCAGAAGCAGTGAACGTCTCCCCCATAAGGTGGTTGACATCAGGCTTCTTGGCTTCGAGGCGATCACCACTGAAGTCAAACAGACCCTCCAGGTTAGGGAGATTCTCCTTAGCCCTGGAGTAGATGTCTCCAACCACCTGACTGGCGTACTCACTAGGGTTCTGCCAGATCCCACGGACACCCTTGGTCATGGAGATAATTCCGTCGTACTGAGAACGGACCATTTCGAAGACGCCATCAATGGTGTCCGAGACGGTTCCCATGGGGTCAGTGGCCAGAGATGACACGGTGTCCCAAATGCTTGATGCAGAATCCCAGGCGCCCTCAAAGATGCCAGAGACGATGTCACCAAGGTTATCCATCGAGAACATGTGGCCCATGAATGTCTGGCCACGCTCCAGGATGTTACCGTTGCCCTTCCAGACGTCATCCCAGAAATACTCACTGGCAGAGGGAGCAATAGCCCCGCCTACGGCCCCAAGTACCTGAGTCAGGCCATTGGGGATAGGGAGCTTCTTCATGAGCGACCAAGTGTCCTTGGTCATGAAGTCGTATATTCCCCGGAATCTACTGCCCAGGTCCCCACCTATGAAGTGAGACCCTCTTGTGCCAGCACCGATGACACCTCGTTGAGCAGGGCCGCCGATGGCATCGGAGGACTCGTTCATCGTCATGTTCTGAGAAGCGCCGGCTACATCCCAGCCAACCTGGAAATTGTTCACTCCATCGACGAGAGGACCAAGCCCGAGCCTGTCAAGAACACCGCCGTTGGCGAACCGCATTTCCCTTCGGACACCAGCAGTGCCTTCAGTTCGAGCAGCCGCATTGAGGCGGTTGATTCTGCTCTCGCCAAGTACCGCGGTGACTTCCGGGCGCATGATGGCCTCTCCACCGCCAAGGTGAAGAATGCCGCCGGTAGGTGAGGTGAAGGTGTGGATATCTACGTTGGGGGAGTATCCTGAGAGGACACCACCATCAGCCTTCTTCTTGTTCTTTTTGGAGCCTGAAGAGGAGGAGCCTCCACCAGGGGCATGCCGGGAAATGTCGTCCAGGCGGTTTTCGAGGGTGTCAGCCTCGTCCCCTGCACCATCCAAGGCACCCTTCAGTTCCTTGACCTGAGAGATGACCTTGTTCAGCTTACGGTCGTTCAGGTTGGACACACGGCCCGCAAGGCCGCTCTTGGTGGTACCAACCAGCTTATGAACGTCGTTAACCGAGGTGTGGAGATCCTTGAATTCCTTTCGGAGACCCTTCAAGGATTCCTTGTCCAGGCTGTTGACTGAATTAATAGCCTCGTGGACCTTGTCCCGGAAGGAGTCCGCGGAATTGGTGGACTTACGGAACTCCTCCCGGAGTTCCTCCAGCTTCCGACGGTTCAGGCTGCCTGTAGCAACGCCGGCATTGTCTATGGAGTTCTTGAGATCCTGTACGGCGCCCTCGGCTCCATCAACGGTCACCTTCAGAGAAGTCAGCTTCTCTCCGTCCAGGCTCTTCACTGACTGGGCGGCGTCCTTGACCTTCTGCACCAGGTCCCGAACCTTGTTCTCCAGATCTCCGTACTGCTGGAGTACCTGCGAGAGACTCTGTCGGTTGAGCTGCTGTGTCTGGTTGGTGACGTTGTTGACCTGTCCACCAGCGTTGTTGGCAGCCCCTTGGAGGCTGCCGCTTCCGGCAGTACCCGCGAACTGGTCAACAAGCTGACGGATCGAAGTGGAGTTGGCTTCTCGGATCTGCCGTTGCAGATCCCTCATGCCGTCCTCGGCCTGCCTGATGGCGTCCTCGGTATCCCGTATCTGCTGCTGAAGCTGGTTGCGCCCAGAGTCACGGCCGGTGATCCGGTCACGGACGCGGGCAACAGGCCCGCGGACATCCCCATCTCGCAGAGCCGTACGGCGATCCCTGTAGCCCTGCCGGAAGCCATCACCGTTTCGGGCTGAACGGACGCCGGCCCCAACCTGACGAGTCCCTCGGGTAGCAGCCCGAACACCGCGCCCTGCTGCCTTGAACGGAGTCAGAGCAGATGAAAAAACCTTGTTCATCATGCCGAAGGTCTTCGTCAGAAGACCGATAGCCAGAATGAACGGCAGAGCTACAGCAGCCATCTTCAGGAGGTTTGCGAATACTTCCTTGACCTCAGGGTGTGCGTTGAGCCAGTCAGAGAACCATTGAATCTGCTCAATGAAAGTACTCAAAGCCCCGAGAGAGGTCTTGAGGAGAGTGACGACATTGTCCTTCTGACCTGCGCCCAGCTCCTGTACCTGCTGGAGAAGTCCACCTTCGTAGGTGTACTCCCCAGACTCCACCATGGAGCCGTCAGGCCCCTTCTTCATGACAGGAGTCCGCTTCCCCATGATGACTTCACCAAGGCCCGTGTACCGGTATTCGCCGGTCTCCTCGTCCTCAGTGGCAAAAAGTGAACCGAGTTCGTACTGAGCCCGTTCCTTGATCTGGGAGACTCGACCTGAAATGGTCGCAGAGGTCATCTTCTCACCGAAGCCGGCTGAACCGCCGGTTCGGTCACTACCAGTATTGACAATGGGCTGACCCGTCTTGGGGTCAATCTTGGGCTTACCGTCCTTGCCCATGACGAAGTAATTCGGGTCCCAGGCGCGGAGTAGGTTGTCAATCATGTCCTGACCTGAGATGCCACCACCCTTGGCAACAGGAGTTCCAACCTGCTTCCAGAAGGCACCAGCAGACTCGTACCCAAACATCTTGGCAAGCTCAGCCGCGGGGATACCCGTGGCCCGGACGAGTTGGTTGATGTTCCTCGTCGGAGCCTTGTCCATGTCCATGATGCGGTCAACCGCATACATGGCTCGCTTGAACTGCTCGGGGTCCAAGTTACCTGCCCGAGCCATGGAGTCGCCTACGGACATAATGACGTCCGAGGTCTTAGCAGCAGCCCTGTTGGCTGCCGAAGTCTTCGTGTTCGGGTTATACCAGGTTTTGTCATTCGCTGCGATAGAGCGAATGATCTTCATCTGGTACTCGTGCATCGTTTCGATGCTGAAAGGCGTGTTGATAGCGTATTCCTGGATACGCTTCATTTCCGCCGCAGACGACTTCTTGGAAACACCTGCTGCGGAGAGACCGAGCTGTCCCAGAATTCGCATGTCCGCAGACTGCACACCAATGGTGGTGAGCATCCCGGAGACAGCAGCCAGAGGCCCGAGGAGCTGAGTAGAGACCAGGCGTCCGGTTTCGGTGATGTTCGTACCGAGCTGGTTAATCGCCTCGCCCTGCCGGCGCCAACTGGTCTGTAGCCCTGTCAGGCTGCGACCAACAGACCTGGTGTGGTCCTGCATCTGCCGGCGGTAGCCCTGGAGTTGTGCCCGGAGAGCCGCGGTCTGGCTTCGGTGGGCATCCATCTGAGACCGGAGATCAGCAAGGCGGGCCTGCCTCATCTCAGTCAGAGTCCGGCGAAGCTCCGCCCTGTCCTGCTGCTGAGCACGGCGGAAGGCAGCAGCCTCGTCACGGGCCGCCCTTTCGGCGGCCTTCTGCCTGTCTCGAAGGAAGCGCTGGTAGGACCGAAGCGCCTGCTCCTCCCGACGAGCCGCGTCACGGGCGGCTCTCTGCTCTGCCCGCTCCTTCTCCTGGAGGTAGCGCATGAACTCGCGCTGAGCCCGCTGCCATCGCTGGGCCTGGTCCCTCCGGGCCTTCTCCTCCTGGCGCTCCGTCTCACGGATCGCACGACGAGTAGCCACAGAAGTCTGATCAAGAAGCTTCTGCTTCTTCTTCTCCTGCTCAGCAAAGTCCCGGAACCTCTTAGCAGCTTCCTTGCCGTATGTCTTCGAGATCTCCTGTTCAATGCGCTTCAGGACCTTTTTGGAGTCCTGGGCATTCTTCTGGATCTCACGCTGAGCCTTCTCCGCAGCAGCCTTGGCCTTACGCGGGATCTGGGAAACCTGGGAAGTCACACCATCTGTGAAGGACTTGCCGGCCTTCTTGCCAGTAAGACCCATCTGCTTCTCAAGCTGAGCACGAGTCTCTCTGAGCTGCTTCTGATTGATCTTAGGGAAGACATCGATGTAGCCCGATCCCACCTTTATGGGACCCCGGCCGCTGCCAGTGCTAGCCATACGGCCTCCTACTTACTATTCATCCTTCCGAAGAAGGCGGCCACTTCTTGGCCGGTAGCAAAGTCTTCGGGTTTGGGCTTTTCAGCCTCCACAGGCTTCCCAGGTCGTTCAATCGGCTCGGGCAAAGGAACCTCTGAGCCCTCAGCCGAGTTGGCTTGAATGAACAAATAGTTGGATAGCTCAAGAGCATCAGATATCCGGGCCGCGATATACAGATCAGGGCCCCACTCAGTAGCCTCGTCTATCGCCATGAGGAGAGTTGATCTCCCTGGCTTCCGCATCAGAGACTTGACACAAACGTAGATCTTATGAAGTGACAACCGCCCGCGCTTGAACTCGTCCAGGTCCAAATGAAAGAACTCCTGGAGGTCTGCCTCCAGTTCATCCCGGTACTCCTGGTATGCGCGGACGGTCAGGATCAGTTTCCCGGTTCGTCGTACCCACAAGCCTTGAAGACGTGCTCCGTAAACGTCTGGAAGTCACGGATAGTGGGACGAGTCTTGCGGAACTCTACAAACTGATCCGGGCCCACAATCTCCTGAACGATCTCGAACTCAGATTCAGCAAGAGCGACCTCCATAGGGAGGTCCAGCGGGTCAGCCGGCACAGAGTAGGTGGTGCCCTTGTACTCGAAGGTGTTGACCTTCGGAGTCTCGTCGGTAACGGTCTCAACCGGCTTAGGCTTGGGAGCCACGGCCTTACGTGCAGTCGACATAATGGGTCTCCAGAACAGTGAGTGAGTAGGTGGAGCTAGCAGCTACACCGATAAGTGAGAGAGGCGCCGGGGTTTTAGATCTCCCGGCAAGATCTCTTATCAACTATCAGGCGTCAACCATGTCCTCAGTGGTGAGGATGTAGCCCAGAGAACCAGAGGCGTCCATGGCGTCGATGGTCAACTCAAACTGCTGACTCTGAGTACGCTGGAGGGTGATAGCTCCTCGCTCAGCGACCATGGCTCGCTCAATGACGGCTCGCCACAGGTTGCCCTTGTAGTTCCAGTCACAAACAAGACTGAACTCGGCAAGGTCCGGAAGGCTGGACAGGTCGAGTCGGTACTCACCCGTCGGGGTCGGGGTACCGCCCACGTCTTCCATAACCTCTGACCATGTGGTCCCGAAGAACGTCTCAGTAACCAGCTTGCTTGCCTCCAGAAGCGTGGCCTGGAGCTGGAAAGCAGCGGCATCAACGTTGTAGAGGACCGGGGCCGCGGACTGCCAGGCAGGCAGAGGCGTGGTGGTGATGGTCGGAGTCAGCGTGACTCCGTTCTCCGAAACATAACCGAGTGCCTTGTAACCAGCCGGCGCAGTGACTCCGTCACCAACATCGGTCGGAAGAACGAGACCACCACCAGTAGGGGCGATGTAAAGCATTCCATCCGGTGCGAACCGGATCTTTTCTGCATTTCCAGAAGGCATATGGACTCCTTGGGGGCAACAAAAAACGGCCCCTCAAGGGCCGTTGGGGTGTTATTTGGTTCAGGCTTCTACGAGATACAGGGAGACAACCCCGCAATAGACGTGTTCCCGTGAACTGGTGTCAGGCTCGTAGTTCGGGTACTCCTCGTCATGGGCATCAAGGAAGTAGTGGTCTCCAACGGTCACGGCTCGGAGACCCTTCAGGAGGTGCTCTCGAACCACGAGGGACAGTTCCGCGGCCTGTTCCCTGTCAAGGCTGTAGACCTCGAAAGCAACGTAGATGCGATCCATCGCATCCCGGACGACTCGATAGCCGTCCTCCAGATAGACATAGACCGAGGTGTCTCCGACCTCACGAGAGTTCATGTCACCTACGACACTTCCCGGAGGAATGTCAGGCAGGCTTCTCAGGAAGGACACCACAGCCTTCATAGGGTCAAGACTCATTCAACCCTCGCATTCAGAAGAGCAGCCCTCAGGAACCTCTTGCCGGGATGCCTACGGCCTCCCTTATCGGTCCAGCCTCGATCCTGAAGAAGGGTGTGGCGAACACGATCGTTGAGTTCGATTGTGACGTTGCCGTAGTAGCCCTTGTGGTCCTTCTCGACGAAGGCAGAGATGTTCTTCTTGCTCTGGTTCCAGTTGGTCTTCGTGTTCTTGGCTCTTGGAGCCATCTTCACGGCGTTGTTCCGGATCTCTCCGGTGACCTCAGCCACCAGGGCGCCGGCCTCCAGTGTCGAGAGAACGTCGTTCTCCCAACCGCGGTGCATGACTAGCTTGAACTCGCCTTCTCTCATCCGTTCTTCGCCCTCCAAATGATCAAGTGCGTATGACGGGTAGAGCCATAAGGCCAGAGGTCTGGAGGTCCATCGATCTCGTACCAGAGCCCACGCCACATGACGCGGTGCTGGTCGTCTACCGACTCCGTATAAGGCAGATAGACATGGAGTCTCTCCTGGGCCAAGTCCCTTTCAGGGGACCTCATTTCGAAGTTCCTGTCAGGCTGGACACTGGCACGAGAGGTCAGGACCAGCACAGGGCTAGTCCAGTCCCTCTTCGTGGTGTAAGTGCCTTCCGCCTCAGCAGCCGAGTAGACCTCAATCCGCTCGTCCCACTGGCTCATCAGCAGTCACCCCGCTTGAGGGTGATGGTTCCGGCCGAAGGCCGGTACCTCCGAAGTGCCTGCATGGCAGCAGCCGACAGAGACTGAGGAGACGAGGCAGTTGCGTACTCGACTTCCCTCTCTCCAGTCCGCTCCATGGCAAGACCAGGAGTCTGAGCCATCCACCTGATGACCTCAGCCGCGGTGGCAGTCTTGAGGACTGCCGGCGGAGTGATGTACCCCCAGGAACCAGTGATGGTGACGTAGCCAGACTCGGGCCAACCTGCCTCAAGGACCAGGCAGTTACCGTTCATCGTCCAGTCCTCAACCACGGTCCCGTCGCTCAGGGCGACGGAATCCACGGTGAGGAACGAGGTGTACCTTATGGGGATCTCAAGGAACCAGCTCCCCTTAGTGGGGAGCTGGAAGGCTTCATTCTCATGACGTTGGAAGTCCTTACCGCAGTAGTCCTCTATGAGGACGGTGCAGTCATCAATGAAGGCTTGGACACGAGTCTCTTCCTCGGGAGTGAGGGGCCATCCCAAGCGGGAGGCCACCTCTTCAACAGTGACAAAGGCCATCAGGTGACCTCCCATCTCAAATCAACTTACGGAGCAGGAGCGACCTCGGTAATGTTGACCTTCAGACCACGAACGAACTTCTCACCAATCAGGGTTCCACGGACGTTGTAATCCGGGTCTTCCTTGATGGTGGTGAAGCCGTACATGGTGTCCAGGCCGATAGTGTCGGCCTTCTTGTCATAGTCGTAGTCAACGAGCATGCGGGTGGCAATCCCATTGACGGACTGGACAGAACCGGTAACCGCACCCATCGGAATGGCGGGGCAAACCGTGGCCAGGAGGAAGGCACTCTTGTGGAAGAAGTACATCTCCAGGTCGAAGCTGTTGTGTACCACGACATCGAACCCGTAGTAGGAACCGATGATCGCCCGGCGAAGGGCGTTGGTGTCACCGCTATAGTCAACCGCAACGAATTCCGGGTCCTTCAGGAGAATGGCCTCAACCTCAGGGCCAGCAATAACGTAGCGCTCCGAGGAAGGAACGTTGGCCTTGTTCAGCGCCATACGAGCATCCACAAAAGCAACCCGGAGAGCAAGAGCACGCTCCATCAGGTTCTCCCGAGTACCGTCGTACTGCGGAATGGAGACCTCAACGTCACCACCAATAGCCGTCTTCTGACCAGCGGTCAGAGCGGAACGGGTGATGTTGGCCTTGATCCAGGCCGCAATGGTGTCGTCAAAATACTCAGCCATACCGCGGGTAAGCGGAGCGAGGATCTGACCACCGAACTTCTTCAGGTCGAAAGCAACCTGCTCCATCGAAAGAGCCGACGCGTTCTGAACGAGCGTGGTGAGCTGAACCGGAAAACGGGTCTCGTTAATGAACCCATTCGTCGCCCGGCGGGCGGTCGGGTCGGTACGCTCAGCAGCCGCAGCAAAGACGTTCTTGTCACCGGTAATGGTGTTCTTGATGATGCTGGAGACGTTCGTCTCCTGAACCGGGATAGAACGGCTCGGGCGGTTGACGTTAATCACGTCGCCGAGACCACCAACGAAGTTCAGCTCCGAGTAACGAGCCGGGATAGAACCAAGGGTGAGCTGTCGGTCCAGAAGGCCCAGAGCAGCGATGGTCACCTGCTTCGGGTCAAGGTTAAAGTGGTGCGTAGTAGCCATGTACGGCCTCCAAAAGGGCATGAAAAAAGCCCTCCGGAGGGGAGGGCTCACAGATGGTTAGAGAGGGTTAGAGGATCAACCCGTCCGAGATGATGTCTGCAAGCTCCTTGGGGTCCATGGACGTGATCTCGGGGGCGCCACCGGACTGCTTGCCGGCGCCCTGGAGATTGGGGAACTCGGCCTTGGCCTTAGGCAGAGACTCCACGAAAGACTTCACAGCATCCTTGTTCGGACGCCCGTCCTCTCCGAGGAACTTGGAAACGTTCAGGTACTCAGCCGGGGGAAGAGTGACTCCAGCCGTAGCAGCCTGGAGCGCCATTTCGGCAGTAACCAGGTCTGTGCCCACTTCACTGAGTGCGGAATTCCGGCCCTCAGTACGAGCAGCCTCAATGGCCTTCTCGGCATCGGTCATTTGGGACGACTTCAGGTTGTCCCGCTCCTTAGAAGCGGCCTTGTAGTTGTCCTCATTCTTCTTGCTCAGGGCCTGCCACTTGTCGCGATCCGCGGTAAGCTCTGCAATTAGCTGTTCAGGAGTCTTCACAGGCTCCGTAGTGGGCTCAGTCGTAGGCTCCGTGGTCGGTTCCGTGGTGGGCTCAACAGGTGTACTCATGCGCTCATCCCATTTCGGTTAGACCGACCTCCCATTTCGGTTGGCCGGCATGCGCTAGTTGTTCAGTTCAGTTAGATTGGCTCCAACCGAACAGAATTACTTCTTCTCGTTAAGCTTCCGGGAGACATTCCCGGAGTTGCCCTGAGGAGGCTTGTTAGCCATTGCGGCTGCCTTACCTGCTCCAGGGGCGCCAGGCTCAGGCGCCTGGGGGCCAAGCTCCGCTACTTCCTTCGCTGCCTTTGCATCGTCCTTCCGCATTTCGCGGAACATCTCGATTTCGGTAGCCGAGAAGCCGGCTCGCATCCACAAGATTTCCTCGGGGACGTTGAGCTGCTTCAGCTTCAGCAGAGCATCAATGTGCTGGGCTTCAGTTCTGTACTCGGGGTCAGCCCACACAGTCTCAAGAGAGACTTCCTCAGCCCTCTTGTCATTCTTGATCTGGAAGCACAGTCGAATGACCTGCTCCCAGGCTTCCCCGAAGTACAGCATCCTCTCCTTCACCTTGGAGACCAGGCCGGCCTCGGCGCTGATAATCGCCTCACCGGAAGGAGCGGTGCCCTGGTTGACCAGGAAGTAGTGACTTGGGGTCCTGGATACAGAACTAAGGTGCTGCACCAGGAGGTTTATGAAGTTCACGTAGTTCTTGAGGTCTGCTGCCTCGAACTGCCCAAAGACGACTTCAGGGTTCTCAGCCTGAAGAAGCTTGTCGGCGCCAATGTCGTAAGGCGCCTTAGGCTTGCCGTTTTCGTCAAGCTGGATATCCAGCCCAGTTACCCAACGCTGAGGCCATGCGGCGAATTCCGAGGCCAGGAGAGCATCAGACGTAATCTTGTTGATGGCATCCTGAATGGGGATGATGTTGGCAAGGTCCGAGTAAGGATCACCATTGATACGGGACCTGTTGTGAAAGGGGACGACAGGAACCCTCCCAAGGGGGTTCGGCCGGCGCTCTCCTTGTTCCCACATCGTATTTCCAAGAGGGACCTCATAGACGTAAGTCTCAGTCCACAACGTCACCCAAGTACGTCCCCAAGAGTCCATGAAGAACCGTGCAGCAGCCTCCAGCTCTGTGAGGGAGCCGGGCTTGTACTGAACGGCCATTTCCTCAGCGGAGACGGGCGTAACAATGGGCTCCCCATCGTTGTCACCCCAGACCACAACGTAAGCCTTGCCCTGCACCATCGCGTCCAGGTGCACGGCGTTGGCCAGTGAATCCAGGCTGTTCCTCTGCCAGAACTCCCGAGCCTCCTTGCTCATCCCGCCTTCTGATGGGATGCGGAAACCATCGACCCTCATTCGCTCTGTAGCAGAGTCAATGATGAGACCACAGAAGTTGTCTCGCCAGTCGTTGAAGAGGTCTCGGAATGCGCTCCTGTACCGGGCCTGAGCAAATGCCATCTTCTGCTGTTCGCCCTCGTAGTACGCGATGTACTTGAGGATGTCTTCTCGACCATCGGTTATCTTCCCCTGAAGGAAGGCAAGCCAGTCCACCTCTGTCTGAGGTGGCCCAACGGACGTATAGCCACTGGGAGGAATAATCATGGGGCCTCCTGTTCTAGAAGCCCACCACCCGGCTCCGCCGGCGCTTCATGCGACCATCAGCAATGGCGTCCGCTCTCGCCTCCAGGGCGAGAATTGCGCACACCGCAAGGTCAATCTTCCGTTTACTCCGTGGGCTGTCCTTCTGAATGAGAATTCCGACTTCTCCTCCTACTGTGACTTCACGAGTCACGGCATTGAGGACATGACGAGTAAGACGCTCGTCTCCGTCGTGGCAGATTTCCTTGGTCATCACCGCGGAGCGGAAGCGCTCCGTTGCCTGAACCATCCTGGTTGGCTTATTGGTCCAGAACTCAAAGACGTACTCGGTATCCCTGGTGGCGAACTGAATCGCCCACCTACCAAGAGCCTCTTGGAAGTAGGGAGGGTCCCCGTAGAACCACTCGACTTGGTACTCTTTGAATGCCTTGTAGACCGCGGCTTCAACCGCGAGAGTGTCTACTTCCCAATCATCCTTAGCGTCCTTGGGACGCTCCCAGACGTCGATCACAAAGAGCTTGCCATCACTGAGTCGGCAACCAACAAGGCCCGTTGCGTCACCGCGGATTGATCCGTCAAAGCCGATGGCTATTTGGTCACCAGGCTTGATGGGGTCCTCTCCAGAGAGGACCAGATCCCATTCATCCTTTGGCATCCAAGTGTCTGCGGACTCCGCAATCTGGTTCAGGTAGAACCGGTGAGCCACGTTCTTAGGAGTACGAGGGTCCTGGATAGCTTGGATGATGCTGTCCACATCAACCCAGTAGGAATCCGCGTAAGCCTCTATGACAGCCTCTCGGACAGCCTCAGTGTCCTTGAGGTCTATCTCAGGATTGGAGGCTTCTACGCAGTCGTACAGGAGGCCAGGAGTACCAGCCTCGAAGGCATCAAAGGTTCCCTGGGCTACAGATGCTTCGTTGGGGGAGAAGGCGTTCGTACTCTCCAGGAGACGAGAGCCGGCACCCGCGGTTTTGCGGACGTTGCGGTCCAACACCTCGTAGACGTATACACCCTGGTTATTGGGGACAAGGTGGTGTGATTCGTCAAGGCAAACAAAGGTCTGCCTGGCGCCTTCCAATCCTCGGGACGAGGCCGTGACAGGTTCAATCTTTCCGGGCCTGCCAGACTTGAACTGAACCAGGGTCTTACCGATGTCCAGGTCAAATTCCCGCTCTGCGGGGGACTCAGCAAGCATGCCGCGGATGGCGTCGTACACGTTTTTCGTCTGATCAATAGACGTGGCTGCCAAGTTCACCAAGGGAAGCGGAACACGCTTACCAATGGGATGCAGCTCGTTACCAACGTGGTGAGGGCCCCTGCCCTCCACTTCACAGGAGTAGCACCGCTCACCCTGTCGAGCCCAATGAGAGAACCGGCAAGGACCGATGAACTCAATGATGCAGAGGGCTGCAAGAACAGGGCTCTTCCCCCATCCTTTGCTGCGACGGAGAGAGCCTGTGGAGTAAACCCACTTACCGCGGTCATCAACCGCGAACCAGTGGGCTAGGAACCTAATCTGCTCTGGAGTGAACTTCCAGGGGTGGCCGGCGCGTTCTCCGTCCGGCTGCACAATGAATCGCTGTGCCCAAGCAAGAAGCTCCCAAGCCAATGTGCGCTTGGGAGCTTCACTAGGAGCGTTGCCAGTCTGAATGGCAATCACCCCCATCCTTCTATTTACTTGATGTGCTTCCAGCTCCTCCGAGATGCGGCGGAGTAAACAGTCTGTCGAGAGAGACCGAGGTCTCTAGCAATCAATGCGCAGTTCTCGCCCCCGTCGTACCTCTTACGTATGAGTGGTACAAGGTCTTCTGTCAGAACGGCCATGGGACTCTTGGAGCCATCACAGGACTTTCCGTTACGCCGAGCGTCGTAGAAGTTGTCTGACTTGTCACCAACAACCAAGTTGTCTATCCGGTTGTTGGAGGGATTGTCATCCCAGTGTCGAATGAGCTTCCCTTCCGGGATCTCTCCATGGAAGGCTTCGTAGATCAGACGATGCTTCTTCTCGTTCTTCCCACCAACCTTCCTCAGGTCAACCTGAAGATGGCCGTGCGCGTCTCGACTACGGCCAACCTCACCACGGGGTGAGAAGACTCGCCCGTCACTGGAAGCAAAGTAGCCGGGGAAGTTCAGCAAGGGAGCAAAGCTAGTCAACTCAGTTACCACCAAACGCCTTCAGGAAGTTTTCCGTATCAGACACCAACTGCTCTGCGGCTTCTTCTTCAGAGAAGCCTTCGTCTTTCTTCTCCTCGAACTTCATCCGGAGCCTTGCCCTGTCCTCGTTGGTAGCTCCGAACTTGGCAACCCTCTGCCGGATCTCACCGGCCAACTTCCGATCACCCTTAACGAAGTCATCCACCAGGATGGTCACCATCTCCAGCTCAAACCAGTCAGTCTCAAGAAAGGTTGCTGACTGAGGAGCTGCTGCCCAGGTCTTCCAGAACTCCTTAGCCATAGATGTAGAGACCGGAAGAGTCCGCGGAAGCGGACGAGGGGGCCGAGACTCCTTGGAAAGCTCAGTCTCGTACTCGTGCTTGTTCCTACGGCGTGCGTTCTCCTTCGGGGCAGGTCCCCGACTACCCATGAGAACCACCTCCCCCAAATGCGTTGTAAAGAACCTTCTGCTGTAGCTCGGGGCTCAAAGAGCCAAACCAGTCAGCCAGTTCCCCTTCAAGATGGATGTGAGTCTCATTGGTCTGTCCGTCAGGAAGCACTTCAACTCGATGCTCAGGATGGGAGCACATCAGACCTTCACCCCCGGAATCTGTATGCCGTCAGGAAGCTCGTAGAGGTCTGAGAGGTCGTCAAGCTCGTCCTGGACAGCAGAACGCCATCCCTTACGCTCCGCGGCCTTAGAGGGCCGCTTGACATCCTCGTAGAAGAACTCGTCATCGAACTCAGTCATCACGTGCTTCCAGCTCCTTGAGCAGCTTGTAAAGGTCTCCAGGCGTTACGTCGCCAGGGAAGGTTCCGGGGAAGAGGTTGATGCTGGCTCGTTCGTAGGCGAGTACGACGAGCTGTGAACAGATCAGATGGCCCGTGGCGGCGACATAATCTCTTACCAACCTTGGGCGCACACCAAGGCGCTCAAGGGCGATTGAGACATAGTCCAGGAAGGAGTACGGGGTACCGACAAGGGAGAGGGCCTCTACGGAGATACGGAACCTCTCCTCAGTGGAGAGGTTGATCCGGTCCGTGGACCACATGACTACTGGAGATGCGTCCTCCAGATTGATCAGCTCTGCCCCCGAGGGCATGGCCTGGACGACCTTGCCGTCTCCGACGTAGACCAGGGCGTGTTGGACGGGGGCGAAGTCGCCTACGAACCACTGACCGAAGTTCACGAAGGCGCCGGCAAGGCCGCCTATCTTGGTCAGGCCGATGTCACCAGGCAGGGGCTGAGTCTCAGTCATCGACGCTCCGAGCAATCGCAGCGTTGGACCAGAACATGACCTCTTCCAGCTTGGTAACCGCAAGAGCCTTCTCACGGCCCTCAGGGAGAAGCTCGTTCAGATGGTCTGCAAGCTGCCGGCAGCTCTGCCGATCTGACGTGTGCTCATCTCGCTTCTCCTGCCGGCTGGCAGGGTGAAAGGCGAACCGGTGCTCAATGTCTTCAGGGCTCATCGCTAGTGCTCCTCCGGAGGTACTGGGCATTGGGATCTGTGGCAGCCGTGAGACCAACACCAATCGGGACTACGCATCTCTTCCTCGGTGGCCAAGGCCAACTCCTTTTAGGCATGAAAAAACCCGTCCACGAGGAACGGGGTGGGTTAAGTATTGATGGCAGGGCCTAGGCGGTTCATGACTCCGTCATTATCAGCCCTACCAAGTGTGACGAGAGAGAATCGAACTCTCATCTTCCGGACCACAACCGGGTGCTCTAGCCGTTGAGCTACCGTCACCATGGCCCGACAAGGACAGGAGCACAGCCCCACCGCTTCCTTGCCGAGCTTTGCAATACCGTGCAGGCAGTAGCTCTAAGTCCTGCCCACGTCACCGCTTAGAGTCCGGCTCCGGTAATGCACATCTTTGGTGCTGCACGGGTCCCGCCGTCGTACAGCGTGGCTCCCCGCTTCTGCGGATCATGACCACCTTCGGGCGACCGCCGGCCGGACAGTCACAGGACGCCTCACTCTTAGTTGCCCATCACGCCATCGGCTATGGGCTCTAAACCGCGGCAAGTAGTCCAGTTCCCTGGTCCTCACGGCTCAGCAAGTGCTAACCAAACTTCCTGGACTTGGCCTTGTGGTCCTCCTTGCAGAGGACCCACAGGTTGTCCAGCTCCCACGAACCGCCCTTGGCCACAGGGACAATGTGATCAACTTCCAGCTCGGATCTCTTTCCGCACATCTGGCAAGTGAACTTGTCCCGAGCCAACACCTGGGCCCTGATGGAGGGCCAGTTGCTAGGCCGGCTGAGGTTCCTGGCAGAGGTGTTCTGCCAGGCTCTCCGGGTCTGGTGCTTTGGGCACCGACCATCCCGGATGGTGGTGGAGGTGCAACCCTTGTCCAAGCAAATCGATTTTGCCCTTGGCATGGTCACCTCCACCAACAACCGAAGTAGGGGCCAGCCAGTGAGGAGCCTTAGCTTCCTGGGTGGCTGGTCAAGTCTCTGGCCCCGGCTGGGTTCTGGTCTGGCAGCCGGGGCCCTTCGCCTTCATGGATCTCTTATCAACTAACCTGGAAACAATAAGCCAAGGCTTTTAAGGGCCTTGGCTACCTAATCAACAGGGAGATCAACAAGAAGGAAACTTAGTCATGTTTAGGTGAGTCTCTTTAAGGAGACTCACTTACTAGGTATTTAACTTATCGGGACTCTTTAGGAGTCCCTCTGTTCTTTACCTCTTAATATCAGTCTAGCATGCCCTTGCAACTCTTGTCAACCAAGCTCTTCAAGGAGCTTGGTTTCTAAGGGCTTTTTATCTTTTATCTTCTACTATAGACGTCGGTGTCACTTGACCAAGGTTTGTGACAGCCTAGGTTGAAGTGAGATGCAGATCACACCCCTGTGTGACTAGACTGGGGTATCTCCGTTGGCCAAAGGTTAGCAGTTGACCTTAGAGACCCCAGGAAGGTGCCTAGGCTGGCCCGCGAGGGTCTAGGAAGTCGCCCTTGGGCTCTTGATCCACTAGGTTGACGAGAGAGCCTCAGGGGGGCTCCTGTGACGTGAGGGCGGTTACTGATGAGGAAAGCAAGACTCCACTACGAAGTGTGAGGACGGTCACAGGTTGAGAAGAGAGACTCTGAGCGCCGTTACTGACTATGGTGGACCTACCGGACGCCGGCTGGTGTCTGGGAGCAAAGGGCCCCTGTGTGTATCCAACTCGTTAAGGACTCAACATGCCCTGGGAATCGGAACTGACTGATGCGACCTTGGTGAAGCTGTTCCACCTAAGTCGGACAGACAGGGAGATTGCGAAGGAATACGGAATTACGCCGCAGGCCGTGAGCAAGCGCAGGGTCAAACTCGGGCTCCGCAGGCAGGAGATCGTAGACCTGGTGGCGGAAGGATTGGCCGCCCGGTGGACGGTCTTCACGGTCCCAACCGCGGAGAGCCACCACTCACGCCACTCAGCCAGGGCCCTGAGGGTGTGGCTCCGACGCCGACTCGGAGACGACAAGCTCAGTCCTGCGCAGAACAAGCTAGCTGATCAGTGGGAGAGGAACCTCCGACGACGGGACACGGTCCTCTGCTACGACCCCAGCACCCGAGAGGGGTGGTTCTACCGACCTCGGACACCAGCAGATGGGATGCGAGTTATCGATTGGCCCGCGGACCTACCCTTCCCAAATGAACGGTTCAAGAGGGCTCTGGATCTACCACCAGAGCCACAGAAAGAGTCAGCGTGACTCCGAGACCCCCTGTGACCAGGGGGTCTTTTGCTTTGGGTTAGGTCACCCTAATGGTTGTGCCGGTTACGGTGTGGTGATCGTCACGTTGATGAGAGATGTAGTTGTGTGGAGAACGTGTGTATGTTTCGACTGAGAGTGACCGGGAACGTACGGTTAACTCGGGTCTCAAAGGGGAGGGCCAGATGCTCCGCATGATCACGTCCAGCCAGGCTCAGGCCGGCGGGGAAGACGTACTGGGGATGATCTACAGGGGCAAGATCCGTAAGACCTCCACATGGGTCGAGACGGATGCTCTCCTGATCACGGAAGTCACCGGAGAACCGTTCCTTCGGTACTTCATGATCGTGATAACCGACGAGGTGACAGAAGATGATGTCCTCGAACTGAACAGGCTGGCAGACGAGTTGGGGAAGAATCTGCCTGACTGTGTGGTTGAACGGGAGAGGCATTCAGGGCCTCATCGGTTCTTCCCCGGAAGCAATTACTTCGATCTTGTGACGGTGTACGGAGGATGAGAACCCACCCATCTGAGGGTCATGTCATTCAGGGACATGGCCCTCTTTCACGTCTGGACGAGGAGAGCAGATGAGCAAGCGAGACATCGCTACGCAGCCGCGGAGCGTCAGTCAGGTTGACCAGTACGAGAAGTGCTCATGGCAGTTCTACCTTCAGCGGGTGAAGCGAGTGGTCCCGAGGCCGGCGGCCTGGTCCTTCCAGGGGACTGCCTTCCACTCGGCTGCTGAGGAGTTCGAGAAGGGGTTCCGGGAGTCTTCGGAGGAGGAGATGGTTCAGCTCTTCTCTGACCAGTACTCAGCCATGGTCAACGGAGCCATGTACAAGGAGCCGGACCTGAACCGTTGGATGACTGCCAACGGTAAGCCGGCCGGACAGGACATCGAAGAGCGGTACGCCCTGGGGCAGAGTCAGGTACGGGACTACGTTCGGTGGTCCAAGGAGAACGAGCCTGAGATCTGGCATGACAACGAGGGCTGGAACGGCTTCGACATCGCGGATGCTCCGATGTACGACACCACGATGGGCTTGGAGCTGTACTTCAAAGTCGAACTGGGGGGTGTGGTTGTCCGTGGCTACATCGATCAGGTCGTCATGGACCCGAAGGACATCGGGGCATACCGAGTACGGGACCTCAAGACGGGATCGACCAAGAGCCACTTCCAACTTGAAACCTACAAGGTTGCCGTGGAGAAGCAGTTCGGGCTTGAGGTCAACACTGGCGACTGGTACTTCGGCAAGGAGGGCCGGCTGTCCCGGCCCGTGGACCTCTCCGAGGTGACCGAGGATCAGGTTGCAGCTCGGTTCGTGGAGATGGACCAGGGCGTGAAGGCTGGCCGGTTCGAAGCCAAGCCTGGTTTCCATTGCAGGTTCTGTGACGTGAGCCACGCTTGCTCTTTTTATCGGTCTCGTGGTTGATAAGAGATGCTTGGTCTGTCATACTGGAGGTAGAGGGAAGGGGCCCGATGAGGCCCCTCTTCTAAGGCTCCTAGGTTGATAAGAGAGGTTAGGTTGTGTAGAGTCTTCCTTGTGGACAGGGTGCTAGTGTCCGGGGCATGAAGTCAACTCGTGTATCTGCCCTGGTCATTGGTCTGGTTGTGCTGGGTGTCGGCTGCTCCTCTGAAGAGCAGCCGGCGCCTACCAACAGCAGTAAGTCTGTCTCGTCGCCAACCACACAGGCTTCACCGACTGCTCTCACCAGAGAGCAGGGAGCCGAGAAGTACTTGGAACTGGTGGAGCCCTACAACGAAGGCTTGGACAAGTGCCTTCCCGTCGTGAACCCGATTCTTGATGAGGGAATCGTCAAGTCAGGTGACTTCTCCAAGATCCGTAAGGCTTGCAAGGACATGCCTTCAGTCAACAGGCAGTTCGCTGATGAGGTAGGCAAGGTTCCTTGGCCGGCTGAGGCTCAGGAGTCCATCAGTCTGTTGATCGATGAGACCAGGGCAGATCAGTTGGCCTGGCAGGAGTTGTCCGAGGTCGAGACTGAAGACGATCTGTTCGACCCCAAGTATCCGCTGACTCAAGACGGAGAGGCCGCCGGCCTCGTCAGGGCCCACCTAGGATTGCCTCCCGTTGAGGAGATTGAGGAGTAGAAGTGACTCTAGACGAAGCGAACAAGGAGAAGGCTCGTCTGGTGACTCTCGGAATCTCAGAGGAGGATATTGAGGTGAAGCAGTCGCATCCCACTTTTAGTGATCAGTGGGACGTATGGGCCCTTCTTCGAGGGCCGTTCCCGAGCAATCCCAAGTAGCCCCCTCCGCTGAGGGCCCCGAGACAACACCTCGGGGCCCTTTCGCATGTCTGGAAGAAGGTGAGCATCATCTATAGCTTGGTCCAGTCTGCAAGGATCAAGGGCTCAGCAGGAGAGCCAATCCCCAATCCCTCCAAGGCACTTCAGAAGCTCGGAGTCGAGTTCCGACGAAGCGAGCTGTCCCTTGTTGCAGCCGGCCCCGGAACAGGCAAGTCCCTGCTGGCAATGAACGTGGCCCTGTATGGCTCCATGCCAGTTATGTACTGGTCTGCGGACAGCAACGCTGCAACTCAGCTCAGTCGAGCCACGGCAATGCTGACTGGTGACGATATTCGGGATGTCAAGAAGGCACTCCTGGAGGGCAAGTTCCAGGAGTACGAGAGGGCTCTTAGTGACAAATGGTGGGTTCGCATGTCCTATGAGGCCATGCCGACTCCGTCTGACATGGAGGCGGACCTTGAGACCTATTACGAGGTCTTCGGCTGTCATCCCCATTTGTGTGTCGTGGACAACATCACCAATGTTGACAATGGCGGAGCCGGGGATGCCGAGTCCTTCACATTCGGTCTTGAGGGCATGTGTGAGTACCTGTCTGATATGGCTCGACAGACTGAGTCTCATGTGATGGCTCTTCACCATGTCACCGGCGAGTTCTCTGATGGCTTGAAGCCCATTCCGTTGTCTGGTGTGAAGGGGAAGATCGGTCGTGTGCCAGCTCTGATCCTGACCATCCATCGGGAGCCGGACGAGGTTGGGATGAACCGAGTCCTCAACGTCAGTTCTGTGAAGAACCGTGAAGACGTTGCAGACCCCTCCGGGCAAACCTTTGCCCGGCTGGAGCTGGACAGCACAACCCTGCGTCTGAAGGACGCAGAGGACGCTATGGGTATCAACTTCTAAGGGGAGTCATGCAGTTCAAGCAGGGTGACAAGGTCGTCTTCCAGGACGAAGACAAGGCTGAGGTCCAGTTCGGGCCGTTCCGCGGGCCTGGTGGGGTAGATAGCTACCTAGTGAAGTGGCTGGAGTTCGGTCCTCTGGAGGGTTGTTCTTCCATCGTGCGGTCTGTCGACCTGACACCTGCCCCCAAGTTCGAGGCGGGACAGGTGGTCCGTACCCACACAACAGGAGACCTGTGCAAGGTGGCGGCTGGTCCTTTCCGGCGGAACGGCAACCCCCTGTATGTCCTGGAGGACCCCACTGGAAACCACAGGGTGGGCTACGAGGACACCATGGTTCCGGTTGTGGAGTGACGTAGATCACTCCTTCACAACTCCTTCAAGGTTGATAAGAGATGTTCGAACAGTCATACTGGAGATGTGAACAAGATGCGAACGAACAAGAAGAGTGTTGGCTTCGGTCTCCAGAAGGACATCACAACTGAGGGGGCAGTCCTCTACCTCCGGATCACCAACCCCCGCCGGCTCGACACCAAGACTCTTGGGGAAGTCCTTATTCGGTACTTCCAGGGCGGCTACAAGACTCTGGTCCTGGATCAGGGGAAGTTCTCCCGAGTCAAGATGAGTCTGGTCGAGTTCCTTGGTCGGCTTCAGGCGACCCATAACGAGAGCCGGCTCTTTTCTTTGGAGCGAAGGTTGATAAGAGATGTCAGGTTCTAAGACCCGCAGGTGCACGAGGTGTTCAAAGAACAGGGCTCTCAGGTTCTTCACACCACGAGGCAAGCTCTGTGCGGACTGTCGGAAGAAGGGACGCTCCAAGGCGTCCCATGAGTTCCGAGTCCAGGACACCTACGGACTTGAAGCCGGCGAGTACGACCGGCTGTTTGAGGCGCAGGGCGGGAAGTGCGCTATCTGCGGAGGAACTCGGAGACAGAGGCTCTCCGTGGACCACGACCACAAGACAGGGATTGTTCGGGGCCTTCTCTGCCGGATGTGTAACGGCAGGCTCCTGACAGCAGCTCGGGACAAGCCCGAAGTCCTTCTCAAGGCCGCGGAGTATCTGGTCTCTCCACCTGCGGTTCAGTTCCTCGGAATCCGAATACATCGTGACAACCGTAAGGAAACAGACTGATGCAGAAGCTTGACGGTACGAACGTCTCCTCCTTCCGTGAGTGGGCTGGAACTCAGCACTTCATGTCCTGCCTCCACCGCACTTATGAGTTCCCTGTCCACGTGTTCAAGGAGAACGAGGATGGCACGAGGATTTACCTCCGGACAGAAGCTTCCGCCTCCGCCTAAGCCTCCGATCCTCGAAGTCTTTGAGGAGTTCTACCCCGAAGTTGATATCCCCGATTGGGGAGGGGCTTGGAAGAAGATCCTGTGCCCTTTGCACATAGAAGACAGACCAAGCGCGTCAATCAACTCCGAGGCCAACAGATGGCATTGCCACGCGTGCGATGTCTCTGAAGACAGCCTAGACGTGATTATGCGAGAGGAGGGGATCGGCTTCCGTGAAGCGATCGAATGGGCAGATGCCCGGTTCGGTGGAAGCAGCGAAGCACTACCAGAGCCAGTACAAGGGAAGCCCAGCAGAGGAGTTCCTGATCGCCCGCGGTTTGGACGAGGGCGCAGAGAGGTGGCTTCCCGGCTACGTAGGCGATTCGGTGACGGGTCATGAGAAGTACCGGCATCACCTCGTTCTTCCGTACCTGCGGCCGGCTGGCGGTCCTCACCTGGTAGCCACGGTTCGTTTCCGATGCATCCGAGACGAGTGTGTACGGGCTCCTGATGGGACGTACTTCTTCCTCCTGGGAGAGAAGGAGCATCACGAGGGACATGGGAAGTACCAGTCCCTCCCTGGAGATACGCCCCGGCTCTACAACACCGGGGCCCTCATCTCCTCTAGTCCTTATGTAGCCATCACTGAGGGGGAGTTCTCTTCCTGGTCAGTCGACTTGGAAGGCATCCCCGCGGTAGCCCTCCAGGGTGTAAGTGCCTGGAAGACGCACTTTGAACGAGCCTTCGCCGGCTACGAGAAGGTGTTCCTCCTGGGGGACGGGGACAAGGCGGGGCAGGACATGAACGAGAAGCTAGCCGAGAAGCTCCCCAACGGAGTTCCTATCCAGCTCCCCGAAGGGGAGGACCCGGATTCTCTTCGTCGTCAGCACGGCGACGGCTGCATTCGACAACTGCTTGGTCTGGAGAAGTGATGACTGACATGGGTGGTTGGAGCCTCACAGAGGCATACGCAAAGTCCGGAACCCTCTGCCTTCAGGCAGAGGAGATGAGGGACCTGGACATCGTCTACAACGACAATCCGCTAACCCCTTCTCAGATGCGTGCTCTTGGAGAGCACCTGATCCGTGCGGCTAACGAGATGGAGAAGTGATGTTCGTAAACGGTGATCGTGTTGAGGCAGTAACGGACGACCATTTCAACGGTGCGTTTGGTGAAGTGGTGGAAGTTCTTACTGAGTCTTCGGACGCCCGCGTTCATTTGGATGACGAGTTTTATCCGCTTTGGTTCGACTTCTCTGAACTTCGGAAGACAGGTGCCTGATGTTCGAGGTCGGAGACCGCGTTGAGGTCATTGCAGATGATCCCCTCGTTGGTTGTTTTGGGAACGTCATCGGCGTTTTCCCCGAGCATGGTTTCATCACGATCATGATTGACGATGGGGCTGACATCGGGAATCCGGTTCTTTGGTACAACGACGATGAGCTTCGGAAGGTGGAGGCATGAGCAAGTTCAAGTTTGGTGACCGTGTTGTGGTGGTGAAGGACGACATAGCCTATGGGTACTGGATGGGTACGAGGGGCGAAGTAGCGAACCCTGACACGGGAAACATACTTTCGGTCAGGGTCGAAACCGGTGACGGTAATCGCCCTTGCTTCAAGGAAGAGGAGCTGGAGTTCGAGAACGTCTATGACGCGCTTTCCAAGCCTTCTGATGCAGACGTTGTCCAGGCTCATGATTTGATCGCAGAATCTCTTGGCCTCAAGGTTGATAAGAGTGATTCTGTCAATCATCCTTCTCACTACACCTCCCACCCTTCGGGGGTTGAGTGCATTCA
>Ga0247819_10000288_pt1 | contig 31213 bp, 26 predicted proteins | sample 13C_Xylose_Day6_FD_193428 | JGI IMG/M metagenome (GOLD analysis project Ga0247819, IMG submission 193428) | Soil microbial communities from agricultural site in Penn Yan, New York, United States - 13C_Xylose_Day6 | ecosystem: Environmental > Terrestrial > Soil > Agricultural land | place: USA... | reverse complement strand
TACATCGAGATGTTCTACAACGCAAAACGCCGTCATGGTTTCAACAATCAGCTGTCACCGGTAGAGTTTGAAAAGCGTTACGCAATGAGCTTGCAAGGTGTCTAGAGAATCCGGGGCGATTCAGAGGCATGAATGCTGCCAAAGCCAAACATCAGCCCGGAAAAAACGCCCGCACTGATCCTTTCATTACCAGGCACGCTCAGATTTTTTAACGCGCCAACTAGACAGGGTCGATGCTGGCGCTAACGATCCAAGCCATCTTCAATTTCAGAACGCAGTACGGGCGATCTCAACGACCTGAGGGCGACCGACGACTCTCCCAAAAACGGAATCTGCATAACCTATGGAAAGCATCAATCACACGGCCCGCCAAGACCGAGCCATTGAAGACTCTCAGGCCGATGCTCTGGAGCGCAAGCCTTTCGTCGCCAGTCTCGTGAGAACTCTGGTGCATACGGAGCTCGATGCTGACGGCAAGGTCACCACGCGAAGGGCGACAGGTTTCGTCGTTGGCCTCACGGGGGAGTGGGGACTGGGTAAGTCCAGCGTGCTGAACATGCTAAACGAAGAGTTACGAACGATGGACGAAGTCGTCGTGGCGACGTTGAACCCCTGGCTATTCAAGGGGCGAGATGAACTCTTGCAGGCGTACTTCAACAGCCTCAGGGATGCACTGGGCCAAAGTACAAGCGAGAAGGCGAGAACGCTTCAGGGACAGCTGGAGCGTTATAAAACCGCCATCGAGGTGACAGGGTCAACCGCCGCGGGGATCGTCGACCTCTTCATTGGAGGAGGGGTGGCCACAGTTTTCTGGAAGAGATGGATTGCCCAAGGATTGAAGAGCCTTTTGAAACCAAAGGATCTTTCAGCAAATCAAGAGCGAAAAACCTTGGAGAAGAAGCTCGCGCAGGAAAATGTGGCCGTGGTTGTCTTGATTGACGAGCTTGACCGCGTAGAGGATGACGAGGTGCGTGCGGTGGCCCAACTCGTCAAAGCAGTGGGAGATATCAAGGGTATTTCCTACTTGGTGGCTTACGATCCAGAGCGCGTGACTCAAGCGCTAGGAAGGGGAGACAGTGCAGAGGATAGGCGACGGACAGGGGAAAGCTATTTGGAGAAAATAATCCAATTTTCCATTCCGCTGCGACCTCTATTCAGTGACGATGCAAGAGCATTACTGCAAGTATCGTTGCGCAACAATGGAGTTGCCCTGCCAGTAGCCACTGCGCAGCACCAGTCCGAAATATTCGATGAGCTGCTTCGTGTCGTTCGCACGCCGCGGGAAATTAAGCGGTTGATTGGCGCGTTCTCGGTGCTGGAGGAAATGCTGCGTGACGAAATCTGCCCCTACGATCTTCTCGGATACTGCTGGCTGGTGGCGAAGTCTCCAGGCTTGCGCCAGCTGATCGCAGACAACGTGCAGGAATTAGTCGATGATCCTGGTCTTGAGGAGTTTAGCCGGCGAATGGCCTATCGCAGAGAAACCGATGACTCTGCGGAGACGTTAGTCGGAATTCTAGGCAACGTTGCCAGCGCTCATCTGGCGATCATTTCTCTCATGTTTCCGCGCTTTCAAGCTGATCGTCAGCTGTCCGAAGGTCATTCAGATGGCAACAGAATTGCTAAACGTAGAAATCTTATCCGGTTGCTCTACCTCGGCAACCCTCCCGGGACGTTGTCCAGGAAGGATATAGAGGCGCTTTGGTCGCTTGAAGACCCAGCCACTTTGGCCCATGAGCTGCGTCAGCTCATCGAAGGAGACCGGATCGACGATTTACTGGATCGAATCGAAGATCTATTGCCCGCGCTGCCACGTTCCGGCGACTGCAATTTTTGGGTGGCCATGTCTCACGCGCTAACCCGCACTCATGACTGGATCACAGACCAAGACTCAACGGGAAGGTTGGTTGATGATTCGAGCACATTGCTTTGGCGACTGGCGCGAGCAGTGCCAGATGGCCGTCGTCACGTTAGAGCAGTCGTCGAGGCGCTGATACAGGCAGGGGATTTGTTGATCGCCCCCTGGATCCTCCGCAAGCACTTGTTTGCCCACGGGCTGACGCCATACCCTGTGCAAAGCAATAACGATGAGATCTACAACCAGAGTGAGACTGTCGCTCTTCAGCAACGGGAAATTCCCCGCTACCGCGCGGCAGTGGTTGATGGAACTGTTTTGCGACGATTACCGGATACCGAGACGTTTTATTGCCTGATTAACAGCAGGCAGTGGGATGAAACCCTGAGGTCAAGTCTGACTTCCCAGCTGAATAGTTGGGAAGCGGTCAGTACCTTTGCCGCCCTGATCACTCCTCCAGGCGTAAGAACGTCTCGCAGCAATCTTGACGAGATGCTGGACTTAGAGATTTTTTCACCTGTGATTGCAACTCTGCTCAATGAAAATAGAACGGCTGAAATTGAATGGCTCAGGACCTCGGTCCGTCGTCTCGCGGCGATGATGGAGGGACGTGACCCAGATCATGGGTCATTCGAAGATGCCAATCAGGAACATGCCGATACTTGAGGGCGATAGAGGGAGCCTGGATGATCTTTCGTGGGCGACAATTTATAAAAAAATAGGCAAGGAGCTGACATATGCCACAAGTTGCAAGTCACGGGGATGCGCGCGTTGCGGTGCTGGTCGATTGCGATAACGTGTCGCCGGAAGTGCTGGAGCACGCGCTGAAGGTTGTAGCCCAGTTCGGACGGATTGTCCTGCGTCGCGGATATGGCAATCACGGAACACTCGCCAACAAATGGCAGGAGGCGTTGGTCAGGCTTGCATTTACTCCCTGCCTTCAATACCAGTACGCTTCCGGGAAAAACACGTCAGATATCGCACTCGCTTTGGACGCGCTGGAAGCGCTGTTCGATCATCGTGCGGACATGTTTTGCTTGGTCACCAGCGATTCTGATTTCGCCTATCTGTGCCGCAAGCTTCGAGAGCGGGGCGCGGCTGTGTGCATCGTCGGCGAAGCCAAAACTCCTGACGCATTGCGCAACGCCAGTGATCAATTTTTCGAATGGCGCAAGGTCCAAGATCCAATACTGACAGATGCGCTGACTGCCAAGGACATTCCAGACCAACGCAATCTCAAGAAAGATACTGATCAGGCTACCAAACCCAAACTTCGTCGACCACGTTTTATGGTGGAAGCGGTGTCGTTACTCGCCGGGGGCACCAACGAGGGTAGGGTAACGGTCAGTGGGTTAGGTTCGTACCTCAAACGGACAGACCCGGCGTTCTCTCCCACAGAATATGGGCACTCAGGCTTGCTGGACATGTTCAAAACATACGACCTGCTGGAAACACAAAAAGAGTCTGGCGGCCACTGGACGGTGGGCTTGGCGGCAGTACCTCTCACGGCAGACGAAACGGCAGGTAGTGCGAAATGAATAAAGAGCTGGTCTGGGCAATCACAATGCCGAGATGAACATTCCAGCTTCGACAACAAAACGAGTTAATGAAAAAGCGCCAGCAGCGATAAGCGGCATTACGTTTTTCATATCACCACGGAGTGGAATACCTTGAATAGATCGCGCCAGCTGCAATTTTTGGTGATGGTTATTGGCTCCTGGCTGATTACCGCTTGCAGTGATTCTCAAGGCGAACTTGAGAAAAAAGTGGTGTTTCACGAAGCCTTATTTCCTGGCATAGGCGATGTAAAAACGTTGAGGGTGTCAGATCTGTCTGCTACGAAGCCCAGAACCTTTGAAGGTGTGTGTGGCACCGCATTCTACGATTTGGAGAATGGCCGCCGGCAACTGCCCAGCCGATTCATTTTGTACGTGTCGCCTATCAAAACAGTGGTGATGGAAGACGACTATATGATCGGGCACCAGCCGACTTTCGCTTCAAATTGGACGAAGCTCTGCGCAGGATGATGCGCTGGTTTCACAAAACACCGGATTACGTTTGAAGGCTCTCGCGTCAGCAAAAACGAAGCATTTTTTGTACTGAGTTGAGGTCTTTGCATAAAGCTTTCGACCTCAAATATCTGGCTCTCTGGATTACTCGAGCAAATAGCCAGGTAACAAACCGAGCTTTTTCGCCCTCATACGAGCTAGGGCGTACACCGCACGCACCCGTGGCATGGGTGCTCCGGCCAGGTCGGCGACAGAAATCAGAGTACCCAAAATAGCCTCGATTTCGACGGGTTTATGCCCTTCGACGTCTTGCAGCATCGATGTCTTGACCGTTCCGAGCTTGCGAGTAATGGCAATGCGTTGCCGTGAATCAATCTCGGGGGAGATATTTAATCGATTTCCAAGCTCCAACACCTCATCCATCATTACGATGAACAAATCGTTGAGCAGTGGATCATCAATCAACTCATCAGTAGAGCTTCCGACCAGGAGACTGACTGGATTGAAACACGCATTTCCGAGCAGTTTTAACCATATTTCCTCGCGTATGTTCTCGCAGATGTGGGCATCAAAACCCGAATGGTGAAACATATTCGCGATGTCTGAAAGTCGTCTGCTGGTGTTCCCAGCAGGCTCTCCCAAAGCGATCTTGCTCCCGGACATATGCTTGATCACCCCAGGACTCAGAACCGTACACGACGGAAAAACCACGCAACCGAGGACAGCGTCCGTAGGAAGATTTGCTTCGATCACGCCGTCAGGGTCGACAGCCTTCAAACGCGTTCCTGATAACGCCGCAGAGGACTTTAGGAAGTACCACCAGGGCAACCCATTTATCGCGGGTATGATCACCGTATGCGGGCCGATCAGTGCCTTTGCATTTTGGACGGCGATAGGCAACGAGGGTGCCTTGACGGCGAATATGACCAAGTCCTGAGCTCCAAGCTCCTCAGGCTCCGACGTCGCACGAAGTGGGGCGATCAAAAGATCATGACCCGTCTGCAGACGCAATCCATGCTTTCGTATCGCTTCGAGCGTTGCGCCCCGGGTGACGACGCTGACATCATGTCCGGCGTCGAATAATTTGCACGCAAAAAACCCTCCGATTGCCCCGGCACCGACAACAGTAATTCGCATGGTTACTCCTTTTTAAAAAATGAAATATCAAGCTCAAAAGGAGCTTTTAAACCTGGACGAGCGGTGCCTATACCGTGCTGGCGCTCGCCGTAGTGTCACTAAAGGTCTTGAGTGCCCGCCGGCATAGTGGAGCGAAAAACTATAAGTCATAGCGGGTTCAGATCGAGAAGCGCGCGACTACCTCATTTAACCCGACTGCCAGCCTCGATAATTCCACGCTAGCCCCGGAAATTTGATCAGCGCTTGTGGCGGAGTGGCCTGATAAATCACGAATGTTGACCAGGCTTCGGTCCAGTTCCCGGGCTACAGCGGCCTGCTGCTCTGATGCACTGGCTATCACAAGGTTACGGTCTTTGATCAGCGATACCGCGCCTGTCACGCGTTCGAGTGCACCATTGACCGTCAATGCTCGCTCCAGCGTCTGACCTGCCTGGTTGGCACTGAGCTGAAGAGATTCGACGGTAACGGTGGTACTGGCTTGGATGCTGCTGATGATTGACTCAATTTCTCGGGTAGAGCCTTGTGTGCGTAGCGCCAGAGAGCGAACTTCGTCCGCCACCACAGCAAAACCTCGCCCGGCTTCGCCAGCCCTGGCAGCTTCAATCGCAGCGTTGAGTGCCAACAGATTGGTTTGTTCTGCGATGCCTCGAATGACTTCCATAACCCGGCTAATGCCACGCGCCTGATCCGACAATTCATTGGCTTGCGCAGAGGCGCTGGACACCTCTTGGGTCAATGTTTGAATGAGACCTACGATTTCTGATACTTGCCTATGACCATTGCGCATCTCTTCGTCTGATTCTTGAGAAAGCTCCGACGTGGACACTGCATTGCTGGCAACTTCGTCCACCGCAGCGCTCATCTGAGTAATAGCGGCAGCTGCCTGCTCAATTTCGCTACTCTGCTGTCGCAGTCCGCGGTTGCTTTCGCTCATGACCGCGCTCATTTGCTCAGAGGCAGAGGCTAATTGGCCGGCTGAAGTGCTGATAAGGCTGATTGTCGAACGAAGGTTTTGCTGCATGTCCCGCATCGCAAAAAGGAGCATGGCTGGCTCGTCATGCCCTTGCGGTTCGATGTGCTCATTCAAACGTCCTGCAGCGATGGATTTCGCGGCATGCAATGCTTGAGCGATAGGATTGACAATGCTCTTCGTAAGCAGCCATGCCAGCGCCACGGTGAGCATCGAGGCCGCACATAAGACCAGCAAGACCACAGCAACCGCACGCTCGTAAAGCTGTTGCGTTTCTTCGGCAGCCTTTGCAACGCCTGCCTGGTTCAGTTGGAGCAATTGCCCTAAATGTTTGCCCATCGATCCTCCGGAATCTGCCAGCCCCTTGCTCAACATCATGGATTCGTCTGGATTGGGTTGACTGCTTTTGAGCAGTTGCAGAAGCCGATCAAGATTACGAAGGTATGTCGCCAGATCGGCCTCCAGGGTATCCACCAGTACGCGCTCTTCGGCTCCTGCGTTTCGCGCCTTATAACGCTCTAGCTCCTGGATTAAATTGGCCCTGGATTCAGCAATCAATCCCTCGCTCTTTGATCGCATTTGGGGGGCATCATTGGAGCGGATGCGCACGCTTTCGATCCGTAGAACGCCGACTTGGCTGCTGAATGCCTGTAGGGTCGCCATTCCAGATAACCAATAGTCGTTTATGTGCCTAGTCATCCGGTTCAGTTCAGCCATACGCGAGAGGCAAAAAAGCCCGGTGAGCAATAAAATTAATGTGATTGCACTGAAGCAAACAGCGGCACGCTTTCCTATAGTGAGCTTTCTCAGTAGCACATTAATTCTCCATCAAGGGAGCTGTTGCCCCCTACCAGCCTCAGTTATATCGAAGGAGTGGCGAAAGGCCATTCGAATCGATCCTCGAGTGAAGATAGGTGAGCGTGACCTGTTGGTCAGTACTACGTTACGGTGACCCACTAGCACCATAGTGCTACGGCCTATCTCCTTCAGGGTATTTGTTCGAACCAAGACGCCGACTTGAGAGTTTTTCTATGCAAGGATTCGGCATCCGACGGACAATTCATAGGAAGCACCAGCTAGCTCTAGAGAGTTGTTCTGGAGTTCGTATAAGCGTCCGGCAAAACCACCTTCCGAACTCCAGCATTAAAGGTGATGGTGTCCGCGTATTGTTAAGCGGACGCGATCACCCTTATCGCCAGGATTTCCATGCGCCAACGAAGCTCTTATCCGAAACAGTTCAATGCCCAGGTCGTTCAGGAATGCCTGCAACCTGAAGCAACTGTGTCAATTTTCGCCGTCACCCACGGCATCAACGCCGATGTCATCCGCAAAAGGATGCCGGACTATCGTAACTTGGCGAAGCCGTGCCATCCCGCGGAGCTCTTTTATGGACGCTCACTTAAGGTTGCGATCGGTTTCAGCGAGGTTGCTCACAGTCAGAGCCGGCCAGCGCCTTCTCGCTGATCTCAAAGGTCCAAGGCAACTCCCCGGCATGATCTCCCTTTAGTATTATTGGCCATCGCGCAAAACACTCACTTACGAGCAGCCAACTTAAGGAGCTATCCATGCAGGAAGCTGATCACCCACCGCTGATGCCTCAGAAAGCATTCGACTATTACTTAGACGAACGGGATGCCTCACGCCTTTACCTAAAGGCCGGGATCATCCGCAACTGCCTGGAAAACCTTTTCAGAACTGTCCTCGTTCACTTGGTGGATCCTAAAGATGGTGGAGCCGTGCGCACCGCAAATCTCTCCAAACGCATCGACCTTCTCAAACACTTCTTCCCACAGGATGTCATTGACTCTCTCCACCGCATTCGGAAATTGGGCAACGATGGTGCCCATGAGGAAAATCACAAGAAGCTATCAAACGAGCGAATCCGAACTGGTCTGCGCGATCTAGGCCTGGTCTGTGAGTGGACAATCCTCACGTACTTTGAAAAGCACGGACTCAGATCGAAGGCCTGGGTGGCCACGTTGTTCAGCACTCTGCCTCCGGTCTACCGTGTTCGAATACTGAAGCAGTTGGTTGCCGCCAACACGCTTGAGCAAGCGCAGGTCTTTGCCCAGCAGGAGATTACAAGGGAGTGGAATGAGCGGAGAGATCAGGAAAATTTTATCAGGTTCAGTCAGGGGCTTCCCTTCAATGACCAGACGCCAGAGGAAACCGAGGATGAGGCGAAGATCTCGAACTTTCTGCTGATTATGAACAAGCTCGCAGTGGCGCTTGTGAAGAACCAGCAGTTCGATGAGGGCTTCCAATTTATCCATGATATGCACGAGCAGGGTTGGATGACCGATGCAAATGCTGCCTACACGTTCAGCGAATTGCAGAGGTTGCAGGCCAACTTGCATCGATTTCCGATCGCGACCACGTTGGAAGAAGCTCGTCGAAACCTTCAGGAGGTACTTCCCCTCATAGCGGAGGAGGAGAGCGCTCTTTTCACCACGTTGTTTTCTGCGATCGTCTTGGGGCGTCCAGAGGACTTGGAAGCTCGTGAAGTTGACGGTGAGTAAGGGTAGGGGGCGGTCAGGGTTAACCTGCTTCATTCAGCGCGAGCGAAGCACTTCTATACATCAACCAGCGGCTGGAGTCGCACGCCGGTTTGAGCGAGCACAGTCCTTCGCCGTCTCAATCACCTTCGCCCTTAATGCTGGAGTTCGGAAGGTGAGTTCACCGCACGCTTACGTCCGTTTTTGGGAGGTATGTAAAACAACAAAAAAAGCGCGCATGCGAATACATGCGCGCTTTAGGAACAATACTTAGACTCAGACGTTTTCGAGCAGTGCTACTGTGCCATGGCCACCATCAGCGCAGACACTCACGATTGCTCTCGCCCCCTTAGGCATTCCAGCGAGCTCTTTCACTGCTTGACTCAAGTCGCGTGCGCCTGTTGCGCCAAAGGGATGACCGATAGCTACGGATCCACCATTTGGATTGACTCGTTCACGTGGAAATCGGCCAAAGTCTTGAGTGATACCGGTACGTTCTGCAATCCAGTTTGGTTTTTCCAGCGCGGCGATGTTGGCCAGAACCTGCGCTGTAAAAGCCTCATGAATTTCCCACAATGCAATGTCTTCATACCTCAGACCGTGTCGAGCGAGCAATCGGGTGATGGCGAAAGGGGGAGCCATAAGAAGACCATCTACCTTCCAATCAACCGCTGCAACCTCGTAATCTATGAGCTTGACCGCAGGACCGGCACTCAGTCTTTTCAAGCCTTGTTCAGAAGCCACCCAGAGACCCGCAGCACCATCGGTGATCGGAGTTGAATTACCCGCCGTGAGTGTGCCTTGGCCGCTTTTTTTATCGAAGACAGGCTCCAAAGACGCCAATTTCTCCAACGAAGTATCAGCGCGCGGATTTGCGTCCTTCGCAAGCTCCGGCAACGGAATGACCAAGTCAGAAAAAAAGCCATTTTTCCAACCTGCCGCCGCACGCTTATGAGTGTTGTACGCCCACTCATCTTGGGCTTCGCGAGAAATACCCCACTCCTTGGCAGTTATCTCCATGTGCTCGCCCATGGTCAATCCGGTGATCCGATTGGCAAAGCCTTTCACAGGCAGAGCAAAATCTTGAGGCGTTAATTTGCTTAGGGCCGCCGCCGCTTCTGCGGGATTTTTAGTGAGCAAAGTACGTAAATGATCAGTAGCTGCCGGCGTCAGTCCTATCGGTCCGCGACTCATCGTTTCAGCCCCTCCCACCAGGGCGACGTCGACGCCTGGGCCAATCATGCCAGCTGCGGCGAACGCCGCAGTCATGCTGGTCGAGCAGGCAAGAACGATTGAGTACGCAGGAACAGTAGGATCCAGTTTTGCGTCTAGCCAGATCTCCCTGGCTAAGTTGCTCCAGCTGAGGTTGGGGATCACGGTGCCCCAAATCAGAACGTCCGGCCGGCCATTCTCAATCTGCTTTGCCATCGCTTTTACAACAGGTACGGACAGCGATAACGCGTCATAGCCGACAAGAGCGCCGCCACCTCGCCCAAATGGAGTCCGCAAACCCGCAACGAGAAATACATCTTGTTTAAATCGAGACATGGGGATTTCCTCTTAAGGCAAGGTGGATGGGCTTGATTACCTAAACGGCGGTTATCGTGTCTTACCGATCGACGAGAGGCATAGCTTCTTGCTTTAACATCCTGGTAGCGAAATTTGGCCTAACCTATCCCTCAAAAGGTGCACGCAGAGTGATTTTTTTGCTCGGTTAAGATTCAGTATTCGCAGCATCAAATCATCGGGTTCACCAAAGCCACCATTTAGATGACCGAAATTATCACAATGAATTTATAGTTACAATGCGCACTCTAAAAGCCTTTTGGGCGGATAGCGCAATGTCACTAGTCACTGTCGTTACGACCAAACTCACAGCGGTTCTTCTCACCGATTCAGGCGGTGGAAGCCATTTGGCTAAGCAGCTGCATAGGCTTCATTCACACTGATGCATAGATAAGAATTGCGCCATTCGAACCAGCTCGGCGAAGGACTTTGCTTGCATTTTTTTCATGACAGATCGTCGATGAATTTTTACCGTGAATTCACTAAGGGCAAGCTCTCCGGCAATGTGCTTGTTCATTCGGCCAGCGGTCGCCATGGCCATTACCTGCTGCTCTCGTGGTGTCAGACTGCTGTGCCGCGCACCTAGCTCGATGACGTTCTGATCACGCATCCGACGCTGGCGATCTTGCTCGAGTGCCTCCATGACTGAATCCAATATGTCCTGGTCACGGAAAGGCTTGGTTAAAAAATTAATAGCTCCTGCCCGCATAGCTCTCACACTCATAGCAATGTCACCGTGGGCCGTTACCACGATCACCGGGATGCAATCTTTTAGCTCGCTCAGGCGAGTTAGAAAATCAAGACCACTAACACCCTTCAGGCGCACATCCAAAACCAAGCAGCTTGGAACGTCAGGGCGAGGATGTCGCAAGAATTCCTGAGGCGAAGGAAAACTCTTCACTCGCAGATCGACAGAACGTAAAAGGCTGCTCAAGGCGTCGCAGAGCGCTTGATCGTCGTCCACAATAAATACGCAGGAATCACTCATGCCGCAGATTCCTGTTTCAGCGCAGGCAAAGTAAAAGAAAACGTTGCACCCTGTTTTCCCTTACATTCACCCCATATCTTTCCGCCATGCGCTTCTATTATCGAACGGCAGATACACAAGCCAATGCCCATGCCGTTCTCCTTTGTGGTGAAAAACGCATCGAAGAGAATGGCTTTATTTTCTTCGCCTATTCCCGTTCCACTGTCTTCTATTTCCACGACTATGGTTAGATCCATATGTCGAGTACGCACATGGATATCACGTGTCTGGCCATCAGCCGACTCGATAGCCTGTATTCCATTCATGATCAAATTGATGACGACTTGCTGGAGTTGGACTGGATCTCCCGAAACATGTAGAGAGCGTCCCTCCGTATATCTGATGATATTGACTCGATGATGATAGATTTCACGGTCAAGCAGCGTCAGGGAGTCAGTCAGCATGGCCTCGATATCTAATAGCTCGTATTTAGGTGTGCTTTTACGTGTCCACGCCCGAATACGAAGGATCACTTCGCTGGCTCTCCTGGCGTTACTGGACACCCGTTCCATGGCAGCTTGAGCTTCGCTCAGATCAGGCTCGGTTCGCCTTAGCCACCGTAATGCAGCTTCTGCATTTGTGGTGATGGCAGCCAATGGCTGATTGACCTCGTGAGCAATCGAAGTTCCCAATTCGCCGAGCATGGTCAAACGACTCACGTGCGCTAATTCCGTCTGTGAGCGATGCAGCGCTTCTTCGGCATGGCGCGCGTCAGTTATGTCGTTGTTACTGGCAAGAATTGCCTGGGGGCGACCGCTGCTGTCTTTGTACAATGACCAGCGGCTTAGGATGATGACCTCCTTACCCGTACGGGTTGTTTCCATCAGCTCGCCTTCCCAGTAGCCGTTGGTTAATAGTTCATCTTTTATAACGGGCAGGGGAGTAGATGAGCGGGTGTTGAGTAACTCCCAGCATCTGCGATTTTTAGCCTCCCCTTCGCTCCAGCCATAGAGTGTGTGTGCACCGAGATTCCAGCCACTGATTGAGCCGTCGATCGCGCATACGATGATTGCGTCATGTGTCTGCGCGAGCAATTTCAGTTGTGCTTGCAATCTGTCGCTGAATTGTTTGGTTGTCACCGCCAGCCATCCTGCAATGGCAATGGCCACCAAGCTCACCAGGCAACGTGCAAACGCTGCGCAAAGTAGGTTGTCATGCGAAATAAAAAAAGCAACCAAGGTGAGGCAGGTGCAAGCGAGTGTCAAAAGGCTGATGCCTTGAGCAGAAAAGCTTCTCATGGCGATCATGATGACCAGGACATAGAGAACCGCTACAGCAATATCCAGAGATGTCACAGCATCGGTGATGAAGATAGCTGCCATCACGGCACAGACGAGAGAAATGACTACGAGGTCGGTCGAGCGGTCAGTCATTTCTACAATTCCATGCGAAAAAAAATGGCGGCGAATCGATTTCTTCATGACTAACCACCGATCTCCAACCTGAAATATCGGATGAAAGAGTAGGGGACAAAACAATATAAATCTATCGGTAGATAGACATTTTCTGAAAAATCACTAAACCCAGCCGCAGAGAAAACTGAGAGATTGGCAATTCGGTATCGCGCGAAATTTTTGACGTCGTTCCGGCATACGCTGATGGTCTTTCGCTTCTCAACGTCGCGCCACCCTGTTGCTCTTTGAGGGCTTTCGTCACGTGAGCTTTGAATCAGTCGAGACCAGCTAGGGGAGGTATCCGCAACGGGGTTTCTCGCATCGCATTTCCTACAATTGCTATGAGTTGCCTGCTCTCGTCGATTAGTGCCCGAAACGACCTTGCCGCCCCCGTACACGCGCACACCAGATCCGCTGAAAAGCTCTCCGATTACCAGGACATCTTCAGCGCAGAAATGCTATGACAGTCTATCTGCCGATAGATCAAATTTACTGCGCGAGAGCCCATGAAGCGCTAATCTGATAAGCGAAATGATTGAAGCACTGCAGCACATGCTCGTCCGCCAGCAAGAAACCAGTCGCAGGTGAATACCTGTTCAATTCGTATCCAGCCCATTCTTAGTCATCAGCGATGACGTCAGACATAAAAAGGAGAATCCGAATGCTCGCGTTGCGACCCAATTGTGAATGCTGCAATAAGGATCTGCCGCCCCAATCAACTGAGGCGATGATTTGCAGCTTTGAATGCACCTATTGCCAAGATTGCGCACAAACCAAGCTTGGTGGGATCTGTCCGAACTGTGAAGGCCGATTGGTGATGCGCCCGATTAGGCCCATGGAAAAATTGCAAGAATTTCCAGCTTCAACAGAGCGAATTTACAACCCCCAAGCCTGTTCTGGATCCGCTACATGACTGGCCTTTAACAAAGGTTAGGCTACGCCCACCCAGGTACACCCGCTCAATGGTATTTGTGGCTATTTGAGTGGGTTTTCTGTTTCTGAAGACTCGCCCGACAAGCTGACAATGCCAATTTCACTCAGACATCCAGGTGCACAGGGAGCCGTTCGTGCTTGTGAGAAATCAGCTAAGGAACAATTTATGAGCGACAACGCGATAGCCATTATGGACGCGGCAGAACGAAGAATGCGCATCGGCGGATTCAATGGATTTAGCTTTCGCGAGATCGCCGCGGATGTCGGTATAAAGAGCTCGAGTGTGCATTATCATTTTCCAACCAAGGAGCATCTCGTTGCAGCCGTTATTCGACGCTATACCGACCAAGCTGCCGAAGAAATTGATGCAGAGTTTTTGCCCGATTCTAATACCGTGCAAGTCTGGACACGCATTTTTCGCCAAACCTTGTACTGCGCTGAGCGAATGTGCCCGTGTGCAGTATTAGGCGCCATGGCTCGGGATCTACCTCCGAAAGTCGCGACAGAGATTCAAGGTTTTTTCAATATGTGCTTGAACAAGCTTGCCCTGCACGGCGTACAACCGGATGACGCCAGCGAGCTGTTATCGACGCTGATGGGGGCTCAAGTGCTTGCAAACGCGCTTGATGACGTCAGCGTTTATGATCGAGCTACAGCCAGGCTAGTGCTCGGCAGTAAACAAACGATCTCAAGTTAGGCGTCTGAAAACTCCGACAAAGCCCCCATCCGGTTTTGCGTTCAATTCCGTACTGAGAAATGGCTAAGCCTAGTCAAGCAGGAATGGCCACCCTGATTGTTAGATTCCACCACAACAGTCTCAAGCACGATCAGAGAATGGATAGTCTGTGTAACCACGCTCGTCGAACGCATAGAAGGTATTGCGATCGTAAGGATTGAGAGGAAGATTGTGTTCGATACGTCTGGGCAGATCAGGGTTTGCAATGAAATGGCGACCGAACGCAACGAGACTGGCATCTCCACTTTCAACGCTTATTTCTGCCGTTTTCGGTTCAAAACCGCCGGCGGCAATGATTGGCCCGTGAAAGTAGTTCCCGAGTTCTTGAGCTGCCACTGGGTCTTGACCGTCGACGATCAGCTCACCCCCTTTAATTCTCGGCTCTATGACATGCAGGTAGGCAATATCAAGGTCGTTCATGCGCGCCGCAATATAGCTGAACAAGGCACGGGGATCGCTGTCTGCCATACCGTTGAATGTACCGCTGGGCGCAATGCGTACTCCCACGCGACCGACGCCCCAGATTGAAATCAATACTTGCACCACCTCGATAAGCAGTCGCGCGCGGTTCTTGATAGAACCGCCGTAGCTGTCGGTTCTTCTGTTGCTATTGTCCTGGAGGAATTGGTCCATCAAGTGCCCGTTGGCAGCCATTAACTCGATCCCATCGAACCCTGCCACCCTGGCATTCGCGGCAGCGCTGCGATATTGCTCAACAAGCCTGGGAATTTCATGTGTTTCCAATGCGCGGTGCGGCGAAGGCAGCTGGAATCCATCAGGCGTCGATACCATGTTGATCTCGTCCGCCCAATACGCAGGATCTACAGAAGCAGAGATAGGCGTTGCATGGGTTACGGAGGTATGCGAGCAACGACCTGCATGCCAGAGTTGCAAGATCATGCGGCCACCTTTTTTATGGACGGCATTGACGATCTTTTGCCAGCCGGCGACCTGCTCCTTGCTGTAGATACCTGGAGCGCCGTGATACCCATGCCCAGATGGCGAGACGGCCGTTGATTCACTGACGATGAGACCGCCGTCTGATGCTCGCTGGCTGTAGTACTCCAGCATGAGATCGCTGGGAACACCGCTGGGCCGATGTGCCCGCAGCCGCGTCAGGGGTGCCATTACAATGCGATGTTTGAGCGTGATTTTTCCGATTTGTATTGGCATAAAGAGCGCGTTCGAAATACGTGTTTGCATTTGAACTCTCCTGGACAAAAGGGGCATCCTGCCAAGGTTTATCTGCGGTCGTGGGATATTGGTCTCACTGGTTTTTGAGGGAAGTCATCACTGCCTGCCGGCCATCACCCCACCGTCAACGGGTAAAATCACTCCCGTTATCCACTTGGCTTGATCCGATGCAAGAAACAGGAGCGCTTCTGCTGCATCCGCCGGTTGGCCATTGCGACCCAGAGGGTGCATCGCGTTGAAGGTCGGCAGAACGGCTTCCACTTGTTCAGGCGTCAAAAACGTTCCATACACTGGAGTCTCAATGACGGCGGGGGCAATTGCGTTTACGCGAATGTTGTAGGGGGCTAATTCGATCGCCAGGTTTTTAACGAGGGCGTGTACACCAGCTTTCGCTGCTGAATAAGCCGAGGAGGGCGTTGCGCCTATTGCTTGTGACGCCCACATTGATCCGGTTTGCACGATCGCGCCTCCGCGTCCGAGCGCTTTCATCGCTTTGGCAGCCGCCTGTGCAACAAAAAATTTACCCTTAAGATTGATGTCGAGAAAACGGTCAAATTCGGCTTCGGTAATATCAAGGAAGGGTTTGGGAGCAAATACGCCTGCGTTGTTGAACAGAACATCGAGGCGTCCGAATCGTGCGAGTGCTGCTTTCACCACCGCGTCGCCCGTCGCAGGTAAAGTGACGTCTCCCACATGCACGGCGACTCGCTCGCCGCTAGGATCAATCTCTTTGGCAGCCGATTCAGCTTTGCCTGCGTCGCGTCCACTGATTACAACTGATCCACCTTCCGCAATGAAACGTGCTGCGACTTCCTTCCCAATGCCAGAATTACCACCGGTCACAATTGCTACTTTGCTCTGAAAGCGCATCATTTTTCTCTCCTCATAAAAAATCTATCGATAGATAGACTGATCAATTGGAATAGTTCCAGAACTGACCGCCGTCAAGTCAGATCCTTCGATAGTGAGAAAAATGTCGAGCCGTTTGCGCGTTGCCGAGCGTCCCAGGAAGCACAATGTGCGATACAGCGAATTGCAATCGCAGCATTGTGCTTGGGTCACCGTCCAGGTTCCATCAAGCAGGTTGTTTCACTGACGGACGTTCAGACACCTTCGTGTGCCAGGTTTTGAGGGATGTGCATTCTTCGGGAATCGCGATTTCAGCGAAGGCGGCGAAGTACAAGCCAGCCCATAGGGTGATGTCGGCCATGGAAAATTGCTCACCGGCCACATATGGCTGCTTTGAAAGTACGCTATCGAAATAGCGCATCCCTTCAATGGCGCGCTTGCGCTCCAACGCTCCCCATTCAGTGCGTCCTTCCCACTCAGGGAGCTTATAAGCCTCTACTGCCGGTCCAGCGCCAGGCGTCCCGTAGTGAAAGTAGTTGCCCACGGCGTAAAGCAATTCGCGTTCGGCGCGTTTTTGCATCATGTGAATGATTGCTTTGTCTTTGGGCGCAATCCCCGTCAACGTGGATTCGCCCTGCAGATGATCCAGGTACATGGTGATGGCCGTGCATTCTGAGATGTAGGTACCGTCATCGAGCTCCAGAACCGGAACCGTGCCTTCCGGATTGATTGCAAGAAAGGGGGGCTGTTTATGCTCAGCCGCAGGAAGGTCAACCAGGACAAACTCTACTTGCTTGGCCAAGCCTTTTTCGGCCAGGGCGATCCGTATTCTCAACGGGTTGGGGAACGTTGGAAAATCATAGATGCGCATGACATGCCTCTTTTTGATGTTGTCGATCGTTGTCGGAATTGACTAAAGTTGGGTGCCCAAGGGGAGATAGCTACAAGCGATCAAGTGGGAGCCGATATCCTGGATCCCGCCTACCACCGTTAGCTCTTTTATCCGGTCTCTGCCTCCACGCAACTTTTGCCAGTCTCGATAACTGTGCAGATGCGCCGGTGCAAAAGTGGATAACCCGCGCCGAGCAGGTTTACGTATGGTCGAACCGGTATTGATGGGGGCAAGCTCGATTTGCTTGTAATACGCTTGAGCCACGCTGAGCGTGTCAAACACCATAACGATCCGTTTTTCTCCGCGGTGAGTGCTTGCACGAAGGTGGTTCGTCATATTTTTCTCATCAACCCAAAAGAACACCCTTTGGTTAAGCAGCCGCATCCAATCGAACGGATGCAGCCCATCATCCAAGCACTGACTCAACGCCGCTTCACTGAGCGGTGCGTTGTCCGTTAGCGTTGCGTTGCCGTGCACAGGGTGTGCAATCTCTATGCTTGCCGGCCTGCGCATGGTTTCCAGTGCGCGGCGATCCTCCGACGGCACATCAAATAGCGCCAGCAGCTGATGGGTTGAGAGCAATCCGTGCCTGCAAATACTGGGTAATGCCTGCGGACGGGTGATATGAAAAAGACGTGGATGCAGAGACGCGATTTCTTCAGGAGATAAAACCGGATTCGGTTTGATAGGGGGCGAAATCGCAGTATCAAAAGTACACATACATCCCTCTCCAAGCTTTTGCTACACACCCAAATGTCCCGGGCAAAAACGACCAGATCAGCAAGCATCGCTTCCTGAACCGGTCGTTTTCCTTGCCATGGTTCAGCGTTTAAGGAAGAGCCCCTGGAGGTGTGGATAGGACATCGACTCGTCATAGAGCGGATCCGAATCACCGTTTTGCAGGAACGTTTGTGCGACCTGCTCGGCTTTGCCCCACAGCACTTGGGAAATACTTGATCCTGCGCTGAGCCGGCGAACCCCCAGCTTTCCAAGCTCATTGGCATTACCAAGCCCTGGAAGAGCCATGACGTTGAGCGGCAGATTGACTTCGTTTACGACTGTCTGAATTTCATCAGGCTGATGAATCCCTGGCAGGAATAAGCCATCGGCGCCGGCTTTTGCATACAGCTTGCCGCGAACAATCGACTCTTCGATCTGCTTTGAGGGCTGGGCGAGACCGGCGAGAATTACGTCAGTACGCACGTTCACAAACAGGTCGGCGTTGGCCTTAGAAAGAGCTGTACGGATCGCGTCTATTTTGGCCGCGAGCAATAAGGCATCGTCAGGCCCGTCCTCAATGTTGATACCCTCAACACCCAAATCGACAAGACGCATCACGTTATCGGCCACCGTTTTTGGATCGTCGGAATAACCGTGCTCAATGTCGAACGACAGAGGAACCGTCAAGATTCGAGCCATACGTGACGCGACACCGACAACCTCCTCGAAGGGCAGATGTCGACCGTCACGATAGCCAAGCGCCCAGGCCACGCCTGCGCTGGTGGTGGCGATTGCTAGCGCGCCCAAACTTTCGAATACCCGCGCGCTCCCTGCATCCCAAGCATTGGGCAGCAGAAGGGGTGTGCTGTGGGTGTGCAGTTCGCGAAACTCTGCCACGGTACTTTTCATGTTCGTTCTCCTGGCAGCCTGCAGGCAGGCTGCTCAATAAGGTTGTTAAAAGGGCGAGTCGCTTTACAGCTTCTGTGGGGAATTAGCAGGCTGGTTGTTCTGTACGGTAAGGGGAGCCCTCGTATCCCAGCCTCCACCCAGTGAGCGGAATACACCCACCGCTGATCGCGCCGCATCCGCACGATTGGCATCGAGCTCGTCGCGCGCAGTGAGCAACTGACGGTCTGCGTCCAACACATCGGTGAGAGTGATCGAGCCCGCACGGTAGGCTTGTTCAGACAAGTCGCGAGATTTCTCAAGCGCCTCGACCTGCTCCTGCAACTGCACAACGTGGATCACTGTCTGGCTGAGTTGCATGAAGGAGTTTTCGACATCTTCAGCTGCTCGCAGAACGGACTGGCGATACAGTGCTAATGCTTCGGCATTCGCACCCCGCGCCTGGGCTACTTCTGCATCGACTTTACCGAAATCGAACAGCCTCCAACGCAGTCCAACTCCACCTGCAGAAGCGAACGACTTGGAGCTGAAGAGGCTGCCACTCATGGTGTCGAATCCCAGCGCTCCAGACAGAGAAACCTTGGGGTAATAGTCGGATATGGCAGCGCCTATACGTTCATTCGAGGCAGCCAGTCGACGTTCAGCCGCAATGATGTCCGGACGACGGCGAAGCACATCACTCGGTTGCACATCGCCAGGAACTGCTGGCACGCTCGGAATCTCGGTGACCTGCTCCAGTTTCTTGGCGTAGGTTCCAGGCTGCTCGCCCATTAGCACATCGAGTCGATTCAACTGACGTTCAAGGGCAATGCGCAGTGGAGGCACTGTTGCACGCGCTGATTTCAACAACGCATCAGCCTGTGCCACCTCCAAACCTTGTGAAGCGCCCGCTTCATAGCGGTTTTGCACCAACTTCAGCAAGTGCTCGTCGGTTTCAATCTGCTGCCGTGCAATGGCGAGCCGTGCTTGGTAGCCGCGCACCTGAAAGTACGCGTCGGCTGCATCGGCTGCCACAATCACACGAGTGCCGACTTGCTCTGCTTCGATGGCCTGCGCTTCGTTTTCCGCAGCATCAGCACCGCGGCGCAGTCCTCCGAAGAGATCGATCTCCCAACTTGCCGCTGGTCCAATCGTGGTGTCATGGACATTCCTTTTGAAACCTGGGCTATCCCCAGCGATAGTGCCAATCGGCCCTCGCAGGCTCTGACGTTGCGCGGTTGCGGATGCGCCCAAGTCGACCGTTGGCAAAAGCTCTGCGCCTGCACCCGATGCGGCGGCGCGAGCTTGGCTAACCCGGGCCATGGCGGCTGCCAGGTCCAGGTTCTGATCGAGCGCTCTCTGAACGATGGTGACCAGTACTGGATCACTGAAGCCTGTCCACCAACGATCGATCGAAGGCACTGGACGTTTTTTGTCGCTTTCAGCCTTCGTCACATTGTGCAGTGGCGCCAGTTCCGTTTTAGGTGCCACATAATCAGGGCCTACAGCACAGCCGGCCAACATGATGCTGATTGCCAGACTGCTAAGAGCAGTTTTGAGAACCCTTGCATTAACCTGTTTCATGCTGACCTCCTGCTGCTGACTTTACGGATGAGTGTGTAGAAGGCAGGGGTGAACAGAAGACCGAAAATCGTTACACCAATCATCCCGAAGAACACGGTTGTTCCGAGAGATTGACGCATTTCCGATCCTGCACCCGTCGAGAAAACCAACGGTGCCACGCCTGCGATGAATGCAATTGATGTCATCAAGATTGGGCGAAGACGAGTGCGGGCCGCAGCCACAGCCGCTTCTTCAGCCGTTGCTCCATGATCGTCCTGGCGCTGCTTAGCGAACTCCACAATCAAGATCGCGTTTTTGGCCGCCAACCCCACCAACACTACGAAGCCAATTTGAGCCAGGATGTCGATTGGCAAATTGCGCAGATCAAGACCCAGGGCGGCTGCAAGCAGGCACATCGGTACGATCAGAACGATGGCGAGTGGCAGCCTCCAACTTTCGTATTGAGCAGCGAGTACAAGGAAAACAAACAACGCAGAGGCACCGAAGATCAGAAGGGTCGGCGTACCGGCTTTCTTTTGCTGGTATGCAAGGTCTGTCCATTCCAGGCTGATACCTGTCGGCAATACTTGCGCGGCCAATTCTTCCATGCGTTTCATCGCGGTACCCGAGGCAACACCCGGTGCTGCTGCACCTAAAATTTCAGATGCTGGGAACAAGTTGTAGCGAGGTACACGATAAGGCGCGGTTCTGTCCTCAAAGGACGCAACAGTGCCGATCGGAACCATGTCCCCGGAAGCATTTCGTACTTTCAGCTGCGCGATATCACCTTTGGTTTTCCGATAATCTTCATCGCCTTGGACAACCACCTGATAGGTACGCCCCAGGTAGTTGAAGTCATTCACATATTGCGATCCAAGGTACAACTGGAGCGTCGAGAAAACGTCTGTGGGTGTCAGTCCTACTTTTTCAGCTTTAAGGCGATCAATGTCTGCGTAAACCGAAGGCGAACCTGCGTTGTAGAGGGTGAAGTTACCTGCAAAAGCTGGATCTTTGTTCGCTGCTGCGACCAGATCATTTGTTGCTTTTGCCAACGCTTGTGCGCCAAGACCATTATTGTCTTTGAGCATCAATTTGAAGCCGCCTGCTGCACCCAATCCCTGAACTGCTGGAGGTTGGATCACCATTACATAGGCGTCTTTGATACCGGCCAGGCGCTCACGCAGTTTCTTAACCATTGTTGGTGCATCAGAACCCGGAACGCTTCTACCGTACTGCGAGGGCAGGGAGGTGAAGACTGTCCCGACATTCGGTGCGATGGTCGAAGTTGCCACATCAAAACCACTGGTTGCGGATGTGTGGTCCACACCGGGTGTATTCAATGCAATGTCGTTGACCTGACGAACCATCTCATCAGTTCGAGCCAAACTGGAGCCTGGCGGCAGCATCACGATAATTGCCAGGTAACCGATGTCCTGGTCGGGGATAAAGGCAGTGCTCATCCGCGACATCTGAACCCCGGTAAGCCCCATCAGCCCCACATACACAACCGCAACAATTGCGCCGCCTCTGATAATGCGACTGGTCATTTTTCCGTAATGAGAGGACAACCATTCGAAGCCAGCGTTAAAACGACCAAATACAGCCTTCAAGACGCGACTCACACCGCGTGGCCCATGCTCTTCACCCGGTGTATGCGGCTTCAAGAATACGGCACAGAGGGCTGGGCTCAGGGTCAGAGATACGAATGCTGAAATCACTGTGGACGCGGCAATCGTGATGGCAAATTGTTTGAAGAACAGCCCCATAATCCCGGAAATAAAGGCCGCCGGCACAAACACAGCACACAGCGTCAGTGCAATGGCAATCAATGCGCCCGAAACTTCGTCCATGGTGCGATGCGCAGCTTCACGGGGAGACATACCCATGGCCATGTTTCGCTCGACGTTTTCAATCACAACGATGGCATCATCGACCACAATACCAACCGCGAGTACAAGTCCAAACAGTGACAGGTTGTTAATCGACGCCCCGAAAAGTGCCAGGATCGTGAATGTACCTACCAACGAGATTGGAATGGCCAATACGGGAATGATCGTGGCCCTCCAGCTTTGCAGGAAGAGAAAGACCACGATAACCACCAGTGCGATTGCTTCAAAAATGGTGGTGATTACCTTGTTTACAGACTGGCTCACAAAAGTAGTCGGGTCGTAGATGTTCATGTAATCCACACCGACCGGGAAGCTTTTCTTGAGCTCTTCCATTTTGTTCCAGACAGCGTGTTCCACATCTACAACGTTTGCGCCAGGTGTCGCGATGACCCAAAAAGGAGCCGCGATATGACGATCTGCGTATGCAACAGAGCCGTAATCCATCGAGCCCAGTTCAACTCGACCGATGTCACTGATTCGAGTGACACGCCCGTTACTGTCAGACTTCACAATAATGCTGCTGAATTGTTCAGGTGTTGTCAGCCGCCCCAATGCCTCTACGTTGATTTGATAAGCGGCATCAGTGGAAACGGGCGGTTGATTGAGCACACCAGCCGACACTTGAGCATTCTGGGCGCGAAGAGCAGCCAGGACTTCGCTTGCACTGATGTTGTAGGACGCGGCCTTGTCAGGATCGATCCAAATCCGCATCGCGTACTGACGATCACCTAGTATCCAAAAATCAGCAACGCCCGGAAGTCGTGCGATTTCATCTCGAATACGAATGGTGTAGTTGGACAGATACTCAGCACTGCGCGAGCCATCCGGCGAATACATATGGACGCCGAGCAAAAGAGCTTGAATGGTTTTCTTGACCTGCACACCTTGCAACTGAACTTCTTGAGGCAAACGCGAGAGCGCATCTTGTACGCGGTTTCTCGTAAGCATCAATGCCAGGTTTGGATCTGAACCAATTTTGAAGATCACAGTAATCGTCAGCTGACCGTTGCCGGTGGACTGGCTACTGATGTACTCCATGTTTTCCACGCCGTTGATTGCTTGTTCAAGCGGCGTTGCTACGGTCTTGGACACTGTTTCGGCAGAAGCGCCTGGGTAAACCGTTGTGATCTGCACCGTTGGAGGAACAATGTCCGGATACTGCGCAACCGGCAACTGTGACATTGCCGCCAGACCAAATAGCATCACAAATATATTGATCACCGCCGCAAAGCGCGGATGATCAATGAAAAAGTGGGCAAGTTTCATGATCAATCATCCTTATCCGGCTTAGCCTTGGTCGGAAACAAACTTGAGGGTTTTGGTCTGTGGATCAACGGTAGAACCGGGAGCGGCAATCGGGATGCTATCGATGATGACGCGATCGGTCGGGGCGAGGCCTGAGCGAATAACTCGCAGCCCCCCACGTACATCACCCACTTCCACAATCTTAGGTGTCACTTTGTTGTCCGGGCCAACCGTCAGAACGATGTGTGCTGATTGATCAGGCAATACAGAAGCATCCGGCACGAGCAGTGCTGGGGTCGCGGTGGAGTAGTCCATGCGCACACGTGCGAATCCGCCTGGGGTCAGAAACATGTCAGGGTTAGCAACGGTAGCGCGTGCATGGATGGTGCCGCTCGATCGGTCCATCGCGTTGTCGACAAAGTCAAGCGTGCCTTGGCGCTTATAGGCTTTCTCGTCCGCTAAGGAGATGTCGATTTTCCCGCCTACAGGACTCTTTTGATCTGCGCGTCCGCGCATGAACGCCATGTAATCGGACTCACTCATGTCAAAGTCCAGATACATCGGATCCATGGAGACTAAAGTCGTCAGCAGGGTGGTAGGACTGGTCGCTGCACGGCTGCCTCCCACCAAGTTACCAACCGATACTTGGTGAGTACCGATTCGCCCAGTGAAAGGCGCGGTAATCCGGCAATGATCCAGGTCAAACTTCGCATCGCGAACCAAAGCTTTGGCTTCGTCCACCGCTGCCTGGGCGGCACGCTTTTCTGCACCGCGCTGGTCTACATTCTGTACGCTCCCAGCATCGTTGCGTCTCAGCGTTTCGGCACGATCAAGCTCACGGGTCGCCAAGTCGAATCGAGCATTCGCGCTCGCCAGCTGAGCAGTGGCTTGAGCAAATTTGATTTCGTACGGAATCGGATCGATTACAAACAGCAGATCACCTTTGCGAACAATGTCACCGTCTTTGAAATGAATTTCAGTGAGGGTGCCACCGACCTGTGCGCGCAATTCCACTTTGTTTACAGCCGAGAATTGGCCCAGGAAACCCAGTCGCGGCGCGATGTTTTGTTGCAGGGGAGTCGCGACACCCACTGACGGAATGATCGGCGCGACCGCTGCAGTTGGGGCCTGGCTACTGAAAACCACTGCACCCGCTGCGCTCAAAGCGACTGCTGCCGCAGCGGAGATACCCCAAAACTTTCCGTTGAATTTGTGTGCACGGCCGCCTGTCACGCTGCTGTCGGGCCGGGAGATATCAGTTTTCATGGTGTGCCTCTCTTATGCTTCATGGAGGTGTCGGCCCCGCTAGGCGTCGAATTCGTTCTGCCCTATGCGTCGACACGGTCTCTGGGTTTTCCCGGCTCGGATGCTGCCAATCCGGTTTAGATGATTCATTGATACTATCTAGCTTTAAGTTAAGTCTGATCATCTAAACTGTCAAGCGACCTCTTCGCAGATTTTTCGCTTTTTCGTCTGATGTTCCTTTGGTCGGAGCACAGGGGGCATCATATAGATGATTGATTGACACTATAGTTAATTTAGGAAATAGTCATCATCTAATGCATTGATACAGACCTCCTACGCGGAATACGCCAAAGCGAACAGCCGCGACCGAGGTCAGGAGGATGAAGTGAATGAAGAAGTCGAAATCAGAGACCGCCAAAACGCGCAGGCGGATCGTGGAAGTCGCCGCGGAAGCGTTCAAATGCAATGGCATTCACGCGACCAGAGTTTCAGAGATCATGGCTAGGGTGGGGTTAACGCACGGGGGGTTTTACAGGCATTTCTCCTCCAAAGAGGAACTGGTCACTGAAGCGTGTACGGCGAGCATGAACGCGATTGTTGATTCTGCTGAGGCTGCGATCGAAGGAGGAAACGAGGCTTTTTTAGAGCACTTGGAAAATTTCTTGCTGGATGAATACCACGAGGACTGTCCTGGTGGATGTCCTCTGGTAGCGATCGGCAGCGAGTTGGCACGTGCAGATATGGACACGCGCCGGGCAGTCTCACAGGGGTTTCAAGAGCTAATCGACGTAATTGCTACACGGATTCACCCAGAAGGCGGAGTCACGGCGAGAGACAATGCAACCTTCACCCTGTCGTCGATGATCGGAGCTGTCACCATGTCACGAATAATCGACGAACCAAGATTTTCGCTTCAGATTCTGGACGTGGCCAAAAAGCATCTGGCGACGCTTTCTAGCGAGGTACAGGCAAAGCTTCCGTCAAGAAACACTGAGGAAATGATTGAGTAACAGCTTGAGAATGGAGGCCTTGTTCTTCTGAGCTGGAAAGGCATCGACAGACTGATTCTTGGATTAAGCATCGAGCTAACGTTGGACGTGTAAATTTCATCATTCTTGATGATTGAAAAAACCTGCATTCCCTTGCGCAATGCCTTTTGGATTGCGCAGGGTGAGTCACTTTGTCCTACGCTATCGATTTGCCAGTATGGGGAGGGATGCTCATGTCCATGACGTTCTACTTGGATGAAAGTGGCCACAGTGGAGATGTGGTCAACAGTGGCGAAGGGTTTGACTTCAAAGGCCAGCCTTTTTTCTCGTTGGCGGCGGTAGGTTTGAGAGACGACGCTGCTGTGGCAACGCGGATCTCAGAATTGCGTGAGCAGCACAGAATTCCAGCCGGCGAGTTGAAGTCAAAGTCGCTCAACAGCAAGCCGATTTTTGTCGCTCAGGTGATCGATTACCTTCAGTCCATTGAGGCTCCGATCTTCGTGGAGGTCGTGGACAAGCGATATTTTATTTGTGTGCATATCACAGGCTTTCATCTGCTCGCCCTATGCATGGGGTTCGCGGAGGGACCACCAATGGCTTTCCTCAGAAACGCCCTGGCGGACTTTTTGAACGCGGTGGTCACCAATGAAATCCTCGATACATTTGTAGAGGCATGCCTTAACCCTTCAGAAGCGTTGGTCATGCGATCCTTCGACCTGCTTGAAGCGCTGGGCAAAAATCTCCTTAGTAATCCAAGCAGCCGAGATATGGCTCAAGGGTTATGCATGACGGTAACGGGGGCCCGCTCTGAGCTATTGGCACTTAAAGCAACAGATTCGAATGCCTACCTTCGGTTTTTACCGTCACCAGACCTCAACAAACGAAACAAGCGCGTCTGGATGCTTCCCAATTTGACGTCGTTCACCAACATCTACGCACGGCTGAACCTGTATTTCGGACAAAAACTCCAAGGGATTCACATCGTTCATGATCAGCAACTGGAGATCGACGAGATCCTGCAGTCGAGCAAGTTGGCTGCCGAGCAAATTGACCACCATGGCGAGCGGCCTTACACACCACGCTCCAATTTTGCGTTCAAAGAGAAGGCGACATTCGCCTTTGCTCAATCGCATGAAGGCATTGGTTTGCAGGTCGCGGATGTCGTCGCGGGTGCAGTAATGCGCTACTTCAGAGATGGGCGGCAGGCATTGAATGCAGACCTCGCGCTGGCCGTTGAAAACCTAATCGCAGCATCTGATGGTCGTACGGGATATGGCATCAACCAGGTAGTGGCCACCTCGGATGTTCGAAACGCCTAGGCAACTTTTAGGTTTTCGGTTGCCTGGGTGATCAGCTATGGGCGCTAGTTTTCCAGAGCAGCAAGGCGAAGCAATTGGTAGGCCTCTACCAGATGGTTCAGTGTAAAAGAACGGTTTCGGCCGCTCGGGTTGGGCAGCACCCAGACCCGAGCGCCACCAAAAGTGTCAGGCTGTAGACCCCATGTGATATTGCGCTGTGCTGTGATTGCCGCGTAAGCCGATTTACCCAGGAACGCGATGTATTTGGGGCTGCACTCCACAATCTTGACTTCCAGAGCCTGTGCCGCGCGGCGGTATTCATCAGCGCTCACGTCTTGAGCCGATGGTGTCGCTCTTTGCACTGCAGTCGTCATCCCGCAACCGAATTGCAGAATACGAACGTAGTCATCGGGATCGATCTCCTCTGCAGTGAATCCTGAAAGAAACAGTGTTCGCCAGAATCGATTGCTACGATTGAAGAATGGCTTCTGCTCAAGCGCCGACTCCAATCCTGGATTCAACCCGCAGAAAACAACGGCCAGTCCTGGTACCAACAGATCGGGTAAGCCGGTGTTCGCGTTGTTCATGCTGGGAGCCTTTCAGTGGTTTGAGCTGTTTGCGTTCGATGGCAGTGCGGGAGCAAGGGAGCCCCTTCAATTCGCCGATTACCGCACCGGTTGTCCATAAGCGACCTCTTTCCCGTGAGCACCCGTCCAATCGGCGTCATTGAATGGGAAGAGGGCGCCTTACGTCCATGAGAAGACGCAAATTTTCCGGTTGGCTACACCTATTGCAGAGGTCGAACTGCAACTAAAGCTCTTCTAACTAAGAGTCTGCGTCAAAAAGCTGTTCGGCGGCCTTTTCAACCCCAACCGATCCCTGAGCGTCCCTGGCTCATACTCTGTACGAAACACGCCTCGAGCTTGCAACAAAGGCACAACGCTCTCTGTGAATCGGTCGAAGTCGTTTGGCAACAGTGGGAACATCAGGTTGTAGCCGTCGACCGCTCCGGCCTCGTAGAGCTCCGACAGCTGCTCGGCGACGTGCTCGGCAGACCCAATCACCAGCCAGGTGTTCGAACTGTTGACCAGGCGGCGTCCGAGTTCTCGTATGGTCAGCGTCGAGTCGTATTGCTTGATCAGTTCCAGCTCAGTTCGAATGCCATCGAAGTCGGCGCTATCAGGCAACGGCGGCAATGGTTCATCCGGCGACAGCCCGCTCAGATCAATTCGGGTGTAACTCGACACAAGATCAATCGCCAATTCATCAATGATCAGGCTGTCGACCAATGCCTGGCGACGTTCGGCTTCGGTTTCATCAACGAGCACGACCGGTAGCACCCCGGCGATGATTTTAAAGTCGGAGGGAAGACGGCCATTGGAGGCTAGCCGCCGGTTGAAGTCAGCTCGGTAGGCAAGTCCTTCTTCCACGGTTTTGAGCAAGCAGAAATGGAAATCGGCGTGTGCGGCGGCGAGATTTTTCCCGGCCTCGGAGGATCCTGCTTGGGCAAGCACGGGATAGCCTTGAGGAGAGCGGGGAACGTTCAACGGCCCGCGAACGTTAAAGTCCTCTCCGACGTGGTTCAACGTGTGTATTTTTGCAGGGTCTGCGAAAGCACCCGTGGCCTTGTCAAAAAGCAAAGCATCATCTTCCCACGAGTCCCAGAGACGCTTGACCACCGTGATGAACTCCGTGGCGCGGGCATAACGGTCACTATGCTTCGCCACGCCCGTTGCGCCGTAGTTTGCTGCTTCTTCTTCCAGCCAGGACGTAACGATATTCCAGGCGACGCGCCCGTTGCTGAGGTGGTCCAGGGATGCGAAATAACGGGCCAAGTTGAAGGGTTCATTGTAGGACGTGGATGCAGTGGCCATCAGCCCGATGGACTGGGTGACGGCAGCCAATGCCGAGATGAGGGTTATTGGCTCCAGGCGTGCGTTAGCGTAGTGCTTCAAACCGCTGGCAGCCGAATCCCAGACCGCCACATGATCGGCAATAAACACAGCATCGAATTTCGCCGCTTCCGCCTGTTGGACAAGCTTGACGTAAAAGGGCAGCCCGAATATTTCTCCCGTAGGCGCGTCGGGGTGGCGCCACGAGAAGCGGTAGTCCCCTTGCGGGTTAAAGAAAAAAAGGCTGAGTGACATATTGTTTCGCGACATCACGGTCTCCTGCTGACTGAGTTGTTATGCGATTCGGGGAGCTGACAGGCTTAGCCTGCAGAAGCCGGCACATGCTCTGTCACCCACTGATCGGCCACTTTCGCTGGGTCCTTGTGATCAATTTCGACCAGACGATTCAACTCCTTCAACTCATCGTCATTCAGCGCAGCGGATACTTTGTTGAGCACCCGGGTGATATCCGGAGTGACCACCGCTTTTCGAATCAGCGGCGTGATGTTTTGCAGTGGCTGCTGGTGCTTGTCGTCCTTGAGTACGACCCATCCTTCTTTCGCCAATACGCCTTGCGTGGACACAACCGTGGTTACGTCAACGGTGCCGGAGTTCAAGGCAAGCCGAGAGAGTGGCCCACCCACATCAAGGGATTTGATCGATTTGAAGTTGATTCCGTAAACCGCCTTCAACCCTGGCGCACCCAAGGCGGAGGTAGCGACTTCAGGCGGGCCGCCCAGCACGAATTGATCGGACACTTTGGCGAGGTCAGACAAGGTCGACAGGTTGTATTTTTCTGCGGTCTTTTTTGTGACGGCCCACGCCGTTATCGAGCCGGCAGACGAAGACTCGAGCAGCTCCAGATCCTTCGGCAGCGTAGTGCTTAACGCATCGAGGATGACTTTCTGGTCCGTAAACGCACTCTTGCTGTCGTAGAAGCTCAGAAGCGCACCGATGTATTCAGGCACCACATCCACGTCGCCGTTTTCCAGGGCCTTGGAAATGATCTGCCGATTACCCAGATTCAGGCGAGTGTTTGCCTCGATGCCTTCTTTACGAAGCGCCGAGGCATAGATGTTCGCAAGGACAGACTGTTCGGAAAAGTTTGCACCCCCGACGGTTATGGAGGCCGCGTTGGCCGCCGCACCCATGAAGGACGTGCCGAGACCCAGCATGAGGGAAAGGGCGGTGCGCGCCCAACGCTTACGATACACACTGGTATGAGTGACCATTTCCTGCTCCATGGTGATGAATGAGTTGCGCTGATTCGAGGGCGGCGATCACGCCAGTTGTTTGAGATTTTCCCCAGGTCTTAGCCGTCTCCTGATGACTTGCTCGACGTTGGAACCTAACCACTCACAGGTGATGGCAACGGTCGAAACCACCAATGCGCCTGCAATGATTTGCGTCGTGTCATTGCGACCGAGGCCGTCAATCAAAAAGCGGCCCAGTCCCCCAAACCCCGCATAGGCGGCGATGGTGGCTGTAGCGACCAGCTGAACCAGGGCGGTACGAAGTCCGGCGAATATCGTGGGGAAGGCCATCGGCAGCTCTAGTTGCCAGAATGTTTGCCAGCGCTGCATCCCCATGGCAGCGGCGGCACTTGTTAACGCGGAGTCGACCTGAGTGATACCGACGATCGTGTTCGTCAGGATAGGAGGGATGCTGGTCAGTGTGAGTGCCAGGATGACCGTGCTGGAGTCATAGCCAACGACCATGATCGCCAGAATGATCACGCCCAGTGCGGGCAACGCACGTCCTACGTTAAATACCGTCATTGCGATTTGTGCCGCCGATTTTTGCTTGGCAATCAGCACACCCAGGGGGAACGCCACGGCCACCGCGAGGGCAAAACTCAGCGCTACAAAATAAAAGTGTTCGGTCAGGCGGATGAGTATCCCGTCAGTGCCCAGCCAATTGATGGGATTACCAAACCACACCAGCACCTCATCAATGGCGTCCATTACCGCTCCCATGGGAAAAGAAGTTTTTCTACGATGTAGAACGCAAAATCAAAAAACAGCGCAAGCGCAACGGTCAGCACCAAACTGACGATGACGGGTGTGGAGAAATCCAGCGTCAGGCCCGTGACAAACAACTGTCCAAGACCGCCTTGGCCGATGACCGCGGTGACCGTGACCAAGCCGATCAACGTGACCGCGGTCGTTCTCAAGCCCGCGACAATGGTTGGCATGGCCAACGGCAGCTCAACCGAAACAAATCGTTGAAAGCGCGTATAACCTAACGCCCGCGCCTCTTCCAAAATTTCAGCCGGGGCGCTGTCGAATCCGGCCAGCGTGTTCTGCAAAATGATGAGCAGCGAATAAGCGCTTAGCCCGATGACCGAGGTAGTTTTGGAAAGCCCGGTCAATGGCATCAGCAGGATGAACAAGGCCAGCGACGGCACGGTGAACAGCACACCGCTCAGAT